>Ga0233425_10000038_pt1 | contig 309526 bp, 290 predicted proteins | sample Watercolumn_Towu_2_FD_181712 | JGI IMG/M metagenome (GOLD analysis project Ga0233425, IMG submission 181712) | Freshwater microbial communities from Lake Towuti, South Sulawesi, Indonesia - Watercolumn_Towuti2014_140_MG | ecosystem: Environmental > Aquatic > Freshwater > Lake | place... | reverse complement strand
CATGCCCACCCCCTTTCGGGGGCAGCATTGGCCGGTGGGCCGGGGTGGCGGAACGTTTCAGATCAGGTGGGGGAAAGTTTCTGAAAAACTCCCGACCGGCTGGCGGAATGATTCTGAAAAATCACACTCCCGACGTACGCCTGTTCATACGCCGCCTGATTCGCTGTGAGTGTCGACTTACTCACGACAGACCATTCTCCGTATTTCACGGTACCGCTGCTCAGCGCATTTTCAGTCGCGCCCATAAGGCCGGAGCGACTATCCCAGACGGCAATCTGCCCTTCCCGTGGCCCCATCTCGATGCGTCTGATCGTGTAGTCGTCCGGGAACTCTCCCCATTCCATGATCTCTATGAACTTATGCGATGCAAATCTGCCGATACCTGCCGTGTCCAACTGCCGCGCACCGACACGCACCAGGACGTTGCCGGACGATCTATCGGCGAATGCCATGCCTTCGGCGTCGGCCGTAGCCGTTGACGTGAGAGCCTCAAACGCCGCTGAAATTCCATACTGAGCAGCGGCGAAGATTCCGGCCCCGACTGCGCCGGCCAGCGCTGCTTCGCCGACGTTGCTGCCATTTATTGCCGCTCCTAGCGCGCCGCCGACCACCCCCGCCACGATCGGACCGGCGACCGCACCGGCCCCGGCGCTCACCGCGCCGACAACTGCACCGGTAAGAATCGAGATGGGTGGGGCTTTGTTCAGCACGACGTTCGTCGCCGCGGCGGCGGCGCTCCCCACAGCACCCGCCAGAACCGCAGTCGCCAGTAAGGGCAGTGCCGCGCCGGCGGAGACGACGACGGCGACGGCGGCGACGGCGCCGATGATGATCGCCGGAATGTTGCTGACGATGCTTTTGAAGAGGTTCTTGAAGAACTTGCCGATGCTGAAGAAGCCCGTCGGGTCGATGTTGTTGACCGGATCGTTGCCGACGTAGCTGTAACGGTTCAGCGCCTGCGGGTTCGACAGGCTCTGGATGAACGGATCCGGCGAGATGAAACGGCCCAGCGTCGGGTCGTAGTAGCGGCCGCCGTAGTACAGCAGGCCGGTCTCCGGATCACGCCACTGGCCCGTGAAGCCACGCGTCGGATCCGCGTCGCCCTCGGTGCGCGAGATCTTGCCCCACGGGTCGTATTCCTGGAGCTGGACGCGCAGGCCGTTCGCGCCCGACATCACGTGGACGCCGCCCAGATGGTCGTTGTGATAGAAGACGGCGCCGCCCGGCTTTTGCAGCGCCACCAGCTGGCCGCCGGCGTAGACGTACTTGCGCACGGTGCCGTCGGGACCGATCTCGTAGTCCTTGAACGGCCAGCGCGTGACCGAGCCCCCGAACGTCGCCTTCCGGACACGCGCGCCCCGGAAGTCGTACGCGAACTCGGCCGCGTTGCCTCCGCCGACGGAGACGGCGGTCAAACGGTTGTCGGCATCCCACGAGAGCGCGCGTCCGTCGCCCGTGATCATGTTGCCGTTGGCGTCGTAGGCGAAGGTCCGGCCGTCCGACGTCGCGCTGACCGCGGACGGATGCGCGAGGTCGGAGTAGGCGTGCGCGATGCCGCCCTTCTCGACGAGATTGCCGATCGGATCGTAGACGTAGCTCTGCTGCGTGAACGTCGGCATCGTGGCGGGGGACGCCGTCCCGAACGTGCCGCTGGCCGACGTCAGCCGACCGAGCGCGTCGTAGGTGAACGCGCGGCTCGCCGTGCCGACGCTGTCGGTGATCGACGTGATCTGTCCACCCGCGTCGTAGCCGTACGCGAGCTTCTGCAAGTTCGGGATCGTCACCAGGATCGGCTCGCCGACCTCGGACGTGTGCACGTAGCCGACCGTGCCGTCGAGGCTGTAACCGCTCGGGACGCTCGGGCTCGTGTCGAGCAGGTAATCGCCGGTCGTGGCGTTGAAGTAGCGGTAGAGCGCGACGAGTCCCGATCCTGACGCCGAGTGGAGATATCCGGCCGTGCCTTCGAGCGCGAAGCCCGGGGGTGGATCACCGGCGGCCGAGTAGTAGTGATGACCGGTGGAGTTGTTGACGTAACGCCGAAGCGCAACGGTGCCGGCTTCCGCATCGGCGTGCAGGTAGCCAGCCACGCCATCGCTCACGTAGCCCTCGGGCGCGCTCCCGCCGGGGGTGTAGACGTGATCGACGTGCGTCGTCGTGATGACTTGCTGGATTGGTGAGGTCCAGAGAAACGCCGTCGCCGCGCCGCCGAGCCGCTGGAGGAGCAAGCCGCCGCTCGCGGTGAACGGGGCGGCGGCAGCGCCGGTGTCCGGCGCGGACGTCGAGAAGTACGCGGCGGGCGTGCCGTTGCCGTCGAGGCTCAGACCCCACGCGACGCAGTTGCCGGCGCCGTCGCCGACGCACGTCGATCGATACGCGGGGATCGTCGCCGCGTCGGCCGCGGTCTTCACGTAGCCGATCGCGGGGCCGTTCGCTTCGACCTGCGCGTCGCCGCCCACGCACGGCGCGCTGGCGTCGGCGACGCAGATCCGGCCGCGATAGACGAACGTGTAACCCGGCGGCGGGTCTTGAAGGATCGTCTGCTGCGTCGTCCACGTCCGGCGCCAGCGGCGCAGCTCGACCGCGTCCGAGTTCCGCTCGATCTGTCCCTGGCCGGTCGCCTGCTCGAGAGCTCGGAAGCTCGTCGGGTGATAGGTCCAGCGGGTCTCCACGCCGTTGCCGTACTGCACGCGCGTGCGCTGGCCGCGCGCGTTGTAGTCCGTCGCGAGCACGAGCCCGGAGACCGCCGCGAGCGCGCCGGCCTGGTTGTACGCGTACGTCAGCGTGTGTCCGTCCGGATACGTCTGGCTGGTGACGCGGTTCATCGCGTCGAACGCCCACGTCATCGTGTAGAGCGTCCCGTCGAGGAGCCGGCGCTCCTGGACGACGCGCCCCACGGCGTCGTAGACGAAGCTCGTCACGGCCGCGAGGTCGACCACGCGCGTGAGGCGTCCGCGCGAGAACGCGACCGCGGGATCGTCGTAGGCCCACGCGACCTGCGAGCCGTTGGGATACCGCTTGGTCAGCGGCCGGCCGCGGAGGTCGTAGGTGAACGCGACCGTCTGCGCCTTCGCGTCCGTCTGGCTCACCATGTTGCCGGCCGCGTCGTAGGCGTAGAGCCAGCGGCCCATGTTCGGGTCGTCCATCGCGATCTTGCGTCCGAGCCAGTCGTACGTCATCGACGTCACGTGTCCGGCGTGGTTCCGCACGCTGAGCAGGTCGCCGGCGACATTGAAGTCGTACGTGGTCGTGGAGACCGCCGCGCCGTTGAGCTCGTCCACGCGCACGAGCCGTCCGTACGCGTCCGCGTACTGCCGCTTCGTGCTGCCGCGCTCGTTGGTCGCGACGATGACGCCGGGGAAGTGAGTCACCGTTGCCGTCGTGCCGTCGCCGTGGGTCACTTGCACGCGGCGCCCCACGGCGTCGTAGGCGTGCGTCTCGGACACGACGGGATCGCCCTCCGCGTACGGCGCGGTTGTCGCGGCGACGAGCCCGCGCGCGTCGTGGGTCGTCGCCGTGAAGATGGAATTGCCTGTCGGCCCCTCCGAGCGCGTCATCACGACCCGCGCGAGCCCGTCGAAGTACTGCTCGCTCCAGATCGTCTCGGCGGAGCCGTGATACTCCGTGCGATAGGTGGTGATGCGCTGGATGTCGGCGCGGCCCCAGTGGTCGTACGAGTAGCTGACGGTGCCCGAGGACGACCCGACGTCGAGCGGGCCCGTCACACGGGTCAGGCGGCCGAGCGCGTCATAGGCGTACGTCGTCGTCTGACCGTTCGCATCGGTCTCGGTCGCCTTCACCCCCCACCGCGCGTCCCACGTGGCGCTGGTCGTGTGGCCGAGGCAGGAGGTCGTCGACTCGGGATAGAGCTGATCGCTCGTCCACGCCGTGGTGCCGGTGCAGCCGAGCGCGTCCGTCGCGCTGACACGATGCCCGTAGGAGTCGTAGGTGGTGGTCACCGCCGGGTTGCCCGGCGTCCCGCGGTTGCCTGTGAGCGCGAATTCCTCGCGGGTGAGGAGCCCGCGGCTTCCGAGCGCGCCGTACGGCTGCCCGTCGTAGAAGAGCCAGCGATCGCGCAGCACGGCGCCCCATGCATCCGTGACAGTCACGCGCCGCGGTCGATGCAGCGGAATCGTCTCGTCGACCGCCCACTCGGTGTCCTCGTAGCGCTCGTCGCCGGTGTCCTCGACGATCCCGAGGTGCGCGGTGCGGGTAACGTTGCCGTGGATGTCGTACTCGAACGCGACCGCAGTGCGGCGCGGGTCCGACTGCCCGTCGTACTGCGACGTTTCCGTGCGATCGAGACGTCCCCACCATCCGATGCCGGTGTTCCGCGGGACCGACGCGTAGGTGTTCACCACGCGCGAGAAGAGCGCGCCACCTGCCGCGCGCGCTTCGACGGACTCGACGCTGCCCTTCAGCGGATCGTCCTGGTAGAACGTCGTGGTCGTCCGCGTGCCGATCGGATCGGTTCGGACGACGGTCCTGAAGCCGAGGAACTCGCGATCGACCGGCGACCACAGACCGCCGGCATACGTGTACGCCGTGCTCGCGCTCCAGCCGCGACCGTCGTCGACGGTGGACTTCGACACCGTCCACGTGACGATCGGCAGATGTGTGTTCGCGTGACGCGAGGACGGGACGTACTCGATCGCGATCGTGCCGCCGATGCCGTTCGCGATCGTCACGAGCCGGTCGGGCGGCGCGGTGGCCGCCGAGCCCATCAGCACGACGTTGCCGCTGGTGTCGATCCAGATGACGTCGGCGAGCCCGTCGCCGTCGACGTCGCCGACGTACGGACGCCCCACGCCCGCGAGCTGGATCCCGGGCTCGAACGTTCCGTCGCCCTTCGAGATCCAGAGGACACCGTCCGGGAACAGGAGATCGGCCTTGCCGTCGCCGTTGAAGTCACCCGCCAGCGGCGCGCCGGTCTTCGGTGTCGCCGCCACGCCGGCGAACGTCAGATCGCCGCGCGAGAGCCAGATCGCGCCGGCCTCGAAGTAGAGATCGGTCTTGCCGTCTCCGTCGAAATCTCCGGCCGCGGAGCAGGGAAACGGCGGCGCGTTCGGCGCCCAGATGTTCCCGGCGGGCTGAAAGCTCGTCGCGGTCGCGAGCCACACGTCGCCGTTGGCGGTGGTGAGCGTGGCCCGGCCGCTGCCGAGGTAATCGGCCGCCGGGCACGTCAACGCCGCCGCGGGCGCGCCGCCCTGCTGGAACGTGCCGTCGCCGCGCGAGTAGTAGACGAGGTTCCAGATCGGATCGACGAGATCCGTGAGCCCGTCGCCGTTCACGTCGGCCGCGACGAACGACGGGATCCTGTCGCTCGGCGGGATGCTGCTCGCGATGCTTTGCCAGTCACGGCTCGACAGCCAGATCGTGCCGTCGCTCCAGAAGATGTCGGCGCGTCCGTCCCCGTCGAAGTCGCCGATGCCGGTCTGTGTGATCAGAGGCACCGGCGGCCGATAGATCTGACCGAGCGGAACGAAGCTGCGTCCGACCGGCGCGTCGGCGTAGGTGAACGACGCGCTCGGCGCGAGCGTGCCGCCGAGCACCGTGCCGTTGACGTCGAGCGAGACGTCGCTGCCGTAGCGACGGACGCCGACCAGAAGCGAGCGTCCGGAGTTGCGGCTCTGCGTGTAGACGAGGGTCAACGCCGAAGCGCGCTGCCCGGTCGACGTGCTCGCAATGGCCTCGATCGTCCTGAGACGCTTGGCGAGCACGGGCGCGAACGCGCCGGCGCGGCGCGTCTCGGCATCCGGCCGGTCCTCCAGGTGAAAGCGAACGGAGCGGAGCGGGGACAGCGCGGCGTCGAGATTCGCCGTGTAGTCCGCGCGATCCAGGTAGAGGTGACCCCGGTCGCGGTTGTAGCCGTAGAGGATGGCGTTTCCGGAGGGATCGGTGACGCGATCGAGATGCCACTGCGCGGTGCCGTTCGGGATGAACGGGTCGACCCCGGCGCGCGACGCGGCGGTCGCGCCGAAGGTGTAGCGGCGGCCGCTCTTGTCCCGCACGTCCCAGTTCGTGCCGTTGAACTCGATGCGGAGGAACGACTCGATCTTCGTTACGTACGCGCCGACGCCGCTCGTGTTGCCGGGCGCGCGCAGGAGCTCGCCCGAGGCGCCGCCCGGGAACGCGATCATGTAGCCGTTGGGATCGCGGGAGGACCGCCCGATGAAGCCGACGTCGAGCGTCCATCCGACGCCGAGCCACCCGTTGCCGCTGCCGGAGTTGTAGGAGAGCGCGAGCGTGGGCGCGACGCCGTTGACGCCCGGCGGAATCGTGATCGGGAGCGCGAAGACGGCGGCGCCGGTGAAGAGGTCGGAGTGGAACTGCTCGGCGCTGAATCCGCTGCCGGGCTGCGCCGGCGAAGGCGCCTGCGCGGCCGCCGGTCGCGCGGCGATGGCGAGCGCGACGGCGACGACTGCGGTGGCGACGAACGACCACGGCACGCGTGACATCGCGGCGCCCTACGAGTTCCGGTCGTCCTGCTGGCGCTTCGGACCACGGCGCGTCTCCTTGACGTCCTCCACGACCAGCGGCGCGACGTCGGCGCGCACCGCCTTGACCTCCCAGTAGAAGCGCTGCGTGCGATTGGGACCGTCGGTGCGCACGACGAATCGGCCGTTCCTCACACCGGCGGAGACGAAGAGCGGCGACCATCCGCCGACCGGGGTGAGGTGCACCGTGCGGTGCTCGCGCAGCGTGAGGCGCTCGAAGTAGGCGGGAAGCACGACGATCGCCTCGCCGTCGACGAGCGCGGCTTCACCGCGATAGAACACGGCGATCTCCGGGCCTTCGAGTGAGGAATGATGCAACACCTTCGCGTGGGGCTCGTCAGGATGGTCGATGCGAAAGTTCTTCACGCTCGCGGAGAAAGGCCCGGTCACGGACGTGCCGCCGGTGTCGATCCGCAGCCGTTCGTTGAACGCCGAGACGACGCTGCCGCCCGTGCCCGGGGACGTGACGTAGAACAGCATGGCGCCGTCCCCCATCTGCATCAGCGACGCGCCGCCGCTGTGCAGGTAGCGGTAGTCGTTGCTGAAGTACGCGTTGTGCGCGACGTTCGAGAACGACGTGAACGAGCGCAGCGAGAGGCTTCCGCCGACCTGGAACGCTTCCATCGGCGCGCTCGTCGACACGCCGACGTTGCCGTTCGGATACCAGATCGAGCCGCCGCCCGAGCCCCAGAGGCTCGCGCCGGGCAGGTTGGTGAGCTGCGAGCCGTCGCCGCGGAAGGTCAGCGCGTTCACGGTCCCGTTCACGTCGAGGTGGTACGCGGGGCTGGACGTGCCGATGCCGACGCGCCCGCTCGACGGCACGACGGTCAGCGGTGAGGACTGGCTGCTCGCGCCGCCGACGAGCCCGAGCACGATCGCGAGAACACCGAGGGTGACGCCGATGAAGAGACCGCGAAAGGTTTTCATGGCGAGCGAGGTCTGCACGAGAGGAGCCAGACCGCGAGAGGCGAAAAACGCGGCGATTCGCGTGACGCGCGCATGCGAGCGCACGGCGTGCGCGGCGGCGTGTTCAGCAGATCGTGCAGCAGGAATGGGAGAGAGCGAAGAGGCATGCCGACGCGATACGCGTCAGCATTCGGAGACGTCTACGGCGAGCGACGGGGCGCCGGCGCCCTCAGCGCCCGAGGAACTTCTTCACGCTCCGCGCGATCCCCGTGCCGTCGAGCCCGTGCTTCACGTAGAGGCCCTTCGGATCGCCGGACTCGCCAAACGTCCGCACGCCGACCCGCTTCATCGGCGTCGGGAGGAGCTCGGACAACGTCTCGGCGACCGCGCCGCCGAGACCGCCGGACACCGAGTGGTCTTCCACCGTCACCACGTGTCCCGTCTTCCGCGCGGACGCCACGAGCATCTGCTCGTCGAGCGGCTTGATCGAGGCGGCGTTGACGACCTCGGCGCTGATCCCGTCGCTCTCGAGCTGCTTCGCGGCTTCGAGCGAGGTGAACACCGTGCCACCCGAGGCGATGACGGTGACGTCGGTGCCCTCGCGCAACCGCGCCCACTTGCCGAGCTGGAACTGGTATCCGGCGGGCGAGACAGGCTCCAGGTTCTGACGCGTGAGCCTCAGGTACAGGGGCCCGTCGTGATCGACCGCGTACGCGATGGCCTGCCTGGTCTCGACCTCGTCGGCCGGCTGGATGATCGGGATGTTCGGCAGCGCGCGGATGCACGCGATGTCCTCGAGGCCCATCTGGCTGTAGCCGTCCTCGCCGATGGCGACGCCGACGTGCGTGCCGACGAGCTTCACGTTGGCGTTCGTGTACGCGACCGAGATCCGGATCGTCTCGAAGCGGCCGATCAGGAAGCACGCGAACGAAGCGGCGAACGGGATCTTGCCGGTCATCGCGAGCCCGGCCGCGATCCCGATCATGTTCGCCTCGGCGATGCCGACGTTGAACGCGCGGTCCGGGAACTTCTTCGCGAACCCGACGGTCATCGTCGACTTCGAGAGGTCGGCGTCGAGGGTGACGATCCGCGGGTCTTTCGCTCCCAGCTCGAGCAGGGCCTCGCCGAACGCGGCGCGCGTCGCTTTGGCTGCCATCACGGTCCCCTTACTTCTTGTCCAGCGCGGCGAGCTCGTCGACGACGGCCCTGGTCGCGCTGTCACGGGTGAGGTATTCGTCCCACGCGGCGTCCGACACGCCGAGCAGCTCGCGGATCGCCTTGATCGCTTCCTGCGGCTTGGGCGCCTTGCCGTGCCACTCGGGGTTGTTCTCCATCCACGAGACACCCTTGCCCTTCACGGTGTTGGCGACGATGAACGACGGCCTGCCCTTCGTGGCTTCCGCCTGGTCGAGGGCCTTCTCGATCTGGGCGAAGTTGTGGCCGTCGATCTCCTGCACGGCCCACCCGAACGACTTCCACTTGTCGACGACCGGCTCGAGATCGAGGATGTCGCTCACGAAGCCGTCGAGCTGGATCTTGTTGTAGTCGAGGATGGCGACGAGGTTGTCGAGCGGGTGCTGTGGCTGGCCGAGCTTCGGGCCCGTCATCGCCGCCTCCCACACCTGGCCTTCCTGGATCTCGCCGTCGCCCATGACGCAGTACACGCGCGCCTGCGAGCCCGCCATCTTCAGGCCGAGCGCCTCGCCTTCCGCGATCGAGAGGCCCTGGCCGAGCGAGCCCGTCGCGGCCTCGATGCCGGGAAGCGCGTTGCGGTCGGGATGTCCTTGCAGCGGGCTGCCGAGCTTGCGCAGGGTGATCAGCTGCGACTCGGGGAAGAAGCCCTTGCGCGCCATCACTGCGTAGAGCGCGGGCACCGCATGGCCTTTCGAGAGGATCACGCGGTCGCGATCCGGCCACGCCGGGTTCTTCGGGTCGACGCGCAGCCGGCCGAAGTAGAGCGCGACGAGGATGTCGATCACGGAGTTCGCGCCGCCGGGATGACCGGAGCCGGCGTGCGTGAGCATGCGCTCGATCTGCACGCGGGCCTCGCGAGCGATGGCTTCGAGCTGCGCGGTATCCATCAGGAAAGGTCCTCCATGAAGCTGGCGATCGCGTCGATGCGGACGCCGCTGACGGCGACTTCGGGGGTGTAGGCGACCTCGGCCCAGACCACCGTGCCGCGCACGTCCTTGGTCACGCCGACGACGTTGTTCAGGATGGTGGCGATGTTGTCGTTGATCCGGATCACGTTGGCTCGCAGCGGAACGGCGATCCGGCCGTCGCGAATGATATACGAGTCGCCGACGACGGTACAGGTGAAATCCCCGGCGCGGAGCCCGTTCACCGGGTACGTGTACCAGATGCGGCCGATGTAGAGCCCGTTGCCGACGCGGCGCAACAGCTCGTCACGGGTCACGCCGTCTTCGGCGTCGAGAACGACGTTGGACGCGGAGATCGCCGGGCTCGCATCGAACTGCCGGCCGCCGCCGATCGCGAAGCGAAACCCGTTGCGCGGTACGAGCGCGCGGCGCGCCGCGTCTTCCGCCACGGTGCCGAGCTTCTCGGCTCGCGCGGGATCGCGCAAGAGACGCTCGGTTTCGTACCAGCTCGAGAGGCAGCCGCTGAAGACGCCGTCGCGAATGAGATCGGTGCGCCCGGTCGGCAGTCCTTCGCACGTGATGCCCTTCGAGCCGATCATCTCGCCCGCCGCGCCGTGGTCGTAGAGGTTCAGGCCCGGCGCGGCGACGCGCTGGCCGAGACGCCCGAGGAACGGGGTGTTCGACGCGTAAACGCTGGACGCGGTGCAGGCGGGAACGATGATGTTGTTGAGCAAGTCCGCGACGGGCTGGCGCCCGAGGATGACCGTGTACGTGCCGGACGGCACACGCGTGCCGTCGATCGCCGCGATCGCGCTCTGCGCGGCCTCGACGCCGGCGTCGTCGGTGAAGTGATCGAGGCGGGTGCCGGTCGACCAGCCCGAGCCCTTGGCGTCGAACTTCTCCACCATCGCGGTGACGGACGACGTGATCACGGTCGACTCGTCGGTCTGCACTTCGGGCAGATGCGAGGACGCGATCGCGATCCGCTCCTGCACGACCGACACGTCGCCGCCGACGATGAGGCCGAGACCGCGCAGCCCCGCTTCGCCACCCGCCAGCTCCGCGAGCCGGCTCGAGTTGAGGAACGTGCGGACCGCGCCGTGGACGATCGTCCATCCGGCTTCGACGAGCGTGCGGTCGTCGAGCGCCATCAGCGCCGGATCGTGATGGACGCCGAGCGTGCGGCGCTCGGCGCCGGGCTTCGGGAGCGAGACGAATTCGGGATCGTGCACGGCCGCGCGCCGCGCCTTCACGAGCGCGCGCTCGACCCCACGCAGCGTGAGGTCGCTCGGCTCGCTGCCGAATCCGATCAGATCGCCGTTCGCCGACGCGAAGACCGCCTGGATGCCGAGGCCGTGCGAGGATGCCGACTTCGGCTCTTCGACGCCGTTGCACGCGATGTGCGAGGTGTAGTTGAGGCGGGTGAGGAGGACCGCGTTCGACGCGACGAAGATCTCGACCTCGCGTACGTCGGGCTGGCGGCGTGCCCACTCGAACGCGCCGGCAGCCGCGCGCGCGAGATCGGCGACGTTCAATGCCGTGGCTGCGCCCTCGGGTCGCGTCCCTCCACCGGATAGCCCTTCTCCCACCAGCCCGTCAGCCCCTCGTCGAGCACTTCCTGATTGCGCCAGCCCTTCGAGTACAGGATGTCGCTGGCCCCACGGGCCAGCGCGTGCGGGCACGTTCAGTAGAGGACGACGCGACCCTGCTTCGGGACGTCCTTCGGCGCGCGCGCGTCCACCTCGCGCAGCGGGAGGTTCCTGGCATCCTTGATGTGCATGTCGGCGTACGCGTCCGCGGTCCGCACGTCGTAGATCGCGATCTTCGCGCCGCCGTCGAGCTGCGATTTGAGATCTCCGACCTTGATGAGCTTCACCGGGTAGCTCGGCGGCGCCGCGGGCTGCGCCGCGCCCAGCAGCAGCGCGGCGGTCGCGAGAGGGATCAGCAAACGGCGCATCAGCCGCCGACCACGCGGGCGCGGCTGCGCATCGTGGGGCCGCCGTTGCCGAGCTTCTTCGTCTGCATCGGTTGTCCTTTGCCGCAGTTCGGGATCGGGTAGAGGCGAAAGTCGGCGCCGACGGCGTCGACGTTCATCAGGTAGTCACGCGTGTCGGCCGCGATGCCGCCGTCGCGATACAGGCGGCCGAGCTGGCCGTTCACGATCTCGTACACCTTGCGCGACGAGATCCGGAAGTTCTCACGGCTCTCCGCGATCGACGGCGTGCGGTGGCCGACGATGTAGTAGCCGCGATCGACCTCGCGAATCATCGCCTCCGGATCGCGGTCGCCCTCGGCGAAGACCGTGTTCGACATGCGGATCAGCGGGACGAGCGACGCGTCGGTGGCCTTCCAGTGGCCGTTCGGCGCGCCGCCGAAGACGGCCGCGGTCTGACGGCTGTTCATGAAGCCCTTGAACACGCCGCGCTCGATGTGAACCACGCGGCGCGCGGGCGTTCCTTCGTGGTCGTACGCGTAGTGGCCGTACCCGGGCAGCGCCGGATCGGAGTAGGCGGTGACGAGCGGGGAAGCGATCTGCTTGCCGACCTGATGCTCGCCGAGCCCGCGCAGCAGCCACGAGCGCCCCGCGTACGCGGTCTCCATCTTGAGCGCGCGGTCGAGCTCCACCGGGTGGCCGATGATCTCGTGCGAGACCAGCGTGTTGTAGTGCGGGTCGGTCACGACCACCACGTCGCCGTCCGACGTCGGCAACACCGGTGCGGCGGCGACCTCGACGGCCTCGCGCCCGATCGCGCGCGCGAACTCGCGGAACGCCGGGAAGCGAATGAGCGGCTCGTCGACGCCGCGCGTGAGGATCTCCCATCCGCGCTGGTGACCGAGCGCGTCGTAGACCTCGTGGCTGACGCCGCCGACGACGGCGACGACCCACACCATGCCCTGGGTGAGCGCGAAGCTCTGGTCGATGCGGGCGCCTTCGCTGGAGACGAACAGCTCGCGCGAGAGCTGCGTGAGCGTGGAGACGTAGTTGAACTTGAGGCGCTCGTCGAGCGCCGCGAGGTCGCGCGAGACGTCCGTGGTCGCGCGGATCATCGCGGCGAGCTCGACGGTGCGCGGATCGACCTCGTAGACCGCGGGGATCGTGTCGCGACGGATCTCCACCGGATGCAGGCGCGTGTCGGCGAGCGAGTCGCCGAGCGGGCCCAGCTTCCCGCGCGCGTCCGCCTTCATCTCCGCGTTGACGTCCGCGCGGCGCCACGCCTGCTCGAGCGCCTCGCGCACGATGCGCGGCAGGTCGTCCGCATCGGCGGCGCCGAGCGTGAGGCCGACGTACCCGGGCGCGATCGTGCGGGCGCCGGCGAGCACGCGCACGCCGAGGCCGAGCCCGTAGTCGTCGCCGGACGATTTCGCGCCGCCGTTCTCGGCGCTCGCGTACTTGCCCTGCGTGACCTCCAGCCGGATGTCGGCGTGGCTCAGATGAGGCAGGCGGCGCTTCGCGTCGTAAACGAGCTCCTCGATGGACGATGCGACGCGATCGACGAGCTCGACGCCGATCATCAGAAGGGCTCGACCTCCACGAGCTCGCCCGGCTTCACGTCGCCCCGGTCCTCGTCCAGGATCACGAGGCAGTTGCCGAGGACCATCGAGCTCAGGATGCCGGAGCCCTGCGGGCCGGTCGTGCGCACGTGCCACACCTTCTCGTCGGCGGCGTAGGTGAGGACGCCGCGCTTGAACTCGCGCCGGCCCGTCTTCTTGCGCATCGGCTCGCCCGCGCGCGCGTGGAACGTCTCGGGAAAGAGCCGCGTGCGGCCCGCGAGCTTGTAGATCGCGGGACGGACGAAGAGCATGAACGCGAGCATCGAGGCGACGGGATTGCCGGGCAGCCCGAAGAAGTGCGCGCGGCCGATCGAGCCCATCGCGAGCGGGCGGCCCGGCTGCATCGCGACCTGCCAGAACTCGATGCCGCCGACTTCCTCGAGCACGTCCTTCACCAGGTCGTAGATGCCGACGGAGACGCCGCCCGAGCTCACGACGACGTCGCTCATCGAAGCCGCGTCGAGCAGCCGGGCGCGCAGCTCCTCGCGCCGGTCGGGGACGATGCCGAGGTCGATGACGTGGCCGCCGGCGCGCTCGATGCTGCCGCGCAGCGTGAAGCGGTTGGAGTCGTAGATCTGTCCGGGCTTGCGCACGGTGCCGGGCTCCGCGACCTCGTCGCCGGTCGAGAGCAGCGCGACGCGCGGACGCGCGTGGACGAGCGCCTGGACGAAGCCGAGCGACGTCATCAGCCCGATCTCTTGCGGCCGCAGCGAAAAGCCGGCGGGGACGACGACGGCGCCGCTCGTGATGTCTTCACCCCGGCGCCGGACGTTCGCGCCCTTGTCGAGCTGACCGAGCCGGACAACCGGCCCGTCACGCTCGACGATTTCTTGAGGGTATACGGTGTCGGCGCCCGCGGGCATCGGCGCGCCGGTCATGATGCGGATGGATTCACCCGGGCGCAGCGTGCCGTCGTGCACGGAGCCGGCGGGGAGATCGGCGATGACGGTGAGCGCGCGCGCGCCGCCAGAGGGAATGTCGCCGCTGCCGACCGCGTAGCCGTCGACGGCGGAGTTGTCGCTGGGCGGGACGTCGAACGGCGCGCGCACGTCCTCGGCGAGCACTCGATCGAGGGCGTCGACGACCGCGACGAGCTCCGGCGGCGCGACGCTGGTGATCCGGTCGAGGATCCGATTTTGGCCGTCCCGGACCGAAATCATGGCCGGTATTATAACCAGCGTGATCGCGACGAACCCCGCGGGCTTCTGGATTCGCGTCGCCGCCGCGCTGCTCGATGTCGCCTTGTTCTGGCTCGTGAAGCTCTCGCTCGGCGTGCTCGCCGCGCGCGTGTGGCGCACCGACCTCGACACCGTGATCGGACTCCAGGGAACGATCTCCGCGTGCGTGGTCGCCTTCGTCGTGCTGTACACGGTGATGCTGCACTCGCTCGAGGGACAGACGATCGGGAAGCTGCTCGTCGGCATCCGCGTCGTCGGACTCGACGGCGACCCGCCGCCGGTCGGCGCCTCCGTCCTGCGCTTCTGCGCGTACGCGGCGTCGCTGATGCCGCTGGGCCTCGGCTTCGTGATGGCGGGCCTGCGCAGCGACAAGCGCGCGCTGCACGATCTGCTCGCGGGCACGCGCGTCGAGCGTCTCCCGCGCCCCGCGCGTGCGGATCACGGCGACGCGCCACCGGCACCGCCGTCGCCCGAACCGGAACAACTGACAGCCCCGTGAGGAGACGCCGTGGACCTCGAGCTGACCGGCAAGACCGCGCTCGTGACGGGAGGCAGCAAGGGCATCGGCAAGGCGATCGCGCGCGGGCTCGCGCGTGAAGGCGTGCGCGTGGCGATCGCGTCGCGCGACAGCGCGGTGCTCGACGCGGCCGCGAAGGAGATCGGCAACGGCGCGCGCGGCGAGGTCATCGCGATCCCCGCGGACCTGAGCCGCGCGGACGAAGTGCAGCGCGTGGCCGAGGACACGGTCGGCCGGCTCGGGCGCCTCGACATCCTCATCAACAACGCGGGCGCGATCCGCGGCGGCGATTTTTTGAAAATCCCCGACGAGCAGTGGACGAACGACTGGAGCCTGAAGCTGGTGGGCTACGTGCGGATGGCGCGCGCGGTGATTCCGCAGATGCAGGCGCAGGGCGGCGGCCGGATCTGCAACATCGTCGGCGCCGCGGGACGCAATCCGCAGGCGACGTATCTGCCGGGCGGAATCGCCAACGCCGGCCTGATCAACTTCACCAAGGGCCTCGCCGACTTCGGCGCGCCCTCGCGGATTCTCGTCACCGCCGTCTCGCCGGCGGCGACGCGCACCGAGCGGTGGGACACGCTGATGGAGCAGCAGGCGGCCGCTGCCGGGAAGACGGTGGAGGCCTTCCGAGCCGAGGCGGAAAAGACGTATCCGCTGGGCCGGATCGCGACGCCCGAGGACATCGCCGATCTCGTGTGCTTCCTGGTATCGGCGCGCGCGTCTTTCATCACCGGTGCGTGCATCACGGTCGACGGAGGAGCCAGTCGGGGCGTCTATTTATAGGCGGGTCGTGCCCATCCCGCCTGGCCCTTGGTCCTTGACATGCGTCACCGGCTGTCATTACAGTGTGGCGCCTACTGTTAACAGTCGGGCAAGGGGAATCAACTCCGCCGCTTGTCAGGGCTCCCAGGAGGCCGCCATGGCCGCGAAGCTGTTCGTCGGAAACCTCTCTTTCCAGGCCACAGAGGAAGATCTGCGCGAGCTGTTCGCGCAGGCCGGCACGGTGGAAACCGTCCGCATCATCACCGATCAGTTCACCGGGCGACCGCGCGGCTTCGGCTTCGTCGAGATGGCGACCAAAGAGGAGGCGACGAAAGCGGTCGAGATGCTGAACGGGCGCCTCTTCCGTGACCGCAACCTCGTCGTCGACGAAGCGCGCCCCCAGCCGCAACGTGGCCCGGGCGGTGGTGGCGGCGGCGCGCGCGATCGCGGCCCGCGCCCGGGTGGGGGCGGCGGCGGAGGCGGCTGGCGCCGCTAGAAAACTCGGAGGGGGACTTCGTCCCCCTTCCGCCGGCCGGCGCGGACCGTCAGGTCCGCGCTCGGCCTGCCTCCCTGTCCCTCACCCTTGATCAATTCCGACGCTCCGACCGATGCGAATGGCGTCGCCGCTCGGAGAGGCTAGAACAGCGACAGCTGCGCGGACGTCGGCTCCTCGTCGCCGGTGTACGGGTGGAGACCGGGCCGGTCGGCGAAGAGCTTGAAGCGCTCCCAGATGTCCTGCACCTTCGACTGGTAGAACTCCACGTTCTCGTCCGGGTGCGACGGGTCCCACTCGGACGCGAGCCGCGCGTACTCGTGAACGGTCACGCCCGCAGTGCGTCCCACCACGTAGTAGGAAATCTGATCGCCCATGGCCCACGTGCGGCCTGACGCGACCGCCACTTCGTACGCCGCCGACGGCGGACGGCCCTTCTCGACCTGCTCACGGTATTGCTCGACCGAATCCTGGAGCGTCTCGGTGCGCGCGAACGCGCGGATCGGCACGCGGTGGTGCGCGAAGTCGTCGAGCCAGCGATCGACCACGGCCTTGGCGTCGAGCCCGCGCTCGGCGAGGAAGAGCCCGACGAGCTCCTCGATGAGCTGGCGCTGGAACGGCTCGAGGCCGCGCGAGCGGAAGCCGGAGCCCTTGAGCGTGACGCGGCCGCGCTCGTCGAGCAGCGCGTACGTCTTCATCTTGTAGCTGAGCATCGCGGCGTAACGGCCGTCGAGCTCCAGCGCGATGCCTTCGGGCAGTGGGCGCGCGAGCGCGTCGAGCAGGACCTCGTCGTCCTCGCGGCGATGCGAGCCGGGCGGGACGAAGTACACGCCGTCGGTGTCGGCCTCGACCGGCGTGGCGCCCGCGGCGGTCAACGCGTCGAGAATCGTCGTCACCACGCTGCGCCCTTCTTCCGTCACGCGGTTCGCCGCCTCGAAGTCGTTCCAGTGGCCCGTTCCGAACGCGAGGTACCCGTAGAACGCGTTGATCAGGATCTTGAACGACTGCTGCAGCGCCGCCAGGTGCGTGCGCTCTTCCGGTGTCGGCGCCGTGCGGCTCGCGCGCTTGGCCTCGACACGGATGTCGCGCAGGTGGGCGAGCAGCGGCAGGAAGACGCCCAGCGTATCGCACGCGGGCGCGATCTGCCGCGCGAGCATCAGCGAGGGATAGAGCGACGTCACGTCGACGTGGAGGATCGGGCGCGCGACGCCGCGCTGGAAGACCGCCGTGTAGCCGCCGCCGACCGGGCGCGACGGGCCCGGGAGCGGGATCGCGCGGCGCTGTCGCAGGTACTCGCGCTGGAGGACGGCATCGATCTTCGCGGCGGCGCCGCGCAGCGTCGTCGACTGATAGTCGAACGGAACGAACTGCGCCTGCGCGAAATACGGGAGCGAGAAGACCGCGCTGATGCCGAGCGTTTCCACGGCGTCGTCCCCGGCGTACGCCATGAGCTCGTCCGGCGACTCGGCGAAGATCCGCGAGATCTTTCCGGCGTCGACGTACGTTCGGTCCGCCGCGGCGACGCCGAGATGCCGTGCGATGTCCTTGAGGCCGAGCGACGGCAGATCGCGCGTGCCCGCGTCGTGCATCAGCGCCAGCATCCAGGTGTCCACGATGTGTCGTCCCGCGATCTCGTAGCGGCGGAAGGCGACGCTGCGCTCGGCGATCGAGAGGCGCGACGGGCGGCCGCGCAGTGGACTGCCGTCGCGTCCCCACGCGAGGGCGACGCCGTGACGGCGCGCCCGCGCCTCGATGTACTCGAGGTCGAAGCGGAAGATGTTGTGGCCCTCGATGACGTCGGGATCGCGCCCGGCGATGAGCCGCCCGATCTCGATCAGCAGCGCGCGCTCGTCCATCCGGTCGCCGCGGATCACGTGCCGGAAGCCGGCCGTGTCGGCGAGCGCGACCGCGACGATCCGATCGCCGTCGCGCGCCGCGTTCGGGAACTCGAAGCCCTCGGTCGTGATGACTTCGATGTCGAGCGCCATGCGCCGGAGATCACCGAAGCGCATGCCCCCGAACGACGTGCGCCCGGTGCGCAGCAAGTACGCGTGGCTCGCGTCGCCGGGGAAGAGCCACGGCCCGGCCGGCGTGCCATGTTCTCGCGAGCGGTCGCGGGCGGCGAGGGCGTCGGCCCACGTCCCGAACGTCGCGAGCCAGGCGAGCTCGCCCGCGCCGTTCAGGCGCTCGAGCGACGTCAGTCCCGGCGCATCACGAACGGCGCCGTCATCGGCGACGAGGAGGAACGGTGCCAGCGGCTCGCGCTCGACGAGCGTCTGCTCGCCGACACGGCGATAGAGGCGGACGTGACGTCCGTCGGGATCGAGATGGCAGGCGAGGATGCCGGGGGTGGCGTCCCACCCGAAGACGATGGGCGGGCGCGTGTTCACGGCGCCATTCTAGCGCGAGAGTTTGTATGCTCAGCCCATGACGACACGACGACTCGGCTGGCTCGTCCTCGTGGTGGCCCTGACCGGATGCGGTCACGCCCGTGTCACGTTCCAGAACGCGACACCGTCCAACCCCCTCGCGGTCCCGGCGTACACCTACAAGCCGGAAGGAAAGGGGCCGCTCCCCGCGGTCGTGCTGCTCCACGGCTGCGAGGGCGTGTCGGAGAACTCGCATCGGTGGGCGCAATGGCTGCGCGACCAGGGGTACGTGGCGGTGGTCGTCGACAGCTGGACACCCCGCAAATTGAAAGAAACGTGCTCGTTCGACGTCGAGGATCCGCCGAACACCGCGCGCTTCGACGACGCGATCGGCGCCCTGCGCTACCTGCAGGCGATGCCCGACGTCGGGCGCGACCGTGTCGGCGTGATGGGCTGGTCGAACGGCGGCGTGTTCTCGATGGCCGTCGTCAACGGGCCGAGCCTCGAGCGCGCGAAGGCGCGCGGCGTGGTCGCGGAGCCCGGCTTCGCGGCGGCGATCGGCGTGTATCCCGGCGGCTGCGATTCGCTGGCGAAAGAGCGCGCCGTGAAGCCGCTGCTCGTCGTGATCGGGGACGCCGACGACTGGACGGCCGCCGGGACGTGCCAGCACCTGGTGGACGAGATGCGGGCGAAGGGCGCGGACGTCTCGATCGAGCTCTTGCCCGGGGCGTACCACTACTTCGACTTCGTCGGCCAGCAGAAGACGTTCCTCGCGCACGTCGGCAACGACAACAAGCCCGGCGGCTGCTGCGGCGCGACGGTGGAGTACAACGCGCCCGCGCTCGAGCGCGCGCGCAAACGGATCAGCGAGTTCCTCGGCTATCATCTGCGAGCGAGGTAGATGGACGCTCCGGTCCCACTGGTCAAGTTCCTCCTCGAATCCGTCGTCAACCTCTACACGACGGTGCCGCGCGACCATCCCTCGGCGAGGATTCTCGGCGACGAGCGCATGGGCAGCGGCGTGGTCATCGACGACGCGGGGCTGATCCTCACCGTCAACTACGTGGTGATGGGCGCGCAGACCGTGCAGGTGTCGTTCCTGAAGGGACGGCGAACGAAGGCCGAGGTGGTCGCGCTGGACTTCGAGACCGGACTCGGGCTCGTCCGGGTGAAGCGGACCGGGCTCCGGCCCGCGAAGCTGACCGAGACCGACAGACTCGAGCGCGGCACGCCGGTGATCTCCGTCGGCGCGACGGCCGCGCAGGAGCGCAGGGTCGGGACGGGCGTCGTGACGTACATCGGCGAGTTCGAGGCGTACTGGGAATACCTGCTGGAGCGCGGCATCGTGTCGAGCGCCGCCCAGCCCGGCTACGGTGGCGGTGGGCTCTTCGACATGAAGGGGCGCCTGCTCGGCATCCTCTATCTCAGCCTGAGCGAGGTCGCGCGGAGCTCGCTCGTGATTCCTGTCGAATCGTTCCAGAGTCATGCGCAGGAGCTGGTGCGCTATGGCCGCGTGGTGAGCCGTCCGCCGCGCGCCTGGCTCGGCGTCTTCGCGCACGCGCTGGAAGAAGGCGTGATCGTCGCCGGCGTGGTGCCGGGAGGGCCCGGCGAGGTCGCCGGCATTCGCGAGGGCGATCTGATCGTGTCGTTCGACGCCGAGGAAGTGAGCTCGCGCCGCGACCTCTACATGCGGCTCTGGCGGCACGAGCCGGGCGAGCGCCTGCAGATCGAGGTGATGCGCGAGAAGAAGCTTCGCCGGTTCGAGGTGACCGGCGGCGACCGCGCGGAATTCTTCAAACAAAAGTAAGGAGCCACCATGGATCTCGGGATTCGCGGCAAGGCGGCGCTGGTCACGGCCGCCAGCAAGGGGATGGGCAAGGCCACGGCGATGGGCCTCGCGGCCGAAGGCTGCCGCATCGCGATCTGCGCGCGCACGGCCGCGGACGTCAAGGCGGCGGCCGAGGAGATCCGGAGCAAGACCGGTGCTCAGGTCGTGGAGCTCACCGCCGACGTCACCAAGAAGGACGACGTCGACCGCCTGATCCAGCGCGCGCACGACGCGTTCGGCGGCGTCGACATCCTGGTCGCGAACTGCGGGGGGCCGCCGCGCGGCAACCTCGAGGAGATGACGGACGAGCAGTGGTTCGGCGCGTTCGAGGTCTCGACGCTTTCGGTGGTGCGGCTCATCCGCGGGGTGCTGCCGTCGATGAAGCAGAAGCGCTGGGGCCGCATCCTGACGATCCAGTCGGTGTCGGTGAAGCAGCCGGTGCCGGGGCTGCTGCTCTCGAACGCCGTGCGGCCGGGCGTGGCCGGCATGTTCAAGACGCTGTCGGACGACCTCGGGAAGCACAACATCACGATCAACGTCGTGTGCCCGGGCAAGATCATGACCGACCGTCTGCTCGGCGGCGCCAGGCAGATGGGCCTCTCGCGCGACGAGTTCCTCTCGAAGGCCGGGCTCGACGTTCCGCTGGGGCGTGTCGGCACGCCCGAGGAGTTCGCGAACGTGATGGTGTTCCTCGCGTCCGAGCGCGCGTCGTACGTGACGGGCGTGGCGCTGCAGGTGGACGGCGGCCTGATCCGCGGCAACGTGTAGGGCCGGGCGGGGACGATGCTCGCGGGCGTGCGCGGCGCGTGGTCGCGCTTCTTCGCGGCCGACGGCTTCTTCATGGCCGCCGGGCTCGCGTTCTTCTTCCTGGTCACGATGATCCCGCTCGTCCTGCTCAGCGTCTCGATCGTCGGGTTCGTGCTGAGCTCGGAGCAGGCCGGGCGGGAGATCGTCGCGCAGCTCACGCGCAACTTTCCGGTGTACCGCGATGAGATCGGGCGCGCGATCTACCGGATCGTCCAGACGCGCGCGGCGTCCGGCGTCGTCGGCACGATCATCCTCGTCGTCTTTTCGACGCCGCTCTTGAGCGGCTCGCGTCTGGTCCTCCATCGCTTGATGGGCCTCAAGGTCGGGCGGGGATTCCTGCGCGGGATGGCCGTGGACATCGGGATGGTGATCACCGTCGGCATCCTGCTGTTCGGGATGACGGCGCTCACGTGGGCGTTCTACTGGTTTCAGATCTTCGTGCTGGCGCCGGGTGGCGTGCCGCGCGCGTGGCTCGCGTGGATCACGCTGGTGTTCAGCCTGCTGGTCTCGATGATCATCTTCTATCTCGGCTACCGCTACGTGCCGGTGCGCCACATGCGCCCCGGCCCCGCGCTGGCGGGCGCCATCGTGGCCACGCTCCTGTGGGAGGTCGCGAAGCAGCTCTTCCGCCTCTACATCCGCGAGTTCGGCGTTTACGACCAGATCTACGGCCCGCTCGGCGTGCTCGTCGCGTTCGTGATGTTCGTCTACTACTCCGCGATCGTGTTCGTGGTCGGCGGCGCGTACGCCGCGGCGCTCGACGGCTCCCGCCCGCCGCGCTGAGCGTCCCCCTCCATGCGAGCGTGGTAGTGTGCGGCCTCCAGCGACGAAGGGGGTGGCGATGCTGTTGAAGGACAAGGTCGCGGTCGTCACGGGCGCCGCGCGCGGGATCGGACGCGAGATCGCGCTGCTGCTCGCGAAGCACGGAGCGCGGGTGGTCGTGAACGACTACGGCGGCAGCGAGGCGGGGAGCGGCGGCGCATCCGCGCCCGCCGACGAAGTCGTCGGCGAGATCAAGGGCGCGGGCGGCCAGGCGGTCGCGAACTACGACTCCGTGGCGACGATGGCCGGCGGCAAGAACATCGTGGACACCGCCGTGCGGACGTTCGGGCGCGTCGACATCGTCGTGAACAACGCCGGCATCCTGCGCGACCGCATGATCTTCAACATGTCCGAAGAGGAGTGGGACGCGGTCATCAACACGCACCTCAAGGGCTCGTTCGCGGTCACCCGGGCGGCCGCGCCGCTCATGCGGGAACAGAAGTGGGGCCGCTTCATCAACATGACGTCGACGTCCGGCCTCGTCGGCAACGTCGGCCAGGCGAACTACGCGGCGGCCAAGCTCGGGGTCGTCGGCCTGACACGGGTGACCGCGCTGGACATGGGCCGGTACAACGTCACCGCCAACTGCATCTCGCCCTTCGCGTGGACCCGGATGATCGGGACCATCCCCACCCAGACCGAAGCCCAGAAATCCCGGGTCGAGAAGATCAAGAAGATGTCACCCGCGCACATCGCGCCCCTGGCGGCGTACCTGTGCACCGACGACGCCCGGGATGTCAGCGGCCAGGTGTTCGGGGTCCGGGGGAAGGAAATCATGCTGTTCGGCCACCATCGTCCGCTGATGCGGATTCACCATGCCGAGGCCTGGACGGTGGAGCGCCTGTCGGACGTGTTTCCAGGCACGATGCAGCAGCACCTGGTGCCCCTCGAGACCTCCGGTCAGTACTTCAACTATGATCCTCTGGTATGAGGCCTAAGCCGCTGAAATCGTGATACATACGGCTACAACTGGAAAAACTTTTCATCGCCCCCCCGGGCTTCGTGTAACATCCCCGCGAGGTAGGCAATCCGTTCCATAGCGCTATGGCTCAGCACCCTCCATCGCCGACAGATTCGACCTCTGGCTCGAAGGAGAGACGCGTGACGCTTTCTCGCCCGGTGCCCGCTCGCGTCCATCGATACGGTCTGGCCTGCGGCTTCCTGTTCCTCGTCACGGTCATCGTCATTGCGGGGTGCGGGAGCGGACGCGTCGTCCTTCCCGTGTCCATCGACCCGAACGCGCAGCTGGTGCCGAGCGACAGCCGCGACATGACGAATCACGAGCGAGCGGTGCAGGGCATCGCCGCGATCCTGTCGAAGGAGCTCAAGCTCCCGATGCCCGATCGCGTGACGGTCTACGTGTACTCCTCGCGCCAGGTGTTCGAGCAGGGCTTGATCCGTGACGCCCACGTCTCGCCGATGCGCGCCGCCGAGCTCAGCGACTTCGCGATCGGTGTCGGCCGCCGCCGCCAGCTGCTGTTCAACGACGAGGCGTACGACCACCGCGGCCGCGAGTGGCTGCGACTGATCGCGCACGAGCTCTCGCACGTCTCGCAGATCGAGCTCGCGCAGGGCGAAGGCCGCGCGGAGCAGTGGCTCGCCGAAGGCATGGCGGAGTGGGTCGCCTTCAGCGTGCTCGAGCGCCTCGGTCTCGACACCGTGCAGCACCGCCGCACGGTCGCCGCCGCCGGCATCCGCACGCACGCGGCGCTCGTCGCGGCGAAGCTCGATCTGGACACGCTCGGCACGCCGCGGGGCTTCACGGTGCGCCATCTGAAGGAAGGGTCGCTGCCGACCTACCAGCTCGCGTTCCTGATGTCGGACTACCTCATCACGCGCGACGGCTTCGATCGCACGGTGGAGTACTTCAAGGGCTTCGGGCAGGGCGGCGGCCGGCGCGACACGTTCCGCACCGCGTTCAACCAGAGCCTCGAGCAGTTCGAGGACGAAGTCCTCACGCACCTGACGACGCTCGTCAAGTAACCCGGGGCGGACGGCTCAACGTCGCATCGCCGCGGCGGCCGCGAGGCCCGCGAGCGCGACGATGCTGATCACGGACGCTCCGATCTCGATCGCTCCCGGCGCGTAGACGAGCCGCAGCGCGCCCGAGCCCCCGTCGGCCTTCACCTCGAGGTCCCCGAACGTTCCGCGTCGTGTCGAAAGGGGCTGGCCTCCGCGCTCCGCGCGCCAGAGCGGGAAGTACGCGATGCCGGTGGCCATCCACGCATCGCTGGTCCTGGTCGCGGCGTCCGAGATCTCGCGCGATCCGTCAGCGAGTCGTCGAGGCGGCGCCGGCGGCGGCTCGGTCGCGACGAACACCAGGAACGGCGGGACCGTCACGCGGCGGTAGCGCGGGTTGTCGGTGAGGAACGGCAGACGCGCGGCGTCGTCCTCGATCGCGACGACGGCGCTGATCCGCAACCGGCTGGCGAAGGCCGCGAACGTCGCCGCGTCGAGCTGCTCGAGCGGGCGTCCGAGAATCGACACACCGTCGATCTGCTCGGCGAGCCGCGTGATCGGCGCGCGCGAGACGTCGCCGCGATACACGAGCGCCGCGACCGGCGACGGGTGCGTGAACGTGCCGCCCACGATCTCGCGTCCCGCCAGCACCGGCGTGAGCGCGGTGACGTGGGTGTGCGGCCGGTACCACTCGGTGCCGAACACGAGCGGCACGCCGGAGCGGATGAACAGCGCGCGGCCGGGCGGGGCGGCGCGCAGCGTTCGCGCGAGGTCGTCCAGCCGCAATCCCCGCGCGATGCTGGCATGGCTCGGCCAGTCGGCGCGGCGCGGCCAGAGCGTGAGCGCGTTCCCCGGAATCGAGAAGACGATGAGCGCGCCGACCACCGCGAGCGCGGCGGGCATGGCCGGCGCCCGGCGCGCCGCCAGGGAGACGACGACGCCGGCGCCGGCACCGGCGGCGAGCAGCAGGATCATCCAGGCGCCGTCGGCGACACGGTCGGCAGGCAAGAACCGGATACCGAGCGGCTCGACGAGGACCGCGTCGACCGCGACCACGATCACCGCGTACCCCAGCGCGTAGACGAGCGTACGCGTGCCGGACCGCGCGCCGGATACCGCGCGCGAGCCGCGTGAGACCGCGACGATCGCGAGCGCGATGACGACGGCGCCGAACGGCGTCGCGAACGGCGCGAGCGACCATCGGCCCCACGCGAGCGCGCGTGTCTCCTCCAGGCGCCAGACGAGTGGCACGAGCCAGAATGCGACCAGCGCGAGCGCGACGAGAACGCCGACCGCCGCGCCGGTGAGCGCGCGGCGCGGCACCGGAGCGAGCGACACCGCCGCGACCACGAGCACGAGCGCGGCGGGCGCATGCGTTGGATGGGTGAGGATCACGGCCGCGATCAGAAAGATCGCGGAGAAAGGAAAGCGAGCGCCGGCCGCCGCGCGGTCATCGCGCCCGATCCAGCGCGCGAGCGCCAGCGCGATCAAGGGGAGCAGCGCCCACGCGAGGCGCGCGCCGACCATGCCGATGCGCACGCCGCCTTCGACGGCGCTCGCGGTGCCGCCCGCCGGATCGCCGGTCAACGTGAGGACGACGAACGCGCCCGGCAGCGCGAGCCACGACGCGTCCGCGCGCTCGCGGAACAGGTGGCAAAGGAACAGGAACGCCGTCACGGCCGGCGCGAGGTACGTGATCCACACGAGCGCGTGATAGCTCGCGGGCACCGGCAGGAGACCGAAGGTGAGCCACGTCAGCGCCGCGGCGACGTAGAACCAGCCGGGCGGATAGAACTGGAGCTCCGGATAGCCGGCCCACCAGCCGTCGTTCCACGCCCACGGCGCCGGGCCCTCGCGCATCACGTGCCACAGGCGCGCGAGCTGACCGGGATGATCGTCGAACGCGAGGGGCCCCGCGCCGAGCGCGCGCGCCGCGAACGCGACGCCGTAGGCGAGCAAGAGGAAGGCCGGAAGCCACGTCACCGGTGTTAGAGTAGGCGAACTCTCGAGGAATCTTTGACGGAGGAGTGATTCATGGCCGTTGTCGTCCGCATTCCCACGCCGCTGCGCAGCCTGACGAAGGGGAGCGCGGAAGTCCAGGCGAACGGCAGCACGGTGATCGACGTCATCGGCGACCTCGAGCGCCAGTATCCCGGCATGCGCGAGCGGCTGCTCGACGACGGCGGCGAGCTCCGGAAGTTCGTCAACGTATACGTCAACCAGGAAGACGTCCGCTTCCTCGACGGTGACAGGACCACGCTGAAGGACGGCGACGAGGTCGCGATCATCCCCGCGCTCGCAGGGGGCCAGTGACTAGGCTCTCCAAGCGCGTTCAGGGCTTCACCGAATCGGTCATCCGCGAGATGACCCGCGTGGTCGCGCAGCACGGCGGTGTCAATCTCGCGCAGGGCATGCCGAACTTCCCGCCGCCGCGGGAGCTGGTCGCGGCGGCGCACGCCGCCCTCGACGGCGACTTCCATCAGTACGCGATCACCTGGGGCGCGCCGAATCTGCGCGCCGCGATCGCCGACAAGTACCGCCGCTTCTACGGGATGGCCGTCGATCCCGAGAAGAACGTCACGGTCTGCTGCGGCTCCACGGAGACGATGCTCTCCACGCTGCTCGCGGTCCTCAATCCGGGTGACGAGGTCATCATCTTCGAGCCGTTCTACGAGAATTACGGCCCGGGCTGCATCATCTCCGGCGCCGAGCCGATCTGGATCCCGCTCGAGGGTCCGGACTTCACGTTCGATCCCGATCGTCTCGACCGGGCGGTGTCGCCGCGCACGAAGGCGATCGTCTTCAACAGCCCGAACAATCCGAGCGGCAAGGTGTTCTCGCGCGCGGAGCTCGACGTCATCGCGGATCTTTGCCGGCGCCACGACCTGCTCGCGATCACGGACGAGATCTACGAGCACATCGTCTACGACGGCCACGTCCACGTGCCGATCGCGACGCTGCCGGGCATGGCGGAGCGCACGATCACGATCTCCGGGATCTCGAAGTCGTACTCGGTGACCGGCTGGCGCGTGGGGTACGCGATCGCGCCGCCGGAGATCAGCGACGGCATCCGCCGCGCGCACGACTTCGTCACGGTCGGCGCGCCGGCGCCGCTGCAGGAGGCGGCGGTCACCGCGCTGAAGTTCCCCGACGCGTACTACGTCGAGCTGCGCGAGAAGTACCAGGCGCGGCGTGACCTTCTGCTCGGCTACCTCGAGCGCGCGGGCTTCATCTGCAATCGGCCGCGCGGCGCGTACTACATCCTCACCGACGTCGCGCACTTCATGAAGCGCCACGGGATCGCCGACGATGCGGCGTTCGCGATGTGGCTGATCAAGGAGTGCGGGGTCGCCACCGTCCCCGGGTCGTCGTTCTACGCGCACGCCGATCTCGGCCGCACCCGGATCCGCTTCTGCTTCCCCAAGACCGACGACATGCTCCGAGACGCGGGAGAGCGGCTCCTCAAGCTCGCGTGAAGGCTCGCGCCGCCGCGAAGGCCATCTGGCAGGCGGCACTCTCGGCCGCCGACGTTCGCCCTCTCGTGCATCAGGCGCGTCACGCGCTCCCACCGACGGGCGGGATCGCGGTCGTCGGCTGCGGCAAGGCGAGCGGCGCGATGGCGGCGGCGCTCGAAGAGATCGCCGGGGATCGGATCGCCGACGGTCTCGTCGTGGTCAAGGACGGCTACGCGGTGCCCACGCGGCGCGTGCGACTCGTCGAGGCGGGCCATCCCGTTCCCGACGCGCGCGGCGAAGCGGCGGGGCGCCAGATCCTCGAGCGCCTGCGCGGCGCGCGCGAGGGCGACGTGGTGGTCGTGCTGATCTCCGGCGGCGGCTCCGCGCTCATGCCGGCGCCCGCTCCGCCGGTGACGCTCGAGGAGAAGCGGACGGTGACACGCCTGCTCCTCGGCGCGGGCGCGACGATCAACGAGCTCAACGCCGTGCGCAAGCACCTCTCGCTGATCAAGGGTGGCCAGCTCGCGCGCGCCGCGGCTCCCGCGCGCGTGGTGACGCTCGTGCTCTCCGATGTCATCGGCGATCCGCTCGACGTCATCTCGTCGGGCCCGACGGCGCCGGACTCGTCGACGTTCGCCGACGCCGTCTCCGTCCTGCAGCGCCGCCAGGTCTGGAACGCGGTGCCGGACACCGTTCGCCGGCGGCTCCAGGCCGGAGCGCGCGGAGAGATCGAGGAGACGCCGAAGCCGGGCGATCCGATCTTCACGCGCGTGAGCCATCACGTGATCGGCAACAACGCGCTCGTCACCGACGCCGCGGTCGCGCGCGCGGCGGCGCTGGGCTACCAGCCGACCCTGCTGACGCGCTCGCTGGAAGGCGAAGCGCGCGACGTCGCGCGCGACCTCATCGCGCGCGCCCGCGCGCTTTCCCCGCCCGCCTGTCTCATCGCCGCCGGCGAGACGACGGTCACCGTCCGCGGCGCCGGCCGGGGAGGGCGTTGCCAGGAGCTCGCGCTGGCGGCGGCGCTCGCGCTCGAGGCCGACGAGGACATCGTGGTGCTCGCGGGTGGAACCGATGGAACGGATGGGCCGACGGACGCGGCGGGAGGGTTCGCCGATGGCGCGAGTGTTGCCCGCCAGCGCGCCGCCGGCGTCGATCCGCGTGCCGCGCTCGAGGCCAACGACGCCAACGCGGCGCTCGCCGCGAGCGACGATCTGCTGGTCTCGGGGCCGACCTATACGAATCTGCTCGACCTGTATCTCGTGCTCCACGGCGCCTGCCTATCGCGTGGGCGAACCGGTCCAAGTACCTGAAAGTCTTCGAGCCGAAAAAGGTCATCCACAGGGTTGTCCACGACTCGGCCACAGCGCCGGTGGAAAACGAGGCTCCGTAACCTGCGTGTTATTCTTCCCAACGATGTCGCGCGTGAACCTCATCGGTCTTCTTCCCGACGAAATGGAAGAGCTCGCCGTCGCCGTCGGCGCGTCGCGGTATCGCGGCCGTCAGCTCGCGACGTGGATCTATCGCAAAGGTGTTCTCAGGGTTGAGTCGATGTCGGATCTGCCGAAAGAATTCCGCGCGCAGCTCGCGGAGCGCGCGGAGATCCGGCTGCCCGAGGTCGAGCGCGTGACGCCGTCGCTCGACGGCAGCCGCAAGCTCGTCTTTCATCTCGACGACGGCGGCCGCGTGAGCGCGGTGCTGATGCCGGACGACGATCGGATGACGCTGTGTCTCTCGACGCAGGTCGGCTGCGGGTTCGAGTGCGCGTTCTGCCTGACGGGGACGATGGGGCTCGAGCGAAACCTCGATGCCTCGGAGATCGTCGCGCAGCTCCTCGTCGCCAACGCGCTGAGCCCGGAGCACCGCGTGACCCACATGGTCTTCATGGGGATGGGGGAGCCGCTCGCGAACTACGCGGCGCTCGTGAAGGCCATCGCCATCTTCACGGACGCGCGGCTTGGGCTCGGCTATTCGCCGCGCCGGATCACCGTGTCGACCGTCGGGCTCGTGCCCGCGATCGACCGGCTCGGCCGCGAAGACCTGAAGGTGAACCTCGCGATCTCGCTCCACGGCGCGACCGACGACGTGCGCGGCCGGCTGATGCCGATCAACCGCTCGTTCGACCTCGCCGCGCTGATGGGCGCGGTGAAGCGCTATCCGCTCGCGCCGCGCCAGAGCGTGTTCTTCGAGTACGTGCTGCTCGACGGCGTGAACGACACGGACGAGGACGCGCGGCGCCTCGCGAAGCTGCTCCGCGGCGTGCGGGCGAAGGTCAACCTGATCCCGTTCAACGACTGGCAGTCTTCCGAGGCCGCGACGTCCTCGTCGCGCTTCCGCCGGCCGCCGCTGCCGCGGATCCTCGCCTTCCAGAGGGTGCTGATGAGCGCCGGCGTGACCACCACCGTGCGCTGGAGCAAGGGCGAGGACATCGGCGCCGCGTGCGGTCAGCTTCGCGAGCCCGTCCCGGCGTGAGGGCGGCGACGACCGTGCCCGGCCGGCCGACGGTCGCGTTCGCGACGCTCGGCTGTCGTCTGAACCAGGTCGATTCCGAGACGCTCGCGACACGGCTCGAGGAGCGCGGCTATCGGACCGTGGGGTTCGAGTCTGCCGCCGACGTCGTCGTGGTCAACACGTGCACGGTGACGGCGCGGGCCGAGGTCTCGGACCGGCAGATGATCCGCCGCGCGGCCCGCACGCATCCGCGCGCGCGCGTCGTCGTCACCGGCTGCTGGGCGCAGACGGACCCGGGTGCCGTCGCCGCGCTCCGCGAGGTCGACGCCGTCGTGGGCAACGCCGCGAAGGATCAGCTGCCCGACGTGATCGGCGCGCTGCTCGCCGAAGAGCGCGACACGCGTCTCGTGACCGGACGTCGCACGCCGCGCGTCGTGGCCGGTCCGATGACCGAGGGTGCTCTCGCCGGGCCGCCGGTGCCGCGCCCGAGCCGTCGCGCGCGCGCGTTCGTCAAGGTCCAGGAGGGGTGCCGGCATCGCTGCGCGTTCTGCGTCGTGCCGATGGCGCGCGGCACGAGCCGCAGCGTGCCGCCGGCCGACGTGCTGGCGCATGCGCGGAGGCTCGTCGACCTCGGGTACCGCGAGATCGTCCTCACCGGTGTCGATCTCGGCCACTACGGCGCCGACCTCGCGCCGCGCACGACGCTCGCCGCGCTGCTCGGCCGGTTGATCGGGCTGCGCGGCCTGCGGTGGGTCCGGCTCTCGTCGGTGCTGCCCGCGTACGTCACGCCGGAGCTGGCCGCGCTCATCGAAGGATCCGACGCGATCGCGCCGCACCTCCACTTGCCGCTGCAGAGCGGGAGCGACCGGATCCTTCGATTCATGCGCCGGCCGTACAACGTCGCCATGTATCGCGCGGTCGTCGAGCGCCTGGCCGCCGCGCGGCCTGGACTCGGTCTCGGCGCCGACGTCATCGTCGGCTTCCCGGGCGAGAGCGAGGACGACTTCGCGGCCACGCTGAGCCTGGTCGAGGCGCTGCCGTTTTCCTACCTGCACGTGTTCGCGTATTCCGATCGTCCCGGCACGGAGGCGGCGGGATTCCCGGAACACGTCGACGCGCGCACGATCGGACGCCGGCGCGCGGCGTTGCGGACGCTGGCGAACGCCAAAGGCGCCGCGTTTCGTCGGGCCATGCGCGGACAGATTCACGACGCGATCGTGCTGGAGACACGCGACCGCGCGACCGGCGCCCTGGTGGGATTGACCGGCAACTACGTCGAGGTGACGTTCGATGGACCGGATTCGTGGATGCGCACGGTGAGACGCGTATGCGTGACGGACGTCGAGGCAGCGACGCCCCGCGGTGAGGCCGCATGACCGAAGCGGCCATCGGCGTCGTCGGCGGAAGCGGACTGTACGAGCTGCCCGGCATGACGGACGTCCGCTGGCGCCGCGTGCGCACGCCGTTCGGTGATCCGTCGGACGAGTACTGCGTCGGCCGGTTCGGCGATCGCCCCGTGGTGTTTCTGCCGCGTCACGGGCGCGGGCACCGGCTCACGCCGACCGAGCTGAACTTCCGCGCGAACATCTGGGGTCTGAAGTCGCTCGGCGTGGAGTGGGTGATCTCGGTGTCGGCGGTCGGCAGCATGAAGGAGGAGATCCGGCCGCTCGATCTCGTCGTCCCCGACCAGTTCTTCGACTTCACGAAGCGGCGCCTCTCGTCGTTCTTCGGCGAGGGCATCGTCGCGCACGTGGGCATGGCGGATCCGGTGTGTCCCGACCTCGCGAGCGCGGTGGAGAAAGCGGCGCGCGCGACCGGCGCCACCGTGCACCGCGGCGGGACGTACGTCTGCATCGAGGGGCCGCAGTTCTCGACGAAGGCGGAGTCGCGCGTCTTCCGGAGCTGGGGCGCCGACGTGATCGGGATGACGAACATGCCGGAGGCGAAGCTCGCGCGCGAGGCCGAGCTCTGCTACGCGACGCTCGCGCTGGCGACGGACTACGACGTGTGGCACGAATCGCACGACGCGGTCACGGTGGAGGCGGTGATCCAGAACCTGCTCCGGAACGTCGAGACCGCGAAGGACGTGCTGCGCCGGGTCATTCCCGCCGTGCAGGCCCCGCGCACGTGCCCGTGCCCGTCGTTGCTCGCGAGCGCCGTGATCACGAATCCGTCCGCGTTCCCGCTCGCCGCGCGCCGCCGGCTCGAGCTCTTGCTACGGAAATATTTCCCGGTGGACCTGAAAGGCAAGCGCCGCCGTGGCTGATTCCGAGATCGACGTCGTCGGCATCGGCAACGCGCTCGTCGACGTCCTGAGCCAGGCGAGCGACGACTTCCTGCGCGCCCACGGCCTGACGAAGGGCGCGATGCACCTGATCGACGAGGCCCGCGCGCGGCAGCTCTACGACTCGATGGGCCCCGGCACCGAGATGTCGGGCGGCTCCGCCGCGAACACGGTCGTCGGCGTCGCCTCGTTCGGCGGCAAGGCGCAGTACGTCGGCAAGGTCCGCGACGATCAGCTCGGCGACGTCTTCCGTCACGACCTGCGCGCGACGGGCGTCGCGTACACCGTCCCCGCCGCCGCCGAGGGGCCGCCGACCGGGCGGTGTCTGATTCTCGTGACCCCCGACGCTCAGCGAACGCTCAACACGTTCCTCGGCGTGTCCGTCGAGCTCGGTCCCGAGGACGTCGACGCGGACGTGATCGGACGCGGCCGCATCCTCTATCTGGAGGGCTACCTGTTCGACCCGCCGCGCGCGCAGGAGGCGTTCCGCACGGCGGCGGGTCGCGCGCACGCCGCGGGGCGCTACGTCGCGCTCACGCTCTCCGATCCGTTCTGCGTGGATCGCCACCGCGCGGCGTTTCGCGAGCTCGTCGAGCGCCACGTGGACATCCTCCTGGCGAACGAGTCCGAGATCTGCTCGCTCTACCAGGTGAAGGAGTTCGACTCGGCGCTGCAGGCGGTCCGCGGCCACTGCGCGATCGCCGCGCTGACCCGCAGCGAGAAGGGCTCGGTGATCGTCGCGGGGAACGACGTGCACGTGATCGACGCGCATCCCATCACCAAGGTCGTCGACACGACCGGTGCGGGCGATCTGTACGCGGCGGGGTTTCTCCTCGGGCTGAGCCGCGGCTTGCCGCTGCCGGTGTGCGGCAGGCTCGGCTCCATGGCGGCGGCCGAAGTGATCTCGCACGTCGGCGCGCGCCCGCAGACGCCGCTCGCGCGGCTCGGCGCCGGGCTCCTGGAGTGACCGTCGAGCCCGCGGTCCAGACGAAGTACGCGCGGCTCGTCGATCTGCTGCGTGCGATGGCCCGTGTGGTCGTCGCGTTCTCGGGCGGGGTGGACTCGACGTTCCTCGCGCGCGCCGCGCGCGAGGCGGTGGGCGAGCGCGCGCTGCTCGTCACCGCGGACTCGGAGACGTATCCGGCGCGCGAGCTCGCGGAGGCGCAAAGCCTCGCGAGCCTGCTCGGCATGCGCCACGTCGTCGTCCAGACGCGCGAGCTCGACAACCCCGACTACGCGCGCAATCCCTCCGACCGCTGCTTCTTCTGCAAGGAGGAGCTCTTCACGCGGCTGGCGCCGATCGCCGCGCACGAGAGCGACGGGGTCGTCGTGTACGGCGCGGTGATGGACGACCTCGGCGACCATCGGCCCGGCATGCGGGCGGCCCAGGAGCGCGGCGTGCGCGCGCCGCTGATCGAAGCCGGGCTGTGGAAGGCGGAGATCCGCGCGCTCTCGCGGTCATTCGACCTGCCGACGTGGGACAAGCCGTCGTTCGCGTGCCTCTCGTCACGCTTCCAGTACGGCGATGAGATCACGGCCGCGAAGCTGCGCCGGGTGGACGCCGCCGAGGAGATCGTGCGCGCGCAGGGCTTCCGGCAGTTCCGCGTCCGGCATCACGAGAGGCTCGCGCGGCTCGAGATCGCCGCCGACGAGATGCCGCGGCTCTGGGAAGACGACCGGCACGCGACGATCCTGCGCAAGCTGCGCGAGCTCGGCTACGTGTACGTGACGGTCGACCTCGCCGGCTTCCAGTCGGGGAGCGCCAACCTGCTGCTGCCCGGGAGAGGGCGTGCATAAGGAAGCCCTGCGCCGTTTGCTCGAGGCCGTGAGCGACAGGCGGATCGGCGTCGAGGAAGCCGTCGAGCGGTTGCGGTCGCTCCCGTACGAAAACCTCGGGTTCGCGCGCGTCGATCACCATCGTGCGCTGCGAGGCGGCGCGCCGGAGGCCATCTTCTGCCAGGGCAAGACCCCGGCGCAGGTCGTCGCGATCGCGCAGCGGCTCGCGGCGCACCATCCGAACATCCTCGCGACGCGCGCGGGCGACGAGGTCGCGGCCGCGATCGCCGCGTCCGGGCTGCCGCATCGTCACCACGCGGACGCGCGTCTGGTCGTCGTGCGGCCGGAGCCCGTCGAGGGGATCGGATCGCTCGTCGTGCTGGCGGCGGGCACGGCGGATTTGCCGGTGGCGGAGGAAGCGGCGCTGGTGGCGGAGGCGCTCGGCAACCGCGTCGAGCGCGTCTACGACTGCGGGGTCGCCGGGCTCCACCGGTTGCTCGACCACCTCCCGCTGCTCGCGGAGGCGAGCGTCATCGTCGCGGTCGCGGGGATGGAAGGCGCGCTCCCGAGCGTCGTCGCGGGCCTCGTCGACCGCCCGGTGATCGCGGTGCCGACGAGCGTCGGCTACGGCACGTCGCTGAACGGTCTCGCGGCGCTGCTCGCGATGCTGAACTCGTGCGCGGCGGGCGTGTCGGTCGTGAACATCGACAACGGGTTCGGCGCGGCGCACCAGGCCTCGCAGATCAACCGGCTCGTCGCCAAGATCCGCTGAGCCGTGCGCGGCGTCGTCTACTTCGACTGTCCGAGCGGCGCGTCCGGCGACATGATCCTCGGCGCGCTCGTCGACGCGGGCGTGTCGCTCGATGCGATCCGTGGAGAGCTCGCGACGCTCCCGCTCCACGGCTGGACGATCGCCGCGCACGAAGTGAAGCGCGGCGCGTTCCGCGCGACGAAGGTCGACGTCCACGTCGACGACCATCAGCACCACCACCATCCGCATCGGACGCTCGGTGACGTGCTCGCGATCCTCCGGGGCGGGAGCCTCGATCCGGACGCGCGCGCGGCGGCGGAGCGCGTGTTCACCCGGCTCGCCGACGCGGAAGCGCGCGCCCACGGCGAAACGCGCGACGCGGTCCACTTCCACGACGTCGGCGCCGTCGACGCGATCGTGGACGTGGCCGGCGCGGCCGTCGGTCTCCGGCTCCTCGGCGCCGCGTCGGTGCGCGCGTCCGCGCTTCCGGTCGGCGGCGGCTTCGTCGAGGGGCCGCACGGCCGGATTCCGGTGCCGGCGCCCGGCACGGCGGAGCTCCTGCGCGGATGGCCGGTGGTCGACACCGGTGTCAGGAGCGAGCTCGTCACGCCGACCGGCGCCGCGATCCTGACGACGCTCGCCACACCGGGCCCGATGCCCGCGATGACGGTCGACGCGATCGGCTACGGGGCGGGGACCCGCGATCCCGCGCATGCGCCGAACGTCCTGCGCTGCTTCGTGGGCCGGGAGAGCGCCGCCGCCCCGGGCGCCGAGCCACCCGGCGACGAGACGATCGTGCAGGCCGAGACGACGATCGACGACATGTCCCCGCAGCTCTACGAGCCGCTCATCGAGCGCTTGCTCGCCGCGGGGGCGCTCGACGTGTTCCTGACGCCTGTCATCATGAAGCGGTCGCGGCCGGGAGTCGTCGTGACGGTGCTCTGCGCACCGTCGCGCGTGGACGATCTCGCGGCGGCGCTTTTCCAGGAGACCAGCACGATCGGCATCCGGTGGTCGACACGGCAGCGCCGGCGGCTCGCCCGCGAGATGGTCACGCTCGCGACGACGTTCGGACCGATTCCGTTCAAGGTGTCGCGGCTCGACGGCCGCGTCGTCACCGTGACGCCGGAATTCGCCGACGTCGTGCGGGTCGCGCGCGAGAAGGGACTCGCCGTGCGTGACGTGCTCGAGCGTGTCCGTGCTGACGGACTGTCACTTTTCTGACCGCCCGCTGACAGCGGCCGTCAAAGGGCTGCTCGGCAATCATTTCGCGCCCGTGAAAACGGCCTGAATCCGCCCATTTTTGGGCGCCCGGGATTTGGAACGGCAGTTGCGTAAGAGCGAGCGCGTATGGGACAGCCGAAACCTCAACCGCCGCTCACGACCGCGCTGCCTTCCGCCTCGCCCGAGACGAGCCTCGGTGCCCTCGCGCGCCGGCTCGCCATCGCCGGGCTGCTGCTCGCCGGCCTGACCGTCCTCGCGTCGATCGCGCTCGCCTCCTAAAGCGCCCACTCCGGGAGAAGCGGGCAGCGCGGTGGCGACGGCCGCCGCGAGCGTCCTCGGGGCTGCGCTCACCGTCGTGTGGCTCGAGGGCGAAGAGCATGGGCTTCTCCGGCGCTCGTTCGCCTGGGGCACCGTCGCGGACGGCGGCGCGGCCCCGGACGTCGTCACGACCCGCACCGGGCTCATCGCGCGCGTGTTCGCGCTCGGCATGCCGGAGTACCGCGTCGACATCCAGGGCGAGCCCGAGGCGCTGAACCCGCGCTTCATGCAAGAGGCCGGGCTCCACGCGTACGCCGCGCTGCCGCTGCTGCGGGCGCAGCTTCGGCGTCGTGTGCTTCCTCCTCAAGGACCTGCGAGAGTTCACGGCCGAGGAGAAGGAGCTGATGCACCTCCTCGCCGACAGCGTGGCGATTGCGATCGAGCGGTCGCGCGCCGAAGAGCTGATCAATTAACTCGCGGGCTCCCGGCGCCTCTGGCGCCGCCCGCTCGGATGCCTCGCTTCACTCGACGCTCAGCCCGCCGCCCGCTCGGGTGCCTCGCTTCGCGCGACCTCACTCCCTCGATCTTGCGCGTGCGCCCGCCGGTCGGCCCGCCGGTCGGTTGACACCACCCAAGCGCGCGCTTACCCTCGGGTCCGCTGAACAACCGGCCGGACGCCAACGCGCCGCATTCGGAGGACGCCCCGTGAAACTGCCAGTCAAGATGACCATCAACGGCCAGAGCGTCAGTCACGAGGTCGAGCCCCGCCTCTTGCTCGTCCACTACATCAGAGAGACGGTCGGGCTCACGGGCACGCACGTCGGCTGCGACACGAGCCAGTGCGGCGCCTGCACGATCGAGATGAACGGTCAGGCCGTGAAGGCTTGCACGCTGTTCGCGGTGCAGGCCAACGGCGCGACCATCACGACCATCGAGGGCCTCGCGAAGAACGGCGATCTCCACCCGATCCAGCAGGGCTTCTGGGAGAAGCACGGCCTGCAGTGCGGCTTCTGCACGCCCGGCATGATCATGGCCGCCAAGCAGCTGCTCGAGCGGTATCCGAAGCCGTCGGAAGAGGTCATCCGCCATCAGCTCGAGGGCAACCTCTGCCGCTGCACGGGCTATCACAACATCGTCAAGGCGATCGAGTGGGCCGCGGACAAGATGGCTGCGAAGTAGGAGAGTGAGCCATGGCCGTCACTGAAGACCGCCTCTTCGGTAAGTCGATCAAGCGCCGCGAGGACCCGCGGTTCATCACCGGACGCGGGAACTACGTGGACGATCTCAAGCTTCCCGGCATGACGTACGCGGCGTTCGTGCGCAGCCCGCACGCGCACGCGCGCATCAAGGGCATCGACGTCAGCCAGGCGAAGGCGCATCCGGGCGTGGTGGCGGTGTTCACCGGCAAGGACATGACCGGCGTGAACTCGCTGCCGTGCGGCTGGGACCTCCGCAAGGAGAAGAACATCCCGGGGGTCGTCCAGGACCTCGCGATGGTGCCGCACATGCCGCTGACGTCCGACGTCGCGCGTCACGTCGGCGATCCCGTCGCCGTCGTCATCGCGGACAGCCAGGCGGCCGCGACCGACGCGGCGGAGAAGGTGAGCGTGTCGTGGGAGCCGATTCCCGCGGTCACCGCGACCGACAAGGCCGAGAAGGGCCCGAAGATCCACGACGTGCCGACCGGCAACGTCGCGTTCAAGTGGGCGCTCGGTGACGCGGCGGCGACCGACGCCGCGTTCAAGACGGCCGGCGCCGTCACCGTGAAGAAGCGCATCGTCAACCAGCGCCTCGTCGCGAACGCGATGGAGCCGCGGGCGTGCGTCGCGCGCTACGAGGACGCGACCGGCGAGCTGACGCTGTGGGTGACCTCGCAGAACCCGCACGTGCACCGGCTCCTGATGTGCGCGTTCGTGCTCGGCATCCCGGAGCACAAGGTCCGCGTGATCGCGCCGGACGTCGGCGGCGGCTTCGGCTCGAAGATCTTCCTCTACAACGAGGAAGTCGTGTGCTCGTGGGCGTCGCGCCGGATCAAGCGGCCCATCCGGTGGACGGCCAGCCGGCGCGAGGCGTACATGACCGACGCGCACGGCCGCGACCACGTCACGGACGCCGAGCTCGCGCTCTCGAAGGAGGGCAAGATCCTCGGGCTGCGCGTGAAGACCACGGCGAACCTCGGCGCGTATCTCTCGACGTTCGCGCCGGCGGTGCCGACGTTCCTCTACGGCACGCTGCTCAACGGCGTGTACGCGATCGGCGCCATCCACGTGGAGGTCACGGGCGTCTTCACCAACACGACCGCCGTCGACGCGTATCGCGGCGCCGGGCGCCCCGAGGCGTGCTACGTGCTCGAGCGCATGGTGGACGCGGGCGCGGCCGCGCTGAAGATGGATCCCGCGGAGCTGCGCCGCAAGAACTTCATCCCGAAGTTCTCGGGCGCGTTCAACACGCTGGTCGCGGTGACCTACGACAGCGGCGACTACGCGGGCGCGCTCGACAAGCTGATGCAGGTGTTCGACTACAAGAAGTTCCGGGCCGAGCAGGAGGCCGCGCGCAAGCAGGGCCGGCTGCTGGGCGTGGGGTTCTCGACGTACATCGAAGCGTGCTCGATCGCGCCGTCGAAGGTGGTGGGCGCGCTCGGCGCGGGCGCGGGGCTCTACGAGTCGGGCACGGTGCGCGTGCATCCGACCGGCATGGTGACCGTCTACACCGGCTCGCACTCGCACGGTCAAGGGCACGAGACGACGTTCGCGCAGCTCGTCGCGGACGATCTCGGCATTCCGATGGAGCAGGTCGAAGTCATTCACGGGGACACCGGCCAGATCGCGTTCGGGATGGGCACCTACGGAAGCCGCTCGGCGTCGGTCGGCGGCACCGCGATCAAGATGTCGCTGAACAAGATCAAGGAGAAGGGCAAGCTGATCGCGGCGCACCTGCTCGAGGCCTCGCCGAAGGACATCGAGTTCGTGAAGGGCCAGTTCCAGGTGAAGGGCGTCCCGGCGAAGTCCGTGCCGTTCGGCGCGGTGTCGCTCACCGCGTACGTCCCGCACAACTATCCCGAAGGCCTCGAGCCCGGGCTCGACGAGACGAGCTTCTACGATCCCTCGAACTTCTGCTTCCCGTTCGGCGCGCACGCGTGCGTGGTCGAGGTGGAGCCGGAGACCGGAAAGGTCACCGTGGTCAGGTACGTCGCGGTGGACGACGTCGGCAACGTCATCAACCCGATGATCGTCGACGGCATGGTCCACGGCGGGATCGCCCAGGGCGTCGGCCAGGCGCTGTGGGAAGGGGCCGTCTACGACAACGATTCCGGCCAGCTGATGACGGGCAGCATGATGGACTACGCGATGCCGAAGGCGGACATGCTGCCGACGTACGTGACCGACCGCACCGTCACGCCGACGCCCGTCAACCCGCTCGGGGTCAAGGGCGCGGGGGAAACCGGCACGATCGCGTCGACGCCCGCGGTCGTGAACGCCGTCGTGGACGCGCTGTCTGGGCTCGGCGTCGATCACATCGACGCGATGCCGCTGACCGCCGAGCGCGTGTGGAAGACCATTCAGGCCGCCAAGGCCGGGAAATAGGAGCGAGCGACCATGTATCCAGCTTCGTTCGAGTACCACAGCCCCACGACGCTGAAGGACGCGCTCGGCCTCATGGGCAAGCACGGCGACGAGGCCAAGCTGCTCGCCGGCGGCCACAGCCTGATCCCGATGATGAAGCTCCGGCTGGCGCAGCCGAAGCACCTCATCGATCTGAAGAACGTCCCCGGCCTGAAGGGCGTCAAGGAAGACGGGGGCAACATCGTCATCGGCGCGATGACCACGTGGTACGAGCTCGAGAGCAATCCGATTATCAAGAGCAAGTGCGCGGTGATCGGTGAGACCGCGTCGATCGTCGGCGACCCCGCCGTGCGCAACCTCGGCACGATCGGCGGCTCGCTCGCGCACGCCGACCCGGCGGCCGACATGCCCGCGACCGCGATCGCGTGCGGCTTCGAGTTCGTCTGCGAAGGGCCGAAGGGCCGGCGCACCGTGAAGGTCGACGACTGGTTCCAGGGCCTGATGTCCACGGCCGTGAAGGAAGACGAGATCCTCGTCGAGATCCGCGTGCCCGCGCTCGCCAGGGGCGTCGGCGCCGCGTACCTGAAGTTTCCGCACCCGGCGTCGCGGTTCGCGATCGTCGGCGTGGCCGCGGTCATCACGACCGACGGCAAGGGGACGTGCAGCAAGGCGAGCGTCGGCGTGACCGGCGCGGGCACGAAGGCCGTGCGCGCGAAGGGCGTCGAGGCCGGTCTGACGGGCAAGAACCTCGCGGGCGCGGGCGCGATCGAAGCCGCGGCGCAGAAGGGCGCCGAGGGCGTCGACGTGCAGGCCGACCTGCAGGGCTCGGTCGAGTACAAGGCGCACCTCTGCCGCGTCTTCGCGAAGCGCGCGGTCGAAGCGGCCGTCAAGCGAGCCGGTTAGCCTCCAGCGAAACGATGAGCGAGGGCGCGGTCCGAGAGGGCCGCGCCCTTTTCTTTGCGGCGCGCCTTCGCGATAGTCTCTCGGCGTGATCGCGGGGATCGTGCTGGCCGCGGGGCTGTCGCGGCGGATGGGGAAGGCGAAGCTGTTGCTGCCGCTCGAAGGCAAGCCGCTCGTGCGGTGGAGCGTCGAGCGGCTCCGCCGGCACGTCGACCACGTGATCGTCGTGACGCCTCCGGACGACGGTGCCTTGCGCGAGGCGCTCGCGGGGCTCGACGTCCGGTTCGTCGTCAATCCGCATCCCGAGGCCGGGCAGGGAACCTCGATCGCCGCCGGCGCGTCGGTGCTGCCCCCGGACGCGGAAGCGGTCGTGATCGCCCTCGGCGACCAGCCGCGCGTGCCCGAAGACCTCTTCCATGCCTTGTTGGACATATTTCGACGCGAGCGGAAGCCCATCGTGGCGCCCGTGTTTCGAGGGACACAGGCCACGCCGGTCGTGTTCGGCGCGACCGTTTTCGACGAGTTGCGCGCGGTAGACGGGGATGCGGGGGCGCGCGCGGTCGTACGGCGCGACCCCTCGCGCGTCGCGCTGGTTCACGTGGACGCCCCCATGCCGCCCGACGTCGACACGCCGGAGGATTACGCGCGGCTCGCCACGCCGTAGGCGTGGCGGCGCGGCCGGCCGGCCGCCGGTCCTCGCGGTCTCCGTGTAAAATCGGGAAATGCGCGAAGAGATCCGGAAGATCCAGGAATTGATGGAGTCCGCGCAGTACGTCACCGACGCCCCGGTCGCGACGTCGGTGCACCTCGCCACCACGCTGCGCAAGCCGCTGCTCGTCGAAGGCCACGCGGGGGTCGGCAAGACCGAGATCGCGAAGGTCATGGCGCAGATGCTGAACACGCGGCTGATTCGCTTGCAGTGCTACGAGGGCCTCGACGCCGCCGCCGCGCTGTACGAGTGGAACTATCAGAAGCAGCTCCTGCACATCAAGCTGGCCGAAGGCGCGCATCGCGGTCTCGCGGAACAGGAACACGAGATCTTTTCGGAGGCGTTTCTTCTGCGTCGTCCGCTGTTGGAGGCCATCAGCCAGAAGGACATGGCGCCTGTCCTCCTTGTCGACGAGGTCGATCGAAGTGACGAGGAATTCGAGAGCTTCATGCTCGAGATCTTCGGCGAGTGGCAGGTGACCATTCCCGAGATCGGCACCGTCAAGGCACAGCATCCGCCGCACGTGATCCTGACCTCGAACCGCACGCGCGAGCTGTCGGACGCGCTCCGCCGCCGTTGCCTCTACATCTGGATCGACTATCCGTCCTACGAGAAGGAAGTGCGGATCATCGAGCGCAAGGTGCCGGGCGTCGACGCGCGGCTCGCGCGCGAGGTGGCGCGCTTCATGGAGTCCCTGCGCCGCGTGCGGCTGGCGAAGGTGCCGGGTGTCGCGGAGACGCTCGACTGGGCGCAGGCGCTCGCCGCGCTGCACGCCGACCATCTCGACGAGTCCGTCGTCGCCGAGACGCTGGGCTGCGTGCTCAAGGACGCCGACGACATCAAGAAGTTCCGCGCCGAGATCGGCAAGACCGGCCTGGCACCGTTCATCACCGCCGCCGAGCGCTAGTGGCCGACCGCGCGCTCGGCGCCGCTGTTGCCCGCTTCGCGGCGCAGCTGCGCGCGAACGCGGTGCCCGCGACGCTCATCCAGGTTCTCGACGCGGTCCGCGCGCTCGACCACCTCGACATCGGCGATCGCAGCGAGCTCTACCTCGGCCTGCGCACGATCTTCGTCTCGCGCCCCGAAGAGCAGCCCGCGTTCGATCGATGCTTCGATTCGTTCTGGCGCGTCGGCGGCGAGCTGGCAGAGCAGATTCCCGGCCTGATCTCGCCGGCGGCGGCGCCGGAGGCGGAGCAAAACGCGCCGGGCGGGGCCACGCAGAAGCGCGAGACGCTCGCGCTCGATACGTGGGGTGACGAGGAAGGGGACGAGGAGCAGGGCGAGCCGCTCGGCGTGCCGGCGGTCTCCGATCGGGAGAGCCTCGTCGGGCAGGATTTCGCGACGTTCGCGCCCGACCAGCTCGACGAGGTGCTGCGCCTGACCGTCTTGATCGCGCGACGGCTCGCGCGCCGCATCAGCCGCCGCCGGCGCCCGGTGCGACGCCGCGGGCGCGTCGACCTCCGGCGGACGCTGCGCGCGAATCTCATGCGCGCCGACCTGATCGACCTCCGCTTCCGCGCGCGCAAGCCGAAGAAGACCAAGCTCGTGCTGCTCTGCGACGTGTCCGGGTCGATGGACCTCTACAGCCGGTTCCTGCTGCAGTTCCTCTTCGCGGTGCAGAGCGTCTTTCGCCGCGTGGAGACCTTCACGTTCTCGACCCGGCTCACGCGCATCACCGACTACATGAAGGCGCGCTCGTACCGGCAGGTGCTGCGCCGGCTCGGCGAGGTCCGGGACTGGTCGGGAGGAACGCGCATCGGGGAGTCGCTCGCCGAGTTCAATCGCGAGTGGGGGCGAATCGTCGACCGCCGGACGATCGCCATCATCCTGTCGGATGGGTGGGACACGGGCGATCCGGAGGTGCTGGCGACGGAGATGCTGCGCATCAAGCGCCGCGCGGCGCGCGTGATCTGGCTCAACCCGCTCCTGGGCAATCCTTCGTACGAGCCGCTGACCAGAGGGATGGCGGCGGCGCTGCCGCTCGTCGACCACTTCGCGCCGGCGCACAATCTCGCGTCCCTGCGTGACCTCGCGCAGCGGCTGACGCTGTAGAATTGTCTCGTGGCTGAGCTCTTCGAGCACCTCGACCATCTCAAGCGGGCCCCGGGCAAGGTCGCCGTCGCGACGCTCGTCAACACGCGAGGCACCACGCCGCGCAAGGAAGGCGCCAAGATGGTCGTCGGCGAGCGCGGCGACATCCTCGGCTCCGTCACCATCGGCGGCTGCGTCGACGCGCAGGTGCTGGAGGAGTCCGCCGACGTGCTCGCCACCATGCGCCCCCGGCTGCTCGAGCTGAATCTCGGCGACGAGGAGGCGTGGGAGATCGGCCTCACGTGCGGCGGCACGATCGAGGTCTTCGTCGAGCCGCTCGCGGTCGGCGGCGCGGACGAGAACACGGCGTTCTACGAGCGCGTGCGCGCGCACGCGGCGCGCGGCGGACGCGCCGCCGTGATCACGCGGCTGGAGGGGGTCGGGGGGAAGCTCGTCGTCCTCGACAACGGCGAGACCGCCGGCACGCTCGGCGAACGATCCCTCGACGACCGCTTTGCGGCCGCGGCGCGCGCGGTGCTGGCTGACGGCGTGTCGAAGACGCTGCTCATCGAGAACGTGCGCGCGTTCGCGGAGGTCTTCGCGCCGGCCGCGCTGCTGCTGATCGTCGGCGCCAGTCACGTCGCGATGCCGCTCACGGCCTTGGCGAAAGTGCTCGGCTACCGCACGGTCGTGGTCGACGGGCGGCCGCGGTTCGCGACCGCGGATCGTTTCCCGGGCGTCGACGAGCTGCGGGTGGGCATCCCGTCCGAGATGGTGCGCGAGTATCCGCTCGGGCCTTCGTCCGCGCTGGTGCTCGTCGCGCACGACTACAAGTACGACCTGCCGGTGCTGCGCCACGCGCTGTCGACCGACGTGGGCTACATCGGGATGCTCGGCTCGCGCCGGCGCGGCGAGGCGATCCTCAAGCTCCTGCGCGAGGACGGTGTCGAGGAGTCGCTGCTGAAGCGCGTGCGCGTGCCGATCGGCCTCGACCTCGGCGCGAAGAGCGCGCCGGAGATCGCGCTCGCGGTGCTCGCGGAGATCCAGGCCGTGCGCGGCAACGGCACCGGCGTCCCGATGAGCGCGAAGGGGCGCGCGTGAAAGCCGTCGCGCTTCACCGCCAGGGCGCGACCGTGGATGCGCTCGTGGGCCGCGTGCTCTGCTACGACGTGCGCGACGCCGCCGGCAAGACCGTCGGCGACAAGGGCGCGGTGCTCGATCGCGCCAACGCCGAAGCGCTTCTCACCGCTCCCTGGGATGAGCTGCACGTCATCGAGGTGGAGCCCGGCGATCTCCACGAGGAGGAGGCGGGCAGCCGGCTCGCGACCGCGGTGGTCGGCGATGGGGTCGAGGTGAAGGGCTACGCGGGCGGGCAGTGGACGCTCGTCGCCGCGCGCCGCGGATTGCTGCGCGTGCGCGGGGAGGCGCTCGCCTCGGTGAACGTCCAGGAAGGCATCGCGGTCTTCACGCTCTTCGATCGCCAGCCGGTGAACGCCGGCGAGACCGTCGCGAAGGCGAAGGTGACGCCGCTCGTGATCGCGGGCGAGACGCTGGCAATAGTGGAAACGCTCGCGCGCGACGCGAACGGCGTGATGACGGTCGATGCCTTTCGCCCGACGGTCGTCGGCGCGGTCGCCCCGGAGCGGCTCGAAGCGAAGCAGCGCGACCGCTTCGAGGCGGCGCTGCGCCAGAAGATCGACTGGCTCGGCGGGCGCCTGCTGCCGCTCCGTTTCGGCGGCGACGCGGCGCGTACGGTGGCCGATCAGCTCGCGGCGCTGCGCGGCGAGGGCGCGGAGCTCCTGATCGTTGCCGGGGCGAGCGCGCTCGACCCGCTCGATCCGGTCTTCGGCGGGCTCACGCTGCTCGGCGGGCGCATGGAACGCCACGGCGCGCCCGCGCATCCGGGCAGCCTCCTCTGGCTCGCGCGGTGGCAGGGCCACGCGATCCTCGGAATGCCGACGTGCGGGATGTTCTCGCAGGCGACCACGTTCGATCTGGTCCTGCCGCGGATCCTCACGGGCGAAGACGTCGGCAACCGCGAGCTCGCCGAGCTGGGCCACGGCGGCCTGCTGTCGCGCGAGATGGCGTACCGGTGCCCGCCGTACCGCGCCGGCGCCGTGAGAGGGGAGCTGGAATGACCGGGCATCCAGGCGGGCGGGCGCTCGAGCGCCCGGTAGCCCGCGAGTACACGGACGCGATCCGCGAGCGCTGGCGCCGGCCGCGTCATCGCGGCGAGCTGCCGGACGCCACCGGCACCGCCGAGGACGTCAACCCGCTCTGCGGCGATCGCGTGCGCTTCGCGGTGCAGGTGAGTGACGGGACCGTGGCCGCCGCGAAGTTCACCGGCGACTCGTGCGCGATCTGCACGGCGTCGGCGGACGTCACCGCCGAGCTCGCGACCGGACGATCCACCGCGGAGGCGGCGAAGCTCGGCACCGAGGACGTGCTCGAGGTGCTCCGCGCGGACGTGCGGCCGACGCGCATGCGGTGCGTGACGCTGCCGCTGACCGTGCTCGGGATGGCGCTGGCGCGATGAGCGCGGGAAGGGCGGTGGCGCGATGAGACTCGACGAGATGACGCGCGGCGATTTCCCGATCCTCGAGCGCGTGGTGAACGGCCGGCCGCTCGTGTATCTCGACTCCGCGGCGTCGAGCCAGCGCCCGCGCAGCGTCATCGAGGCGATGACCCGCTACTACGAGCGGAGCCACGCGAACGTCCATCGCTCCATCCACACGCTGGGCGAGGAGGCGACCGAGCTCTACGAGATCGCCCGCGATCGCGTGCATCGCTTCATCGGCGCGGCCGCGCGCGAGGAAGTGGTCTTCACGCGGGGGACCACGGATGGGCTCGGGCTCATCGCCGAGACGATCGGGCGCACGCTCCGCGCCGGCGACGAGATCATCGTCACCGAGCTCGAGCACCACTCGAACCTGATCCCGTGGCAGCTCGTCGCGCGCGACCGCGGCGCCGCGCTGAAGGCGATCCCCGTGCGCGACGACGGCAGCCTCGATCTCGACGCGCTCGACCGGCTGCTCACGGCGCGCACGCGCGTCGTGGCCTTCGCGCACGTCTCGAACGTGCTCGGCACGATCACGCCGGTGCCCGAGGTGGTCCGGCGCGTCCGGAATTCGGCCGCGCGCACCGCGCTGACGGTCGTCGACGGCGCTCAGGCGGCGCCCCACCTCAAGCTCGACATGTCCGCGCTGGACTGCGACTTCTACGTCTTCTCCGCGCACAAGATGCTGGGCCCGACCGGCATCGGCGTGCTGTACGGACGCCGCGCGGTGCTCGACAGCCTCGAGCCGGGGCGTGGCGGCAGCGAGATGATCAAGGAAGTGTGGATCGACCACGCGCAGTGGAACGATCTGCCGTGGCGCTTCGAGCCAGGCACGCCGCCGATCGCCGAGGCGGTCGGGCTCACCGCGGCGATCGAGTATCTGGAGAAGCTCGGGATGGATCGGGTCACCGAGCACGAGGCCGCGCTCGCCGCCCGCGCGGTGAAGGGGCTGTCCGCGCTGCCGGGCGTCCGCGTGTTCGGCCCACCGCTCGGTGTTCCGCGCGGCGCGGTCGTGGCGTTCGCGGTCGAGGGCCTGCATCCCCACGACGTCGCCGCGCTGCTGGACGCCGACGGGATCGCCGTGCGCGCCGGCCATCACTGCGCGATGCCGCTCATGCGCCGTCTCGGCGTCGTGGGCACGAGTCGCGCGAGCTTTTCGGTCTACACCTCTCCGGAGGAAATCGACGTGCTCGTCGACGCCGTCGGGGCGCTGCGCTCGAAGCTGTAGGAGCGGGCGATGCAGCCGCGCAACCCGTTCGTCTCTCCGCGCTTCGGTCAGGTCGCGACGTTCATGCTGCTGCCGTGGGCGGAGTCGCCCGCGGGCCTGGACGTGGCGCTGCTCGGGATTCCGTACGACGGCGGGACTTCATACCGCACGGGCGCGAGGTTCGGCCCGCGCGCGGTCCGCGAGCAGTCTTCGCTGATCCGCTCGTGGCATCCGGTGCTGAAGGTGCAGCCGTTCGAGGTCCTGCGCGTCGCGGACTGCGGGGACGTGGACGTCGTCCCGATCTCCATCGAGCGCACGTTCGAGGCCGTCGAGCGCCGGCTCGACGCCGTGCACGCGGCCGGCGCCGCGCCGATCGCGGTCGGCGGCGATCATTCGATCTCGTTGCCGCTGCTGCGATCGGCCGCGCGCAAGCACGGGCCGCTCGGCGTGGTCCACTTCGACGCGCATCCCGACACCTGGGACGAGTACTTCGGCTCGAAGTACTTCCACGGGACGCCGTTCCGCCGCGCGGTGGAAGAGGGCGTCGTCGACCCGCGCCGGATGATCCAGGTCGGGATCCGCGGTCCCCTCTACGGGCCGGAGGACTTCGCGTTCCAGGACGGGCACGGGATGGAAGTCATCCGCATCGAGGCCGTGAAGGAGCAGGGCGTCTCGTGGGTGATCGGGCGCCTGGCACGGCTCGCGGGGGGGCCGGTGTATCTCTCCTTCGACATCGACGCGTTCGATCCCGCGTACGCGCCCGCCACGGGGACGCCGGAGGTCGGCGGGCTCGAGGCGTACGAAGGCCTGGCGCTGCTGCGCGGCCTCACGGGGCTCGATCTCGTGGGCGCGGACGTCGTCGAGGTGTGTCCGCCGTACGACGGCCCGGGTCAGATCACGTCGCTGCTCGCGGCCAACGTGATGTTCGAGATCGTCTCGCTGCTCGCGCTCCGTCCGGGGGGCGCGCGGGTGGGCCCGCCGGCCGCCCCATGACGCGCGCGCTCGCGGCGGCCGTGTCGATGCTCGCCGTCCTCGCCGCCGCCCCCGCGCGGGCCGCGTCGGACGTCGCGACCATCACGCTCGACGGGGTCATCAGCCCGGTCACCGTGCGCCTGGTCGAGACCGCCATCGACCGCGCGCAGTCCTCGCAGGCGAGCGCGCTCGTGATCCAGCTCGACACGCCGGGCGGGCTCGAGCGGTCGATGCGCTCGATCTGCCAGCGCCTCCTCAACGCGCCGCTCCCGGTGATCGTCTACGTGGCGCCGACGGGCGCGCGCGCGGCCTCGGCGGGCGTGTTCATCACGATGGCCGCGCACGTCGCGGCCATGGCCCCGGCCACGAACATCGGCGCCGCGCATCCGGTCGCCGTCTCGGGCGGCGGCGACAAGGAAGTCATGAAGAAGATCGCGAACGACGCGGCGGCGTTCGCGCGGTCGATCGCCACCGAGCGCGGGCGGAACGCCGACTGGGCCGAGAAGGCGGTGCGCGAGTCGGTCTCGATCACCGAGCGCGACGCCGTGAAGCTGAAGGTCGTGGACCTGATCGCGGAGTCGATGACCGATCTGCTCGCGAAGGTCGACGGGCGGACCGTGAAGACCGTGAAGGGCCCGGTGACGCTGGCCACGCGGGACGCGCGCGTCACCGCGATCGAGATCGGCTTTCGGGACCGCTTCCTCAACGTCATCACCGATCCGAACGTGGCCTACGTGCTGATGATGATGGGCATGCTCGGGCTCTTCTTCGAGCTCTCGAACCCGGGCGTCATTCTGCCGGGCGTGGTGGGCGGCATCTCGCTGATCCTCGCGTTCTTCGCGTTCCAGAGCCTGCCGATCAACTACGCCGGCCTGCTGCTGATCCTCTTCGGCATCGTGCTGCTGATCGCGGAGATCAAGATCGTGAGCCACGGCGTGCTGGCGATCGGCGGCATCGTGGCGATGGCGCTCGGGTCGCTCATGCTCTTCGACGCCGCCGAGATCGGCTTCCGGATCTCGTGGGGCGTGATCATGCCGACGGTGGGGATCACCGCCGGGCTCTTCCTCTTCGTGATCGCGGCGGGGCTGCGGGCGCTCGCGCGGCGTCCGATGCTCGGCACGGCCGGGCTGATCGGGCAGACGGGCGTCGCGCGCGAGCCGCTCGCGCCGGAAGGGCAGGTCATGATCCAGGGCGAGCTCTGGCGCGCGCTCGCGGAGGGCGAGACCGTCGACGCGGGGAGTCGCGTGCGCGTCGTCGGCGTGGACGGGCTCACGCTCAAGGTGGTCAAGAACGGCACCACGGGAGGGGCTGGATGATCAGCGTCGAATCGCTGCTCGTGCTCGTCGTGCTGTTCGCGGTGTTCTTCTTCATCGGCTCGTTCGTCCGCGTGCTCCGCGAGTACGAGCGCGCGGTGATCTTCCGGCTCGGGCGGACGGCGCGCGCGCTCCTCAATCCCGGCGGGCAGGGCAACGGGCCGGGCCTCGTGCTGCTGGCGCCGTTCATCGACAAGATGGTCAAGGTGAGCCTCCAGACCGTCGCGCTCGACGTGCCGCCGCAGGACGTGATCACCCGCGACAACGTGTCGATCAAGGTGAGCGCGGTGATCTACTTCCGCGTCGTCGATCCCGAGCGCGCGGTGGTCGCGGTGCAGGACTATCTCTACGCCACGTCCCAGATCGCGCAGACGACCCTGCGCAGCGTGCTCGGCCAGGTCGAGCTCGACGACCTGCTGTCCGCGCGCGACAAGATCAACCAGCAGCTCCAGCGCATCATCGACGAGCACACGGAGCCGTGGGGCATCAAGGTCGGCACGGTGGAGGTCAAGCAGATCGACCTTCCGCAAGACATGCAGCGCGCGATGGCGAAGCAGGCCGAGGCCGAGCGCGAGCGGCGGGCGAAGGTCATCAACGCGGACGGCGAGTTCCAGGCGGCGGCGAAGCTCGCGGAGGCGGCGGACCTGCTCGCGCGCTCGCCGATCTCGGTCCAGCTCCGCTTCCTGCAGACGATGCGCGAGATCGCGTCGGAGCGGAACACGACGACGTTCTTCCCGCTGCCGATCGATCTCCTCGGCCCGATCCTGGGCGCAACCCGGAGCGACGGCACCAAGTGACGGTTGGCGCTCCGCGCGTGCGCATGTAGAATGACGCGGTCCGGCCGTCCTGTCCGTGTCCGGTGTGCGGGGGGTTAGCTCAGTTGGGAGAGCGCGGCGTTCGCAACGCCGAGGTCGAGGGTTCGAATCCCTTACCCTCCACCATCACCGCCTAGAACGTCCTCGGAAACCGCTCAAGACCGCCGCCCGCCCTGCCGATAGGGTTTGCGTGAGGTACGGCAAGCAAGAGACCGCGAAGCCGGTCGACTCGACGCCCAGGCCCGCGGAGCCCGCGCCGGCGCCTGCGCCGCCCTCCGCGTTGCCCCCGAGCGACGCCCGGAAGATCCTGATCGTCGACGACGATCCGCAGGTGCTCGAGGTCCTGCGGCGCTTCTTCGAGAAGACGCCGAATCAGTACACGGTGCAGACCGTCACCAGCGGCGAGGACGCGATCGCCGCGCTGACGATCAAGCCGCCCGACCTGGTGCTCCTCGACCTGAACATGCCGGGCATCGACGGCCTCGAGGTGCTGAAGCACATCGACCGCACGATCCCCGTGATGATCGTCAGCGGCAACATCGACGCGACGCCGGCGGAAGCGCTCAAGCGCGGCGTCTTCGCGTACCTCCCGAAGCCCTTCGACCTGGTCTACGTCGAGCAGCTCGTCCCGCTCGCCCTGACCCAGCGGCGCGTTCCGAAGGTGCGCGTGGTCGAGACTGGCGTATAACAGGGGCGGGAGGGACGCATGCCGACGGGACTCTACAATCTCGCGACGATCATCATGGTGGCCGCGCTCATCGCCGACTTCGCCTGGGTCATCAGCACGGCGTTGCACGCGATGAAATAGCGCCGCGCCCGGCGCGGGCGCGTTACGCGCTTTCGGCGGGAAGCGATTCGAGGTACGCGAGCAGTCCCGAGCTGTCGAGCCGGGCGTGCCCCGCGGCCGTGGCCGCGTCGTAGAGCGCGAGCGCCGCGCGCGCGACGCTGGCCTCGCCGCCCGCGCTCTCCGCGAGCGCCACCGCGAGGCTCAGGTCCTTCCGCGCGAGCTCCACGAAGAATCCCGGGCGATAGTCGTGCCGCACGAGCGCCGGCAGCTTGCGCTCGAGGATGAAGCTCGCGCCCGAGCTGCGGCCGATCACTTCACCCACGGTCTCGCGCGGGATCCCGAGGCGGTCGCCGAGCGCCAGCGCCTCGCAGAGCACCGCCTGGTTCGTGAGCGCGCAGACGTTGTTGAGCAGCTTGAGGATGTTGCCGCGGCCGACCTCGCCGAGATAGAACACGTGGCTGCCGATCGCGTGCAGGAGCGGCTCGAAGCTCGAGGCGTCGTCCGCCTTCGCGCCCACCATCACCGCGAGCGTCCTCGCGACCGCGCCGCTCACGCTCCCGCTCACCGGCGCGTCGATGAGCTTCACGCCGCGCTCGCTCGCGCGCTCGGCGAGCCGCACGGTGGAGCCGGGACTCACCGTGCTGAGATCCAGAACGACGTCGCCGGGCTTCGCGCCGTCCATCAGGCCCTTGCTCGTGGCGTTGCCGAAGAGCACGGCTTCGACGGCGGCGTCGTTCGGAAGGCTCGTGAGCGTGACGCGCACGGCGGCGGCGAGGCTCGGCAGGTCGGCCGCGCGCGTGGCGCCCTGGGCTTCGAGCGGCCTTGTCGCGGCGGGATCGAGGTCGAAGACGGTGAGCTGGTGGCCGGCCTTCAGGATGTTCGCCGCCATCGGGCGCCCCATGTTCCCGGTGCCGACGAACCCCGCGTGCATGGAGCGAGCTAGCCCTTACGAGCGGCGGCAGTCTCGCGCTTCGCGCGCACGGGGCACTGCTTGTGGTACCAGGTCGAGCCGAGCTTCTTGTGGTTGCCGTTCTTGTGGATCGTCAGCTTGCACTTCGGACACGTACCCATGGTGTCGCGGATCTCCTTCTGATGTGTGGCGAGCCGCTATTATAGCGTCACTCACGCCGGATCAGGAGAGCGCCGTGCCGGATTGCCTGTTCTGCCGCATCGTCTCGCGCGAGAGTCCCGCCGACATCGAGTACGAGGACGAGCGCGTGCTCGCGTTCAAGGACATCTACCCGAAGGCGCCGGTGCACGTGCTCATCGTGCCGAAGCACCACGTCACGTCGATCCAGACGATGACCGCCGACGACGTCGAAGCGATCGGCCGCTGCCTGCTCGCGGCGCGCACCATCGGCGAGCGCGCGGGCTTCGGCGAGCGAGGGTACCGCGTGAGCGTGAACTGCGGTCCGGAAGGCGGACAGCACGTCGGTCACGTGCACTTCCACTTCCTCGCGGGACGGCGCGGCGGTTAGGCGGACTTCGATTCGAGCGGAAGGCCGGCGCTCGCCCACCCGGCGAGCCCGCCCTTGAGGATCTTCACGTCCTTGTATCCCAGCCGCTTCAGCTGACGCGCCACACGGGCGCTCGTGCGCTCGTCGGGTCACGTGCAATAGGCGACCACCGGGCGGTCGCTGTCGATCGGGAGGTTCGCCGCGCCGGAGTCGAGGCGCTCGGCGGGCACGTGCAGCGCGCGCGGGATCCGCACCGGACTCTTGCGATAGGTGTCGCTGTCGCGGACGTCGAGGAGCACGATGCCGCTCTCGCCGGTGTCGAGCTTGCGCGCGACGTCGCGCGGCCGGATGCGGAAGCGATTGCGCGTCCACCACTCGCCCCAGCCGGCGACGACTCCCACCGCGCCGAGCAGCGTCAGCGTCAGGCCCGTCTTCTGCCACGGGAAAGGACGCGGAGGAGGATTCTTGATCCGCTCGTCGTTCTCCGCGGTGATGCGCCGCAAGTCGGGGAGCTCTGGCATCAGGCGATCCGCCTCGGCCAGCGGCGGCCGCGCGGTCGTGTAATCGCCGGCGAAGAACGAGGACAGCCCCGCGTGCCACGCGCGGGTGAACGCGCCGATCTCGCCCAGCGTGACGCCGCTGTCCTTCAGGAACGCACGCACGGTCGACGTCGGGATGATGAAGTTGAAGCCCTGCGCGGTCCCGCCTTCGCCGGCGCCGCCCGACACGAAGGTCATCACGCCGAGGACTTCGCCCTTCTCGTCGATCACGGGCCCGCCGCTGTCACCGCCCGCCGCTGAAGCATCCGTCTGGATCACGGGCTGCCCGTTCACGTCTTCCTTGAACCCGGAGATCGCGCCGCCGGTCACCGACGCCTCGAGCTGCGTGGCGTTGAGCAGCTCGTGGGTCATCACGACGGTGGGAAAGCCGATGATGTGCAGGCGATCGCCGATCTTCGCCTTGGACGAATGGCCGAGCGGAAGCGTCGGGAGATTCTCGGCGTCGACCTTCAGGAGCGCGAGGTCCTGACCCGACGCGCCGCCTTTCGGCGCGGTGTATTTGGCGACGCTCGCGATGAGGCGCTTGCCGTTCGGGAGGATGACCGCCACGATGCGGTCGACTTTCACCCTGGCGGTCGGCACCACGCGCGCGGTGATCTGTCGCGCGAGCTCGTCCTCGACCTCCGGTCGCGCGCCCGAAGAGAGACCGCGGCGCGCGAGGATCAGCCGCAGACACGACGCTCTCACCGCGTTGTCGCGAAGCATCGTCTCGACCGCGGGCGACACTTCCTGCGAGCTTGCGATGACGTGGGCGTTCGTGATCACCCAGCCCGACGGATGCGCGATCCATCCGGTGCCTGTTTCGCGCACCGGAGCGGCCTTGCCGGTGACGCGCTGTCCTTCGCAATCGACGGTGGCTTCCGCGCTCACTTCCGAAGCCACGAGCACGGCGGCCGGCTTCGCGCGGAGCAGGACTTCCTGAAGGCTTTGAGCGGACGCGGTGAGGGGAGCGAGGAGCAGGAGCAGAAAAGAGACGGGCCCCAGGAGGTTCCTGGGGCCCGTGTTCACCATGAGCGAACTGTACTACTTCAGGATCGAGAGCGCCTCGGTCGCCTTCGCCTTGGCCGTGTTGGTATCGCCGGCCTTGCACGCGGCTTCCGCATCCTTCACGAGCTGCGCGGCCTTGCTCACGCCGCCGCCAGCCTGCGAGCCAGCGGACGAGCGCGGAGCCTGCACGTCACCACGCGGAGCCTGGGTGTCCTGACCACGCGGGGCCTGGACGTCCTGACCACGCGGAGCCTGGGTGTCCTGACCACGCGGGGCCTGGACGTCCTGACCACGCGGGGCCTGGGTGTCCTGACCACGCGGAGCCTGCGTGTCCTGACCGCGCGGAGCCTGGACGCTCTGACCACGCGGAGCCTGCGTATCCTGACCACGCGGCGCCTGCGTGTCCTGGCCGCGCGGAGCCTGGGTGTCCTGACCACGCGGGGCCTGGACGCTCTGACCACGCGGGGCCTGGGTGTCCTGACCACGCGGCGCCTGCGTGTCCTGGCCACGCGGCGCCTGGACGTCCTGACGAGCACCCGCGAGCGACCGCGGCGCCTGGACATCCTGCGCGCGCGGAGCCTGGGTGTCCTGACCACGCGGAGCCTGGATGTTCTGACCACGCGGCGCCTGGGTGTCCTGACCACGCGGCGCCTGGGTGTCCTGACCACGCGGCGCCTGGGTGTCCTGACCACGCGGAGCCTGCGTGTCCTGGCCGCGCGGAGCCTGCGTGTCCTGACCACGCGGGGCCTGGGTGTCCTGGCCACGCGGCGCCTGGACGCTCTGACCACGCGGGGCCTGGGTATCCTGGCCACGCGGCGCCTGGACGCTCTGGCCACGCGGGGCCTGGGTATCCTGAGCACGCGGCGCCTGGACGTCTTGGCGCGCGCCGGCGAGCGACCGCGGAGCGGCCGTGCTGGCCGTCGACTTCTTGGCGAGCAGCTCCTTCGCCTGGGCGACCTCAGCAGGGCACGAGGATGACTGCGCCTCGGCGAGCGGGCTGAACGCGGCAACCATGGCCGCGCTCATGACGACTGCAAAGAACTTTTTCATCGTGTCGACCCTTCCCTTCGAGTTGATGTTGTTATCGGTCCTCGAACGTCTGATGGGCGAACCCCCGGTATTCCAGTCCCGCCCTCCTTTCGATTCCCGGATCGAATCGTGCGTTTCCATCTCGCTGTGGCTATATCTCAAGCCTCATGCCAGCCCGTGTGGACTCCCAGGAACCCATGTTCTCAGCTATTTACGGATCAGCCCCCCTGGACGAACGTGACGATGTGCCCGGAGGCTCCGCCGGGGGGCTGCCGGGCATTCTGCCCGGGGGGGAGGGGCCGGAAACCGTGTGATACGCTGGCGATCCAATGGTGGCCGAGACGGCCCGCTGGACACTGGTCGTCGCCGCGCTCCTGGCCGCCGGCTGCACGGTGGCGCCCACGCAGTCCTCGTCATCTCCTTCTCCGCGCGCCGGCTTGCCGCTGCCCGTCCGTGAGGTGCTTCCGAACGGCGTCCGCGTCATCGTCCAGGAGCATCGGGCGAGCGACGTCGTCGCGCTACAGCTCTGGGTGAGGGCGGGCGGACGCGATGAAGCCGCGAGCGAGCTCGGGCTCGCGCATTACCTCGAGCACATGCTCTTCAAGGGCACGACGTCGCGACCGAAAGGATTCATCGATCGCGAGATCGAAGGCGTCGGCGGGCGGATGAACGCGGGAACGTCGCTCGACTACACGTACTACCACATGGTCTTGCCGGTGGCCCGCATGCGCGAGGCCGTCGATCTCCTTGCCGACATCAGCGTCAACGCGAGCCTCGAGACCGCGCTGCTGGACGCCGAGAAGCGCGTGGTGCTCGAAGAGATGCGGCTCACCGAAGACAACCCGCGCCGCTATCTCTCGCGCCGCCTGTTCGAGGCGATCTTCGAAGGGCACCCGTACGGCCGCCCGGTGATCGGGACGCCGGAGCTGGTGACCAATCTGTCGCGTCCGACGCTGCTCGGGTTCTATCGACGGCTCTACACGCCCGAAGCGTTCACGCTCGTGGTCGTCGGTCCGGTCGCGCCGAACGAGGCGCTCGATCGCGCGCGCGGCGCGTTCGCGAGGATCCCGCGCAGCGGAACGTCACCGCTGCCGGCACCGGTGCCGCCCCCGCTCAGGCAACGGCGGATCGATCTCGCACGTCCCGGCGCGCAGGCGTATCTCGGGCTCGGATGGCACGCGCCACGCCTCGATCACGCGGACCTCGCCGCCGTCGACCTGCTCGTCACGATCCTCGGGCAGACGAGCACGTCGCGGCTCACGCGAACGCTGCGCGATGAGCTCGGGCTCGTCACGTCGGTGAGCACGGGGTACTCGGCGCTCGAAGCGGGCGGCGCCGTGAGCGTCACCGTGCAGATGGATCCGAGGAACCTCGAGCGCGCGGAGGCCGAGATCCTCCGCCAGATCGGCCGGCTCCGCGACGAAGGCGTGACCGAGGCGGAGCATCGGCGCGCGGTCACCGCCGCCGAGGCGCAGCACGAGTTCGGCAACGAGACGGCGGAAGGACGCGCGCAGGCGCTCGGCCGCGCCGAGACCGTGTGGCGTCTCGAGGACGAGCTGGCGTATCTCGATCGCGTGCGCACGGTGACGCGCGCGCAGATCCAGGCGGCCGCGCAGAAGTATCTGGATCCCGCACGCTACGTCCGCGTGACGTTCGTCCCGCAGAAATGAACCGCGCGCTCGCGGTGGTGCTGATCCTGCTCGGCGGTGCGACGGCTGCCGGCGCCGACGACGCGCGCGTCACGCGCGCCACGCTGCCGAACGGCCTGCGGGTGCTCGTGCGCGAGAATCCGGCGGCGGGCGTCGTGGCGATGACCGTGCTCGTGCGTGCGGGCTCTCGCTTCGAGGCGCCCGAGAACGCCGGGATCACGAACTTCCTGCATCGCGTGATGGCGCGCGGCACCGCGCGCCGCTCCTACGTCGACCTCGCGATCGCCGCCGAGGAGCTCGGCGGGAGCGTCGACGCGTCAGGCGACGTCGAGTACGCGGAGATTCGCGGCGCCGCGCTCGCGCGTCACTGGGAAGCGATGCTCGCGCTGGTCGCCGAGGTGACGCTCCAGCCGGGCCTTCCCGCCGACGCGATCCAGACCGAGCGCCGGCTGATCCTGAGTCAGATCCAGACGCGCGCGGACACGCCCTTCCAGCGCTCGCTCGACACGCTGCTCGCGGATCTCTACGCCGGGCATCCGTATGGCCTGCCGTCCGTCGGGCTGCGCGCGAGCGTCGAGAAGCTGGGCCGCGAGGACCTGCTCGCGCACTACCGCGCGATCTATCAGCCGCAGCGCATGGTGCTCGCGATCAGCGGTCAGGTGACCGCGGCGCGCGTGGTGGCCACGGCGACGAAGCTGTTCGGTGGCATGCCGGGAAGCGGGGGATCTTCCGCCGATCCCGCGCCGTCCATCACGCCGCCGGGCGGACGCCGCGTCGTCGAGCATCCCGCGCAGCAGGCGCAGGTCCTCGTCGGCTTTGCCGGACCCGGCGTCAACGATGCCGACTACGCGGCGGTGAGGGTGCTGGGCGCGGTGCTTGGCGGCGGAATGTCGGGACGATTCTTCGTCGAGCTTCGCGATAAGCAGGGGCTCGCGTACCAGCTCGGCGCGATCTACCCGTCGCGCGCGGGGCCGGCATTCCTCGTCGGATACCTGGGCACCGCGCCCGCGAGCGCCGAGCCGGCCGAGGCCGGCATGCTGCGGGAGATCGAGCGGATTCGCACGGATCCGCCGTCGGTGGACGAGCTCGCGCGCGCGAAGGCGTACCTGCAGGGCAACATGGCGATGGACCGGCGAACCAACGCGCGGCAGACGTGGTACCTCGCGTTCTTCGAGCTGATCGGCGCCGGTTACAACTTCCCCGACCGCTACACGCGCGACCTGGCGGGCATCACGGCCGCGCAGGTCCAGGCGGCGGCGCGCCGGTACCTGCAACACCCGACGATCGTCGTGCTCCGTCCCCCGCGCTGATGCTCCCGCTGAAGGACGACGTCCCCAGCCGGAATTTTCCACTCTTCACCGTGCTGCTGATCGCCGCGAACGTCGCGGCGTTCCTCTATCAGGCGTCGCTCGGGATCGCGGGGAGCTCCACGCGGGGCGCGGCGGCCGCGTTCGTCATGGAGTTCGGCGCGGTGCCGTGCCGGATCACCGGCTACTGCCCGCCGGACGACTTTCCCGCGCCGGTCGTCACGATCTTCACGTCGATGTTCCTGCACGGCGGGCTGTTCCACATCGCGGGCAACATGCTCTACCTGTGGATCTTCGGCGACAACGTCGAGGACGCGCTCGGCCACTTCCGGTTTCTTGCCTTCTACCTCCTGTCCGGCGTCGGCGCGGCGCTGGCTCAGGCCTTCATCCACCCGGAGTCGCGGATCCCGATGGTCGGGGCGAGCGGGGCGATCTCCGGGGTGCTCGGCGCGTACCTGTTCCTCTTTCCGCACGCGAGCGTCCTGACGCTGATCACGTTCGGGTTCTTCATCCGCTTCGTCCACGTCCCCGCCGTCATCGTGCTCGGCTTCTGGATCGTCGTGCAGATCCTGAGCAGCCTGATCAACGTGGGCCGGGGCGACGAGGGCGGGGTCGCCTGGTTCGCGCACATCGGCGGGTTCGTGGCGGGGATCGCGCTGCTCTTTCTCTTAAGGCCACGGGGGAAGGCTCGCCTATAATGATGGCGTGGCGTCGCGGGTTCGACTCGACAAACTCCTCGTAGACAAAGCACTCCTGCCGAGCCGTGAGAAGGCGATCCGCAGCATCCTCGCCGGGGAGATCCTCGTCGATGGCCGCCGGGTGGACAAGGCCGGCGCGCTCGTCGAGCCGACCTCGGAGATCGAAGTGCGCGGGCGGTCGCCCTACGTCAGCCGCGGCGGCGAGAAGCTGGCGCACGCGCTCGACGAGTTCGGGACCTCGATTCGCGGCCGCATCTGCATCGATGTCGGGGCCTCCACCGGCGGCTTCACCGACTGCCTGCTCCAGCGCGGTGCGACGCGCGTCTACGCGGTGGACGTCGGCACGGGACAGCTCGACGACAAGCTGCGGCGCGACCCGCGCGTCGTGGTGATGGAGCACACGAACGCCCGCGGGCTCGATCCGCGGATCTTCGGCGACAAGCCGTCGCTCGCGGTGGTCGACGTCGCGTTCATCTCGCTGGAGAAGGTCCTGCCCGCGGTCTTCGGCGTGCTCGAGCGCGGCGGCGAGGCGATCGCGCTGGTCAAGCCGCAGTTCGAAGCGGGACGCGAAGCGGTCGGCAAGGGCGGCGTCGTTCGCGAGCCGGCGCAGCATCGCGCCGTGGTGACGCGTCTGGCGCGGTATTCGATCCTGCGCGGCTGGCACGTCCTCGGTGTCACCGCATCGCCGCTGCGCGGCCCGAAGGGCAACCGCGAGTTCTTCCTGCATCTCTCGACACGCGGACGCACCGCCGCAGACCTCGAGTCGAGGATCAATCAGTCGGTCGCAGCGCTGGCGTGAGACGGGTCGGGATCGTTGCGAAGCCCGACGCGCCTCACGCGCCTGAGGTCATCGCCCGCCTCGTCGACTGGCTGACCCAGCGCGGTCGCGAAGTGACGCTCGAGAAGGAGACGGCGGGCATCGTGCCTGCCGTCAACGTCCCCGCCGCCAACAAGGCCGAGCTGCCCGGGCTGTCGGATCTCATCATCGTCCTCGGCGGCGACGGCACGCTGCTCTCGATGGCGCGCGCGGTGGGCGATCTCGGCGTGCCGCTGCTCGGCGTGAACCTCGGGGGCCTCGGATTCCTCACCGCCACCACGCTCGACGAGATGCTGCCGTCGCTCGATGCCGCGCTCGAAGGCCGGATGGTGATCGAGGAGCGGCTGATGCTCGCCGCCCGCGTGCTGCGGAACGGCGCGGTCGTCTGCGAGCACATCGCGCTGAACGACGTGGTCATCACCAAGTCCGCGATGAGCCGGATCATCAACCTCGCGGTCTCGGTGGAAGGACAGTACGCGACCGCCTATCGCGCGGACGGTCTCATCATCTCGACGCCGACCGGCTCGACGGCGTACAGCCTCTCGGCCGGCGGACCGATCGTGGCGCCGAGCGTCGAGGCGAACGTCCTCACGCCGATCTGCTCGCACACGCTCACCAACCGGCCGATCGTGGTCCCGGCCTCGCACCGGATCGAGGTCACGATCCAGTCCGACCAGGAGATCATGCTGACGCTCGACGGGCAGGTGGGCGTCGGCCTGCGCGAGCGCGACGTCGTCCAGGTCGTGAAGGCGACGGCCCGCATCCGCCTCATCCGCTTCCCGCAGAAGGACTTCTTCAACGTCCTGCGGACCAAGCTCAAGTGGGGAGAGCGGTAAGAGCGCATCCCTTTCGATACAACTTGAGCTTGGGTCACCGTTGACCTAGGGTCTGTCTGGATGCTCCGCGAGCTCCGCATCAAGAACTTCGCCGTGATCGAAAGCGCGACGGTGGAGCTCGCGCCGGGGCTGAACGTCCTCACCGGCGAGACCGGTGCCGGCAAATCGATGCTGATCGACGCCATCCTCCTCGTGCGCGGCGCGCGCGCGCAGCCCGACGTGATTCGGAGCGATGCGGACACCGCGACCGTCGAGGCGCGCTTCGAGGTGGCGGCAGGCTCACCGGCGGCGGCGGTGCTCGAAGAAGCCGGTCTGGGGGCGGAGGACGGCGAGATCCTCGTGCGGCGCGAGCTCGCGCGCTCGGGACGCCACCGCGCGTTCGTCAACGACTCGCCCGTCACGGTCTCGCTGCTCGAGCGGCTCGGCGACCATCTCGTCGAAGTCCACGGCCAGCACGAGCACCATCGGCTGCTCGAGCCGGCACGGCAGCTCGAGCTGGTCGATCGCTTCGCCGGCTGCGAGGACGTGCGGGACAGCGTCGCGTCGCTCTACGGCAAGCATCGCGCGGCGCTCGAGGCCGTGGAGCGCACGCGCGCCGCCGAGCGCGACCGCGCGCAACGCGAGGATCTCCTGCGCTTCCAGGTCTCGGAGCTCGATGGCGCGCGCCTGCGCGTCGGCGAGGAAGGGGAGCTGCGTGCGGAGCGCCAGCGCCTGCAGCACGCCGAGCGGTTTGCGGCCGGGATCGCGGAGGTCGCGGGCTTGCTCGCGGAAGACGAGCCGTCGGCCGTCGGGCGCGTCGCCCGGGCCCGGCGTGTGGTCACGGATCTCGCACGGCTCGATGCCGCGTTCGCCGCGGTCGCGGCGCCGCTCGACGCGGCCGGGGCGCACGTCGAGGACGCGCTCATCGCGCTGCGCGGGTTGCGCGATCGCGCGAGCGCCGAGCCCGGGCGCCTGGAGGCGATCGACGATCGCCTCGACGCGCTGACGCGGCTCAGGCGGAAGTACGGCGACACCGAAGAGGCGATGCTGCGCTTCCGCGACGAGGCGGCCGCGGAGCTCGATCGGCTGCAGCGCCACGAGGAGCTGCTGGCCGCGCAGGAGCGCGCGCTCGGCGAGGTGTGGGCGGAGCTCGCCGCCGTGGCCACGCGTCTCTCCGAGCGGCGCGCGGCGGCGGCGAAGAAGCTCGCGACGGCCGCCGAGCGCGAGATCCGCACGCTCGGGATGGAGCGCGCGGCGTTCCACGTGGCGGTCGAGCGGACGCCGCTCGCCGCCGTGAGCGCGCGCGGCGTCGACCGCGTCGAGCTGCGGCTGGCCGCGAACCCCGGCGACGAGCCGCGCGCGCTCGCGCGCGTGGCGTCCGGCGGGGAGCTCTCGCGCACGATGCTCGCGCTGCACGCGGTGCTGGCGGCGGATGGGGTCGCGACGATGGTCTTCGACGAGGTCGACGCGGGCGTCGGCGGCCGCGCGGCGGCAGTCGTCGCGGACAAGCTCGCCGCGGCGGCGCGCGGCCGGCAGGTCCTCTGCGTGACGCACCTCGCGCCGATCGCGGCGCGTGCCGATCATCACGTGCGCGTCGCCAAGGCCGTGCGCAGTGGCCGGACGCGGGTCACGACCCACGCCCTGACGGGTGAGGAGCGCGCGGCGGAAGTCGCGCGGATGCTCGGGGGCGAGGCGACCAGCGAGGCGCTGCGCCACGCCCGCGAGCTTCTCGCACGTTCGCGGGGTGCCGCGACGCGGCCGGTATAATGGTTGACGAGCGATGATCGATCTCATCCTGAAGAAGATCTTCGGCACCAAGCACGAGCGCGACGTCAAGCGCGTGCAACCGACCGTCGCCGCGATCAACGCGCTCGAGCCCGAGCTGCAGCGTCTGGACGACGTGGCGCTGCGCGCGAAGACCGACGAGCTGCGCGTGAAGGTCGGCGAGGAAGCCGACGTCGACGAGGCCCTCGAGGAAGCGTTCGCGGTCTGCCGCGAGGCCGCCCGGCGGACGCTCGGCATGCGCCACTTCGACGTGCAGCTGATCGGCGGCATGATGCTCCACCAGGGCAAGATCGCCGAGATGGCGACGGGCGAAGGCAAGACGCTCGTGGCCACGCTGCCCGCGTACCTGAACGCGCTGCCCGGCAAGGGTGTCCACATCGTCACGGTCAACGACTACCTCGCCAAGCGCGACGCGCAGTGGATGGGCCCGCTCTACCAGGCGCTCGGCCTCACCGTCGGGGTGATCCAGCACGAGGCGTCGTTCCTCTACGACCCGGCGTACGTCACGTCCGACATCCGGATGACCGCGCTGCGCCCGTGCACGCGGCAGGAGGCGTACCGCGCCGACATCACGTACGGGACGAACAACGAGTTCGGATTCGACTACCTGCGCGACAACATGCGGTTCACGCTCGACGAGCTGGTGCAGCGTGAGCTGAACTACGCGATCGTCGACGAGGTCGACTCGATCCTCATCGACGAGGCGCGCACGCCGCTGATCATCTCCGGACCCGCGGAAGAGTCGACCGACCTCTACTACAAGATCGACCGCATCATCCCGAAGCTGAAGCGCGCGGCCACCATCGTCGAGGGCAAGCTCTCCGAGATCGAGATGGAGCGCGAGGGCGACTACATCGTCGACGAGAAGTCGCGCGCGGTCGCGCTCACGGAGCAGGGGATCCAGAGCTGCGAGCGGCTGCTCAGCGTGGACAACCTCTACGACCCGCGCCACATCGACGCGCTCCACCACGTGCAGCAGGGGTTGCGCGCGCACGCCCTCTTCCGCCGCGACGTCGACTACATGGTGAAGGACGGCGAGGTCATCATCGTCGACGAGTTCACGGGCCGGCTCATGCCGGGCCGGCGCTGGTCCGACGGGCTGCACCAGGCCGTGGAGGCGAAGGAAGGCGTCCGCATCGAGCGCGAGAACCAGACCCTCGCGACCATCACCTTCCAGAACTACTTCCGCATGTACAAGAAGCTCGCGGGCATGACCGGCACCGCGGAGACCGAGGCGGAAGAGTTCGCCAAGATCTACAAGCTCGACGTGACGGTGATCCCGACGAACCGCTCGCTCGCGCGTACGAACTTCTCCGACGTCGTCTACAAGACCGAGCGCGAGAAGTTCGACGCGGTGACGAAGGACATCATCGAGCGGAGCGGCAAGGGCCAGCCCGTGCTGGTCGGCACGGTCTCGATCGAGAAGTCGGAGCGGCTCGCGGCGCTGCTCAAGCGGCGCGGCGTGAAGCACGAGGTCCTCAACGCCAAGTACCACGAGCGCGAGGCCGAGATCGTCGCGCAGGCGGGCCGTGCCGGCGCGGTGACGATCGCGACCAACATGGCCGGTCGCGGCACCGACATCCTGCTCGGCGGCAATCCCGACTTCCTCTCGAAGGAGATCCTCAGGAAGCGGGGGCTCGATCCCGCGAACGCGCCCGAGGACGCACGCGCCTCCGCGCTCGCCGAGGCGAAGAAGATCACCGCGCCGGAGCACGAGAAGGTCGTGGAGCTCGGCGGGCTGCACATCGTCGGCACCGAGCGGCACGAGTCGCGGCGCGTCGACAACCAGCTGCGCGGCCGCTCCGGCCGTCAGGGCGACCCCGGCTCGGCGCGCTTCTATCTCTCGCTCGAGGACGACCTGCTCCGCATCTTCGGCTCGCAGCGCATCCAGAAGATCATGGAGCGCCTCGGGATGGAGGAGGGCGAGCCGATCGAGCACAAGCTGGTGACGCGTGCCATCTCCACCGCGCAGAAGCGCGTGGAGACGCACAACTTCGAGATCCGCAAGCACCTCCTCGAGTACGACGACGTCATGAACAAGCAGCGCGAGATCATCTACGGCATGCGCCGCCAGATCCTCGACGGCGAGAGTCAGGCCGAGACGATCGAGGAGTGGATCGAGGAGACGGTCGGGGCGACGATCGATCCGTACGCGGGCGCGGAAGCGCATCCCGAGGACTGGGACCTCGCCGGGCTCGTCGAGGGCGTCTCTCAGCAGTTCGGCTTCCGCATGCAGGCGCCGTCGGTCGACGACGCGCCGACGCGCGGCGCGCTCGAGGCGATCGTGCTGGAGGCGGTGAAGGCGCGCTACGAAGCGCGCGAGCGGGAGCTCGGCCCCGAGCTGCTGCGGGCCCTCGAGCGGCACGAGATGCTCATTGTCATCGACGGCCAGTGGAAGGATCACCTGCTGTCGATCGACCACCTGAAGGAAGGCATCGGGCTTCGCGGCTACGGCCAGCGGGACCCCCTCACCGAGTACAAGCGCGAGGCATTCGACCTCTTCCAGGCGATGGTCGATCGCGTGAAGACCAGCGTGATCGAGCGGCTCTTCAAGGTGCAGGTCATGCGCGACTCGCCGATGGAGCTGCCGACCATCGTCGCGCGCGCGGACTTCCAGGAGTCGCGCGGCACGCTGCCGACCGATCTGATCGAAAACGGCCCGTCGCGTCCGCCCGGACGTCCGGAGGCCGCGCCGCGCGCCCCGGCATCCGCGCCGCGCACCGCCACGGGCGAGAAGGTCGGTCGCAACGATCCGTGCCCGTGCGGCTCCGGCAAGAAGTACAAGCGCTGCTGCTACCTGAAGAACGGCGGCGCCTGAGTGGACGATCGGCGCTACCGGCAGTCGGGCTACAAGGACACCGGCCGCCCGCGCGAGGCGCCGCGCCGCCCGCCCGAGCCGCCGGCTCTGAAGAACCGCAGCGTCTCTCGCTGTGCCGCGTGCGGCGCGACGTTGCCCATCACGGCCGAGTCGCTCACCGAATGTCCGAGCTGCCGCGCCGCGCTCCACACCTGTCGCCAGTGCGGCCACTTCGATCCAGGTCAGCGATTCGAATGCGCGCAGCCGATCACCGCGCGAATCGTGGACAAGCAGGCGGTGAACGACTGCGGATCCTTCACGCTGCGCGTGACCGTCGAGCGCGAAACCTCGAGCGGCGCCGTCCGCCCCGAGGACGCGCGCCGGAGCTTCAACAACCTCTTCAAGAAGTAGTGGTCGTTCGGGGGTCCTCCTACCAAGTCTGGTAGTTTTTTCTTGGGGTTATCGAAGTGCGCGTGGTAGATAACCTCATGCGTCTCGAATCCATCACGCTCCAGGGCTTCAAGTCGTTCGGCGAGAAAGTCGTCGTCAAGGTCCTGCCCGGCATCACCGGCATCGTCGGTCCGAATGGATGCGGGAAGTCGAACATCTCCGAAGCCGTGCGCTGGGCGCTCGGTGAGCAGAGTGCCAAATCTCTCCGCGGCCAGCGCATGGAAGACCTCATCTTCCACGGCTCGGCCTCGCGTAAGCCCGTCGGTCTCGCTGAAGTCGGCCTCACGTTTTCGAACGAAGGCACGCTCTCCGTTCCGTGGAGCGAGATCGCCGTCAGCCGCCGGCTCTATCGAACCGGGGAGAGCGAATACCTCCTCAACAGCGGCGTGACTCGTCTGCGCGACATCCTCGATCTCTTCTCGGGAACGGGCGCGAACCCGCGCGCGTACTCGGTGATGGACCAGGACAAGCTCAATCACGTCCTCACCGCGAAGCCTCACGAGCGCCGCGTCTTCATCGAAGAGGCGGCGGGGATCGCGCGCTACAAGCAGCAGCGCAACGAGACGCAGGGCAAGCTCGAGGCGACGCGGCAGAATCTGGTACGCGTGCGCGACGTGATGGACGAGGTCAAGCGCCAGCTCAACTCGCTCGAGCGGCAGGCCAAGAAAGCGCAGCAGTACAAAACCCTGCAGAGCGAGAAGCGCGAGCTCTCGCTGGCGCTCGTCGCCGCGGACTGGGCCGCGCTCACGTCGGAAGCCGAGCGCCTCGGCGCCGAGCTCACGCGCCTGCGCGACAACGAGCAGGTCCTCCGCACGCGTCTCGCCGGGCTCGCCGCGCGCGAGGCGGCGCAGCGCGAAGCGATCCAGACGAGCGATCACCGGCTCGGCGACCTGCGCCAGAACGTGCAGAAGGTGCAGGGTGAGCTCGAGCGCCTCCTCGAGCGGCGCGAGCAGATGGGCGTGCAGATCCGCGAGCTCAACGAGGAAGGCGTCCGTCTCGAGGACGACCTGCGCGTCGCTGCGGAGCGCCTGGTCGCGCTTCACGGCGAGCGTGAGCAGGGGCGGAGCGCGCTCGCCGAGGCGCAAGCGGCGGTGGCGGAGGGTGGCCGCGCGGCCGAGACGCTCGAGGCGGATCTCGATCGACATCGCCAGGCGCTGGCCGCCGAGCGCGATCGCGTCGAAGCGCTTCGTCTGGAGCAGGTGCGGCTCGCGGCGGAGCGTACCGATCTCATGCGCGAAGCCGGTGAGCTGCGCGAGCGGCAGGCGCAGCTCGCGCGCCGGGGCGAGCGTCTCGCCGGCGAGCTCGCCGAGGCGGAAGCCGAAGCGGCGCGTCTCGCGTCGCATCGCGCGATCCTCGAGATCTCGCGCGACCGCATGGTCGAGGAGCTCACGACGCTCGCCGACGAGCGCGCGCGTCTCGAGAGCGCGCTCGCGGAGCAAGAAGCGGCGCTGGCGGGCGCGGAAGAGCGTCTCGCCGACGCGCGGGTCCAGCTCGCCGCGCGGCGGTCGAGCTTCGAAGCTCTCAACGAGCTCGACCGCGTTCGCGAAGGCTACGGCGCCGGTGTGCGCGCCGTGTTCGCGGCCGACGGGCGGCCGGTCGTCGACGGCGTCGTGGGCACAGTGGCTGACCTTCTCGACGTGCCCCCCGGGCTCGAGCGCGCCGTCGAGGCGGTGCTCGGCGAGCGTCTCGAGTGGGTCGTGGTCGAGAGCTTCGAGCACGCGCGCGCGGCGGTCGGACATCTGCGCGGCGAGGGAACCGGCGCGGCGACGTTCCTGCCGCTCGATCATCTCCGCTTCGACCACCAGGATCATGACGGCCACGCGGACGCCGATGGCGGCGGCGGATGGGCGTCGGAGCGCATCGGTGGCGTGAGCTTCGCGCTCGTCCGGCATCTGCTGGGCGCCGTGCGGATCGTCGACAGCCTCGACGAGGCGGAAACGTTGTGGCGCCGCAACGGCGTCGTTGCCACGTACGTGACGCCGGAAGGCGAGGTGCTCGCGCCCACGGGGAGGCTGCGTGGCGGCGCGCCCTCCACGACCGGCGCGGAGCATTCGCTGCTCGGCCGCAAGCGCGAGCTCCGCGAGCTCGAGGCTGAAGTCTCGCGGCTCTCCGTGCTGATGGGGACCGCGCAGGACGAGGCCGCGCGGCTCGACGGCGAGGTGGCGACGCTGCGCGCGCGCGTGCCGCTGCTGCAGCAGTCGATCCACGCGGGCGAGGCCGAGCGCCTCGCCGGCGAGAAGGATCTCGAGCAGACGATTCGCGAGCAGGAGCGGATCCTTCGTCATCGCGAGACCGTGCAGACGGAAGCGCGGCAGATCGCGCTCGAATCGGAGGAGACGGAACGCACGCTCGGCGTGCTCGCGCAGCGCATGAGCGCGGCGCGGGAAGCGGAGACGATGCACGAGCGGGCGATGGTCGGGCTCCGCGAGTCCATCGGGCGCGCGCAGGAGCGCGATGAGGCGCTCGTGAGCGCGCTGACCGCGTGCCGCGTGGAGCTGGCCTCGGCCACCGAGCGCGTCGACGCCCTCGGCCGCGAGCTCGCCCGGCTCGATCAGATCGAGACGGACCTGCTGGAGCGTCAGGAGACGACGCGGCAGCGGCGCACACAGCTCGCGGAGCGCATCACGTGGCTCGGCGAGGAGCGCGAGCGGACCGACGTCGCCGCGCAGGACGTCGCCGTCGAGCGCGACCGCGTCGAGAGCGACGCGCGGGCCGCGGCGGAATTCCACGAAGGCCTGCTCGAGGACCTGCGCGTGCTCGAGGGCGAGATGCGCTCGGCCGAGAGCGAGGTGTCCCGCATCGTCGCCGCGACGCACGAGATCGAGCTCAGAGCGACGGAAGGCCGCGTGCGCCGCGAGGAGCTCGCCCAGGAAGCGTGGCGCGGCTACGGCGTCGATGCCGAAGCCCTGCGCGGCCTGCACGATCCCGCGCGTGACCTCGACGCGGCGCGCACGCGCGTCGCGGAGCTCGAAGAGAAGCTGACCGCGATCGGCGCGGTCAACCTCGTCGCCGACGACGAGTACCGCGAGCTCGACGAGCGGCTGACCTTCCTGCGCACCCAGCACGACGACCTCACCGGCTCGATCAAGGATCTCGAGAAGGCGCTGCGCGGCATGACCCGCAGCGCGCAGGAGCGATTCACGCAGGCGTTCGAGGAGATCAACCGGCACTTCGCCGAGATCTTCCAGCGCCTGTTCGAAGGCGGCCGCGCCGAGCTGCGGCTCGTCGAGGCGGAGGAGGGCGGCGATCCGCTCGACACCGGGGTGGAGCTGATGGCGCAGCCGCGGGGCAAGCGCCTGCAGGCGGTGTCGCTGATGTCGGGCGGCGAGCGGGCGCTGACCGGGCTGGCCCTGCTGTTCGCGATCTTCTATTTCCGGCCGAGCCCGTTCTGCGTGCTCGACGAGGTCGATGCGCCGCTCGACGACGCCAACATCCACCGGTTCCTGCGGGTGCTGCGCGAGCTGACGAGCCAGACCCAGTTCCTCGTCATCACGCACAACCGGAAGACGATGGAAGCAGCTGACATCCTGTACGGGGTGACGATGGAGGAGCCGGGCCTCTCGAAGCTCGTCTCGGTGAATCTCAACGCGTTCTGACGAGGCTGAAAAGCCCCGCCGGGTACGCTAGACTCGTTTCTCGGCCCTATGTTGTCGGTGGGTGCATACCTACGCCAGCTGCGCGAGGCCCGCGGTGTCTCCCTCGAAGAGATCGCCCGGATCACGCGCGTCAACCCCGCGTATCTCCAGGCGTTGGAGGCGGACGACTACGCGTCGCTGCCGGTGCCGGTCTTCACGCGCGGATTCATCCGCGCGTACTGCCAGGCCCTCGGCGAGCCGCCTGATCAGGCCAACGCCCTCTTCGACGGCCGGGGAGAGCCGTCGTCACCAGGCGCCGACCCGGCCGCGCCGGCGCCCGCACGATCGGCCGGCACGCCGCGTCCGGTCAGTGAGACCCCGCGGAACCGCGGCCCGGTGCTGGTCAGCTTCATTCTTCTGGTCGTCCTGGGCATCGCGCTCTTCGCGGTGACGCTGGCGCTGCAGTCGGGCCGCGAGGCTCCCGAGTCCCCACGGGCCGCTCGCTCTACCCCGCTCTCGGAGCCGAGCGCCGTGCCGACGCGCCCGATGCCGTCGGTCGCCGTGCCGGGCCCGGGTCCCGTCACCGGAGGCGCGCCGGCGTCCGGTGCCACGTCCACGCCGGGCGTCGCCTCCACGCCCGGCGTGCCGGCACCGGCACCCGCCGCGCCGAGCTCCCCGGCGTCTGGCGCGGTGCCGCAAGCCCGGCCGGCGCCGTCCGCGCCGGGGACGCCCGGCTATCGTCTCGTCGCACGCACGGTCGAGCCGACGTGGATGCGCGTGCGCACGGAGGACGGCAAGACCTCCGAGGAGACGATCCCCGCCGGTGAGACGCGCGAATGGTTCTCGACCGGTCCGTTCACGCTGACCATCGGGAACGCGGGTGGTGTCGCCCTCGAGTTGAACGGCCGGGCTCTGCCGCCGCTCGGTGCCAGCGGCGTCGTGATCCCGCGCCTGGTCCTTCCCACCGAGAGCCAGTGAGCTTCTTCTCCGGCCTCAAGCAGCGCCTCACCGAGGGGCTGCGACGATCGCAGGAGTTTCTCTCCGCCGAGCTGAAGACCGTCTTCGAGCCCGACCGGCCCATCGACGACGCGCTGTTCGAGGAGCTCGAGGAGATCCTGATCGCGGCGGACATCGGCGCCGCGTATGCCGCCGACTTCAAGCACCGCGCGAAGGAAGAGCAGATGTTCGGCACGATCACGCGCGCCAACGATCTGCGCCCGCTGTTCCGGCGCTTCCTCGTGGAGACGCTCGCGGCGAAGTCCGGCTCGCTCGACCTCGCGCATCAGCCGGCGGTCCTGCTCATGCTCGGCGTGAACGGCGCCGGCAAGACGACGACGTGCGCGAAGCTCGCGGCGCAGCTCAAGGCGGACGGCAAGAGCGTGCTGCTCGCCGCCGCCGACACGTTCCGGGCGGCGGCGATCGAGCAGCTCCAGACGTGGGCCGGACGCGTGGGCGTGGAGGTGATCCACCAGGCTGCGGGCTCCGACCCGGCAGCGGTCGTCTTCGACGCGGTGAAAGCCGCGACGGCGCGACGTGTGGACGCGCTCATCATCGACACGGCGGGACGCCTGCACACCAAATCCAACCTGATGGACGAGCTGATCAAGCTCAAGCGCGTGACCGAGCGCCAGCTCCCCGGCGCGCCGCACGAATCGCTGATGGTGCTCGACGCGCCGACCGGCCAGAACGGGTTCGCGCAGGCGCAGATGTTCCACCAGGCGATCGGGCTCACCGGCCTCTGCCTCACCAAGCTCGACGGCACCGCGAAGGGCGGGATCGTCGTGCGCATCGTCCGCGAGCTGGGCGTGCCGATCAAGCTGATCGGTGTCGGCGAAAAAGTGGACGACCTCCAGCCTTTCGACGCCGAGCGTTTCGTCGACGCGTTGGTGCCGAGGGAATGAGCGGCGACCGCCCGCGCAGCGAGGCGCCCGAGCGGGCACGAGCGCAGCCAGACACCCGAGCGGGCGGCGCCAGAGGCGCCGGGCGCCCGCGAGTTCAATGACTGACGACGAGAGGTTCATGCAGCGTGCGCTCGATATCGCAGCGCGCGCGCGCGGCCTCACGTCGCCGAATCCCATGGTCGGCGCGGTCGTCGTGCGCGACGGCGGGATGATCGCGGAAGGCTTCCATCGCGCCGCGGGGGAGCCGCACGCGGAGATCGAGGCGTTGAGGATCGCGGGGGCGGCGGCGCGCGGCGCCACGCTCTACAACACGCTCGAGCCGTGCGTCCACCACGGACGCACGCCGCCGTGCGCGCCGGCCGTCATCGCCTCCGGCGTGCGGCGGGTCGTCATCGCGACCGGCGATCCGAACCCGCTCGTCGGCGGGCGCGGTGTCGAGGCGCTGCGGCAGGCGGGCCTCGAGGTCGTCACGGGCGTGCTGTCGGCGCAGGCGACCGTGCTCAACAGGATCTTCCTGACGGCGATGCGGGAGCGCCGGCCGCACGTGACGCTGAAGGCGGCGTCGACGCTCGACGGCAAGATCGCCGACGTCCACGGCGTGTCGAAGTGGATCACCGGCGAGGGCGCGCGCCTCGAAGGGCGCCGGCTCCGCAGCGAGGCCGATGCGGTCGTGGTCGGTGTCGGCACGCTGCTCGCCGACGATCCCGCGCTCACGGTGAGGCTCGACGGGCCGTGGCCGCGGCAGCCGCTGCGCGTCGTGCTCGACTCGAAGGCACGGACACCGGTGACGGCGAAAGTCATTCAGGGCGAGCCGAAAGGACTCGCGGTGATCGCCGTCGGCGCGGAAGCTCCCGAGGCGCGTGTGCGGGCGCTCGAGGACGCCGGCGCGACCGTGATCCGGTGTCCCGGCGCGGACGGACGCGTGTCGCCCGCGGACGTGCTCGCCGCGCTGTTCGCGCGCGAGGTGCGCGGCGTGCTGATCGAAGGTGGCGCGGACGTCGCGGCGTCGTTCCTCGAAGCGGGCCTCGTCGATCGGGTCGCGATGTTCCTCGCGCCGCGACTGCTCGGCGGCGTGAGCGCGCCGTCGGTGATCGCGGGCGCGGGCCGCGAGCTCAAGCGCGCGGTGGCGCTCGACGGCGTCGACGTCCGCCGCATCGGCGACGACCTGCTGGTCGAAGGCGACGTGCGGCGCGGCTGATGTTCACCGGAATCGTCGAAGAGCTCGGGATCGTGCAGGCGTTCGATCGCAAGGGCGACGTCGCGCGCCTCGCGATCGGCGCGACGATCGCGCGCGACGGGAGCGAGCTCGGCGCGAGCGTCGCGATCAACGGCGTGTGCCTGACGGTCGTCGATCGCCCGTCCGACGGGCTCGTGTTCGAAGCCGGCCCGGAAACGCTTCAGCGCACGGCGCTGGGGACGTTGCAGCCGGGGCGCCGCGTCAATCTCGAGCGCCCGCTCCGATTCGGCGGCGCCCTCGGCGGTCACCTCGTCCTCGGTCACGTCGACGGCGTCGGAACGGTGGAGCGCGTCGAGCGTGTAGAATCGACGGCACGCGTGCGGATCGCGCTGCCCGGCCGTGATCTGGCCCCGCTGCTGATTCCGCAGGGCTCGGTCGCCGTCGACGGCGTGAGCCTCACGGTGGCGGCACTGGAGGTCACGACCTTCGAGGTCATGGTGATCCCGCACACGCTGGCGGTGACGACGTTCGGCGCGCTGAAGGGCGGCGAGGCGGTGAACCTGGAGATGGATGTGATCGGCAAGTACCTGCAGCGGTCGCTGGCGTTGAGAGGCGGGTCATGAACCCGTTCGCGACCATCGCAGAGGCGCTCGAGGAGATCCGGCAGGGACGGATCATCCTGGTCGTCGACGACGAGGATCGCGAGAACGAAGGCGACCTCTTGATGGCGGCCGACAAGGCGACGCCCGAGGCCGTCAACTTCATGGCGAAGCACGGCCGCGGTCTCATCTGCGTGCCGATGCTCGGCGAGCGCCTGGACGAGCTCGAGATTGAGATGATGGTCGCGAACAACACCGCGCCGATGCAGACCGCGTTCACCGTCACGGTGGACGCGCGCCGCGGGGTGACGACCGGAACCTCCGCGTACGATCGCGCGGTCACGATTCGCACGCTGGTGGACCCGACGATGGGCGCGCGCGATCTCACGGCGCCCGGCCACATCTTCCCGCTGCGCGCGATGCCCGGCGGCGTGCTCCGCCGCGCGGGTCACACGGAAGCCGCGGTGGACCTCGCGCGGCTGGCGGGGTGCTATCCCGCCGGCGTGATCTGCGAGGTGCTCGACGACGACGGCGGCATGGCGCGCCTGCCGCGGCTGGTCGACGTCGCGACGACGTTCGATCTCAAGATGATCACGATCAAGGCGCTCATCGAGCACCGCGTCCGGAAGGAGAAGCTCGTCCGGCGGATCGCGAGCGCGAAGCTGCCGACGGACTTCGGCGAGTTCACCGCGGTCGCGTATGAAGCGAGCGTCGAGAGCTGGGCGCCGCTCGCGCTCGTGATGGGCGACGTGGCGGGCGACACGCCCGTCCTCGTCCGCATGCACTCGGAGTGCCTGACCGGCGACGTCTTCCGCTCCGCCCGCTGCGACTGCGGCGATCAGCTGGCGAAGGCGCTGAAGATCATCGCGCACGAGGGCAAGGGCGTCGTCGTCTATCTCCGCCAGGAGGGCCGGGGCATCGGCCTCGCCAACAAGGTCCGCGCCTACGAGCTGCAGGACCAGGGGCACGACACCGTCGAGGCGAACGTCGCGCTCGGCTTCGCGCCGGATCCGCGCGACTACGGCATCGGCACGCAGGTCCTCGTGGATCTCGGCGTGAAGAATCTCCGTCTGCTCACGAACAACCCGCGCAAGCGGGTCGGCCTCGAGAGCTACGGGCTCACGATCGTCGAGCAGGTGCCGATCGAGATCGCCGCGAACGAGACCAACAGGAAGTACCTCAGCACCAAGCGCGACAAGCTCGGTCACCAGCTCTCGTCACTGACGGACTGATCGCATGGCCGGCCGCGCGCCAGCCCGCACCTCCCGCCCGCGTCGCGGCCGCGGACGCTTCGCCATCGTCGCCGCGCGCTTCAACGAGCCCATCGTGAAGAAGCTCGTCGACGGGGCGCTCGCGGCGTTCACCGACGCGGGTGTCGGCGCCGGGGCGGTCGATCTGCACTGGGTGCCGGGATCGTTCGAGCTGCCGCTCGCCGCGCAGGCGCTGGCACGTAGCGGCCGTTACGCCGGCATCGCCTGCGTGGGCTGCGTGATCAAGGGCGAGACGCCGCACTTCGACTTCGTCGCGGGCCAGGCTGCCGCGGGCATCCGCGAGGTCGCGATGACCACCGGTGTTCCGGTGACGTTCGGCGTGATCACCGCGCTCACCGAGGAGCAGGCGTGGGCGCGCGCGGGCGGCCCGGTGGGCAACCGTGGCGCCGAGGCCGCCGACGCCGCCGTCGAGATGGCCGATTTCCTCGCGACCCATCGTGGCGGCGCCCGAGCGGGCGGCGCCAGAGGCGCCGGGCGGCGCACCGTCACCCGAGCGGGCGGCGCCAGAGGCGCCGGGCGGCGCACCGTCACCCGAGCGGGCGGCGCCAGAGGCGCCGGGCGCCCGCGAGTTCAATGACGAAGCGGCGCAAGGCGCGCGAAGTCGCGCTGCAGTTCCTCTATCAGCTCGACCTGCAGGGCGAGCTCGACCCCGAGCCGCACGACGCCGAGTTCTGGGCGCGCCATCCGCTCGACGAGGACACGCACGACTTCGCCGACGCGATCGTGCGCGGCACGAAGATGCGCCAGCGCGAGATCGACGACATCATCGCGCGCTTCACCGAGCACTGGGACCTCGACCGCATGGCCGTCGTGGACCGCAACATCCTGCGGCTCGCCGTGTACGAGCTCGGCTGGCGTGCCGACACCCCGCCCAAGGTCGTGATCAACGAGGCGATCGAGATCGCCAAGAAGTTCGGCACGCGCGAGTCGAGCCGCTTCATCAACGGCATCCTCGACCGCGTCCATCGCGAGCTGCGGCCGGCCTCCTAGTCCCGGCGTGCGGTACGCGGTCCTCTCCGACATCCACGGCAACCTCGAGGCCCTGCAGGCGGTCCTCGCCGATGTCGCGGGGCACGCGGACGACGTGCTGTGCCTGGGCGACGTCGTGGGCTACGGCGCGGATCCCGCGCCCTGCGTCGATCTCGTCGGCGCGCGGGCGCGCGCGGTGGTGGCCGGCAATCACGAGCACGCGGTGATCGGACGCCTCGATCTGAGCTGGTTCAATCGCTACGCGCGCGCCGCCGCCGAGTGGACGCGCGAGCGGCTCGACACCGACTGCACGAGCTATCTCGACACGCTGCCGCTCACGGCGGTGGTGGAGGACGCCACGCTCGTCCACGCCTCGCCGCGACAGCCCCACGAGTGGGAATACCTGGTCAGCGCGGAAGACGGCCTCACGGCGTTCGCCGCGTTCGACACGCGCCTCTGCTTCGTCGGCCACTCGCACGTGCCCGCGGCGTGGTCGCTCGGGTCGTCCGGTCCCGACTACGAGCGCGGCGACGTGAGCGTGTCGCTCGACGCGGGGCGCCGCTACATCGTCAACGTCGGCAGCGTCGGCCAGCCGCGCGATCGCGACCCGCGCGCCGCCTACGCCGTGTGGGACGTGGACGCGAGGCGGATCACCGTGCGTCGCGTCGCGTACGACGTGGCGACGGCGCGGGCGAAGATCGAGCAGGCCGGGCTCCCGCGCTTCCTCGCCGACCGCCTCGCGGCGGGCGCGTAGGGTGAGGGACCGGCTCCTCACCGCCCTCGGCGTCGTCGCCGCGGGGGGAGGGCTCGCGCTCGCGTTTCCGCGGATGCACTGGGACGGCATCGCGTGGCTTGCCGTCGCGCCCTGGCTCGTCGTCGCGCTGATGAACTCCCCGCGCGCGGCGTTCTTCTGGTGCTGGCTCGGCGGCACCGCGTTCTTCCTCGGCCTGCTGCAGTGGCTCAACTTCACGTTCATGACGTTCAGCGCGATCCCGTTCCCGCTCACGTGGCTCCCGACGCTGGCGCTCTCGGCGTATTGCGGTCTGTGGATCGCGCTGGTCGCGGCGGCGGTGGCGTGGATCGGCGGACGCTCGGCCGGCGGCGCGCTCGCGCTCGCGCCGTTCGCGTGGGTCGCGGCGGAGTGGGGGCGGGGACATCTCTTCGGCGGGTTTCCGTGGGGGCTGATCGGCTACACGCAGTACGCGCGCCTGCCCGCGATCCAGGTCGCGGAGCTCGGCGGCGTCTACGCGGTCTCGTTCCTGATCATCGCCGTCAACGCCGCGGTCGCGGGCGTGGTGCTGCTGCCCTGGCGGCGCGCGCTCGCCGGGGCCGCGCTCGCCGGCATCCTGCTCGGGCTTTCGCTCGGCTTCGGTGAGTGGCGCTTGAGGGAGACGGCGCCGACCGACACCGTGCGCGTCGGCGTGATGCAGCCGTCGATCGAGCAGCCCCTCAAGTACGATCCGAACCACGCGGCGACGACGCTCGGCATCTATCTCGCGCTCTCGCGGCGCGCGGCGGACGATCGGCCCGAGCTGCTCGTCTGGCCGGAGACGGCGACCCCGACACCGCTCGCCCGGGACGCGGGCCTCGTCGCGCTGTTGCGGTCCCTGGCGGCAAGCCTCAAGGCCCCCCTCGTGGTGGGCTCGATCGACGTGGAGGGCGGGAGCCCCCTTGTGCTTCGTAACACCGCGTTTCTCCTGACGGAACGTGGCGTCGAAGGGCGCTATGATAAGATGCATCTCGTACCGTTCGGCGAGTACGTGCCGCTGTCGGGAGTGATCGGGTTCGTCCGGGGCTGGGCGGAGTTCATTTCGGAGCTGGAGCCCGGCACCAGGACGGTCGTGTTCCCGGGTCCGCCGGCCCCGTTCGGTGTCGTGATCTGCTACGAAGGCATCTTTCCAGAGCTGGTACGCGACTTCGCGAAGAATGGGGCGCGCCTGATCGTGAACATCACCAACGACGCGTGGTTCGGCCGGACGAGCGGCCCGCTGCAGCACCTCGCCATGTATCCCTTCCGCGCGGTGGAGCATCGCACGGCCGTCGTGCGCTCCGCGAACACGGGCGTGTCGGCCTTCGTCGGGCCGACCGGGCGGATCGAGCGCCGGCTGCCGCTCTACGAGCGCGACGTCATGACGTCTCCGGTTCCGCTCCGCACGGGCACGACGCTCTACACGCGCTTCGGCGACTGGATCGCCTACCTCGGCCTCGCCGTCAGCGCGCTGGTGCTCGGCGAGCGCGCGCTCCGCACGGTGACGGCGCGATGATGCCGGGCGAGCTGAAGCGCGAAGTCGGCGAGCTCGCCCGCCGCGTCGACGAGCTCCGGAGGCACCTTTGACATCCCGGGCAAGGAGGCGCGTCTCGCCGCGCTCGACACCGAGATGGGCGCGCCCGCGTTCTGGGACGACAACCGCCGCGCGCAGGAGCTGATCCGCGAGCGCACCGAGATCGCGCGTGTCATCGCGCGCACGCAGGAGCTCGCCACCAAGGCCGAGGACCTCGGAGTGCTGCTGGAGCTGGCCGCCGAGGCCGACGATGGTTCGCTGGACGCGGAGATCGCGGACGGCGTCGCCACGCTGCGCCGCGAGCTCGACGAGTTCGACCTGAAGCTCATGCTGTCCGGCTCGCACGACGCGAAGCCCGCGATCCTCTCCATCCATCCCGGCGCGGGCGGCACCGAGTCGCAGGACTGGGCGCAGATGCTGATGCGGATGTACCTCCGCTGGTGTGAGCGCGCGGGGTTCAAGGCCGAGGTCGTCGATCTGCTGCCGGGTGAGGAAGCCGGGATCAAGTCCGTCACGATCGAGGTGACCGGCGACTACGCGTACGGCTACCTGCGCGGCGAGACCGGCGTGCACCGCCTGATCCGCATCTCGCCGTTCGACGCGTCCAAGCGGCGTCAGACGAGCTTCGCCTCCGTCGCGGTCGCGCCCGAGGTCGACGACGTCGAGGTGAGCGTGCGCGACGACGAGCTGCGCATCGACGTCTTTCGCTCGTCGGGGCCCGGCGGGCAGGGCGTGAACACGGCCGACTCCGCGGTGCGGATCACGCATCTGCCGACCGGCATCGTCGTGTCCTGCCAGAACGAGCGCTCGCAGCTTCGCAACCGTGACACCGCGATGCGCATCCTGAAGGCCCGGCTCTACGAGATCGCGGAGAAGAAGCAGCGCGAGGAGCTGAGCGAGCTGACCGGGCAAAAGAAGGAGATCGCCTTCGGCAGCCAGATCCGCTCGTACACGTTCCATCCGTACCAGCTCATCAAGGATCACCGGACCAGCGTCGAGGCCGGGAACGTCGAGGCCGTGATGGACGGCGACCTCGACGCGTTCATCAAGGCCTATCTCTTGTGGTCACGCGAGCGTGCGGCATGAGCCGCGCGGAGCGCGCCGCGTGAGCACGGACGGAGGGCCGATCGAGCAGGCGATCGCCAAGCGCGACGCGCTCCGGCAGCGGGGCGTCGATCCGTACGGCAAGCGGTTCGGCGTTACTCACTGGGCAGGAAAGCTGCACGAGCAGTACGACCCGGCGGACGAGGCGACGCTCAAGACCGCCGAGCCCGTGCGCGTCGCAGGCCGCGTGATGACGATGCGGCACCACGGCAAGACCTGCTTCCTCCACCTGATGGACTACACGGGGCGCATCCAGCTCTACGCGCGCGCCGACCGGCTTCCGGACTTCGCCGACTACGTGGACGTCGACGCGGGCGACTTCATCGGCGTCAGCGGCGAGCTCTTCCGCACGCGGACGGGCGAGCTGACGATCAGCGTGCGCGAGTGGGCCTTCCTCGCCAAGCGCCTGCGTCCGCTGCCGGAGAAGTGGCACGGGCTCAAGGACGTGGAGACGCGCTATCGGCAGCGCTACGTCGACCTCGTCGTGAATCCGGAGCCGCGCCAGGTGTTCCTGCTGCGCTCGCGCGTGATCAAGGCCATGCGCGACTTCCTGGACGCGCGCGGGTTCATCGAGGTCGAGACGCCGATGATGCAGCCGATCCCGGGCGGCGCGACCGCGCGCCCGTTCGTCACGCATCACAACGCGCTCGGCATGGACCTCTACCTGCGCATCGCGCCCGAGCTCTACCTGAAGCGGCTGGTGGTGGGCGGCTTCGACCGCGTGTACGAGATCAACCGGAACTTCCGGAACGAAGGGGTGTCGACACAGCACAACCCCGAGTTCACGATGCTCGAGTTCTACCAGGCGTACGCCGACTACCAGGACCTCATCGCGCTCACCGAGGAGATGTTCGTCGCGCTCGCCGACCGTCTGCTCGCCACCCGGCAGCTCGCGTGGGCGGACGGGACGATCGATCTGACCCCGCCGTGGGCGCGGCTGCCGTTCTTCGACGGGCTCGGCAAGGCGCTCGGCATCGCCGTCGGTCCGGACACGCCGGCGCGCGTCCTCGAGGAAGCGGCGGCCGCGCGCGGGATCAAGGTGCCGCCGCACGACCCGATGAAGATCTGGAAGGAAGTGTTCGACGCCGCGGTCGAGCCGACGCTCGTGCAGCCGACGTTCATCACCGATTTTCCGGTCGAGCTCTCGCCGCTCTCGAAGCGCAAGCGGGACGACCCGCGCCTCGTCGATCGCTTCGAGCTCTTCATCGGCCGGCGCGAGATCGCCAACGCGTACACCGAGCTCAACGACCCGGCGGAGCAGCGCCAGCGCTTCGAGGAGCAGGAGAAGGAGCGCGCGCGCGGCGACGACGAGGCGCAGTGGCTCGACGAGGACTACATCCGCGCGCTGGAATACGGGATGCCGCCGACGGCGGGCGAAGGCGTCGGCATCGACCGGCTCGTGATGCTGTTCGCGAATCAGCCCTCGATCCGCGAGGTCATCCTGTTCCCGCACCTGCGACCCGAGGCGCCGGAGGGGCACGCGGACGCACCCGGGGGGCGCGACGAGGTGCCCGGCGCGTGAAGCGCGGGCTCCCGTTCGAGCTGTTCCTCGCCCTGCGCTATCTCGGGGCGCGCGGGCAGCGCGCCGCCCTCTCGCTCTTCGTGTGGATCGGCGTCGGCGGCGTCTTCCTCGGCGTGGCGGCGCTCATCGTCGTCCTCGCGGTGATGACCGGTTTCCAGGACGGGATCCGGGATCGCATCATCGCGGCCAACCCGCACCTGCTCGTCTTCCAGGCCGGCGGCAAAGCCCTGAACGACGCGGACGCGGTGGCCACGCGCATCCGCGAGGTGAAGGGCGTCAGGACCGCCACGCCGTTCGTGCTCCAGCAAGCGTTGTTCACGGCGGCCAGCGGCGCGACGCACGGAGGGCTCGTTCGCGGCGTCGACCTGAACGCCGAGGGCGTGCGCGCGGACGTGCGGAGCCAGATCCGCTCCGGCAGCGTGACGCCGGTCGCGGAGGGCGAGCCGGCGATCCTGCTCGGCGCGGAGCTCGCCCGCACGCTCGGCGTGGTCGTCGGCGACGCGGTGACCGTCATCTCGCCGCAGGGCGCGATCACCGCCGTCGGCATGGTGCCGAAGATGCGCCGCTACACCGTCGCGGGCACCGTCGAGGTCGGGATGTTCGAGTACGACTCGTCGCTCGCCTACCTCGCGCTGCCACTCGCGCAGGAGTTCGCGGGGCTCGACCGCGGGGTGAGCGGCGTCGAGGTGAAGCTGGGCGACGCCTTCGACGCCAAGCGCGTGGGGCGCGCGGTGATGGGCAAGCTCGGCTTTCCGTACTGGGTGCGCGACTGGATGGACATGAACCGCAACTTCTTCGCCGCTCTCCAGCTCGAGAAGCTCGCGCTGTTCGTGATCGTCACGATCATCGTGCTCGTCGCCGCGTTCGCGATCATCGGGCACCTGGTCCTGCTGGTGGCGGAGAAGCGCAAGGAGATCGGCATCCTCAAGGCGATCGGCGCCTCGAACCCGAGCATCACGCTGGCGTTCTTCGCGGTCGGGATGATCATCGGGGTCGTGGGCACGGTGGCGGGGAGCATCGTCGGGTTGTCCCTGATCTGGGTGCAGAACACCTTCAAGATCATCCGGCTCGCCGGCGACGTGTATCAGATCGATCACCTGCCGATGAAGCTCAGCGCCGGCGACTTCATCCTGATCGTGGGCTCGACGCTGGTGATCTCGCTGATCGCGACCATCATTCCGGCCCGGCGGGCAGGGGCCCTGCAGCCGGTGGACGTGCTTCGCTATGAGTAGCGCCCCGCTCATCCTCGGCGAGGAGCTCGAGAAGAGCTATGCGAGCGGGCCGGAGGTCGTGCACGTGCTCCGGGGCGCATCGCTGCACGTGAACCAGGGCGAGGTCGTGGCGCTCGTGGGGGCTTCGGGTGTCGGGAAGTCGACGCTGCTCCACCTGCTGGGCGCGCTCGACCGGCCGACGCAGGGGCGGGTGACCTTCGCGGGCGAGGATCTGTTCGCGCGGCCCGAAGCGCAGCTCGTCCGCTACCGCCGTCACGAGATCGGTTTCGTGTTCCAGTTCTATAACCTGCTCGGCGAGATGTCGGCGCTGGAGAACGCGATGATCCCGTCGCTGCTCGCGCGGCGCCCGGCGGCCGAAGCGCGCGACCGCGCGGCCGAAGCGCTCACCGAAGTCGGCCTCGCCGATCGCATGCGGCATCGCCCGGGCGAGCTCTCGGGCGGTGAGCAGCAGCGGGTGGCCATCGCGCGCGCGCTCGTGAACGGCCCGCGGCTCATCCTCGCGGACGAGCCGACGGGGAATCTCGATCCGAAGACGAGCGAGGTCATCTACGACCTCTTCCTCCGGCTGCAGGCCGAGCACGGCATCGCGTTTCTCATCGCTACGCACAACCCCGACCTGGCCCGCAAGGCCGAGCGCGGGTATCGACTCGTGGAAGGCCGGGCGCGGCCGATGTAATAAAGAGGGGAATTCAGCGGGTTGCCGCGCCCCCGGCTAAATAAGCTGGCGGGGCTCGCGGCCCGCGGGCTATACTGATCCCAACTAGCCGTCCGTGAAGAAAAAACGGCACTGAAGCTGCACTGGGAAGGGGTGGGGGACACCAGTGTTTGAACGATTCACCGAGCGCGCGCGACGGGTCATCATCCTGGCACGTGAGGAAGCCGGGCGGTTCCGCCACGATTTCGTGGGGACCGAGCACGTCCTCCTCGGGCTGATCCGGGACGGAGAAGGCATCGCCACCGCGGTACTGCAGCGGCTGGGGCTTCGGCTCGAAACCGTGAAGGCCGAAGTCGAGCGGGCTCTTGCGGGGTTCCCCAAGACGCTGACGTTCGGTGAAGTGCCGTTCACGCCGCAAGCCAAGCGGGTGCTCGAGCTGAGCATCGAAGAGGCGCGTCAGCTTGGTCACAACTACATCGGCACCGAGCACCTGCTGCTCGGCCTGATGAAGGAAGGCCAGTCGATCGCGGCCAAGATCCTGGAGTCTCTCGGCGCCCGCCTCGACGAGGTGCGCCAGGAGACGCTCGCCCTGCTGGGCGACCAGTATTACCCGCGGCCGAAGAAGCGCTCCCAGACGCCGGTCCTCGACGAGTTCGCGCGCGACCTGACTCAGCTCGCGCGGGAGACCAAGCTGGACCCGGTCATCGGACGCGAGTCCGAGATCGAGCGCGTCATCCAGATCCTCGCGCGCCGGACCAAGAACAATCCGGTCCTCATCGGCGAGCCCGGCGTCGGCAAGACGGCCATCGTCGAAGGCCTCGCGCAGAAGATCATCAGCCACGACGTCCCGGACGTCCTCCTGAGCAAGCGCCTGCTGCAGCTCGACCTGGGCGCGCTCGTCGCGGGCACCAAGTACCGCGGCCAGTTCGAGGAGCGGCTGAAGGCGGTCATGAAGGAGATCCGGCAGTCGGAGAACGTCGTGCTGTTCCTCGACGAGCTCCACACGCTGATCGGGGCGGGCGCCGCCGAAGGCGCGATCGACGCCTCGAACATGCTGAAGCCGGCGCTCTCACGCGGCGAGATCCAGACCATCGGCGCCACGACCCTCGACGAGTACCGCAAGTACATCGAGAAGGACGGCGCGCTCGAGCGGCGCTTCCAGCCCGTGATCGTGAAAGCTCCGTCCGTGCCCGAGGCGATCGAGATCATCCGCGGCCTGCGTCACAAGTACGAGGCGCACCACCGCGTGAAGATCACCGACATCGCGATCACCGCGGCCGTGAACCTCGCGGACCGCTACATCACGGACCGCCAGCTCCCGGACAAGGCGATCGACGTCATCGACGAGGCGTCGTCCCGCACGCGGCTGATGGCCCTCACGCCGCCGCCCGAGATCAAGGAGATCGAGAAGGAGCTGGAGCGGGTCATCCGCGAGAAGGACATGTACCTCGAGGCCCAGGAGTTCGAGAAGGCGGCCTCGCTGCGCGAGAAGGAAAAGGTCCTCCGCGCCCGCGAAGAGGAGCTGAAGCGGGAGTGGGACAAGAACAGGGGCAAGGGCACGCAGTCGGTCGGCGAGGAAGACGTCGAGTTCATCGTCTCCCGCTGGACCGGCATCCCGCTCGCGAAGCTCGAGGAGAAGGAATCCGCGAAGCTCGCGCGCATGGAAGAGGCGCTGCACGGCCGAATCGTCGGGCAGGACACCGCGGTCGCCGCGGTCTCACGCGCCATCCGCCGCTCGCGCGCGGGTCTGAAGGACGCCAAGCGCCCGGTCGGCTCGTTCATCTTCCTCGGCCCCACGGGCGTCGGGAAGACCGAGCTCGCGCGCGCGCTCGCCGAGTACCTGTTCGGCGACGAGAACGCGCTCATCCGGGTCGACATGTCGGAGTACATGGAGAAGTTCTCCGTGTCGCGTCTGCTCGGCGCGCCCCCCGGCTACGTCGGCTACGAAGAGGGCGGCTATCTCACCGAGAAGGTGCGGCGGCGCCCGTACTCCGTCGTGCTGTTCGACGAGATCGAGAAGGCGCATCCGGACGTGTTCAACATGCTGCTGCAGGTGCTCGATGACGGCCGCCTCAGCGATTCGCTGGGCCACGTGGTCGACTTCAAGAACACGATCCTGATCATGACGTCGAACCTCGGCACGAGCCTCATCGGCAAGCAGACGTCGCCCGGCTTCATCCAGGAAAACGACGAGGCGTCGCACGAAAAGATGAGGCAGAAGGTCATGGAGGAGCTGAAGCGCTCGTTCCGCCCCGAGTTCCTCAACCGGATCGACGAGACCGTGGTCTTCCACGCGCTCGCCAGGGAGCACATCCACCAGATCATCCGGTTGATGATCAACCGCATCAACAAGCAGCTCGAGGAGAAGAGCATCGAGCTCATCCTCACCCCCGGGGCCGAGCGGGCGCTGCTCGAAAAGGGCTTCGACGCGCAGTATGGCGCGCGGCAGCTACGGCGTACGATCCAGAAGTACATCGAGGATCCGCTCGCGGAGGCGATCGTCCGCGGCCAAGTCGCGGAAGCGGGACGGTTCGAGATTCATCCGCCGTCCGCCGACAGCGATAAGTTCGTTTTCCGCGAGGCGGCGGCCGAGGAGCCGCCTCTCGAGCTGGCCCAGCACTAGGTCTCCACGGGCCTGACGACTGGTGCGCACCTGGGGGCGGGTGTGTGTCTTGCTGCTCGTGCTGGCCTGGGGGCTCACCGCCGCCCTCGCCGCGCACGCGCAGCCCCGCGCGCAGGCGCAGCGGCCGATCATCATCCGTGACCTCGTCGTCGAGGGTCATCGCCGGGTGCAGGAGGCGGTGATTCTCGGCCGCATCCAGAGCAAGCCCGGCGGCGCCTTCAACCCCACGCAGCTTTCGGAAGACGTCCGCGCGGTCTTCGGCCTCGGCTTCTTCGACGACGTGCGCACGCGCGTCGAGGACTTCGAGGGCGGCGTCAAGCTGACGTTCGAGGTCGTGGAGCGCCCGTTCGTCCGCGACGTCGAGTTCACGGGGAACCGGCGCGTCAGCGGGGAGACCCTGCGCGACAAGATCGACCTGAAGCTCGGCGTCGTCTACAACCCCGTCGAGGTCCAGCGCGCGCGCGAGAAGCTCAAGGACCACTACGAGGAGGAAGGCTACTTCGAGGTCCAGATCTCGCCCGAGACCGAGCCGTTCCCCGACGGCGACGTGAAGGTGGTGTTCGCGATCGTCGAGGGCCGCCGCATCACGATCGACAAGATCGTCATCCGCGGCAACAAGGGGCTCTCGGACGGCAAGATCAAGGACGTGATGCAGGTGCAGGAGCGGCAGTACTTCATCCTGCGCGGCACGCTCCAGCGGCAGAAGCTCGACGAGGACGTCGAGCGGATCATCTCGCTCTACAACGACAACGGCCACGTGCAGGCGCGCGTCGAGGGCACCGACGTCGCGATCGACCGCGAGAAGGCGATGGTGACGATCACCATCCGCGTGGTCGAAGGCCCGCAGTACAAGGTCGGCAAGGTCGACGTCACCGGCGTGACCCTGCTGCCGCTCACCGAGATCAACCGGCAGATCAAGTTCAAGACGGGCGACGTGTTCTCGCGCGCGAAGGTCCGCGAGGCGCTCCGCAACATCGGCGACCTCTACAGCACGATCGGCCGCGCCTCCGCGGAGGTGCTGCCGCGCACCGAGCCGGTGCCGAATCCCCCCCGCATGGACGTGATGTTCGAGGTCGTCGAGGGCCCCGAGGTCTACGTCGAGCGCATCAACGTCGTCGGCAACGTGCGCAGTCAGGACAAGATCCTGCGGCGCGAGATCCCGCTCGTCGAGGGTGAGCTCTTCACGCTCCAGAAGATGCAGCGCGCGCGGCAGCGTCTCCTGAACCTCGGGTATTTCGAGAGCGTCAACGTCACGACCGCCGCGGGCTCCGACAAGACGAAGATCGTGATGAACGTCGACGTCGTCGAGCGGCCGACGGGCCTCTTCTCGATCGGCGGCGGCTTCTCGTCGGTGGACAGCTTCCTCGGCACGATCGACGTCTCCCAGCGCAACTTCCTCGGTCGCGGCTGGGAGCTCTCGGCCCGGATCCGCGCGGGCGCGACGACCCAGCAGGGCATCATCAGCTTCACCGAGCCGTGGTTCCTGGACCGGCCGCTCGCGGTCGGCTTCGAGGTCTTCGACACGATCCGCAAGTACGACGAGTACAAGCTGGACTCGCTCGGGATGACCTTGCGCATGAGCCACCCCTTCGCCGACTACTGGCGCTGGCTCCTGCAGTACCGGATCACGCGGGACAAGATCAGCGACGTCGACAACAACGCCGCGCGGGCCTTGAAGGACCAGGAGGGCACGACGGTCACGTCGCTGATCGCGGCGACGCTCAGCCGTGACAGCCGCGACAGCGCGGTGGCGCCGACGAGCGGCGGGACCGTCACGCTGCTCGCGGAGTTCGCCGGTCTCGGCGGCGACTCGAAGTTCTTCCGGACCGTCGGCAACACCACCTACTTCAAGCCGATCTGGCTCAACCACATCCTGTCGGGCCGGGCGGAAGCCGGGTACGGCGTCAACTGGGACGGCGGCGACCTGCCGCTCTTCGAGCGCTTCTACCTGGGCGGTCCGAACACGGTCCGCGGCTTCAAGTTCCGCAAGGTGTCGCCGATCGACGCCAACGGGGTGCGGACGGGCGGCGACATCGAGCTGCTCGGCAACCTGGAGTACATCGTGCCGCTGCCGCTCAACATCCGGCTGGCCGGCTTCTTCGACACGGGCAACGTGTACGGCTTCGGGGTGAAGTTCGACCCGACGGACCTGCGTTACGCGGCGGGCGCCGGCGTCCGCTGGTTATCGCCCTTCGGGCCGATCCGGCTAGACTATGGCGTCAACCTGGACCGCCGGACGGGTGAGGACTTCGGGGCGTTCCACTTCTCGGTCGGGTCGCCGTTCTGAGCGCGCGTCAAGAAGGAGGAGGGGTAAGGGTATGAAGGTATGGCTCACCGCGGGTCTCGTGGCCGCCGCTCTGGGCGCGGCCGTGACGTCCGCCACGGCGCAGGCCCCCGCGCCCGCCGCCGCTCCGCCCGCGGCCGCGGGAGCCGTGAAGGTCGCGTTCGTCGACGTGCAGCGCGTTTTGGCCCGATCCGCGGCCGGGGTCGCCGCGCGCGAGCAGCTCGAGCGCGAGAAAGCCACCATGCAGCGCGAGATGGACGCCAAGCGCGTCGAGCTCGAGAAGCTGCGCGAGGAGATGGAGAAGAAGGGCCCGCTGATGACCGCGGACGCGCGGCGCGACAAGCAGGACCAGTTCGAGCGCAAGCGGCGCGACGCGGCGCGGCTCGCCGACGACTTCCAGAAGGAGCTCGAGAAGAAGGAGCAGGGGCTCCTCGCGAAGGTCCTCCAGGACGTCTCCGGCGTCGTCGAGCGCGTGGGCAAGCAGCGCGGGCTGCAGCTGATCGTGGAGCGGCGCGGCGCCACCGTGCTCTACGGCGCGGCGGAAGCGGACATCACCGAGGAGATCATCCGCGTCTACGACCAGGAAAACGGGGCGAAGAACAAAAAGTGACGCGCTTCACCCTCGGGCAGCTCGCCGAGGCCCTCGACGCCAAGCTCGACGGCGACGCGACGCGCGTCGTCACGGGTGTCGCCACGCTGGACTCGGCGTCGGCCACCGACATCTCCTTCCTCACGGACCCGCGGTACGAGGAGGCGGCGCGCGCGTCTCGTGCGGGGGCGATCGTGGCACCGCTCGGGACCCGCGGGTTGCCCGCTCCCACCCTCGAGTGCGTGTCGCCGCAGCGCGCGCTCATCGAGCTCCTTACGCTCTTCTTCCCGGCGCCGGCGCACGTGGCCGGCATCGATCCGGCCGCGATCGTCGCGACCGACGCGAGCATCGATTCGACGGCGTCGGTCGGCCCGCTCGCCGTCGTGGAGCCGGGCGCGCGCCTCGGCGCCCGCGTGCGCCTGGGCGCGCTCGCCTACGTCGGCCGTGGCGTCGAGGTCGGCGAGGACTGCGTCATTCATCCGCGCGTGGTGCTGTGTGACCGCGTCTGTCTGGGACGCCGGGTCATCGTCCAGGCGGGGGCCGTGCTCGGCGCGGACGGGTTCGGGTACGCGCACGACGGCACGCGCTTCCGCAAGATCCCCCAGGTCGGCACCGTGATCGTCGAGGACGACGTCGAGATCGGCGCCAACACGACCGTCGATCGCGCGACGCTCGGCGCGACCGTCATCCGCCGCGGCGCGAAGATCGACAACCTCGTGCAGGTCGCGCACAACGTGGAGATCGGCGAGCACGCGATCATGGCGGCGCAGACCGGCATCGCGGGCTCGTCCCGGGTCGGGCGCGGCGTGATGCTCGGCGGGCAGGTGGGGATCGCCGACCACATCACGATCGGCGACGGCGCGATGCTCGCCGCGCAGAGCGGCGTGGCCCGGGACGTGCCGCCCGGCGCGAAGCTCGCGGGCACGTGGGGCCGTCCGCTCCTGCAGGCACGCCGGATCTGGGTCGCGCAGGCCGAGCTGCCCGCGATGGTCACCCGCATGAAGAAGCTCGAGGAGCGGATCGCCGAGCTCGAGGCGCGGCTCGCGAAGGACGGGCGCGGATGATTCATCCGACGGCGATCGTCGCTCCGGGCGCGCGCGTCGGCGCCAGCGTGCGGATCGGACCGTACGCGGTCGTCGGCGCGGAGGTCACGCTCGGCGACGAGTGCGAGATCGCCGGCCACGCGATCGTCGAGGGCCGCGTGGAGCTCGGGCCGCGCGTCCGGATCGGCGCCGCGTCCGTGATCGGCGGCGAACCACAGGATTTGAAGTTCTCCCCCGGCACGCCGAGCGGGGTGCGCATCGGCGCGCGCACGGTCATTCGCGAGTACGTGACGGTGCATCGCGCGACCCACGCGGAGGCGTGGACCGAGATCGGCGAGGACTGCATGCTCATGGCGACCTGCCACGTCGCCCACGACTGCAAGCTCGGGGACGGCGTGATCGTCATCAACTACGCCGGCATCACCGGCCACTGCGAGATCGGCGATCGCGCCACGATCGGCGGCTACGCCGGCATGGTGCCGTTCACCCGCGTGGGCACGTTCGCGTACATCGGGGGCCACTCGAAGATCAACCAGGACGTCCCGCCGTTCATGCTGGCCGAGGGCAATCTCGCGACCGCGCGCGGGGTGAACGTCATCGGGCTGCGTCGCGCCGGCGTCGGCGGGCCCGAGCGGCGCGCGCTGCGCGAGGCATACCGGATCTTCTACCGCAGCGGCCTTCCGCCCGGGACCGCGCTCGAGCGCATGCGCCGCGAGCTGGAGCCGACCCCCCGCGTGAAGGAGCTCATCGCGTTCATCGAGGGCGCGAAGCGCGGCGTGATCGGCGCCCCGAGCGACGAGCCGGCTTCCGATCCCGAGGAGGAGCGGGACTGATGGCCGTGAGCGGCGGACGCGTGCGCGGCGCGGTGGTGGGCGCGGGCCACATGGGCCAGTACCACGCGCGCGTGTACGCCGAGCTCTGGGACGTGGACCTCGTCGGCATCGTCGACATCGATCCCGCGCGCGCCGGCGCCGTCGCCGCGCAGTACGAGGCCACGGCCTTCGGCGATCACCGCGATCTCATCGGCCGCGTCGACGTCGCGAGCGTGGCCGTGCCGACCGAGCAGCACTTCCACGTCGCGCGCGAGCTCCTCGAAGCCGGCGTGAGCGTGCTGGTCGAGAAGCCGATCACCCCGACGCTGGCCGAAGCCCAGGCGCTCTACGCGATCGCCCGCGCGGCGGGTGTCGCGATCGAGGTCGGGCACGTCGAGCGCTTCAACGGCGCGGTGCAGGAGCTGCGCAAGATCGTCGATCGCCCGATCCTGATCGAATCGCGCCGCCTGGGGCCCTTCGTGCCGCGCGTGCAGAAGGACACCGTCGTGATGGACCTCATGATCCACGACATCGACATCGTGCTCGCGCTCGTGGATTCGGTACCCGTCCGCATCGCGGCGTTCGGCGCTCCCGTGCACAGCGAGACGACCGACGTCGCGACCGTGCAGATCGCGTTCGCCTCGGGGACGATCGCGACGATCACCGCGAGCCGGGCGACCGAGGAGAAGATCCGCACGCTCGCCATCACGCAGCCCGACGCCTACATCGTGCTCGACTACACCGACCAGGACATCCAGATCCACCGGCGCGCGGCGCAGGAGTACACGCTCAACCGCGAGTCGATCCGCTATCGCCAGGCCTCGTTCGTCGAGCACCTGTTCGTGCATCGCGACAACCCGCTGAAGCTCGAGATCCAGCATCTCATCCAGTCCATGCGGCGCATGCGGGCCGGAGACCACGTGCCGCTCGCCGAGGCGGACGACCTCCGGTCCCTCGCGATGGCGCTGCAGATCGAGCGCATGATCCGCGACGGGGTGGCGGAAGAGGCCGTGTCGGATCTGCTCGAGATGGGGGGCGCGCGACGCGCCCCCCAAGCCCCCCAAGCCCCCCACGCTCCGGGCCGGGAATGAATCCCGGCCCTCCGCGAGTGCCGCCCGCGATCGGACGATGGAGCAGACACTCGGGCTGATGTGCGGCGCCGGCGCGCTGCCGGCGCGCATGGCGGACGAGGCGCGACGCCGCGGCTGGCGCGTGCTCGCCTTCGCGTTCGACGACCCGGCGCCGCTCGCCGCGCGCGCCGACCGCGTCGTTCCCGCGCGCATCGACACGCTCGGCCCCGTGCTCATGACACTGCACGCCGAAGGCGTGAGCGCGGTGCTCTTCTCCGGCCGCTTTTCCATGGGCGAGATCGTGCGGACGGACGCGGCGCGCGCGGACGACGCGTCGCGCGGCTTCAGCGAGCGCGCCGGCTCGCGCATCGACGCCGCGCTCGCCGCGACCGTGATCGCGACGCTCGCCGGCCTCGGCATCGAGGTGCTCGACCAGCGGCCGTTCTTCGGTGACAGCCTCGCGGCCGCGGGCACGTGGTCGGCGCGCGCGCCGTCGGACGCGGAGTGGTCGGACATCAAGCGGGGCGCGTTCGTGGCGCGAGCGATGGCGGACGCGCACATCGGCCAGACCGTCGTCGTGCGCCACGGCGCGGTGACGGCCGTGGAGGCGGTAGAGGGGACGACGGAGGCGGTGCGTCGCGGGACCACGCACGCGGGCGCGGGCGCGGTGATCGTGAAGGTCGCCGCGCGCGATCACGACTATCGCTTCGACGTACCCGCGATCGGCCTCGAGACCCTCCGCGCGGCGGTTGCGGGCGGCGCGGCCGTGCTTGCGGTGGAAGCCGGGCGCGTGGTCGCGCTCGACCGCGAGCACCTGGTGCGCGAGGCCGACGCCGCCGGCCTCGCGCTGGTCGGGATCGAGGCGTGACGACGGCGACGGGCCCCGGGCGCGAGCTGTCGATCATGCTCGTGGCGGGCGAGGCGTCCGGCGACCTGCACGGAGCGGCGCTTTGCCGGGCACTGCGCGAACGCGCGCCGGACGCGCGTCTGTTCGGGATGGGCGGCGCTCGCATGGCGGCCGCGGGCATGGAGGTGCTCGAGGACGTGACGGCGAGCGCGATCGTGGGCGGCACGGAGGCGGCGGCCGGTGTGCTGCCGCTCTACCGGTCGTTTCGCCGGCTTCGCGCGCGACTGGAAGGACCGGAGCGTCCGCGGGCGCTCGTGCTGATCGACTTCCCCGAGTTCAACCTCCGTCTCGCGCGTGTCGCGCGACGCCACGGCGTGCCGGTCGTCTACTTCATCCCGCCGCAGGTCTGGGCGTGGCGCGGGTGGCGCGTGCACGCGATGCGCCGTCTCCTGTCGCTCGTGCTCGCGGTGTTTCCGTTCGAGCTGCCGTTCTACCAGCGCGCGCGCGTGCCGGTGGCGTACGTCGGCCACCCACTCGTCGACGCGCTCGCGGACGCGCCGACGCGCGAGGCGGCGCGCGCGCGCCTGGGCCTGGCGCCGGACGCGCTCGTCGTCGGCCTGCTGCCGGGCAGTCGCCGCGGCGAAGTCGCGCGCGCGCTGCCGGTGATGCGGGACGCGCTCGCGCGCATCGCCGCGCGGAAGCCGGGGATCGAGGCCGTGCTCGCGCTGGCGCCGACGATTGAATTGGGGGCGTGCGAGACGCACCCCCCAAGCCCCCCATCCGACACTACGCCTCCGGCTGTGGCTGTCGATGCTGGTCCGGCGGTGCGCGTGGTGCGTGACGCGGCGCACGACGTGATGCGCGCGGCCGATCTCGTCATCGCCACGTCGGGGACCGTGACGCTCGAAGCGGCGCTGCTCGGCGCGCCGATGGTCGTCTGCTATCGCGTGTCCCGGCTGTCGGCGGTGATGATCCGCAGCCTCATTCGCGTGCCGTGGATGTGCCTGGTCAACATCATCCTCGGCCGCGCCGTGGTGCCGGAGCTGTTCCAGGAAGACGCGACGGGCGAGCGCGTCGCCGCCGAAGCGCTGCGCCTGCTCGACGACGCGGGCGCGCGCGAGACGCAGCGCGCGGCGTTTCGCGAGCTCGCCGGCGGGCTGGGCGATCCGGGTGTCGGCGCGCGCGCCGCCGACCTCATCCTCCAGACGTGCTTCGGCGCAAGGCCCGAGACGCGACTCGCGGGGGCGCGGCCGTGAGCGCTTTGCCCCCCGGGGCCATCGCGATCGCCGGGGCGTGCGCCGTGCGCGCGCTCGGGCTCACGCTGCGGCTCACGGTGATCGGACTCGACGCGCTGCGGCCCGCGTGGCGCGAGCGGCGTCCGCTGATCTACGCCCTGTGGCACGGCCGGCTCCTCATGGTGCCGTGGGTCAGCGCGAAGCTCGCCGGCGTGCGCGACGCGGACGTCGCGGGGCGCGACGCGGACGGCACGGCGCGCGACAGGCGCGCGATCCGCGTGCTCGCGAGCCGCTCGCGCGACGGGGAGCTGATGACGCGATTCGTTCGGCGGTTCGGTCTCGAGACGGTGCGCGGCTCATCGTCGCGCGGCGGCGCTCCGGCCGTGCGCGCGCTCGCGGCGGCGCTTCGGGCCGGTGACGACGTCGTGCTCGCTCCCGATGGTCCGCGCGGTCCCCGACAGCGCGTGCAACCCGGCCTCGCGGCGCTGGCCGCGATCACCGGCGCGCCGGTTGTCCCGCTCGCGTTCGCCGCGCGGCCCGCGCGCCGGCTCCACACCTGGGATGCGTTCCTGATTCCCGCGCCGTTCGCGCGCTGCGCGCTCGTGTTCGGCGACGTCGTGTGCGTGCGCCGCGACGAGGACCGCGGGGCGGCGACAGAGCGCCTGGAGCGCGCGCTCGACGGCGCGACGACGAAGGCGGATCTGGCGGTGCGCGCGTGAGACGCGTGAGGCACGCATGAGACGGCCGCTCTACACCGGCGCCGCGCTGGTGGCGCTCGCGACGGTCTACGCGCCGGCCGCGGCCGTGCGCCGCGTGACCCGGCGCACGCCCGTCCATCTCCGTGCGCGCATGGGGCACCTCGAGCCGCTGCCGGGCACGGCGCCGCGGGCGTGGCTTCACGCGGTGTCCGTCGGCGAGGCGATCGCCGCCACGCCGCTCGTCGAAGGCTTGCGGCGCCGCTATCCATCGCTGCCCCTCGTCATGACGACGGTGACCGAGACCGGCGCCGCGGTCGTGCGCGAGCGCTTCGCGCGGGAGGCGACGCACCGCTTCTTCCCGCTCGATCTCCCGGGCTCCGTGCGCCGCGCCGTGGAGGTGATCGAGCCCGCGTTCCTCGTCTGCATGGAGACCGAGCTCTGGCCGACGCTGTTCCGCACGCTCGCGCGCAGGCAGATCCCCGTGATGATCGCGAACGGGCGGCTCTCCGACCGTTCGTTCCGGCGCTATCAGCTCGTGCGCGCCTTCATGAAGGAAGTCCTCGCGGACGTGACGGTGTGCGCGATGCGCTCCGCGGAGGACGCGCGCCGGATCATCGCGCTCGGCGCCAGCCCGGAGCGCGTGTTCGTCACCGGCAACGTCAAGCACGAAGCCGGCGACGATCCTCCGGGCGTGGCGGACCTGTGGCGCCGCCTGCTCGGCGTCCCCGACGGGCGGCCGGTATGGATCGCGGGCAGCACGCACCGCGGCGAGGAGCTCGCGGTGCTCGAGGCGCACGCGGCGGCGCGGCGGCGCTTTCCCGATCTGGCGCTCGTGCTCGCGCCGCGGCACCCCGAGCGTGTGGCCGAGATCGCGGAGCTGATCACCACGCGCGGCGACACCGCCGTGCGGCGCAGCGAGCTGCCGCGGCCGAAGCGGTCCGACGCCGTGATCCTGCTCGACACCGTGGGCGAGCTCGCGCAGCTCTACTCGGTCGCCGACGTCGTGTTCGTGGGGGGCTCGCTCGTCGAGGCGGGCGGCCACAACATGCTCGAGCCCGCCGCGCGCGGCAAGCCGGTGCTGCTCGGTCCGCACAACGAGAACTTCCGCGAGTCGGCGGATCTGCTGCTCGGCTGCGGCGCCGCGACGATGGTGCGGAACGGGATCGAGCTGGGCGGCGAGATCACCGCGCTGCTCGGCGATCCCGAGCTGCGCGAGCGCCTGGGCGCCGCCGGGCGCGCCGCCGTCGCGTCGCGCCACGGCGCGGTCCGCGAGACGCTCGATCTCGCCGCCCGCTTCCTCGCGTTCCCCGAGCGTCCATGAGATGCACGGTGCGCGCGTGAGATGCACGGTGCGCGGATGAGCCATCGCGGCGTCGCCGACCGGCTCGTGAGCGGCTGGGACGAGGGATTCACGGGCGCGGCCGGCGTCGCGCTCGGCGCGGCGTCCGCGGCGTACGGAGGATTGCTGAGGACGCGCGGCTGGCTTTACGGCCGCGGCATGCTGCGGCCGCGCGAGCTCCCGGTTCCCGTCGTGTCGCTCGGCAACGTCACCGTCGGCGGGACCGGCAAGACGCCGGCGGTCGAGCTCGCCGTCCGCACGCTGGCGGAGCAGGGCCATCGGCCGGCGGTGGTGAGTCGCGGGTACGGACGCAAGACACGCGGCGTGCACGTCGTCGCCGACGCCGCGTCGATCCGTGTCGAGCCCGAGGAAGCCGGGGACGAGCCCTTCCTGCTGGCGCGCCGCCTGCCCGGTGTGCCGGTGGTCGTCGGCGCGGACCGGTGGGCCGCGGGACGGCTCGCGATCGACGCGTGCGGCGCGACGGCGATCGTGCTCGACGACGGCTTCCAGCAGCGCACGCTCGTGACGTCGCTCGACGTCGTGATGACGCGCGCGCGGCGTCCGTGGGGCAACGGCCGGCTCTTGCCCGCCGGGCCGCTACGCGAGCCGCTCTCCGCGCTGACGCGCGCGGATCTCGTCGTCGCGGTCGGCCACGGCCTCGTCCGCGCCGACGAGGTCTCGCCCGCGGTCCGCCGGTGGGCGCCGCACGCGCCGCTCGCGACCGCGACGCTCGAGCCCATCGGGTGCTGGGACGGGCGGCGGATGGAACCCGTGCCGCTCGCGCGTCTGGCGGGCGCGCGCGCGCTGCCGTTCGCGGGCATCGCCGCGCCCGCGGCGTTCGCGGCGACGCTGCGCGAGCTCGACGTGACCGGCGAACTCGTCGTCTATCCCGATCACCACTGGTATTCCGCCGCGGACGTGCGCGAGCTCTACCGGCGCGCGGCGGACGCGGACGCCTTGGTCACCACCGAGAAGGACTGGGTGCGCGTGCGCGCGCACCTGCGCGGCGGACCGCCGCTCTACGTCGTGAGCGTGGCGCTCAGACTCGTGGACGGCGGAGCGGACTGGGCGCGCGCCTTCGAGCGGTGCCGGCTTTGAACATGGGGGCCCCACGACTGAGGACCCCCAAACCCTCTCACATCGTCGTTCGCCTGCCGAACTGGCTGGGCGACACGGTGATGGCGGTGCCGGCGTTGCGCGCGCTGCGCGCCGGGTGGCCCGACGCGAGCGTGCTGCTCGCCGGGCCGTGGGCGAACGTGCTCGCGGGGCAGGGGCTCGGCGACACGCTGGTGAGCTACCCGCGCGCGTGGCGCGGACGGCTCTCGACCGCGGACACCGTGCGCGCGTTTCGCGGCGAGCTCGCGATCCTGATGCCGAACTCTCTCGAGGCCGCCGTCACCGCGTGGTACTGGGGCGCGCGGCGCCGTGTCGGCTTCGCGGTCGGCGGCCGCTCGCTGCTGCTCACCGATCGCGTCACCCGCCACGAGGGGCGGCTGCACCAGATCGACGAGTACCTGCAGCTCGTCGAGCATCTCGGGCTGCCGGCGGAGTCAGCCGTGCCGGTACTCGCGCCGCCCGCGGCCGACGATGACCGACGACGCCGCGCGCGTGCGCTGCTCGACGATGCGGTCGATCTGCGGCAGGGGCCGCGCGTCGGGCTCCATCTCGGCGCGGACTACGGTCCCGCGAAGCTGTGGCCGGCCGCGCGCGTGATCGAGGGCTGTCGTGCGCTGCGCGCCGCGGGACTGACGCCCGTGCTGCTCGGCACGCCACGCGAGGCGGCGCTCGCGGAGACCATCGTCGCGGCCACGGGTGGCGCGAGCCTCGTCGGCCGCGACGAGCCCGCGCTTCTGCCCGCGCTGCTCGCGGAGCTCGACGCGCTGGTGGCCGGCGACACCGGCGTCAGCCATCTCGCTGCCGCGCTCGGCACGCCGGTGATCGCGCTCTTCGGCCCGACGAACCCGCGCCTGACGGCGCCGCGCGGTCCCGCGACCGTGCTGACGCATCCGGTCCCGTGCGCGCCGTGCTTCTATCGGGCGTGCCCGATCGAGCACCCCTGTCTCGACGGCATCTCCGCCGCCCGCGTCGTGGAGGCGGTGACGAACCTCGCGCGTGTGACCGCATGACTGTTCTTCATCTGGCCGCGAATCGCTGGTGGACCGGCAGCGCCGATCCCGTGATCCACCTCGTCACCGGCCTTTCGGCGCGCGGGCATCGCGTGATGCTCGGCATCGTGCGCGGCGACCGCTTCGAGGCGAAGGCACGCGCGGCCGGGATCGAGCCGTTGTCCGGCCTCGACCTGCAGCCGCGCGCCGCACCGGGGCCGATCGTGCGCGACCTCGTCCGCCTGCGCGCGCTGCTGGCGCGCGAGCGCGTCGACGTCGTGCACGCGCATCACTCGCACGATCACTGGCTCGCGCGGCTCGCCACGCTCGGGATGCGACGCCGCGTCGCGCTCGTCCGCACGTTCCACAATCTCCGCGCGGTGAAGGGCGGCACCGCGGCGCGCTGGCTCTACGGCGGCACCGCGGCGGTCTTCGCGGTCTCGCGCGCGATCGAGGCGCGCTGCCGCGAGGTCGGCATCGCGGCCGAGCGCGTCGTGTGGACTCCCGGCGTCGCCGACACGGGGACGTTCGCGCCGAACGGCGACGGCCGCGCCATCCGCGACGAGTTCGCGCTGGGGGACGCGCCCGTGGTCGTGACGGTCTCGCGCCTCGCCGCGAATCGCGGCCACGAGGCGTTGCTCGCGGGCTTCAAGATCCTGCTGTCGCGCATGCCCGCCGCGCGGCTCCTGCTCGTCGGCAAAGGTGAGCGGCGCGGGCATCTCGAGCGCCTCGTCAGCGACCTCGGGCTCGAGCGCACCGCGCTCTTCACCGGCTATCGCGACCGGGATCTCCCGACGGTGCTCGCGGCCGCGGACTGCTTCGTGCTCATGGGCGCGGGCTCGGACGAATCGTGCCGCGCGGCGCTGGAGGCGATGGCCGCGGCGCGGCCGGTCGTCGCGCGCCGGGTGGGCGCGCTGCCCGAGACCGTGGTCGACGGCGAGACCGGCCTGCTGCTCGACGACGACGGCGCCGAGTCGATCGCCGCCGCCCTCGCGCGCGTGCTCGCCGACCGCGGCGCCGCGCGCGCGATGGGCGCGGCGGGGCGGCGCCGCGCGGAAGAGACGTTCAGCGCTTCGCGGACCGTGTCGATCGTCGAGGACCGCTACCGCGCGATCGCATGAACGTCCTGCAGCTCGTGTCCTGCCGAGGCTGGTCGTCCGACGCCTACTGGGCGGCGCGCGTGACGCAGGAGCTCGAGCGGCGGGGCCACGCGGTCACGCTCGGCTGCCGCGCCGGGACGGAGCACAGCGTCATCGACCGCGCGCGCCGCGAAGGCGTCAGCCGCGTGACGACGTTTCACTTCACCGGAGGCCTCAAGCCGCGCAGCGACGCGGCCGACGTGCGCGATCTCGCGCGCGCGCTCGCGGCGACCGACGTCGTGCACGTGCATCGGGGCAAGGAGCACTGGCTCGCCGCGGTCGCCAACCGTATCGCGCGCGCGCGGCGGCCGCTCGTGCGCACGCGGCACATCGTGCAGGCCGTGCGGCCCCACGCGGGCAACCGGTGGCTGTACCGCCACGCGACCGATCTCGTCGTCACGGTCAGCGAAGCGATCCGCCGGCAGTACGTGGCGGCGAAGCTCGTGCCGCCCGCGCGCGTGGTCGCGCTGCCCGGCGGCGCCGACGCGGAGGCGTTCCATCCGCGCGCCGCCGATCCCGCGCTGCGCTCGCGTCTCGGAGCGGAGGACGGGGCGCCTCTGATTGGCATGGTCGCCGGGCTCCGGGTGATGAAGGGGCACACGGTCGCCGTCGACGCGGCGGCGAAGCTCCGCGCGCGCGGCGTCGACGCGCACGTCGTCTTCATCGGGCAGGGCCGGTGGGAGGAGCGCGTGCGGCGCGCGGTGAAAGAGCGCGACCTCGACGGCCGGGTCACCCTCGCCGGCTTCGTCCCGGACGTGCCGGCCGCGATGGCGACCCTGGACGTGGCGCTCTACGTCCCGCTCGAATCGGACGGGATGTCGCGCGTGGTGTTCGAGTACCTCGCGGCCGGCCGCCCGCTCGTCGCCGCGCGCACGGGCGTGGTGCCCGAGATCCTGCGCGACGGCGAGGAAGCGTTGCTCGTTCCCGCGGGCGACGCGGACGCGCTCGCCGGCGCGCTCGAGCGCCTCGTCGCGGACCCTGCGCTGCGCGCGCGTCTGGGCGCCGCCGGCCGCCGCCTGGTGGAAGCGGAATTCTCGGGCGCCCGCGTCGCCGCGCGCCTCGAAGAGCTCTACGCGAAGCTCGCGGAGGACAGTGCCGCGCGGCGCTCGTCCGCGTGATGCGTAGCGTCTCCGTCCTCACGTTCGATCTCTCCGACAACGCCACGGGACGCGCGGACCTGCTCGCGCGGCTGCTCGCGCCGCGCTACCACGTTCACGTCGTGGGCCCGCGCTTCGGGCGCGCGCCGTGGGGCCCGGCGGACCCGAAGATCGAGCACCGGGAGATCGAGGGCGCGCGCTATCCGCGCTTCGCCGGACGGCTCGGGGCGCTGGCGCGGCTCGCGGACGGCGACATTCTCTATGCGTCGAAGCCGCGCGGGACGAGCTTCGGCATCGGCCTCCTCGCCCGCGCGCAACGCCGCCGCCCGCTCGTGCTCGACATCGACGACTGGGAGCTCGGCTTCTTCCTGCGGTCCGGCGCGTGGGGGACGGCCGGCCGCGCGCTGAACGTGTCCAACCCGAATGGATTGCCCTGGACCTGGCTGATGGAGCGCCTCGTCCGGCGCGCCGACGCGCTGACCGTCGGCTCGCGGTTTCTCGAGACGCGTTTCGGCGGCACGCTGCTTCCGCACGTGCGCGACACCGAGGCGTGGGATCCGGCGCACTACGACCGCGAGGCGGCGCGCGCGATGCTCGGCGCGGGCCGGCGACGAATCGTGATGTTCCTCGGCACCCCGCGCGGCCACAAGGGTGTGGACGATCTCGTGGCCGCGGTCGCGACGCTCGGCGACGACGTCATGCTCGCGATCGTGGGGGCTCCGGCGAGCGAGGCCGCGCGGCGATGGGCCGGCATGCCGGCGGTGCGGGTCTTCGGCGAGATTCCCTTCGACGACGTTCCGCGATGGCTCGCCGGCGCGGACGTCGTCGCCGTGCCCCAGCGCGAGACCGCGGACACCGTGGGGCAGGTGCCCGCGAAGATCTTCGACGCGATGGCGCTCGCGCGGCCGATCGTGTCGACGCGCGTGTCGATGATCCCGGAGATCCTCGACGGCTGCGGGCTCGTGGTGCCGCCCGGCGACGTGCGCGCGCTGGCCGCTGCGATTCGCCGACTCCTCGACCACCGCGACGAGGCCGAGGCGTTCGGCGCGCGTGCCCGCGCTCGCTGCGAGGCGACGTACAGCTTCCGCTCCGCCCGCGCGACCTTGTTTCCACTCTTCGAACGCCTGGCGCCGTGAGGATTCTCATCATCGCGCGCCCGATCACGTTTCACGGCGGCGTCGAGCGCGCGACCGCGGGCCTGCTCGAGGGCCTCGTCGAGCACGGCGACGACGTCCACCTGCTGAGCCCCGGCGCCGACCCGCGACTGCGCGGCGTGACCCATCACCGGCTCACGCTCCCTCCGGCGCCGCCGGCGTTGCGCCCACTCGTCCTCGCCGCCGCCGTGCGCGTGGCGCGCGGCCGCTCGTGGGACGTCGTGCAGAGCCACGAGCGCACGCTCGGGCAGGACGTCTATCGCGCGGGCGAGGGGTGCCATCGCGGCTGGCTCGCCGCGCGCGCCCGGCGTGGCCGCGGCGTCTACAACGCGGTCGTCGTCGCGCTCGAGCGCCAGGTCTTCGCGCGCACGCCGCGCATCGCGGCCATCGCGAAGCTGGGCAAGGCGGAGATCGAGCGGCTCTACGCCGTCGCGCCCGCGCGCGTCGACGTCGTCTACAACGGGGTCGACCTCGCGCGCTTTCATCCCTCGGTGCGGGCCCGCGAGCGCCGGTCGGCGCGCGCGGCCGCCGCGGTTCCGGGTGACGCTCCGGCGCTGGCGTTCGTGGGCAGCGGCTTCGAGCGAAAGGGACTGGCGACCGCGATCGACGCGCTCGCGCGGCTCCCGGACGACGCGCGCCTCCTGGTCGTCGGCAAGGGCGACATCGGCCTGTACCACGCGCAGGCGGAGCGAGCCGGCGTCGCGAAGCGCGTCGCATGGCTCGGCGCGCGCCCCGACGTCGAGCGCTGGTATGCCGCCGCCGATGTGGTCGTGCTACCGACCATTTACGAGCCGTTCGGTAACGTTCATCTTGAGGCGCTCGCATCCGGGATGCCGATCGTCACGACGTCTCGTGCGGGCGGCGCAGAGGTCGTGCGCGACGAGTGCGGCGCGGTCGTCGAGCCAGGCGATGCCGCCGCCGTCGCCGCCGCGGTGGATCGACTCTGCGCGGGAAGCCGCCCGAGCCTCGAAGCCGCGTGCCGGATGGCCGCGGAGCCTTTCACCTTTGCCGCCCAGGCCGCCGGGTTCCACGCGATGTATCGTGGCGCAAGAGGTGATTTTCCTTGAGAAAAACCCCGCGCGCCGCGTACACTCGGCGCGTGGGATTGCGGCCCGCGGTCTTCCTCGATCGTGACGGGACGCTCACCGAAGAAGTGGGGTACGTCAACCATCCCAAGCGCCTGCGCCTGCTGCCGCGCACGGGAGAGGCGATCCGTCGCCTCAACGCCGCCGGCGTCCCCGCCGTGGTGGTGACCAACCAGGCCGGCATCGCGCGCGGCTACTTCACCCAGGACATTCTCGACGCCACCCACGCCGAGCTTCGCGCCCAGCTCGCGGCCGAGGGCGCGCATCTCGACGGGCTCTACCTGTGTCCGCACCACCCGACCGAAGGGGAGCCGCCGTACCGGATGCGCTGCGAGTGTCGCAAGCCGAAACCCGGCATGCTGCTGCAGGCGGCGAGCGATCTGGATCTCGATCTCCACCGATCCGTGATGGTGGGAGACAAGGGCTCGGACCTCGAGGTCGCGCCGCTGGTGGGCGCGCGCGGCGTGCTGGTGCTCACGGGCTACGGGCTCGGCGAGTGGGAGTTCCGCCGCGACCGCTTGCCGGTGACGCCCGACCACGTGGCGACCGACCTGTTCGACGCGGTCGAGTGGGTGCTGAAGGTGACCGCGTGAGCGCCGCGCGACTGCGGGATCTCGTCGCGCGCTTCGCGGGACGCACGGTCGTGGTCGTCGGCGACCTGATCGTCGACGAGTACCTCTTCGGCCGGCCCGCGCGGATCTCACGCGAGGCCCCCGTCCTCATCCTCCGGTTCACGGAGCGCGAGATCAGCCTCGGCGGCGCGGCGAACGCGGTGAACAACGTGCACGCGCTCGGGACTCGCGTCATTCCGATCGGCATCGTTGGCCGCGATCCCGCGGGCGACGAGCTCGTCGGGCTGCTGACCGCGGCGGGGATCCAGACCGACGGGATCGTCGTGGAGGAGCGCCGGCGGACGCCGGTGAAGACGCGCGTCATGGCGGGCGGCTACCAGGCGACGCGCCAGCAGGTCGTGCGCATCGATCGCGAGCCGGTCACCGAGCCGCATCCCGCGACCGACGACGCGCTCGTCGAGCGCGTGAGCGCGCTGGCGACGCGCGCGGACGCGGTGATCATCTCCGACTACGGGTACGGCGCCGTCACCGCGCGCGTGCTCGAGCGCCTTCGCGCGGTGGCGCGAGGGGCGGGCGCGATCGTCACCGTCGACAGCCGCTACGAGCTCCCGCGCTTCACCGGCCTCACCGCGGCGACGCCGAACGAGGCGGAGCTCGAAGCGCTCGCCGGCCTGCCGGTCGACGACGAGGCGAGCGTGGAGAAAGCGGGCCGCCAGCTCCTCGAGCGGCTGGACGCGCGGATGCTTCTGGTCACGCGCGGCAGCCGCGGCATGGCGCTCTTCGAAAGGGAAACATTTGACGGCCACGGGCCGTCAAGGTCCCCTGGCGGGAGCGCCTTCATCCCGATCCACGGCACCGACGAGATCGCCGACGTCACCGGCGCCGGCGACACGGTCATCAGCACGTTCACGGTCGCGCTCGCCGCGGGCGCCACGCCGCTCGAGGCGGCGACGCTGGCGAACGTCGCGGGCGGTCTCGTCGTCATGAAGCGCGGCACGGCCACGGTCGCCGCGGCGGAGCTCGCGCAGGCGCTCGTGTCGTGAAGGTCGCCGAGGCCGCCGCGCTCGCCGAGCGGCTGCGCGCCGCGGGGCGGCGCATCGTCCTCGCCAACGGCTGCTTCGACCTCCTCCACGTCGGTCACATCCGCTATCTCGAAGAGGCGCGGCGTCTCGGCGACGTCCTGTTCGTCGGCATCAACTCCGATTCGGCGGTGGCGCGGCTGAAGGGCCACGGCCGTCCGCTGATGCCCGAGCACGAGCGCGCCGAGATGCTCGGCGCGCTCCGCGCCGTCGACCACGTCGTGGTCTTCGACGACGACACCGCGGACGCGCTGATCCGCGCAATCAAGCCCGACGTCCACGCGAAGGGCACCGACTACACCGTCGAGTCCGTGCCGGAGCGCGCGACCGCGCGCGCGGTCGGCAGCGCGACCGCGATCACCGGCGATCCCAAGCGGCACGCGACGCGCGACCTGATCGCGACCGTCATCGAGCGCTTCGGCACGGGTGGCGCGCCGCAGTGCGAGGTGAGCACGTCGAAGTGCGAGCCGAGCGGTGAAATGACCGAATGAAGGTCGCCATCGTCAAGCTCTCGTCGATCGGCGACGTCGTCCACGCGCTGCCGGTCGCGATCGCGCTGAAGCGGCGCTGGCCCGCGGTCCACGTGACGTGGGTCGCCGAGGCGCGCGAAGCCACGCTCCTGCGCGGACACGCCGCGATCGACGAGGTGATCGTCGCCGACACGCGAGGCTGGCGGCGCAGCCGGCCGCGGCGCCGCGGGCTCCGCGAGGCGCTGCGGGTCGCGCGCGCGCTGCGCAGCGGAGGCTTCGACGTCGCGCTCGACCTCCAGGGCCTGCTGAAGAGCGGCGTGCTCGCCGCGATGACGCGCGGACGCCGGCGGATCGGCTTCGCGAGCGAGTTCCGCCGCGAGTGGCTCGCCGGACTCTTCGTGCGCGAGCGCGTGCGTCCCTCGACGATGGCGCGCCACGTCGTCGACCAGTACCTCTCGCTGCTGCGGCCGCTCGGGATCGCGGATCTCGCCGTGGAATTCAACCTGCCGACGGACGTCGCCGCCGACGTGCGCGCGGAGGAATTCCTCGCCGACCACGGCATCAAGCCGCGCGACCGGCTCGTGCTGATCAATCCCGGGGCCGCGCGCGTGGACAAGCGGTGGCCCGCGGAATCCTTCCGTGCGGTCGCGCGCCGCATCGGCGAGGAGAGCGGAGTGCGCGCGGTCGTGGTCTGGGGACCGGGCGAAGAAACCGACGCGCGTGCCATCGTCGCCGGCGCGACCGGCGCGTTTCTCGCGCCGCCGACCACGCTGCGCGACCTCGTCGCGCTGTCCCGGCGCGCCGCCCTGATGATCGCCGGCGACACCGGGCCGCTGCACATCGCGGCGGCGCTCGGCGTGCCGTGCGTCGGCCTCTACGGACCGACGTCCGGGGTGCGCAATGGGCCCTACGGTCGCGGGCATCGCGTGCTCCAGAGCCAGGACGGGCGCATCGCGTCGATCAGCGTGACCTCGGTGCTGGATGCCGCGAGCCGCGCGCTGGAGGACGCCGCGTGAGTGCGCCACCGGCGGCGCAGAGCGCGACGCGGACGCCCCGTCTGTCGGCCGTCGTGATCACGCTCAACGAGGAAGATCGCATCCGCGACTGTCTGGCCGGCGTCGCGTGGGCCGACGAGATCGTCGTCGTCGACGCGGGCTCGGACGACAAGACCGTGGCGATCGCGCGCGAGTTCACCGACCACGTGGTGGTGCGCCCGTGGGAAGGCTTCGCGGCGCAGAAGAACTTCGCGATCGAGCGCGCGCGCGGAGAGTGGATCCTCTCGCTCGACGCCGACGAGCAGGTCGAGCCCGCGCTGCGCGCCGAGATCGCGGGCGTGCTCGCGAATCCCGGCGCGTTCGCCGGCTTCCGTCTCGCGCGCCGCAACATGATGTGGGGCCGCTGGATCCGCCACGGGCGCCTCTATCCGGACTGGCAGCTCCGGCTCTTTCGTCGCGGCCGCGGCCGCTTCGTCGAGCGCGCCGTGCACGAGTCCGTGAGCGTCGACGGTCCGGTCGGGCGGCTCGCGACACCGCTGCTGCACCATAGCTATCGCGACGTGAGCGACTTCCTGCGCCGCGCGGACCGGTATTCGACGCTGGCCGCGGAGGAGTGGGCGCGTACCGGCGGCGGCCGCTTCCATCCAATGCAGCTCGTGACGGCGCCGCTGGGCCGCTTCCTCTCGATGTACGTTCTGCATCGCGGCTTTCTCGACGGGTGGAGGGGCTTCCTGCTGGCCGTGCTGTACGCGTACTATGTCTTCGTCCGCGCCGCCAAGATCTGGGAGAAAGCCAAACAATGACAGGAGCACCGAGCGGGCGGGCGCTTGAGCGCCCGGGGCCCGCGAGTATGAAAGACCGCGTGCTGTCCGGAATGCGCCCGACGGGGAATCTCCATCTCGGCAACTACCTCGGCGCGCTGGCGAACTGGGTGCGGATGCAGGACGGCTACGAGTGCTTCTACTTTTCCGCCGATTGGCACGTGCTCACGGATCACGCGGAGGATCGCGGCGACGTCCCCGCGCAGACGCTCGAGATGCTCGCCGACTGGCTCGGCGCCGGCCTCGATCCGCAGCAGTGCACGATGTTCGCGCAGTCGCTGGTGCCGGAGCACGCGGAGTTGCACCTGCTGTTCTCGATGGTGACGCCGGTGACGTGGCTCGAGCGCGTGCCGACGTACAAGGAGCGGATTGAGCAGCAGGAGATCGCGTCGCCGTCGTACGGGCTGCTCGGCTATCCGCTGCTCCAGTCGGCGGACATCCTCATGTACAAGGCGAAGTGGGTGCCCGTCGGCATCGACCAGGTGCCGCACGTCGAGCTCACGCGCGAGGTCGCGCGGCGCTTCAACAACACGTTCGGCGCGGTGTTCCCGGAGCCCGACGCGAAGCTGACCGAGATCCCGAAGGTACCCGGCACCGACGGCCGCAAGATGTCGAAGTCCTACGGCAACGCGATCTATCTCTCCGACACGGCCGAGGACGTGGTGAAGAAGGTCAAGCCGATGATGACGGATCCCGCGCGCAAGCGGCGGTCCGATCCCGGCAATCCGGACATCTGCCCGGTCTTCGACCTCCACAGGATCTTCACGACGGAGGCGGACCGCGAGGCGTGCGCGACCGGCTGCCGCACCGCCGGCATCGGCTGCCTCGACTGCAAGGACGTGCTGCTCAAGCACATGCTCCCCGCGCTCGCGCCGATCCGCGAGCGCCGCCAGACATTCGCCGAGAAGCCCGAGCGGATCGTCGAGATCATCCACGACGGCTCGCGCCGCGCGCGCGCGGAGGCCCAGCGCACCATGGACGAAGTGCGATCGAAAGTGCGGCTCGCGCCGTGACGATTGAACATGGGGGCCCCGCGACATACGGGCCCGCCTCCGGCGGGACGGACCCCCAAACCCCCTCTGGGGCTTCTGGGGTCGGCGACGGACTGCGGCTGCGCGTCGGCGATTTCGACGGCCCGCTCGACCTCCTGCTGCACCTCTGCCGCACCAACGAGATCGATCTCGCGGCGCTGCCGGTGCGGACGATCACCGACCAGTACCTGGCGCACCTGGAGTCGATCGAGTTCCGCGATCTCGAGACCGCGGGCGCGTACCTCGTGATGGCGGCGACGCTGATCTACCTCAAGTCGAAGCTGCTGGTGCCGCCCGACGAGACCGCGGAAGAGGAGCTCGAGGACGACGCGCTCCTGCTCAAGCAGGAGCTGGAGGAGCGCCTGCGCGAGTACGCGCGCATCAAGGCGCTCGGCGCGCTGCTCGCGGAGCGCGAGGCCGAGCAGGCGCTCCACTGGGGCCGTCCCGGGAGCCAGCTGCCGTCGGCGGACGACATCCCGCTCGAGGATCTCAGCGTGCACCTGCTCGAGAAGACGGTCCTGCGTCTCATCGAGGAGCAGAAGCGGCGCCGGCCGCGCGAGATCGAGCCGAATCCGCCGTCGGTGCTCGAGCGCATGACCGAGATCCTGACACTGCTGCGCGACACGTGGTCGATGCTGTTCTCGACGCTCGCGGGCGGGGAGCGCCGCCGCGCGGACGTCGTCACCACGCTGCTCGCCGTGCTGGAGCTCGTGCGGCAGGGCCGGATCCGCGCGCAGCAGACCGAGCTGTTCGGCGAGATCGTGCTGGAGCGTCAACAGACGGAAATGTCGTTCCCTCTCGAAAGCACCTTTGAAACCCCCTCGAGCGCAGGAGACGGTGATGCCCGAACCGGTTGACGTGGTCGAGGCGCTGCTCTTCGCGTCGGACGCGCCGCTCGAAGCCGAGCGCATCCGGGAGGTCCTCGACCTCGAGAGCGTGGCCGCCGCCCGCGCGCTCGTCGACGAATTGCGCGCCCGGTACGAGGCGAGCAATCGCGCGCTGAGCGTCCAGGAGGTCGGTGGCGGCTACCGCATGGTGACGCGCGCGGAGCTCGCTCCGTGGCTCGTCCGTCTCGCCCGCGCGCGCACGCGCGTCCGTCTCTCCCGCGCGTCGCTCGAAGCGCTCGCCATCGTCGCCTACAAGCAGCCGGTCTCGCGTCCCGAAGTCGACGCGGTCCGTGGCGTGAACTCCGAAGGCGTGCTCGACAGCCTGATGGAACGGCGGCTCGTGCGCATCGCCGGCCGCAAGGAAGCGCCGGGGCGCCCGTTCCTCTACGAGACGACGCGCGAGTTCCTGATCGCGTTCGGGCTGCGCGACCTCGGCGATTTGCCGAAGGTCGAGGGAGAGCTGATCATTCCCGCGCTCGAAGGGACGCCCGATGCCGAAGCTCCGGCTGAACAAAGTCCTGGCCCAGGCGGGGCTGACGTCCCGGCGGGGGGCTGAGCGCCTCATCACCGACGGCCGCGTCGCCATCAACGGGGTCGTGACCCGCGAGCTGGCGACGCTGGCCGATCCCGACGTCGACGTGGTCACGGTCGACGGTCGTCCGCTCCCGCGCTCCGAGGCGCTGCGCTATCTGCTCCTCCACAAGCCGCGCGGGTACGTCACGACCGTCAGCGATCCGCAGGGTCGGCCGGTGGTGACGGACCTCGTCCCCAACGACGTGCGGCTCTATCCCGTCGGCCGGCTGGATGCCGACGTCGAAGGGGCGCTGTTGCTGACGAACGACGGCGCGCTCACCCATCGTCTGCTTCATCCGCGCTACGCGGTGCCGCGGGTGTACGAGGCGGAAGTGGAGGGGATCGTTCCGCGCGGCGACCTGCCGCGCTGGCGCCGCGGCGTGACGCTGGACGACGGCCCGGCGGTGCCCGTCGCGGTGGACGCGCTGGGGCGCGGCGAGCGTGCCACCACGCGCCTGGCGCTCACGTTCACCGAAGGGCGCAAGCACGAAGTGAAGCGGTTTTGCGAAGCGCTCGGCCACCGCGTCGTGCGGCTGAGGCGCGTCGCGTTCGGGCCGATCGGGCTGGGGCGGTTGCGGCCGGGAGAGTGGAGGAGGTTGACTCCTCATGAGGTGGCGCAACTGCGAACGGGGGTATAATCCCTCATCCCCAAGCGACGGGCCGGCAGGAGTCCTCATGGACCTGGACGAATGGCGTTCCAGGATCAATAACCTCGACAACCAGATCCTCAACCTCCTCAACCAACGCGCCGAGGCCGCCCTCAAGATCGGAGACCTCAAACGCCAGCGGGATGCCCCCGTCTATTCACCGCAGCGTGAGGCGGAGGTCCTGCGGCGCGTCGCGGACGCCAACACCGGGCCGCTGACGACGGAGATGACCCGGGCGATCTGGCGCGAGATCCTCTCCGCCTGCCGCGCCCTCGAAGCGCCGCTCACCGTGGCCTTCCTCGCTCCGCTCGCGACGTTCGGCCACCAGGCCGCGCTCCAGCGCTTCGGCGACTTCGCCGTGTATCGGCCGTCGCGCTCCAACGTCGAGATCTTCGACGACGTCGAGCGCGGCCACGCGCAGTACGGCGTGGTGCCGGTGGAGAACAGCACCGAGGGCGCGGTGAACCCCGTCCTGGATCGTCTCGTGGATTCGGACGTCGTCATCGTCGGCGAGAGTTATCTCGACATCGCGCAGCACCTGCTCTCGCGCGCGAGCGATCTCGGCGAGGTCAAGCGCGTGCTGTCGCATCCCCAGGGCCTCGCGCAGTGCCGGCGCTGGCTGGCCGAGCACCTGCCGGACGTCCCGACCGAGGAGACGAACTCCACGGCCGGTGCGGCCGAGATCGCCGCGAGCGACGCGACGGTCGCCGCGATCGCGTCCGAGCTCGCCGGACGCATGTACGGCGTGCCCGTCCTCCGTGCGCGCATCGAGGACAACCGCTCGAATCAGACGCGGTTCCTCGTGATCAGCAAGCGGCCCGTGGGACCGACCGGGCGCGACAAGACGTCGATCCTGTTCGCGATGCCGAACACGCCCGGCGCGCTGCACGCGATCCTCGACCCGTTCGCGCGGCGTGGGATCAACCTGACCAAGATCGAATCGCGGCCGGCCCGCCAGCGACCGTGGGACTACGTGATGTTCGTCGACTTCGAGGGGCACCGGGACACGCCCGCGGTGGACGCGGCGCTCGGAGACGTGCGCGGGCGCACCCTGTTCCTCAAGGTGCTCGGATCGTATCCCGCCGCATAACAGAGAGGGCATAGCCATGCAGTGGGAGTCGCTCGCGAACGAACACATCCTCGGGATCGCGCCCTACGAGCCGGGTAAGCCGGTCGAGGAGCTCGAGCGCGAGCTCGGGATCCACGACGCGATCAAGCTCGCGTCGAACGAGAACCCGCTGCCGCCCTCGGATCGCGTCCAGCAGGCGATCATCGCCCAGCTCGCGCATCTCAACCGCTATCCGGACGGCAGCGGCTTCTACCTCCGGCAGGCGGTGGCGAAGAAGCACGGCTTCCACCCGGACCAGGTGATGCTCGGCAACGGCTCGAACGACCTGATCGAGCTGGTCGTGCGCGCGTTCATGCGCCCGGGCGACGAGGCGGTGGTGCCGCACCCGTCGTTCGTCGTGTACCCGATGATCGTGCAGGCCGTCGGCGGGATCCGCGTGATGGTCATGCTGCGCGACTCGCGTCTCGACCTCGACGCGATGGCGCGCGCGATCACGCCGCAGACGAAGGTCGTGTTCATCGCCAACCCGAACAACCCGACGGCGACGATCGTGACCGCGGACGAGGTCGAGCACTTCATGGCGCGCATCCCCGAGCGGACGATCGTCGTGTTCGACGAGGCGTACATCGAGTTCGCGCACGGCCGGGACTTCCCGGAGACGCTGAACTACGTGCGCCAGGGCCGCAAGGTCATCACGCTGCGCACGTTCTCGAAGGCGGCGAGCCTCGCCGGCCTGCGCATCGGCTACGGCATCGCGGACGCCGATGCGATGGCGCTGATAAACCGCATCCGCCAGCCGTTCAACGTCAACGCGCTCGGCCAGGCCGCCGCGCTCGCCGCGCTGGAGGACGACAACCACGTCGTCGAGTGCGTCCGGATGATCGAGGCGGGCAAGGCGTTCCTCTACGAGGAGTTCAAGACGCTCGGCGTGAAGTACGTGCCGTCGCGCGCGAACTTCATCCTCGTCGACGTCGGCCGCAACGCCGCCGACATCTTCCAGAAGCTGCTGCACGAGGGCGTGATCGTCCGGCCCATGACCGCGTTCGGCATGGAGACCGCGCTGCGGATCACGATCGGCACGCCCGACGAGAATCGCCGGCTCATCAAGGGCCTGCGCGCCACGCTGGGAGGCAAGCGCGCGTGATCCGTCGCCTCGCGGTGGTCGGCGTCGGTCTGCTCGGCGGCTCCGTCGCGAAGGCGGCGCGGGCGCGGGGCATGGCGCGCGAGATCATCGGGATCGGGCGCGACGTGAGCCGGATGCAGGCGGCGGTGAACGACGGCGCGATCGACCGCGCGACCGTCGACCTCGCGGACGGACTGCGCGACGCCGACTTCGTGCTGCTCGCCGCGCCCGTCCGCACGATCGAGGAATTGCTCGAGCGCGGCTGGAACGCGCTGGCGGCGGACGCGATCGTCACGGACGTCGGCTCGTCGAAGACCGCGATCGTCCGCACGGCCGAGGCGCTCGCGCGGACGACGCCGCGCACGTTCGTCGGTAGCCATCCGATGGCGGGCTCGGAGAAGGCAGGCTACGCGGTCGCGCGCGTGGATCTGTTCCAGGGCGCGCTGGTGGTCGTCACGCCGACCGAGACGAGCGAGCCGCGCGCGGTGAAGACCGTGACGGCCTTCTGGGAGCAGCTCGGCGCGCGCGTCATGCAGCTCGATCCGGCGACGCACGACGGCGCGGTGGCGGCGGTCAGCCATCTCCCGCACCTCGTCGCGTGCGCGCTCGTCGACGCGGTCGCCCGCGAGACGCCGGAAGCGCTGCCCGTCGCCGCGCGCGGCTTCCGCGACACCACGCGCATCGCCGCCGGCGATCCGCAGATGTGGCAGGAGATCTTCCTCGCCAATCGCGCGCCGCTGCGCGCGTCCGTGGCCGCGTTCCGCCGGGCGCTCGACGACCTCGAGCGCCTGATCGAGGGCGGCGATCCCGCGGCGGTCGAGGCCGCCCTGGCGCGCATCAAGGCCGCGCGCGACGCGCTCCGATGAGGCGCGATCCCGTGGTGACGATCGACGGGCCGGCGGGCGCGGGGAAGAGCACCGTGGCGCGGATGCTCGCGGCGCGGCTCGGCTTCCGGCTGCTCGACACGGGTGGGATGTATCGCGCGCTGGCGTGGAGCGTGGCGCAGGCGGCGATCGATCCGGGCGACGTCACGGCGATCGCCCGTCATCTGAAATCGGTCACCGTGACCGTCGACGGTGACCGGTTCCTCGTCAACGGCCGCGACGTCACCGGCGAGATCCGGAGCCCGGAGATCGGCGCGCTGACCTCGCGCATCACCGCGCTGGCGCCCGTCCGCGACGCGGTCACGCCGCTGCAGCGGCGGCTCGCGGCCAGCGGCGGCGTGGTGCTCGAGGGACGCGACACCGGGACCGTGGTGTGCCCGGACGCGGAGGCGAAGTTCTTCCTCGACGCGTCGATGGAGACGCGCGCACGCCGGCGCCAGATGGAGCTCGCCGCCGCCGGGCGCACGGTGCCGCTCGACGCGGTGCGCGCGGAGATCGCGGTGCGCGACGCGCAGGATCGAACGCGCGCGCTGGCGCCTCTGAAGAAGGCGGACGACGCGATCGAGGTCGACACGTCGGAGCGGACGGCGGACGAGGTGGTCGGAGCGATGCTCGAGGCCGTGGAGCGGATCCGGTGCTGTACGCGATCCTGAAACCGCTCGCGCTGGCGGTGATGCGCCTGCTCTTCGGCCTCCAGGGCCGCGGGATGGAGCACATCCCGGCACGCGGGCCGGTGCTGATCGTGGCGAACCACTCGAGCTTCCTCGACCCGCCGCTGGTCGGCGGCGTGGCGACACGGCAGCTGTCCTTCATGGCGAAGGAGGAGCTGTTCCGCGTGCCGCTGCTCGGCGGGCTCATCCGCCGGTTGAACGCGCGGCCGGTGCGGCGCGACGGCGCCGACGCGAGCGCGCTCCGGACGGCACTGCGCATCCTCCAGGACGGCGGCGTGCTGCTGATGTTCCCGGAGGGGACGCGCGGACCGGAAGGCACGCTGCGCGAGCCGAAGCCGGGCGCGGCGATGCTCGCCGTTCTCAGCGGCGCGCAGGTCGTGCCGGTGTTCATCGAGGGCAGCGGACGGGCGTGGCCGCGGGGTCAGAGCTTGCCCAGGCTCGCGAAGGTGCGGGTGACGTTCGGGCCCCCGCGAGTTTTCGAGCGGAAGGACGCGGAAGGGCGTAAGACGGACTATGAGGCGGTCAGTCGCGAGATGATGACCGCCATCGGGGCGATAGCAGCGGGGACGACCGAAGCAGCAGAGGCCGGTCGCCACCGGCGGAGGGCACGGATTCATTCCGCGCCCGGAGCATAGGGGGCTTGGAGGATGCGCCTCGCATCCCCCAAATCGGGTCGGACGCAAAATACTGTTCTGGAGGAATGGGCGGCATGGCGGAGAAGGATGAACGGAAACCCCTCGGGAGCCTGCGGAAGGAGGGTGGCCACGAGCAGGCTGATGAGCGGATGGAAGACTGGTTCAAGGAAAGCGTCGCCACCAACGAGTTCGAGGAAGGCGAGGTCGTTCGCGGCCGCGTGGTCCACGTCGGCACCGGCGAGGTGCTGGTCGACGTCGGCTACAAGAGCGAAGGCACGATTCCCGTGGACGAGTTCCGCGGAAACCTGCCCAAGGTCGGCGAGGAGATCGAGGTCTACCTCGAGGCGAAGGAAGACAGCGAAGGCCTGATCGTCCTCTCGAAGGACAAGGCGGACAAGATCAAGGTCTGGGACGCGATCACCCGCGCGTACGAGAAGGGCGCGCCGGTGGAAGGCCGCGTCGTCGAAGTCGTGAAAGGCGGCCTCGCGGTCGACGTCGGCGTGAAGGCGTTCCTGCCGGGCTCGCAGGTGGACCTGCGCCCGGTGAAGAACCTCACCTCGATGGTGGGACAGAGCATCCGCGCCAAGGTCATCAAGCTCAACCGCCGTCGCGGCAACGTCGTGCTCTCGCGCCGCACCGTGCTCGAAGAGGAGCGCGAGGAGAAGAAGAAGCACACGCTCGAAGTCCTCGGCGAGGGGATGACGCTCACCGGCACCGTGAAGAACATCACGGATTACGGCGCGTTCATCGACCTCGGCGGCATCGACGGCCTCCTGCACGTGACCGACATGAGCTGGGGCCGCGTCGGGCACCCGTCCGAGATCTTCAACGTCGGCGACCAGGTCGAGGTCGTCGTGCTCCACTTCGACCGCGAGAGCGGCCGCGTGTCCCTCGGCTACAAGCAGAAGTCGTCGGACCCGTGGGAGCGCGTGGAGCAGACCTACGCGCCCGGCACGAAGACGACCGGCAAGGTCGTGAGCCTCACCAACTACGGCGCGTTCGTGGAGCTCGAAGCCGGCGTCGAGGGCCTCGTGCACGTGTCGGAGATGTCGTGGAGCCGCCGTGTCCGGCATCCCTCCAAGATCGTCAACGTCGGCGACGAGGTCGGTGTGATCGTGCTCGACGTCAACAAGGCGGCGAAGCGGATCTCGCTCGGCATGAAGCAGGTCGAGCCGGACCCGTGGACGACGATCGAGGAAAAGTATCGTCCGGGCACCCAGGTCGCCGGGCGCGTGCGGAACCTCACCGACTTCGGCGCGTTCATCGAGCTCGAGGCGGGCGTCGACGGCCTGCTGCACATCTCGGACATGTCGTGGACGCGCAACGTCGCGCATCCGTCGGAGATCTTGAAGAAGGGGCAGGACATCGACACGGTGATCCTGTCGATCGACCGGGACAACAAGCGCATCTCGCTCGGGCTCAAGCAGCTCCAGCCCGACCCGTGGTCGACCGTCGCGCAGCGCTTCCCGATGGGCTCGCGCGTGACGGGCAAGGTCGTGCGCCTGACGGACTTCGGCGCGTTCGTCGAGCTGGAGCCGGGGGTCGACGGCCTCCTGCACGTCTCGCAGATGTCGCACCGTCCCGTGAACCGGCCGGAGGATCTCGTGAGCGTCGGCGACGAGCTCTCGCTGCTCGTGATCCGCGTCGATCCGAACGAGCGCCGGATCGGGCTCAGCCTGAAGGAGCTCGCGCACGCCGTGGAGCCGCCGGCGGACTTCGGCGGCGGGCGGGGCGGTGGCGGCGGGCGCGGCAAGCGCGGCAAGAGCCGGGAGTACGACTACGACGATGAAGAGTAGGGGCTGATGCGCGGCCGGACCTTCAGGGTCATCGCGGCCACCCTGGTCATTTACGTCGGGGTGGCCGCGCTCTTTCTCGTCATGGGCGCCGCGCGCCGCGGCGGCGATGGCGGGGGTCAGGCGCTCTTCGGTCCGCGCGTCGCGATCGTCGAGCTCGAAGGCATGATCGTGGAGGTCGACGATCTCGTGCGCGAGCTGCGCGCGCACCGCGAGAACCCGCAGGTCCGAGCCGTCGTGATGCGGATCAACAGCCCCGGCGGCGTCGTCGGTCCCACGCAGGAGCTGCACCAGGCGCTGATGCGCGTGCGCGAAGCCGGCAAGCCGGTCGTCGCGTCGCTGAGCTCGATCGCCGCGTCCGGCGGCTACTACACCGCGGTCGCCGCCGATCGCATCTACGCCAACCCCGGCACGCTCACCGGCTCGATCGGCGTGATCATGCAGATGGCCAACGTCGCCGATCTCTTCAAGAAGGTCGGCGTCGACTACGTCGTCGTGAAGGCCGGCCAGTACAAGGACCTCGGCAGCTTCTCGCGTCCGATGACACCGGAGGAGCGGCGCGTGCTGCAGACGCTGCTCGACGACGTGCACGCGCAGTTCATCGACGCGGTCGCGCAGGGTCGCAAGCTCGATCGCGCGGAGGTGACGAAGTTCGCCGACGGCCGCGTGTTCTCGGGCGTGCAGGCGCGCGATCTCAAGATGGTGGACGCGCTCGGAAGCCTCGAAGACGCGGTGAACGCAGCGGCGAAGCTCGCGGGCCTGTCGGTGCCGCCCGCGGTGACGCGGCCCTCGAAGCGCTTCTCGATCTTCGACCTGGTCCGGAGCCAGCTCGGGTTCCGAATCCCCGGCCTCGTGGTCGCGCCGGCCATCCCGACCTTCCGCACCCTCCTCTATCTGATGGACTAGGGGTGGGGCCTGTGCCCGGAGTGCTTCCTAACCCCTTGCGCTGGTTGACATTCTCGACGGCGACGTGCTAGCGTGCCCCTCGATTCGAGCCACGGGAGCACGGAGCGGACGATGACGAAAGCGGATCTGATCGACGAGGTGTCCAAGCTCTCCAACCTGACGAAGAAGGAGACGGAGACCATCGTCAACACGATCTTCGACAACATCACCGACGCGCTCGCGAAGGGCGACAAGGTCGAGTTGCGAGGCTTCGGGAGCTTCCGGATCCGCCATCGCAACTCCCGCAAGGGACGCAACCCGAAGACCGGCTCGAGCGTCGACGTGCCCCAGAAGCGCGTTCCCTTCTTCAAGGTCGGTAAGCGCCTGCGCGAGCTCGTCAACGCCTAGCCCAACGGCTTGAAGCGTCTCTGGGCGCCCTGGCGCATGGCCTGGATCGGCGCCACCACGGCTCCTGCCGGCTGCATCTTCTGCGACGCGTACGCCACTGACGACGATCGCCGTCACGTCGTTCTCGCGCGCAGTCCTCACGCCTTGCTCCTCCTGAACGCGTACCCGTACGCCTCCGGCCACGTGATGGTGGCGTTGCGGCGTCACGTGGCGGCGCTCACCGAGGCGCGCGCGGACGAGCTCGCCGAGGCGATGGGGCTCATCCAGCGCGCGATCGGCGCGATCGACGCGGAGTACCGGCCGCACGGCTACAACGTCGGGATCAACCAGGGCAGCGCCGCCGGCGCGGGGATCGCGGATCACCTCCACATGCACGTGGTGCCGCGGTGGAGCGCGGACGCGAACTTCATGAGCACGGTCGGCGAGGTGCGCGTGCTGCCGGAGACGCTCGACCGGACCTGGGAGCGCTTGCGGGGGCGGCTCGGTGGCTGAGGCGGCGACGCCGATGATGACGCAGTACAAGGAGCTGAAGCAGCGCTATACCGACTTCATGCTCCTCTTCCGGCTCGGCGACTTCTACGAGCTCTTCCTCGACGACGCCGAGAAGGGGGCCCGGATCCTTTCCATCACGCTGACCTCACGCCAGGGCGCGCCGATGGCGGGCATCCCGCACCACGCGGCCGAGAGCTACATCGCGCGGCTGATCCAGGCGGGCCAGAAGGTCGCGATCTGCGAGCAGATGGAGGCGCCGGGCAAGGGCAAGAAGCTCCTGCGCCGCGACGTCGTCCGCGTGGTGACGCCGGGCACCGTGACCGACACCGCGTACCTCGTGGGCGCGGCCAACAACTTCCTGCTCGCCGTCACGCGCGGGCGCGAGGGAACGGGCGTCGCGCTCGTGGACGTGTCGACCGGCGAGTTCTGGGCGGGGGAGGACGCGGGCGCTCAGGGCGCCGTCGGTGCGGAAGACGGTGTCCTGTCGGCCGCCCTGCTGCGGCGGCCGTCGGAGATCGTGCTGCCCGACACGCTGCGCGACGCGAGCGACCTGCTCGCGCGCCTCGACGCCACCGGTACCACGCTGAGCTTCTGCGACGTCGCCGCGTTCGGCGGGCGCCGCGCGGTGGCGGAGCTCTGCACGCACTTCGGTGTCGCGAGCCTGGAACCGTTCGGCGTCGGCGGGCTCACGATCGGCTTGCAGGCCGCGGCGGGCGCGCTCGCGTACCTGCGCGCGACGCAGGGCGACGCGCTCGGCCATCTCACGCGCCTGCAGCGGCTGCACACGGGCGACGCGCTCACGCTCGACGCCACCGCGGTCGAGACGCTGGAGCTGGTCGAGGCGAGCGACGGCCGCGCGCGCGGCTCGCTGTTCGGCGTGCTGAACGAGACCGTCACACCGATGGGCGCGCGCCTGCTGCGCCAGTGGCTCCTGCGTCCGCTCCTCGATCCCGATGCGATCGCCGCGCGCCAGGACGCGGTCGAGACGCTCGTGAACGCGCCCGCCGTGCGCGATCAGCTGCGCGGGCTGATGCGCCGCGTGGGCGACGTCGAGCGTCTGACGAGCCGCGCGATCCTGGGCCTCGCGCACGCACGCGACCTGGCGGGCCTCCGCTCCTGCCTGGAGCCGCTGGAGGCGATCCGCTCCGCCTGCGCCGCGCTCGCTGTCGACGATGCGGATGTGCGGCAACCGTCAGACGCGGGTGGGGGGCCGGACGAGGGGGATGGGCTGCCGAGGAGCGGAGCGGAAGGGCCCCACCGGGGGATGGGTGGAGCGAGCACCGCTGGCAGTCCATCCCCCTCGTCCGGCCCCCCATCCGCGTCGTTATTGGCGCATGCGCGCCACGAGATCGCGCCGCTCAGCGAGGTCCGCGCGCTGCTCGCGGACGCGCTCGTGGACGAGCCGCCGCTCACGCTCCACGACGGCGGCCTCATCCGCGAGAGCTGGGACGAGCGCCTGAGCACGCTCGTGAGCGAAGCGCGCGACGCGCGCGCGTGGATCGCCGGGCTGGAAGAGCGCGAGCGCGCGCGCACCGGCCTCTCGAGCCTGCGCGTGCGCTTCAATCGCGTCTTCGGCTACGGGATCGAGGTGACGCACGCGCAGGCCGCACGCGTGCCCGGCGAGTACGTGCGGCGCCAGACGCTCGCCGGCGCCGAGCGGTACGTCACCACCGAGCTGAAGGAGTACGAGGCCAAGGTGCTCGGCGCCGACGAGCGGCGGCGCCGCCTCGAGTACGAGCTGTTCGACGACGTGCGGCGGCGCGTGGCCGAGCATGCCGGCGCGCTCCTCGCGACCGCGCGCGCGCTGGCGCGGCTCGACGTGCTCGCCGCGCTCGCGGAGGTCGCGCACGCCCGGGGCCACGCGCGCCCCGTCGTCGACCGCGGCGACGCCCTCGTGATCGCCGAAGGCCGGCACCCGGTGCTCGAGGCGCGCGCGGAGGCGCCGGTGACGGCGAACGACCTCGCGCTCGACGCCGCCGCGAGCATCGTCATCCTGACGGGCCCGAACATGGCCGGCAAGTCGGTCTACCTGCGGCAGACCGGCCACATCGTGGTCATGGCGCAGATGGGCGCGTTCGTGCCCGCGCGCGAGGCGCGGATCGGCGTGGTCGACCGCCTCTTCACGCGCGTCGGCGCGCAGGACAACCTGAGCCGCGGCCAGTCGACGTTCCTCGTCGAGATGGTCGAGACCGCGACGATCCTCAACAACGTCACCCCGCGCAGCCTGGTCCTGCTGGACGAGGTCGGCCGCGGCACGTCGACGTTCGACGGTCTTGCGATCGCGTGGGCGGTGGTAGAGCGGCTGCATGAGCCGCCGAGCGGGCGGGCGCTTGCGCCGAGCGGGCGGGCGCTCGAGCGCCCGGGGCCCGCGAGTCCAAAGGTGCTCTTCGCGACGCACTTCCACGAGCTGACCCAGCTCGCCGACCGGCTGCCCCGCGTGCGCAACTTCCACGTCGCCGTGCGCGAGTGGAACGACGAGATCATCTTCCTTCACAAGGTCCGCGCCGGATCGACGGACCGCAGCTACGGAATCCAGGTCGCGCGCCTCGCCGGGCTCCCGGCCCCCGTGATCGCGCGCGCGAAGGCGCTCCTGAGCGAGCTGGAGGCCGCGGGGCACCGCCGTGCGGACGCCGCCGACGCGGAACAGCTCGGCCTCTTCGCGGCAGCGCCGGATCCGATCGTCGCCGAGCTCGCGCATCTGGATCTCGCGCACCTGACGCCGATCGAAGCCTTGAACCTGTTGGTCAAGTGGCAGGCGGAGCGAGCGGGCGGGCGAAGCCCGGGAGCCCGCGAATCCAGATGACGCTGGGACGGATTCGCAAGCTCCCGGAGGCGCTCATCAACAAGATCGCGGCCGGCGAGGTCGTCGAGCGCCCGGCGTCCGTGGTCAAGGAGCTCGTCGAGAACGCGCTCGACGCCGAGGCGCGCGCGATCGTCGTGGACCTCCGCGACGGCGGCGCGACGCTGGTCCGCGTCACCGACGACGGCCTCGGGATGAGCGCCGACGAGCTGTCGCTCGCGCTCGAGCGGCACGCGACGTCGAAGCTCGCGTCCGACGAGGACCTCGACGCGATCGCCACGCTCGGGTTCCGCGGCGAAGCGCTGCCCGCGATCTGCGCGGTGTCGCGCTTCACGGTGACGACGCGCCCGCGCGACGGCGCCGAGGGCGCGCGCGTCGCCGGAGAAGGCGGCGCGATCACGCAGCGGCTCGCCGTGGCGTGCGATGCCGGGACCGTCGTCGAGGTGCGCGACCTCTTCTTCAACACGCCGGCGCGCCTGAAATTCCTCAAGGCGGGCCCGACCGAGACGTCGGCGTCGCTCCGCCTCCTGACCCAGCTCGCGATCGCCCAGCCCGAAGTTCAGTTCCGCGCGATCAGCAACGGACGGCCGGCCTTGACCGCGCCGCGCGCGAAGGACCTGCGCGAGCGGCTCGGCGCGATCTGGGGCTACGACGTCGCGGGGCGCCTGCTGCCCGTGCAGCGCGACGAGCACGGCGTGATCGTGCACGGCTGGGTGAGCCCGCCCGATCTCACGCGCGGCACGCGCGAAGAGGTGATGATCTCGGTCAACGGCCGCCCCGTGCGCGATCCCGCGCTCTTCCAGGCGGTGCTCACCGCGTATCGCCCGCTGCTGCCGCGCGATCGCTTTCCGCTCGCCGGGCTCTCGATCGCGCTGCCCGCGAGCGACGTCGACGCGAACGTGCACCCGACGAAGGCATGGGTGCGCTTCCGTCACCCGCGGCTCGTGCAGGAGATGATCGTCACCGCCGTCGGCGCCGCGCTCCGCCGCGAGGGCGCGATGCCGTCGCTGCGCGCCGTCGGGTCGACCCTCGCCGGCGACGCGGCGGCGCCGCAGAGCGGGCCGGCGGACGCCGTCGCCGGCGCGCCGGCGTCGTACGGTCTCGGCGGGGCGCAGCCCGCGCTCTTCGCGGAGGCGGCGAAGCCGTACACCGCCGCGCGCTTCGGCCGCGTCCTCGGCCAGGTGCAGGACACCTTCATCGTCGCCGCGTCGGACGACGAAGTTTTCTTCCTCGACCAGCACGTCGCTCACGAGCGCGTGCTGTTCGAAGGGCTGCAAGCAGAGCTCGCGTCGGGCCCGCTCGCGTCGCAGACCCTCTTGTTCCCGCAGCCGCTGGAGCTCGCGCCCGCCTCGCGCGTGCTGCTCGAGCGGTGGCGTGAGCCGCTCGAGCGTCTCGGCTTCGCGCTGGAAGGCTTCGGAGGCGACGCGGTGCTCCTGCGCGCGGTGCCGGTGTTGCTGAAAGGTGACGAGCCGCGCCGCGTGATCGAGGCCGCGCTCGATGAGCTCTCGGGTCCGAAGGCCGGCGCGCCGACGCTCGACCGCGCGCTCGCCTTCGTCGCGTGTCGCGCCGCGATCAAGGCCAACACCGAGCTGGCGCGCGAGGAGATGGAGCGGCTGGTCGCGGATCTCGAGGCGACCGCGACGCCGTTCTTCTGTCCGCACGGCCGGCCGGTCGTGAGCCGGATCTCGCTCGCCGACGTCCGGAAGGAACTGAAACGGAGCTGGTGAGCTTGGTAGGATCGAACCGAGATCCCATGACGTTGCCGTTGCTCGTGATCGCGGGGCCCACCGGCGTCGGAAAGACCGCCGCCGCCGTCGCGCTGGGGGGCCGCGTGCCCCTCGAAGTCGTCAGCGCCGACTCGCGTCAGGTGTATCGGTTCATGGACGTCGCGACCGGCAAGCCGACCCCCGCGGAGCGCGCCGCCGTCAGGCATCACCTGGTCGACGTCGTGGATCCCGACGACCGGTACCAGGCCGCGCGCTTTCGCCAGGACGCGGCCTCGGCGATCGCAGACATCCGCCGGCGCGGGAGATTGCCGGTCGTCGTCGGCGGCACCGGGCTGTACGTCCGCGCGCTGCTGCGTGGCCTCGATCCAGCACCGCCCGCGGATCTCGACTTCCGCCGGGAGCTGACCGCAGTGTCGGCGCGCGAAGGTCGTGGCGCGCTGCACGCACGGCTGGCGCAGACGGCGCCGGCCGTGGCGAGCCGGCTGCATCCGCACGACGACGTGCGCGTGATCCGCGCGCTGGAAAAGCTGCGCGGGGGCCACGGGGCCGACGGCCACGCGTGGAGCGGGGCCGGGCGCGCCGAGCCGTACGACGTGGTGTTCGTCGGCCTCACGATGATGCGCGGCGCGCTGAACGCGCGCCTCGAAGCGCGGGCGGCGGCGATGGCGCGCGCGGGTCTCGCCGAGGAAGTCGAGTCGTTGCTGGCCCGCGGCTACGGCGCCGAGCTGTCCGCGATGCAGGGCATCGGCTATCGCGAGTTCGTGCAGGTCACGCGGGGCGAGCTGAGCGTGAGCGAGGCGATCCGGCTCATGCAGCGCGACACCGTGCGCTACGCGAAGCGCCAGCACACGTGGTTCTCGCGCGAGCCCGGGATCGAGTGGATGGACGTGACCGACGGGAACGACCCGGAGCGGGTGGCGGCACGAATCGCGCAACGGATCGACGGAGCGTGGAAGAAAGGAGACCGTATCTGAAGAACGGGCGGAGCGGGCACGAGACGGGCCGGCGCGGACGGGAGCGCGCGGTCATCGGGGCGGTGCGGCTCCCGCGGCAGCGGCGGTTTCAGGTGGAGGAATCTCTGGCGGAGCTGGCGGCGCTCGTGAGCGCGGCCGGCGCGGACGTGGTCGCGCAGGTGGTGCAGGAGCGGCCGGCGCCGAACCCGGCGTTCTACTTCGGCAGCGGCAAGATCGAGGAGATCGGGACGCTCGCGCGCGAGAAGGGCGCGAACCTGTTCGTCTCCGACGACCCGCTGTCCCCCGTGCAGGAGCGCAACATCACCGAGGCGGCGGGGATCAAGGTCATCGATCGCACCGCGCTCATCCTCGACATCTTCGCGCAGCGCGCCCGCACGGCCGAGGGCAAGCTTCAGGTCGAGCTCGCGCAGCTCACGTACCTGATGCCGCGCCTCGTCGGGCAGTGGAAGCACCTCGAGCGTCTCGGCGGCGGCATCGGCACGCGCGGACCGGGTGAGACGCAGCTCGAATCCGACCGCCGGATCATCCAGAAGCGCGTGATGAAGATCCGCCGGGACCTCGAGGGCGTGCAGGTCCACCGTCGGCTGCAGCGCAAGGGCCGCCGCCGCAACGGCGTGCCGGTCGTGGCGCTCGTCGGCTACACGAACGCGGGCAAGACCACGCTGATGAACCGTCTGACCGGCGCGCGCCTGCACGCCGCGGATCAGCTCTTCGTCACGCTCGATCCGGCCGCGCGCCTGGTGGAGACCGGCTTCCACACCCCGTTCATCCTCACCGACACGGTCGGCTTCATCCGCAAGCTGCCGCACGAGCTGGTCGCGGCGTTCCGCGCGACGCTCGAAGAGCTGGCCGAGGCCGACGTGCTCCTGCACGTGGTGGACGCGAGCCAGCCGGCGCTCGACGAGCATCTGGCCGCGGTCGAGAGCCTGCTCGACGAGCTGCAGGTCCGCGACCGCCCGACGATCCTCGTGCTCAACAAGATGGACCGCGTCGAGTCCGACCGGAGCCTCGAGAGCCTGCTCGCCTCCCGCCCGCGCGTCGTGGCGATCTCCGCGGCGACGGGCAAGGGGCTCGAGAGCCTGCTCGCGGCCATCGAGGCGGCGCTCCATCCGGCGGGCACCGTGGCCGCGGCGAAAGCGGAGTAGACTCGAAAGACTCCCATGGGACTCGCGAACTGGCTCACGGTCCTCCGCATCCTCCTCGTCCCGGTGTTCGTGACGCTGCTCGTCTATCGCAAGCCGGGGCTCGCGATCCTCGTGTTCGCGGCGGCGGCGCTCACGGATCTCCTCGACGGCTGGGTCGCGCGCCGCCACGGCCTGCAGAGCCGGCTCGGCGCGTTCTTCGATCCGCTCGCGGACAAGATCCTGTTGACCGCCTCCTTCATCATGCTGACCGTCCTGAAGATGATCCCGTTCTGGATCACCGTCGTCGTGCTGAGCCGCGACGCGTTCCTGGCGCTCGGCACGCTGGTGATCCACATGGTGGGCGCGCGCGTCTATCCCCGGCCGACCTGGGCCGGGAAGACGACCACGTTCCTCCAGGTGCTCACCGTGCTCGTCGGCCTCGTCGCCTACTACTGGGGCATGCGGCGCGTGGCGTGGCCGCTCCTGTGGCTCACGGCCGCGTTCACGCTGATCTCGGGGCTGCAGTACCTCGTGCAGGGCATGCGGTTCGTCAACGCCGCCCAGGATGCCGAGCGCGAGGAGCCGCATGAGCTGTACCTCCGCTGACGGCGTCGTCGTCGGCGCGGTGCGCGCGGGCAGCGACGCGGCCGCCGCGGGGCTGCGCGCGCAGGACCGCGTGCTCGCGGTCAACGGCACCTCGCTGCGCGACGCGATCGATTTCCAGTTCCACGCCTCCGACGCGGTCCTGAAGCTCGACGTCGAGCGCGACGGCCTGCGCCGGCCGCTGACGATCGTGCGCGCGCGCGGCGACCTCGGCGTGGAGCTCGTGCCGCCCCGTCCGGGCGACATCGCGACGTGCGCGAACAAGTGCGTGTTCTGCTTCATCCACCAGCTGCCGAAGGGGATGCGGAAGAGCCTCTACGTGAAGGACGACGACTACCGGCTCTCGTTCCTGCACGGCAACTACATCACGCTGACGGACCTCGACGAGGCGGCGTTCGAGCGCATCGTCGAGCAGCGGCTGTCGCCGCTCTACGTCTCGGTGCATGCCACCGATCCCGGGCTGCGTCACCGGCTCCTCGGTCAGCCGCGCCGCGCGGCGGAGATCCTGCCGCGGCTCGAGCGCCTCGCGAAGGCGCGCATCCGCGTGCACGCGCAGATCGTGCTCTGCCCGGACCTCAACGACGGCCCGCACCTCGCGCGAACGATCGGCGAGCTGGCGCCGCTGCATCCGCACGTCGCGACCGCGGCGATCGTGCCGGTCGGATTGACGCGCCATCGCCAGCGCCTGCCGCAGCTGCGCGCGCTGACGCCGCCCGAAGCGGCGGCGCTCGTCGAGACCGTCGAGGGCTGGCAGCGAGACCTCCTCGCGCGCCTCGGCAGCCGCTTCGTGTTCCTGGCGGACGAGGTCTATCTCACGGCCGGGCGTCCGCTGCCGGCGTCATCCGCGTACGAAGGGTTCCCGGTGATCGAGGACGGGATCGGGCTCGTGCGGCGCTTCGAGGACGGCTGGCGGCGCTCGCTCGCGCGGCGGCGGTCGCGGCGCGTCACGCGCGAGGTCACCGTCGTCACCGGCGAGATGTTCGCGCGGCACCTCGCGGCCGCGCTCGCGACGCTCGACGACGCGCATCGCGCGCGCCTCGCCGCGGTGCCGAACGACTTCTTCGGCCGCGGCATCGGCGTCGCGGGCCTGCTGACCGGTGTCGACATTCAGCGACATCTCGCGGCGCGGGGCGATCTCGGGGACGCCGTGCTCGTGCCCGCCGTCACCGTGCGGGACGGCGACGGCGTGTTCCTCGACGACCTCACGCCCGCGGATCTCGCGCGCGATCTCGGCGTGCCCGTCACGCTGGTCGCGCCGGAGGCCGCCGCGCTCCTCGACGCGCTCTGCCGGTGAGCGGCGCGCAGCCGCTCGTCCGTCCGATCATCGCGATCGTCGGCCGTCCGAACGTCGGCAAGTCGACGCTCTTCAACCGCCTGGTGGGCCGGCGGCAGGCGCTCGTGCGCGACGTGCCCGGGGTCACGCGCGACCGGCTCTACGGGCGCGTGACGTTCGAGCGCTGGGAGGCGACGGTCATCGACACGGGCGGCTTCGACCCGCTCTCGACCGAGCCGCTGATCGAGGCCGTGCGGCGCCAGGTCGACGCCGCGATCGACGAGGCGGATCTCGTGCTCTTCGCCGTCGACGCGCGCGCGGGCGCCACCGCGCTCGACCTCGAGATCTCGGCGCTGCTGCGCCGCCGCGGCCGTCCCGTCGTCCTCGTCGCGAACAAGGTCGAGAGCGACGCGCAGACCGCGTCGCTCGCCGAGCTGTTCGCGCTCGGGCTCGGCGAGCCGGTGCCGGTCTCCGCGGAGCACGGCCGCGGCGTCGCCGAGTTGCTCGAGGTCGTGCGCGCTCGTGCGCCGCGCGTGGAGACACCACCCGCGCGGGTCCAGGAGCCGGTTCATATCGCCATCATCGGCCGGCCGAACGCCGGGAAGTCGTCGCTCGTCAACGCGATGGTCGGCGCGGAGCGCGTGCTCGTGCACGACGCGCCCGGGACGACGCGCGACGCGGTCGACACGGCGATCGAGGTCGACGGGCGCCCGTACGTGCTCGTCGACACCGCGGGGATCCGGCGCAAGGGCCGGGTGAGCGAGCCGCTCGAGAAGCTCGCGGTCGTCATGGCGCTCAAGAGCCTCGAGCGCAGCCAGGTCGCGCTGGTCGTGCTCGACGCGAGCGAGGGCCTCGCCGCGCAGGACGCGCACATCGCCGGCTACGCGCACGAGGCCGGGCGCGCGAGCATCATCGTCGTCAACAAGTGGGACCTGGTCCCGCCGGGGATGGTCCGCAAGGCCGAGGTGATCGAGCAGATCCGCGAGCGGCTGACGTTCCTCGACTACGCGCCGATCTGCTTCACGTCCGCGCTCACCGGCGCGGGCCTCGACGACCTCTTTCGCACGATCGACGAGGTCGCGCGGGCCGCGCGGCGGCGCGTGCCGGCGGGCGAGGTGACCGAGGTCGTGCGCGAAGCGATCGAGCGCCGCCCGATCACGCTGCGCGGCGCGCCGCTGACGCTGCAGGCGGCCGCCCAGGTGAGCGTGGCCCCGCCGACGTTCGCGCTCCGCGTGAACCGGCCGGACGACGTGCACTTCTCCTACGAGCGCTACCTCGTGAAGTCGCTGCGGCGCGTCTTCGACTTCACGGGCTCGCCGGTGCGCCTGTCGCTGCGCAAGGCGACGGGACCGCGCGCGCGGAGGGCCGCGCGCTGAGGCGACGGCGCGCGCGCCGGCGGCGTCAGGTCCGGCTCGCCGTCACGCTCGTGCTGGCCGCGCTCGTCGTGGGCGTCGTGGTCCTGCTCGCCGCGAGCCCGCGTCACCGCACGTTCTATCTCGGTCACCTCGGCGGCGGAGCGGCGCCGCCCGCGGTGGACGCCGGGTCCGAAAGCGCGACGCGGACCGCGGGCAAGGGCCCGCGCCGCACGCGCGTGCGGGTGACCGTGCCCACCGAGGACGCCGAGGGACGCGTCCGCGTGCCGGTCGCCGACGTGGTGCCGGCGACGCTGCCCGCCGAGGGCGTCCCCGCGGGCTGGGAGCTGCGCGAGTTCGCGGGCAAGCCGGACATCGAGCTGCTGCGCGCCGACGGCCGGCTCGCGTTGAAGCTGCGCAGCGAGAGCAGCGCGTTCGCGCTCTACCGCGACGTCGTCGTCGATCCCTCCGTGCAGCCGCGGCTCGGGTGGTCGTGGAAGGTGACGAAGCTCCCGGCCGACGGCGACGCGCGCGATCCCGCGCGCAACGATCACGCGGTGGGCGTCTACGTCGTGTTCCCGCGCTGGCCCTCGCCGATCACGAGCAGCGACGTGCTCGGCTACGTCTGGGACACGGCGGCGCCCGTGGGCACCGTCGTCACGCTGTCGAAGGCCGAGAACGTGCGCGCGCTCGTGGTGGCGTCGGGCCGTGCGGGAGTCGGTGAATGGCATCACTACGAGCGCGACATCGCGAAGGACTACGCGACCGTCTTCGGCGGGTCGCCGGGCCGCGTCGGCAAGCTCGCGGTGATGGCGGACGCCGATCACACGCGCGGGCTCGGGGAGGCTCTGGTGGCCGATCTCCTGTTCCAGCGGCGGTAGGCGGCGCCAGGACCCCCGCCGATGCGCCCGAAATAGTTGGAATCGCTGACCTCCCTTGCTAAGATGGCGCGCATGATCGAACCCGTCGCGAGCGCGCGATGAGTCCCGACCGCGATCCGCGGATGTCCCCGGTGGACGAGCCCGAAGAAGACTTCGAGGAAGAAGAAGAAGCTCCGCGGTCGATTTTCTCGGCCACGTGGTTCCGCGTCGTGCTCGTGCTGCTCGGCATCGGCGTCGTCGGCGCCGTCGCCGTGCCGCACGTGCTCGACGTCGTCAACACGCCTGAGACTCCGGCGCCGCGCACCGCCGCGGCACCGACGCCCGCGCCGCCCGCGCCACCGTCTTCAGGTGCGAGCGCGCCGAATCCCGCGCCACCCGCGCCGTCGGCGACGTCCGGCATGAGCACACCTGAAAGTGCGAAGCCGGCGCCGAGCTCCGCCACGACCGTGCCCTCGACGGCCGCGCCCTCGACCGCGGCGCCGGTCGCGAAGCCCGAGCCGAAATCGGAGCCACGCGCGGCCGAGCCGAAAGCACCGGCGTCGGCGAAGGCGCCGGCCGCGGTCGCCGAAGCGCCGAAGTCCGACGCGAAGCCGGCGGACCGAACGGCGGCCGCGAAGACGGCGCCTGACAAGGCTCCGGTGAAGAAGGCCCCCGCGGAGAAGCCGGCGGGAGCCCGCGCATCGGCGGCCGCGAAGTCGTCCGGCGGCGACTACTTCGTCCAGGTCGGCGCGTTCCGCGACCAGGCGACCGCCCAGCGCGTCGCGTCGCGCCTCCGCGAGCAGAGCTATCCGGTCGACGAGTCGCTCAAGCGCACGGGGGACGCGCCGTCCGCCTCGCCGCGGCCCGCGCCCGCGCCGCGCGCCACGGCGTCAGGGGGCTCGGGCTCGGATCGTTACGACGTGATCGTGTCCGGCGGCTCGTCGGCGGAGATCAACACGCGCCTCGCGGCGAAGGGCCTCGCGTCCGAGCCGGCTGGTGACAGCGTGCGCATCCGGCCGAGCCTTTCGCTGCGCGACGCGGTCGCGCTCTCGAAGGACCTCGGCAGCGAAGGCTTCAAGGTGCAGGTGCGCCGTGGTGGCGGTGGCGGAGCCGTGAGTGCGGAGCCCGCGCCGTCCGCGGCACCCGCGATGGACAGCGGGACCGGCGGTCAGACGCTCTATCGCGTCCGCGTCGGTGGCTATCCGGATCGCGCCACCGCGCAGGCGGTCCTGAAGGAGCTGCAGGACAAGGGCTACCAGCCGTTCATCGCGAAGGGCCGCGAGTGATCGCCGGGGGGAGGTGAACCGTCACCGTGACGAAGAACGACCTGGTCAACGCCGTCGCCGCGCACGGGCTGTCCAAGCGGCAGTCGTCTTCCGTGGTGGAGTCGGTCTTCGACATCATCTTCCGGTGCTTCGAAAAGGGCGAGGACGTCAAGATCGTCGGCTTCGGCCACTTCCGGATCCGCCGCAAGGCCTCGCGCCGCGGACGGAATCCGCAGACGGGTGAATCCATCGAGATCACGGCGCGCCGCGTGCTCACGTTCAAGCCGTCGAAAGGGCTCAAGCAACGGATCAACACAACGTCGTGACCGAGGTAGCGACCGACACCGCCGAGAAGCTCTACTACCGGATCGGCGAGGTGGAGTCGCTCACCGGTGTGCCCGCGTACGTCCTCCGGTACTGGGAGTCCGAGTTCAAGCTGCTGCGCCCGAAGAAGAATCCCGCCGGCCAGCGCGTCTACCGCCAGCGTGACCTCGACCTCGTCAAGCGGATCAAGACGCTGCTCTACGACGAGCGGCTCACGCTCGAGGGGGCCAAGAAGCGATTGCTCGGCGAATCGCGCCGCGGGCCCGAGCAGCTCGACCTCGGGCTGCGCGAGACGCAGTACGCCGACACGCTCCGTCGCGTGCGCGACCGTCTCGTCGCGCTGCGCGCGCGTCTCGCGCCTTGAAGGCGCCCACCCTTTCTGCGACACTTCACCCTCGTGCCCGGGGCGTAGCGCAGCCTGGTAGCGCACCGGACTGGGGGTCCGGTGGTCGCAGGTTCAAATCCTGTCGCCCCGACCAGATCACTCGAGGGGTTACGGATCGTCCGTAACCCCTTTCCTTTTGCTTTCTTGGCCTGCCTGCGATCATAGATTGGTGAGCACGCGCCTCGGCGCCGCCGTCCTCCTGCTGATCCTCGTGCTGGCGCCCGCCGCCCGCGCCCAGGACTCCGCCGGCGACGTCGTCATGAAGCTGCTCGCCGCGCTGCGCCAGCAGGACTTCGTCGCCGCGTACGCGCTCGCCTCGGAGGAGATGCACCGCCACTTCAGCCGCGGCGAGTTCGAGTGGATGGTGAAGCGCGCGCATCCCGAGCTCGCGAGCTCCGCGTACGCGTTCGTCGTGCGCACGCACGAGGCCGACGGCTTCGTCTACGTCACGGTGAAGGTCCACGGCAGGAACGGCAAGAACGTCGAGGCGCTCTACGAGATGGTGCGCGAGGGCGACAGGCTGAAGGTGAACGCGATGTCGTCGCGGCAGGACGACGGAGTCCTCTGAGCGTGCCGCTGATCCTCGTCACCAACGACGACGGGATTCACGCGGCCGGCATCGCCGCGCTCGCGGACGCGCTGACCGAGCTCGGCGAGGTCTGGGTCGTGGCCCCGGAGCGCGAGCAGAGCGCGTGCGGGCACGCGCTGACGCTCCATCGCCCGGTGCGGGCGGTCGAGATGAGCGAGCGCCGCTTCGCCGTCAACGGCACGCCGTCCGACTGCGTGAACCTCGGCGTGCTCGGTTTTCTCCCCGAGACGCCCGTGCTCGTCGCGTCCGGCATCAACCACGGCGGCAACCTCGGCGACGACGTCACGTACTCCGGCACGGTGTCGGCCGCGATGGAGGCCACGCTGCTCGGCGTGCCCGCGATCGCGGTGTCGCTGCTCGACGGCGGCAATCTCGCCGACGCCGCGGCGGCCGCCCGTCTCGTCGCGATGCGCGTGCTCGTCGACCGGCTGCCGCCGAAGACGCTCATCAACGTCAACGTCCCCCCGCAGACGCCCAAGGGGATCCGCCTCGCGCGCCTCGGGCATCGCGTCTACAGCGACAAGATCGTGGAGCAGCAGGATCCGCGCGGCCGCTCGCATTACTGGCTCGGCGGCGGCGAGCCCGCGTGGGGCGCGCTCGACGGGACCGACATGGGCGCGATCCACGACGGCTACGTCTCGGTGTCGCCGGTGCAGCTCGATCTCACGAATCACGGGGCGCTCGCCCGTCTCGCCGACTGGGGTCCCGCCCTCACGGCGCAGCTGAAAGGAGCCCGTGACCGGCGGCGGTAACGCGGCGTCCGGGCGCGACCGCGCGCGCATGGTGGACGACCAGCTCGCGCGGCGCGGAATCACCGACGAGCGTGTGCTGACCGCGATGCGGCGCGTGCCCCGCCACCTCTTCGTCGACGAGGCGCTGCGCGACCGCGCGTACGGCGACCACGCGCTGCCGATCGGCGAGGAGCAGACGATCTCGCAGCCCTACATCGTGGCGCTGATGACGTCGCTGCTCGCGCTCACCGGCCGCGAGAAGGTGCTCGAGATCGGCACGGGCTCCGGCTACCAGACCGCGGTCCTGGCGGAGCTCGCGCGGCGCGTGTGCTCGATCGAGCGGCTGCCGCGCCTCGCGCAGCGCGGACGCGCGCTGCTCGACGGGCTCGGCTACGCGAACGTGTGGGTGCGCGTCGGCGGCGGCACGCTCGGCTGGCCGGACGAGGCGCCCTTCGACCGCATCATCGTGACGGCCGGCGGCCCCTCGGTGCCGCCGCCGCTCCTCGAGCAGCTCGCGCCCGACGGGCGCATGGTGCTGCCGCTCGGCGATCAGGAAGCGCAGACGCTGACGGTCGTGGAGCGCACGGGCGGCACGATGAAGCTCACCCCGCACGGCGACTGCAAGTTCGTGCGGCTCGTCGGGAAGTACGCGTGGGAGTGACCGGTGGAACGGGGAGCTCCGCCCGGGGGAACCGGGCGTTCCCCCGGCGCGGAAGAAGTGGTCGGGGCGAGAGGATTTGAACCTCCGACTTCACGGTCCCGAACCGTGCGCGCTACCAGGCTGCGCTACGCCCCGTCGACCGCCATATTGTACCTCAGGCCCCACGCGTGAGCGCTGAGGCCGAGCGCGCGGCGGCCGAGCTGATCGTCGAAGGCCGCGTGCAGGGCGTCGGGTATCGGCAGTACACGCGACGGATCGCCGAGCGCCACGGCATCGTCGGCTACGTGATGAACCTCCCCGACGGACGCGTGCGCATCGTCGCGGAGGCGACGCGCGCGGACATCGAGGCGATGGTGCCGGAGCTCGAGCGCGGCCCGCGGCTCGGGCTCGTCACGCGCGTCACGGTCACGTGGCGCACGCCGCGCGGAGAGTTCGGCGGCTTCGGGATCCGCTATCACGGGCACGACGCGTCGTGAGGACGCGTGTGCTCGTCGCGGCGGGGCTCATCCTCACGCTGGGCCCGTCGCTGCTCGACGCGGCGCCGCCGCCGCGCGCGACGCCGCGGCCGCGTCCGGCGGCGGAGCGGCGTCAGGCGACGCCGGAGCGACGTGAGGCGACACCGCCGCCGCCGGCCAGCGCCGTGCACGAAGTGCAACGCGGGGAGACGCTGAGCGCGATCGCGAAGAAGTACAAGGTGACGGTGGCCTCGCTCGTCATCGCCAACCGGCTGCGCGGCTCACGCGCGAAGCTGATGCCCGGTCAGCGGCTGACGATCCCGCGTCCCGGCACCGGGCCGACGTTGCGCGCGCGCCGCGGTCCGGGCGACGAAGTGCAGCCGGTGAGTCTCGTGCTCGGCGTCCCCGACTTCGAAGACGCGCCGCATTTCCTCTGGCCCGTGGCGGGACCCGTGACGTCGACGTTCGGGCGCCGGAGTCGCAGCTGGCATCGCGGCATCGACATCGTCGCGGAGCGCGGCACGCCGATCCTCGCGGCGGCGCCCGGGGTCGTCATCGCCAGCGGCTTCGAGGCGCGGTATGGTCTGATGGTGAAGATCGAGCACGACGGGGGGTTCGTGACCGTCTACGCGCACAACGAGCGCAATCTCGTCGAGCCGGGCGAGGAGGTCGCCGCCGGTCAGGTCATCGCGCAGGTCGGCCGCACCGGGCGCGCCACCGCCGAGCACGTCCACTTCGAGGTCCGCTTCGACGGGCGTGTCTACAATCCGCTCTACCTGCTGCCGTTGCCGCCGCGCAGCGTGCAGGTGGAGCTGGCGGACGATCCGCACGACGACGATGAGTGAAGACCTCGAGGAAGCGATTCCCGACGAGCCCATCGACGTGCTCGTCGACGCCGAAGACACGGAAGTCCGCGACGAGACCCGCGAGACCAGCCGCGCCAACCTCGGCGTCTACCTGAAGGAGATCGCGCGCATCAAGCTCCTCTCGCGCGAGGAGGAGCAGGCGCTCGCGCGCCGCGCGCGGGCGGGGGACGAGCAGGCGAAGTCACGGCTGGTCGAAGCGAACCTCCGCCTCGTCGTCCAGATCGCGCGCCGCTATCTCAACCGCGGCCTGCCGCTGCCCGACCTGATCGAGGAGGGGAACCTGGGCCTGCTGCGCGCCGTCGAGAAGTTCGAGCCGGAGCGCGGGCTGCGCTTCTCGACGTACGGGACCTGGTGGATCCGCCAGGCGATCGTCCGCGCGCTCGCGAACCAGGCGCGCACGATCCGCCTGCCCGTCCACGTCGGTCTCCTGCTCGGCCGCTATCAGCGTGAGCAGCAGCGTCTCATGCAGGAGCTCGGCCGCACGCCGACGGTCGAGGAGATGGCGACGGCGATGAACACGACGGTCGAGGACATCGAGGAGATCGAGGAAGTGCGCGCCCAGCAGACGCTGTCGCTCGAGACGCCGGTCGGCGACGAAGAGCAGGGGCGTCTCGCGGATCTGGTCCCCGATCCGTCGGCCGATCCGAACGCGGCGCTCACCGAGCTCTTCCGGGCGCGCACCGACCTGGTGTCGGTGCTCGACGATCTCGCGGCAAACGAGCGCACGGTGCTGCGCCGCCGCTTCGGCCTGGAAGGCGACGATCCGGAGACGCTGGAGTCGATCGGCAGGCGCCTCGGCCTCACGCGCGAGCGCGTGCGCCAGATCGAGGGCGCGGGATTGCGGAAGCTGCGCAACCTCCTGGCCGCGCGCGGCGTCGATCCGTCCGACGTGTTCTAATCTCTCTCGGGGCCCCGTAGCTCAGGTGGATAGAGCAGCAGTTTCCTAAACTGCGTGCCGGGTGTTCGAATCACCCCGGGGCCACCACTACTCACGTACCGGCGCGACGTATCGCCGGCGCCGGCGGATGCCGCAGCTGCCCACAGCGCGGCGCCACCGTCAACGCAGTGGATTCACCCAGCGCAGGCGCGGGAAGCGTCCGAAATCGGTGTCGTTCGAGTGAAGCTCGCCCTGGTGCTCGATCGCGACGGCGGCGAGCTGGACATCCGTCGTGAGATTGCCGGCGACGCCGAGCTCCCGCAACAGACCGAAGGCGATCTCGAGATGACGTGGCCCCGGCAGCGCGAAGTGAACGTGCGGTAGCGCGAACCACTCCTCCACGCGGGTGAGAGCGTCCACGACCGCCAACGGGCGGTCGAAGACGACCGGGCTCGTCGCAAGGCGCACGAAGCCGAAGACCGCCGGCGCCGGGACCCCGACCTCCTTGTCACCGTTCAGCAACTCCTCCCACCACCGTCGCGCCCGCGTGTGCATCGCGAAGCTGCGGAGGTGCGCATACAGGAGCAGGTTGACGTCTGGGACGATCACTTGCGTCGACGCCGGCCGAGCCGCCGGACGTAGGTCTGAGCTTCCAGCTGGTCGACCAGGGCGTTGAGCCTTCCGGGATCGAGGCCGGCGCGAAGCGTGGCGTCGTGCGGGCGCACACGATAGCGGCGCCGGCGGGCAGGACTCGCGCGCCCGGGGCCCAGTCCTCGGCGCAGCGCCTCGTTGACGACCTGCTTGAACGGCTTGCGGAGCCGATGCGCCTCGTCGCTGAGCATCCGGGCCACGTCGGGATCGAGCGTCAGCGTAGTCCGCATGCAGGCATCATGATGCCTAGAAGGGGGAGCGTCAAGATGCTGCCGCGGAACACGACGTGGACGCTCGCGCGCGAGGCTCTCGCGCCCCCGCGGGGCACGAGCTTGCTCGCCATGATCGTCCTGATGCGCTGAGGGACCGTCACGCCAGCGCGATCGCTCCTCTGGCCACGAGATCGTCGGTCCGGTCCGCCATTCCCAGGCTCGCGAGCACGTCGGGCCCGTCAGCACCCGGCGCGGCAACGAGCGACCCCGGGATGACCGGCGTGCGAGAGAGACGGAACGGCGGCCCGATCGTCGTGATCGCGTCGCCACCGGGTGCGATGCGGGTGAGGCTGAGACCGTGGGCGACCACCCATGGATCGCTCATGAGCGACGTTGCCTGGACGAGCTGCTGTGCGCCGATTCCCGCCGAGGTCAGTATCGCGACCCACTCACTCGCCGGTCGCTTCGCGAAGCACCCCTCGAGCACCCTCGCGAGATCGCGGTCCTTCAGGCCCGCGATGCCGTGGACGCCGTTCAGTGTCGCGAGTCGAGCGGCTTGTGAATCCTCGGCACCGAGAAAGAACCAGCCGTCGCTCGCGCGGTACAGACGCTGGAGCGGGCTCCAGCCGAGAGCGTCGCTCGGTGCGTCCTCGGCGATCAGCGTGGCTTGCAACACCGTCGCGGCGGCGACCAGCGACGTCTGCGCGTGCTGGCCCTCTCCGCTGCGCTGGCGATGGAACAGCGCGAGGCCGACACCGAACGCACCGAAGAGTCCGGTCGCGTAGTCGTTGGGGGCGAACGGCATCGGGCCGGGCGGCCCGGACTCACCGCCCATCCGCGCCGCCATGCCGGTCGCCGCTTGCGCGTTGGGCTCGTATCCGGGCACGCGCTCCCATGGCCCGCCGTAGCCGCAGTAGCTCACCGAGCCGTACACGATGTCAGGGCGCCGCGCTTTCAGGTGCTCGTACCCGATGCCGAGCCGCTCCGCGACGCCGAGCCGGAAATTCTGCATGACGACGTCGGCGCGCGCGACGAGCCGCTGCAACACGTCGAGCCCCTCGGGCGTCTTGAGGTCGACGAGCATCGTCCGTTTCCCGCGGTTCACGTCGGTGTGATAGCGATGCACCTGCCAGCGATAACCGGCGCCTTCCTCGCGCGGGTTGTTGACCTTCACCACGTCGGCGCCGAATTCGGCGAGCGTCCGCGTGGCCGTCGGTCCCGCGAGCACCTGCGTCAGATCCACCACGCGAATCCCTTCGAGCGCGGCGCTCAGGCGCTCGGTCCCCCCGCGCGCCAAAGCCCGCGTGCGGTCACGCGGCGAGGGATCGCTCTTCTCGACAGGCCGAGCCCGGACAGCGCCGGGCGTCGCCGTGAGCTGCACGGCGAGGCCCGGCTGAACGGTAGCGCCCAGCTCCGGATCGGCGACGCTCGCGACGATGCCTGCGCTTCGCGCGTGGCCTGTCGCGACCCATTCCGCGGTCGTCCGGATCAGCGTGAGCGGAACGTCGGCGCGACGTCCGACCTCTTCCCATTCGGCGGCGGATCTGCTCATAAACATCTCGACAAGGTCCGCCTGCTGGCGCTCGCGCAGCTCGGTGCCGCGCGCGAGCGAGCCTGGCCGCTCGCGCTGCACGTACCTTTTCGCGATCCAGTCGCGCTTGCCGATCGTGTCGACGAAGCGCTCGAGGAAGCGAAACGTGGCGAGGCTGAGCCGAACCCATCGCCCGTCAGCGCATCGGTAGATGCCGGCCCACGGATCGTCCGGCCGCCCTCCCTCGGGCTTGCCGTTCACGAGAAGCCCGGTGGATCCGATGGCCAGAAAGGTCGCGTCGAAGAGCGGCACCTCGATACGCTGACCGAGACCGTCGCGCCCGCGAGCGATCAGCGCCATGACGATCGAGACCGCGGCGGCGATCGCGCCGAAGGTGGAGGAAATCGGGACGGCGGTGAAGCGCGCTTCGCCGGCCTGCAGATACACTCCGGTGGCCGCGCCGAGCACGCCTTCCCACGCGGGCACCGGCGCGCGCGGGTCGTCCGAGGCGAAGCCGGGCAGCGAGCAGTAGACGAGGCGCGGGTTGCGCTCCATCGCTTCCGCCGCCCCGAGGCCGAGGCGGTCCATCACGCCGGGCCGGAAGTTCTCGACGACCACGTCGGCGGAGTCGATCAGCTTCCGGGCGTGCGCGCGACCCTCGTCACGCTTCAGATCGAGCATGACGCTCGTCTTGCCCCGATCGAGCGTCGCGTTGGCCGGCGTCTTCCACCGCGGTCCCCCGGGCGGGTCGATGCGCGCGATCTCGGCTCCCTGATCCCCGAGCAGCATCGCGGCGAGTGGCCCCGCGATCCATTGCCCGAAATCCACCACGCGCACACCGTCGAGCGCTCCCATGCGTGCCTCCCGCGAGCTTCGAAACCGCGTGCGCAGGGTGCCGGGTGTCCGCGGCGAAATCAAGCCACGTAGAATGCAAGCCGGCATGAAGAGCGATCTGATCGTGACCAGGCTCGACGACCGTGGCGAGGCGGGGCGCGTGGCGTACGTCACGGTCACCGATCCCGAGCACCGCAACACGCTCGGGCTCCGTGGCAAGGAGGAGCTCATCGCCGCGTTCCGGACGCTGGCCGGCGACGAGCGGCTTCGCGTCGCGGTGCTGACCGGCGCGGGCGACGCGTCCTTCATCAGCGGCGCGAACATCAAGGAGATGGCCGAGGTCGACGTCGAGGCCGCGGAAGACATCAGCACGAAGACGCACCTCGCGTGTGACGCCATCCGCCAGCTCCCGGTGCCGGTGATCGCGCGCGTCAACGGCTACTGCCTCGGCGCCGGCATGGAGCTGGCGGCGGCGTGCGACATGCGCGTCGGCGTCGACACCGCGCGGTTCGGGATGCCCGAGGTGAAGTTCGGCATTCCGTCGGGCATGGAAGCGTGTCTGCTCCCAGGGCTGATCGGCTGGGGCAAGACGCGCGAGCTGGTCTTCACCGGCGAGATGATCGACGCGGCGGAGGCGCACCGCTGCGGTTTCCTGGATCGTCTCGTCGCGCCGTCCGAGCTCGACGCCGCCGTCGAGCGCTGGGTCGGCGCGATGTGCGCCGCGGGCCCGGGCGCGATCCGCATCCAGAAGCGGCTCGTGCGCGACTGGGAGCGCATGTCGATCGCCGACGCCGTACGCCAGGGGATCGCCGCCGTGGTGGAAGCGCGCAAGACCGACGAGCCGCGGCGCCTGATGCAGGCTTTCGTCGAGCGGCAACGCGCCCGGAAGCCGAAGAGCTAGGCGGCCGTGAGCGCCGACTGGTATCGCAAGCGCACGCTTGGCGCGATCCTCGACGACGCCGCGCGGCGCTGGGGCGGCCGCGAGGCCCTCGTCTTCGATGACCGCCGATGGACGTATGCCGGCTTCAATGCCGAAGTGAATCGCGTCGCCAAGGGGCTCATCGCGCTCGGGGTCGCGCCCGGGGAACGCGTCGCGCTCTGGATGACCAATCGTCCCGAGTGGCTGTTCCTCATGTTCGCCATCGCGAGAGCCGGCGCCTGCATCGTGCCGCTCAACACGCGCTACCGGACCGACGACGTCGCGTATGCGGTCACGCAGTCACGCAGCGGCACGCTGGTGACGATCGATCGCTCCGGCCCGGTCGATTACCAGGGCATGCTGATGCAAAGCATCGGCAGTTGCCCGGATCTGCGCCGCGTCGTGGTGCTCGGCGAAGCGCGCATCGCGCACGCCACGCGGTGGGAGGAGCTGGTCGCAGGAGGCGCGGCGGTCACCGACGCCGATCTTGCCGCGCGTGCGAAGGCCGCGGATCCGGACGGCCTGATGATGATCCTGTACACGTCGGGCACCACGAGCCATCCCAAGGGCGTGATGCACAGTCACCGGCCGATCCGGAACACCGCCGAGCGCGCGCAGATCTTCGGCTACACCGCGGACGACGTCCACATGAGCTACCTGCCGCTCTTCCACATCTACGGGTTCAGCGAGATCGCGATGACGTGCGTGCTGACCGGGGGGCGGCAGGTGCTGATGGACGCCTTCGACGCGGATCGCGTGCTCGATCTCGCGGAGCGGGAGCGCGCCACCGTGCTCCACGGCTTCGAGGCGCACTGGCTCGATCTGCTGAACGCGCACGCGCGCAAGCCGCGCGCGCTGAGCGTTCGCCTCGGCACGCTGCCGTCGGGGGTCGAGAGCACGATCCCGATCGCCGAGCGCGTCCAGGATGTCTTCTGTCCGACCGTCTCCGGCTTCGGCATGAGCGAAGCGTGGGCGTTCGTCACGTGCTCGCACCCGTCGCATACGCGCGAGCAGCGGACGCACACGTCGGGCTATCCGATGCACGACTACGAGTTCCGGGTGGTGGATCCGGACACGGGCCGCGAGCAGCCCGTCAACGTGCCCGGGGAGCTGCTGCTGCGGGGCTACGCGGTGATGGACGGTTACTGGGACAAGCCCGAGGCGACGCGCGAGGCGCTCGACGCGGACGGATGGCTCCATACGGGCGACATGGCGCGTATCCGGGACGACGGCCACGTCGTGTTCATGGGGCGCTACAAGGACATGCTGAAGGTCGGCGGCGAGAACGTCTCGCCCGCCGAAGTGGAAGCGTATCTGCGCGGGATGCCCGAAGTGCTGGACGCCGCCGTCGTCGCATGTCCCGATCCGCGACTCGTCGAGGTCCCGGCCGCCTTCGTGATTCTCGAGCCGGGCGTCCAGGCCGACGGCGACGCGCTCGTCGCGCGGATGAAGGGCAAGGTCGCGAGCTACAAGATTCCGCGGCACGTCATCTTCGTCGACGCGTTCCCGATGACGTCGTCCGGCAAGATTCGCAAGGTCGAGCTGCGTGCTATCCTCGCCGCCCGGAGGACGTCATGCTGACACGGCGAGAGTTCACCGGGTTCGTCTCGTGCGCGATCTGCGCGATCACGTCGGAGCTGATGGTCACCGAAGCCGGCGCGCAAACCGCGCCGCCCGCCGCCACGTCGGGAGTCACGCGAAAGATCCTGTCGCAGGTCGACGGCCCGGCACCGGGCTGGGTGACGATGCTCGTCGAAGCGACGATCGAGGCGGGCGTGCCCGTCGGGCGCCACACGCACCCCGGCATCGAGTCCGCGTTCGTGGTGGAGGGCGGGTTCGAGCTGCCGGTGCAGGGACAGGAAACGCGGATGTTGAAGGCCGGCGACGGGTTCCAGATTCCGGCCAACACGCCGCACGCGGGCGGGAAGGCGGGCACCGCGAAGACTCGCGTGCTCATCACGTACGTGGTGGAGAAGGGAAAGCCGCTCGCGTCTCCGGCGTGACGCGCCCGCCCGCGGAGGCGCGTCATGCTCGGTGAGTTCAAGAAGTTCCTGCTGCGCGGCAACGTGCTCGATCTCGCCGTCGGCATCGTGATCGGGGCGGCGGTCAACGGCCGAAGAGGCGGCGCGCGAGCTCGGGGCCGTTCTCCCACATCACGAGCCCGACGCCCATCAGGCTCTCGCCCGCGATCCAGCCGGACGCGACCGGAAAGGTAAGCTCCTCCGCCCAGCGCGGATGCTTTTTCTCCACCCACCAGCCGATCACGGCGCCGATGAAGAACAGCACGCCGTAGTACCAGTGGAACGTCCACGCGAGCCCGACGCCGGCCGGCGAGGGGATCCACGATTGCCGCGCGGGGAACAGCTTCGGCAGCACCGTCAGCACGATGCCGGCGAGCCCGCCGATCGCGATGCACCAGAGCTTGAACGCGCCGAGCGCCGCGATGCCTCCGGAGAGCGCGAGCGCCACCGCCTTCCACGTCTGCGCGGCCGGGGCGGGGAACTGATCGGTGCCGAGCGCGCGTGCGTCGGGAACCAGCAGCCGGAACGCGAGGACCGTCACCAGCGTGCCGATGAAGATGCCCGCGAACTGCGCGATGAACTGCTTGCGCGGATGCGCGCCGAGCAGATAGCCGCTGCGCAAGTCGGTCAGCAGATCCGCCGCGCTGCCCGCGGCCGCGGCGGTGATGTTCGCCGACATCACGTTCACGTTCACGTTGCGCGGGCTCACCACCCCGAAGACGAGCTGCGTGATCTTGCCCATCGCGCCGACGGGTGTCGTGTCGGTCTCGCCGGTCACGCGGCACGCGACGAGCGCCAGAGCGAACGACAGCACCACCGCGAGCGCGGTCTGCCAGTACGGCATCCCGAACGTCACGCGCCCCAGCCACGCGAGCCCGGCGAAGCCGGCGAGCTGGCCGGCGACGAACCACGACGCGGGTGTCTCGATGGCGACCATCGGATCGTTCGCGTGGGCGCGAGCGCCGCCGAACATCGAGCCGATGTCCGCGAACGCGCGCACCGCCGTCCGCCACTGGAAGGCGAACGAGAGCAGGCTCGACGTCACCATGCACGCGACGCCGCCCCAGAGGGTCCACTGCACGAGCGCCGCGTAGCCCGCGCCGTCCGCGAGCCCGCGCGACTGGATGATCGGGACGAAGACCATCCACGCGGTCACGCTGCCGAGCAGCATGCTCCACGAGACGCGCAGCCCGGTGATGGCGCCGGCGGCGATGAACATCGGCTCCCACGACAGCACCACGGTGCGCCCGATCCACGCGGAGCCGAACACGCGCTCGTTGAGCCCGGCGATCCACGTGGTCACGAGACGACTGTCGGCAAGCAGCTTCGCGACCAGGGCGATCAGCCCGGCCCAGCCGAGCGCGCGCGCCGAGCGCGTGCCCGTCTCGCCGGCTCCATGCAGCGCGTGCAGCGTCTCGGCGGCCGCGACGCCGCTCGGGAACCGGAGCTGCTCGACGTTGATCATCTGGCGCTTCATCGGGATCGCCATGGTCACGCCGAGCACGGCGAGGAAGAAGACCCACGCGAGCATGATCGGCAGCGGGAACACGACGTCGTTGATCATCATGTAGGCCGCGAACGCGGAGATCAGCGTGCCGCCCGTCGAGGCGCCGGCGGAGCTCGCGGTGGACTGCATGCAGTTGTTCTCGAGAATCGTCATCGGCGTGCGCACGATCCGCATGCGATGGAGCGCCGTCCAGAGCGCGTACGAGACGATGCATGCGGTGATCGCGACCCCGAAGCCCCAGCCCGCCTTCAGGCCGATATAGAGGTTGGTGAGCGAGAGCACGGCACCGAGCGCCGAGCCCATCAGCACGGCGCGCCAGGTGAGCTGGGCCATGCGATCGCCATGGCCGCGATAGACCTCTTCGTACCACTGGCGCTCGATCGCTTCCGGGGTGCCCTTGAACGGCTGGATCCGCAGCGTGTCGGCCATGCGGCGCGATTCTAGCGTGCGGCTCACGTGCTATCGTCCTCCTCCGGAGAGCGAGAGATGAGCGACGAGACTCCGCTCGGCGTCGTGCTGCAGCGGCTCGCGCAGACGGCGCCGGGACGTGCCGCGATCACCTGCGACGGGATCACGCGCACGCGCGCCGATCTCGACGCGCGCACGAACCGGCTCGCGCGCGCCTACGCGGCCCTCGGTGTCGCGCGCGACTCGCTGGTCACCATCGGCCTTCCCAACGGCATCGAGTTCTACGAGGCGACCATCGCCGCGTGGAAGCTCGGCGCGACCCCGCAGCCGATCTCGTCTCGCCTGCCGGCGGCGGAGCGTCGCGCGATCGTCGAGCTCGCCGACCCGTCGCTCGTGGTCGGGGTGGCGCCGGGCGAGACACCAGGGCGGACGACCGTCGCCGCGGGCTTCGAGCCGGATCCGGCGCTGTCGGCCGATGCGCTCGCGCCGGCCATGGCGGCGTCGTGGAAAGCGCCGACGTCGGGCGGGAGCACGGGCAGGCCGAAGCTGATCGTCGCGACGCAAGCCGCCGCGTGGGAGCCGATCGAAGGCTTCGCGACGCTGCTCCGCATCCCGCGCGACGGTGTGCACCTCGTCAGCGGACCGCTGTACCACAACGGACCGTTCACGACGTCGCTGCTCGCGCTCCTGCGCGGCAACCACCTCGTCGTGATGCCGCGCTTCGACGCGCTCGGCGCGCTCGAGCTCATCGCCAGGCATCGCGTGGACTGGATGTACGCGGTGCCGACGATGATGCATCGGATCTGGCGGCTGCCCGAGGCGGAGCGCGCGCGATACGACGTCTCGTCGCTCGCGTGCGTCTTCCACATGGCCGCGCCGTGCCCGCCGTGGCTCAAGCAGGCGTGGATCGACTGGCTCGGCGGCGAGGTGATCCTCGAGCTCTACGGTGGGACCGAAGCCCAGGCGATCACCGTCATCACGGGCGGCGAGTGGCTCGAGCACCGCGGCTCGGTCGGCCGCGCGATCCTGGGCGAGATGCTCGTGCTCGACCCGGCCGGCAAGGAGCTGGCGCCGGGAGAGGTCGGCGAGATCTGGATGCGGCGCGGGCCCGACGCGGCGGCATCCTATCGCTACCTCGGCGCGACGCCGAAGTCACGGCCCGGTGGGTGGGAATCGCTCGGCGACATGGGGTGGAGGGACCGGGACGGCTACGTCTATCTGAGCGACCGCGACACCGACATGATCCTGGTCGGGGGCGCGAACGTCTACCCGGCGGAGATCGAGGCCGCGCTCGACGAGCATCCGCGGATCGTGTCGTCGTGCGTGATCGGGCTGCCGGACGAGGAATACGGCAATCGCGTGCACGCGATCGTCCAGGCCGCGGCGCCGCTCACGCCGGAGGAGCTCGAGACGTTCCTCGCCGGGCGTCTCGTGCGCTACAAGCGCCCGCGCACGTACGAATTCGTCGCCGAGCCGCTGCGCGGCGACGACGGCAAGGTCCGTCGCTCCGCGCTGCGCGCGGCCCGCCTCGAGCGCTAGACCGGATCCGGCTCGACGCGCGCGCCGAGTGAGGCGCGAACGCGTGGTATAGGATGGCGCGCAGTCCCCACGGGAGGCGCCATGAGCCGACGATCGCGAGTCCTCGCTGCACTCTCCCTTCTGCTGCTCCTCGTCGTCACGCCCGCCGCCGCGCAGCCGAGCGGCACGATGACCTGGGGCGTGCACGTCACGCTGGCGCCCCGCTGGTTCGATCCGGCCGAGACGGACGCCGAGATCACGCCGTTCCTCGTCTTCTACGCGCTGCACGACGCGCTGGTGAAGCCGATGCCCGCCGGGCTCAACACACCCTCGCTCGCCGAGTCGTGGACGATGTCGCGCGACGGGCGCACCTGGGACTTCGTCCTGCGCAAGGGCGTCAAGTTCCACAACGGCGATCCGCTCACGGCCGACGACGTGAAGTTCTCGTTCGAGCGCTACCGCGGCGCGGCCGCGAGCCTGTTCAAGCAGCGCGTGCGCGAGGTGCAGGTCGTCGATCCCCTCCGCGTGCGCTTCCATCTCACCGAGCCGTGGCCCGACTTCATGACGTTCTATGGAACGAGCGCGTCCGGCGCCGCGTGGATCGTGCCGAAGAAGTACGTCGAAAAGGTGGGCGACGAAGGCTTCAAGAAGGCGCCCGTCGGCGCGGGCCCGTATCGGTTCGTGAGCTCGCAGCCCGGCATCGAAGTCGTGCTCGAGGCCTTCGAGGGCTACTGGCGGAAGGTGCCGGGCGTGAAGCGCCTGGTCTTCCGCAGCATCCCCGACGAGACGACGCGCGCCGCCGCGCTCAAGAAGGGCGACGTCGACGTCGTGTACTTCATCAACGGACCCATCGCGGAGGACGTGCGGCGCACCCCGGGACTCTCGCTGGTCCCGACGCGGACCAACGGTGTCCTGTGGGTCGAGTTCCCCGAGCAGTGGGATCCGAAGTCGCCGTGGGCCGACCGCCGCGTGCGTCTGGCCGCGAGCCTGTCGATCGACCGCCAGGCGATCAACCAGGCCGAGTCGCTCGGCTTCTCGGGCCCAACCGGCAACATCGTCCCGCGGCACCAGGAGTTCGCGCTGCCGATCGAGCCGCACGCGTACGACCCGAAGCGCGCCAAGGCGCTCCTCGCGGAAGCCGGCTATCCCAACGGGTTCGACGCCGGCGACTTCACGCCGTATCCGCCGTACACGGGCATGGGCGAGGCGATCGTCGGCTACTTCGGCGCGATCGGCATCAAGATGCGCATCAGAACGATGGAGCGCGCGGCGTTCCTCACGGCCTATCGCGAGAAGAAGCTGAAGGGTGTCTTCGTCGGCGCGACCGGCGCCGCGGGCAATGCGTCCACGCGCATCGAGGGCGTCGCGACGAGCAAGGGCGTGATGGCGTACGGTGTGCTGCCCGAGGTCGAGCCGCTGTTCCAGAAGCAGCTGCAGGAGATGGACCGCAAGAAGCGCGAGGAGACCCTCCACCAGATCCAGCAGATCCTGCACGACCGCGTCGTCTTCGCGCCGATCTGGGAGAACGGCTTCATCCGTGCCTCGGGCCCGCGGGTCGAGGAGGCCGGCCTCACGCTGATCCGGGCGTTCCCGTACTCCGGCCCGTACGAGGACGTGCGCCTCAAAAGACCGTGACGTCGAGAACGCCATGACACGTGTGCGGCTGCCGTACACGCCGCCTCCACGACTCACGTCCGCACGCCGCGGGGCTTCGAGAGGTTACGTTGCGACCGTGGGTCGAATCCCTGTCCGCGAGCGACAGGGAAGACCTGACGCTCGTCCTCCGCGGGTATCTGAGAGGCGCCACGCGCGCAGCGTCCACAGCGCGGGGGAGCAATACGTGATCGCGCACGAAGTCGGGCATCACGCGTATCGCGCCGGAGTCGTTCACCCACGGCACGTCCGCGCAGCGCGTGCGGTCGTTCGAGCTCCGCTTCGCCCCGGGCATCCATTTCCTGGAGCGTCCTGATATAGACTGCGCCCCATGCGATACGGGTTTTATCTGCCGACGCGTGGGCATACGGCGACACCGGACGCGCTCGAGACGCTCGTCACGCGCGGGGAAGCGCTCGGCTTCTCCTCGGTGATGATCGCCGACCACATCGTCTTTCCGGCGAAGGTGGAGTCGAAGTATCCATACACCGCCGACGGCCGTTTCCCCGGCCAGGGCGACGCGCTCGAGCAGCTCGCGCTGATGGCGTTCGTGGCGGCGAAGACTTCACGGCTGCGGCTCGTGAGCAGCGTGATGATCCTGCCGTACCGGAACCCCGTCTTCACCGCGAAGGCGCTGGCGACGATCGACGTGCTCTCGCGCGGCCGCGTCACCGTCGGTGTCGGCGTGGGATGGCTGCGCGAGGAGTTCGAGGCGCTCGACGCGCCGGACTTCGAGCGCCGGGGCTCGGTGAGCGACGAGTACCTGAGGATCTTCAAGCTCCTGTGGACGACGTCGCCCGCGTCGTTCGCCGGCGAGTTCTACCAGTTCACCGACGTGCAGTGCCTGCCGCTGCCGGTGCAGAAGCCGCACCCGCCGATCTGGATCGGCGGTCACAGCCGGGCGGCGCTCCGCCGGGCCGCGCGTCTCGGCGACGGATGGCATCCGGTCGGCGCGAACCCCGCGGTGCCGCTCGGGCCGGACGACCTGCGCGCGTCGCTCGACGAGCTCGCGCGGCTCACCGACGCGCAGGGCAGGGATCCGAAGACGCTCACGATTTCCTACAAGGCGCCGGTGTACGACACCGACAAGCCGATCGCCGGCCGGGATCGACGGCCGTTCGCGGGCTCGGTGGAGCAGATTCACGAGGACATCGACGCGTTCGGGCAGCTCGGGGTGAGCGAGCTGATCTTCGACTTCCGCAGCGAGCGCCTGGATCAGAGCCTCGAGCGGATGGAGCGCTTCGCCAAGGGCCTCGGCCTCGGAGCGCGCTGATGACCCCGCGCTTCGGTCTCAATCGCTTCGACGCGCGCTCGGTCGACGCGTTCGCCGCCGACGTGCGGCGTGTCGAGGATCTCGGATGGGACGCCGCGTGGCAGCCGGACTCTCAGCTCCGCCGGCGCGACACGTACGTGCTGCTCGCGGCGGCGGCGCGCGCGACCACGCGGATCACGCTCGGCACGCTGCTCGCGAACCCGGTGAACCGGCACCCGTCGGTGACGGCGTCGTCGATCGCGACCATCGACGAGCTCGCGCCGGGGCGCGTGGTGCTCGGCTGGGGCGTGGGCGATACCGCCGTGCGCCTCGCGGGACTGCGACCGGCGCGCGTGAAGGAGCTGGAGGAGAGCACGCGCCTGATGCGCGCACTGTTCGACGGCCAGGAGGTCGAGGTCGGTGCCGCGCGGCCCGCGCGCCTGCCACACCATCGCCCGGTCCCGATCTGGATCGCGGCCGGTGGTCCGCGCACGCTGCGCATGGCGGGCGGCGTCGCCGACGGCGTGTTCATGCGCGTGGGCACCCACCCGGCGAACATCAAGACCGCGATCGACCTGATCCGTGCCGGAGCGGTGGCGGCCGGCCGCGCACCGGACAGCGTGAGGCTGGGCGTGATCTTCCACACGGTGTTCCTCGACGACCCGCGGCGCGCGCTGACGATGGCGAAGTCGATGGCCGCCGGCTACTACGAATACTCGCCGCGGCTGTTCGATCCGCCGGGGCTCACGTGGAACGGTCCGGATCCGGAGCGCCTGAACACGATCACCGGGTGTGGCCGGACTTCCACCACGCGCCCGATCTCGACGCGAGCGGGCGAGTCGTCGAGTTCCTGCCGGCGGAAGCGGCCGACGCGTTCGCGCTGCGCGGCGGGCCGGCGGAGATCGTGAAGCAGCTCGTGGACGTCCTGAGCGCGGCGCCCGCGCCGTTCGATCATGTCGTGCTGCATCCGATTCCGAATCCGCCGACGCCGGACGATCCCGAGCGCGGCTACACGGCGCGCGTCGCGCGCGAGATCCTGCCGGCGGTCCGCCGCGCGCTGGGTGGCTGAGCGCGATGCTCTTCATGGTCGTCGAGCGGTTCAAGGATCGCGACGCGAAGGCGGTCTATCGTCGATTTCGCGATCAGGGCCGCGGCGCCCCGGAGGGATTGACGTACGTCGGGAGCTGGATCGAGGCGAACTTCGACCGCTGCTTTCAGCTCATGGAATGCGACGACGCGAGGTTGCTCCAGAAGTGGGTGGTCTTCTGGAGCGATCTCATCGAGTTCGAGATCGTCCCGGTGGTCCCGTCAGCCGAGACGCGCGCAGCGATCGAGCCTCTGCTCTGAGCGCGTGTTCGCAGCGACGAGACGCAGAATCGCACGCGTGAGGAATGTTTGACGCGACGCAGCCCTAGCGGTTGACCCTTCGGCCGCTGTGCAGTGGCAAGGGCACTGCCGCCGGGGCAACGAAATCGCTATATTGACCTGCGCCGGCTTCACCGGCGCACCCGTCGCGACACCCGGCGGCGCGGCCTTGTCGAGCGCGTCGGTGTGGCATCACGCGTGCACGATCGCCCGGTCATGCGACGAATTCTCCGCGCGTCGATCTCGGTCCGCCGCTACTGGTACGTCTTCCGGAAGGTCACCGCGCCGCCGCCCGGCGAGCTCTCGAGCGAGTTCACGTGCCGGCTGGTGACGCGCGCCGATCTCCAGGCGCTCGGCGCGTTTCGCGCGCACCGCTCGCTGCCGGCCTTCGGCACGTGGCTGCGCGAGCACGACGCGTGGATCTTCGTCGCGTTCGACGGGCCGCGCGCCGTGGCGTACGACTGCGTCAGCCGTGCCGTGCCGCGGGCGCAGCCGTTCGCGCGCGTACACCTCGACGACGCCGACGTGTGGGTGCGCGACGAGTACACGCTGCCCGACTACCGCCCACGGCACCCGATGCGGACGCTGCACGCGTATCGCAACGCGGCGCTGCGCGAGCTGGGCATCGGCGGCGTCGTGCAGGCCGTCAACGAAGACCACGTCGGCTCGCTCGCCGCGGCGTACGACGACACGGTGTGGAAGGTCGAGGGCGTCGAGTATCGCCGCGTCGGGCTCATGCGGTCGGTGCGCTGGCACGCCGACGCGCGCCCGCGCCTGCATCTCCGGCTCGGCACGCGCGTCCGCGCGCACGCGGCGCCGGGCGGCGCGCCGTCAGGTCTCCAGGCTCACGCCTAGCTCTCCTGACGGCGCGAGCGGATCACGACGCGAGCTTGAACTTCTGGAAGCTGTGCGTGCCCTTCGGCACGTGGCCGCGGCTCTCGGCGAACGTCCACGTCACCTCGCTCACGTACACGTCGTGTCGCGAGTCAACCGCGAGCCCGTGGGGCGCCGCGAAGCTGCCGGGCGCCGCCGGATTCTCGCCGGGCTGACCGCCCAAGCGCGCGAGCACCTTGCCGTCCTTGTCGTACACGCTGAGGCGGCCGGACTTGATCGCGGGGTTGTCGCCCGCGGGCCCGTAGCGGAACGACTTCTGGCCGGGCTGCCACCAGAGCTCCGAGACGTACGCGCGACCCTGCGCGTCGAACACGATGTGCGTCGGACGGCGCGTGTCCGTCCACTCGCTGAGGTACTCGCCGTCGGGGCTGAAGATCTGGATGCGATCGTTCTCGCGATCGCACACGAACACGCGGCCGTCGCTCGCGACCGCGATCCCGTGCGGCAGGAAGAACTCGCCCGGGCCCTGACCCGGCGTGCCCCACGAGCGTTTCAGCTCGCCCGCCGGCGAGAACTGGTGCACGCGGCAGTTGCCGTAGCCGTCCGAGACGTAGAGGTCGCCTTTCGGTCCGACGGCGATGTTGGTCGGCCGGTTGAACGGGCCGCCCGCGCGGGTGACGGTGCGCGTGTCCTTGCCGTCGTACCCGGTGTCCGACGGCGCGTTCATCGTGCCGAGCGTGAGCAGGAGCTTGCCGCTCGGCGTGAACTTCCGCACGGTGTGATTGCCGTCGTCGGTCGCCCAGACGGAGTTGTCGGGGCCGATGCTGATGCCGTGCGTGCGCAGCGTGAAGTCGCCTTCACCCCACGAGCCGAGGAACTTGCCCCGGTTGTCGTACATGAGGATCGGGTGATCGCTGCGGCAGATCAGGAAGACGCGGTCCTCGAGATCGCAGGCGACGCCGGCGACGTCACGGTGCTCGTAGCCCTTCGGCAGCTGCTCCCAGCCTTCGACGAACTCATAACGCATGGCCAATCCTCCGGCGCGCATTCTACACTTCCGTCATGGACGCCAACGCCGCGTTCGTCGACGGAATCCCCCAGAACTACGACCGCTACCTCGGGCCGCTCCTCTTCCACGGATTCGCCGACGACCTGGCCGCGCGTCTCGACGTGAAGGCGGGCCTCCGCGTGCTCGAGACGGCATGCGGAACCGGCATCGTCACGGCGCGGCTCGCGCGCCGCCTCGGCGGGCACGGCACGCTCGTCGCGACCGATCTCAACGAGCCGATGCTCGCGCAGGCGCGGACGAAGATGCCGGGCGCGGCGATCGAGTGGCGCCGGGCGGACGCGACCGCGCTGCCGTTCGACGACGCGTCGTTCGACGCGGTCGCCTGTCAGTTCGGACTCATGTTCTATCCGGACAAGGCGAAGGGCGTGCGTGAGGCGTGGCGCGTGCTGCGCCCCGGCGGCGTCTATCTCTTCAACGTGTGGGACGTGATGGCGAGGAATCCGGCCGCGCGCATCACGCACGAAGTCGCGGCGGAGATGTTCCCGTCGGATCCGCCGCGATTCTACCTGGTCCCGTTCAGCCTGGCGGAGACACGGCAGGTGAGTGCGTGGCTGAGCGACGCGGGCTTCCAGGACGTGGCGCCGATCCCCGTGACGACGACGGGCACGAGCGAGTCCGCCGAGAGCGCGGCGACGGGGCTCATCGACGGCAATCCGATCGCCGCCGCGATCGTCGAGCGCCGCGCGGATGCGTTGCCGGACGCCAGGGCGGAGGTCGCGCGCCGTGTCGCCGCGGAGCTCGGCGCGCGGCCGGTCCGCAATCCGATGCGCGCCTTCGTCTTCGCCGCGCGCAAGCCGTAGATCAGCGGTAGCGGTAGCCGCGCGCGTCGGTCTTGCCGCCGTCGCGATAGTCGACGATGCGCTTCGGTGACGCGTGCGTGCCGAGCAGCCGCATCGGCTCGTCGCCCACCACGCGGAACGTGTGCGGCGTCTCGGGCGGGATCGCGATCGTATCCCCCTTGCGCAGCGTGACCTTCCGGTCTTCCTGTCCTTCGAGCCACGCCTCGGCGACGCCGTCCAGGATGTGAAGGATCTCCATGTACGGGTGCGAGTGCATCGGCGCAACGTACCCCGGCTGTGACGTCTGGATGCCGGTGCGCACCGGCGTGGTGCCTTCGTCGTCCCCGATGATCGGCTGGTAGATCGCATCGGGCCCGAACTTCACGATCTCTGACTCGTCGAGACGCCTCACGATGAGCTCGCCCATGTGATCGCTCCTCCCGGTTGCTCGATTATCGCGCGTCAACGCGCCCTGATGTCCGGAATCCCGCTTGACAATTTTCGGTTCCTGTCGATAGTGCATCTACTCCTGTCAGGCACAGGACCTGTCCGGTCCCGAGAGAGAGAAGGGAGACCCAGGATGGCTTCCTCCCGCATGAACCGCCGCAAATTCCTCGGCTGGACCGCCGCCAGCATGACGGCCGTCGCCGTCGGCGGCGTTCGAGCCCGCGCCAACGCCCAGAGCGCTCCCGCGTCGCCGTATCCCGACTGGATCCCGGCCAGCACGAAGCCGCCGAAGAAGGGTGGCGCGCTCACGCGCGCGTCCGCGTGGGATCCGCCGGTCATCGATCCGCGGCACACGCAGTCGGTCGGCACGTACCAGTTTGCCGGGCTCGTCTACAGCCGGCTCGTGCGGTACGCGTTCTCCGATGAGGCCGGAAGCCCGAACGACATGACGCTGAAGGGCGACCTCGCCGAGTCGTGGGAGAGCAGCAAGGACAGCCGGACGTGGACGTTCAAGGTCCGCAAGGGCGTGAAGTGGCAGAACCTGCCGCCGCTCAACGGGCGCGAGCTCACCGCGCAGGACATCAAGTGGTGCTACGAGGCGTACGCGAAGGAAGGCGTCCAGTCCTTCACGTTCCAGGAAATCGAAGGAATGGAGACGCCGGACAAGCACACGCTGCGCGTGCACCTCAAATCGCCGAACGTGCTGTTCGCGCACAACATGGCGGAGCCCGTCACCGTCGTGTTCCCGCGCGAGGTGCTGGAAGAAGACGGCGACCTCAAGAAGCGGATGATCGGCACCGGGCCGTTCATCATGAAGGAGCACACGCGCAAGGTGCGCGTGGTCCTGCAGCGGAACCCCGACTACTACGACACCGGCAGGCCGTACGTCGACCAGTACACCATCCTGTCGACCCCGGACGACGCCACCCGCAAGGCGGCGTTCCGCACGGGCCAGAGCGACATCCTCTGGTGCGCGAGCCCGTCGGAGATGGAGACGATCCGCAAGACGAACCCGCAGGTGCAGTTCCACGCGTTCCACAACACGCTCGCGCCGTTCGGGCTGGCCCTCGCGCAGGACAAGCCGCCGTACAACGACGTGCGGGTGCGGCGCGCGATCTCCATGGCGATCGACCGCCAGCGCCAGGTGAACACGGTGTTCGAGGGCCACGGCATCCTCGGCTGGGGCGTCCCGTGGATCTACGTGCAGGACAAGATGCCGACGGCGAAGGATCTCGGCCCGTACTGGGAGTACAAGCCGGAGCAGGCGAAGAAGCTCATGGCCGAGGCCGGCCACGCGAAAGGCTTCGAGACCACGCTGTTCTACTACGAGTACTTCCCGCAGATGTCCTCGCAGGTGCAGCTCGTCCAGCTGGACCTCAAGAAGAACCTCAACATCGACATCAAGATTCAGAAGCTCGACTACACGACGTACTACGGGCGCTACGTCGAAGGAAAGTGGGAAGGCATGTCGTGGGGCTTCCAGTCCGGCCACGCGATCGGCCTCGACGAGCGCACGTACCACTACATGCACTCGAAGTCGACGAAGAACTTCTTCCGCGTGAACGATCCGCAGGTCGACGAGCTCGTGACTCGCCTGCGTCAGACGCCGGATGTCGCCACGCAGCGGGCGATCGCGAAGAAGCTCGTCGACCGCGAATACGACCAGGTGCTGCGCATGTGGATGCCGTACGACAACGGCTTCCTGCTGTTCCAGCCGCACGTGCGGAACGCGTCGTCGCGGGCGCTCCGGCGCACGGACGGGTACGGGTCGCCGACGATCTCGCGCGTCTGGCTCGACAAGTGACATGGGGGGGACATACAGGCGCGCCTCCGGCGCGACGCGCCCCCCAATCCCCCCACGCTCCGCGCGCGGCGTGAAGCCGCGCGCGCCGCGGGGGTCGGCGGCCTAGCGAGAGATCGTGTACAAGTACGTCATCCGGCGGCTCCTGCTGGCGATCCCTGTCCTCCTGCTGTCGTCGCTGATCGTCTTCGCGCTGATGCGCGTCATGCCGGGCGACGCGCTCATCGCGCTCATGGGCGAGTCCGGGAACGTGAGCGCGAAGGAGCTGGCGAAGCTCCGCCACGACCTCGGGCTCGACAGGCCGTACCACGAGCAGTACGCGCAGTGGCTGTGGCAGATGGTCACACTCAACCCGGGCCATTCGATCTTCACCAACGAGCCCATTCCGGTCGCCCTGAAGAAGGCGATTCCCGTGACGCTCGAGCTCGCCGCGCTCGCGCTGATCCTCGGCCTCGTCATCGCGATCCCCATCGGCGTGCTGTCGGCCACGCACCAGGACAAGCCGTCGGACTACGTCGGACGGGTCGTCGCCGTCTCGGGGCTTTCGATGCCCGATTTCTGGCTCGGGACGCTCGTGATCACGTTCGCGGCGATCTGGTTCCAGTGGATCCCGCCGATCGGCTACGCGAGCCTGTGGGACGATCCGCTGCGCAACCTCCAGCAATTCCTGCTGCCGGCCGGCGTGCTCGGCTACCGGCTCGCCTCGGCCACCATGCGCATGACCCGCTCGACCGTCCTCGAGGTCCTCCGTGAGGACTACGTCCGCACGGCGTGGGCCAAGGGCCTCGCCGGGCGCATCGTCGTCTACAAGCACGCGCTCAAGAACGCGCTGATTCCCGTCGTCACGATCGTCGGCGGCCAGCTCGGCGTGCTGCTCGCGGGCACGGTGGTCGTGGAGACGATCTTCGCGCTGCCCGGCATGGGGCGGCTGACCGTCGAGGCGATCCTCTACCGTGACTATCCGATCGTGCAGACCAACGTGATGCTCGTCGCCGCCACGCTCGTCACCCTGAACCTCGTCGTCGATCTCACGTACGCGTGGCTCGACCCGCGGATCCGCTACCGATGAGCACCGTGGAGCGACGACAACCCGCGGCCCCCGCGGCCGTCTCCACCGCCGCGCCGGCCGCACGCGCGTTCGCGGAGGACATCCCCGCGGAAGCGTACGAGAAGGTCGAGATCAGCCGGGTTCGCGCGCTGTGGACGACGATGCGGCACAAGCCGCTCGGCGCCGCCTCCGGCGTGCTGATCCTCGTGATCGTGCTGACCGCGATCTTCGCGAACGTGCTCGCGCCGTACGATCCGCTCGACGCGGATCCGACGATCCGGCTCGCGCGTCCGAGCACCGCGCATCCCTTCGGCACCGACGACATCGGGCGCGACGTCCTGAGCCGCATCATCTACGGCGCCCGCATCTCGCTCTGGGTCGGGCTGCTCGCGGTCGGCATCGGGACCGCGGCCGGGATGGTGATCGGGCTCGCCTGCGGCTACTGGGAAGGCCGGCTCGACATGCTGCTCCAGCGCGTGATGGACGCGGTGCAGGCGATTCCCGGCCTCGTGCTGGCGCTCGCCATCGTCTCGATCCTGAAGCCCAGCACGACGAACGCGATGCTGGCGATCGCGATCGTCATCATTCCCGGCAACTCGCGCATCGTGCGCGGCGCCGTGCTCTCGGCGAAGCAGAACCGCTACGTCGAGGCGGCGGAAGCGATCGGCTGCCGTCAGCCGCGCATCGTGCTGACCCACATCCTGCCGAACGTCACCGCGCCGATCCTCGTGATCGCGTCGATCTGGCTCGGCAACGCGATCCTCATCGAGGCCACGCTGAGCTTCCTCGGCGTCGGCACGCAGCCGCCCACGCCGTCGTGGGGGCTGATGCTCAGCAGCACCGGGCGGGCCTTCATGGAGCAGGCGCCGTGGCTCGCGGTGTTCCCCGGCCTCGCGATCAGCCTGTCCGTGCTCGGATTCAATCTCTTCGGCGACACGCTCCGCGACGCCTGGGATCCGAAGCTCCGCAAGAGCTGATCGGGCCGGGCGGAAGGGGGTTTCGATGATCCGCGCTCTCGCGACCCTGCTGCTCGTCCTCGTCGTCGTGATCCCGGCCGCCGCGCAGACGCCGGCCGGCGAAGCGGTCATGGCGTGGCACGTGACCATCGCGCCCACGTGGTTCGATCCGTCGACGGCGCCGCCGCAGATCACTCCGTTCGGGCTGCTCTACGCGATCCACGACGCGCTCGTGCGGCCGCTGCCCGGACACAAGATGGCGCCGAGCCTCGCGGAGTCGTGGACGGAAAGTCCGGACGGCCTCGTGTACGAGTTCAAGCTCCGGCGCGGGCTCCGGTTTCACAACGGCGATCCGGTCACCGCCGAGGACGTGAAGTTCAGCTACGACCGGTACAAGGGAGCGGGCAGTCGCGAGCTCCAGGCGCGCGTGCGTCAGGTCGAGGTCGTCGATCCGTCGATCGTGCGCTTCCATCTCAAGGAGCCGTGGCCGGACTTCATGACGTTCTACGGGACGACCGCGACCGCGGCGGGGCTGATCGTCCCGAAGAAATACCTGACCCAGGTGGGCGACGAGGCCTTCACCAGGGCGCCGATCGGCGCCGGCCCCTACCGGTTCGTCAGCCAGAAGCCCGGCATCGAGATCGTGCTCGAAGCGTTTCCCGGATACTGGCGGCACGCCCCGTACGTGAGACGGCTCGTCATGAAGGGCGTGCCCGACAGCACGACGCGCGCGGCGATGCTGAAGACCGGCGAGGCCGACATCGCGTACGCGCTCGACGGGCCCGACGCCGAGACCGTCAAGAAGGACGCGCGGCTGCAGATCGTTCCGTCGAAGCACGCGTCGATCAACTGGCTGGAGTTCGCGGAGCAGTGGGACCCGAAGTCCGTCTGGCACGACAAGCGCGTGCGTCTCGCCGTGAACTACGCGCTCAACCGCAAGGCGATCAACGAGGCCGCGTGCCTCGGCTATTGCCCGCCGGCGGGCGTGATCGTGCCGCGCGTGATGGACTTCGCGCTGCAGGTCGAGCCGCCCGCCTATGACCCGCAGAAGGCGAAGCAGCTGCTCGCGGAGGCCGGCTACCCGAACGGCCTCGAGGCGGGCGAGGTGACGCCGATCCCGCCGTTCTTCACGATGGGCGAGGCGGTCGTGAACTACCTGAACGCCGTCGGGATTCGCGCGCGCATGCGCCAGATCGAGCGCGCCACGTTCTACTCGCAGTGGCGCGAGAAGAAGCTGCGCGGGCTCTTCATCACCGGCGTCGGCAACTCGGGCAACGCGGCGAGCCGCGTGCAGGAGTTCATGTACTCGAAGGGCAGCTACGCGTACGGCGGGTATCCGGACCTGGACGACCTCTTCCAGCAGCAGGCGCGGGAGCGTGACCTGAAGAAGCGCGAGGCGCTCCTCCACAAGATCCAGCAGATCACGATCGACCGCGTGATGTTCGCGCCGATCATGGACTTCCGCGCGCTGATGGGCGTGGGCCCGAAGGTGACCGAGCACACGATCACCTGGATCCACAACTCGCCGTTCCCGAGCTACGAGGACATGAAGATCAAGAACTGATCGCGGCGATCACGCGCCGCCGCGCGGGAGCAGCGCGGCGACGGCGACGCTGATCTCGGGCAGGGCGAGTGGCGTCAATGTCTCGGTCGGCCGCGCGGTGCGCGCGGAGCGGTAGCTCCATTCCCACGCGGCCGATGGGTCGGGGTGCGGCTGCCGGTAGATCTCCACGACGCGGTCGGTGACGTTGACGATCCAGTAGTCCTGCACGCGCCCCCGCGCGTAGAGGCTGCCTTTGACCTGCCGGTCGAAGCCGAGGCTGGTATCCGCCACCTCGATCACGAGCGGCGGCACGCTCGGGTGGGCGTTGAGGTAGTCCTCCGGAATCCCGGGGACGACCGCGATGTCCGGCTCGGGCGCCGAATCGTCGTCGAGTGAAATGGGCTTCTCCTCACGCACGAGCCAGCCCGGCGGCAGGACCCTGCGCAAAGCGGCGGCGACCAGGCACACCGAGGTGACGTGGTAGGTGCCCTGTGGCTCGGCCACGATCAGCTGGCCGCCGACGAGCTCTACACGGTCCCGGTCGAAGAATCCCGTCGCGACGAGCTTCTCGTACTCGAAGCGCGACCAGCGGCGGACGGTGAGCGGGTACTGAGTCATGCGCTCACCGTAGAGAGCGTCCGGCCACATCGTCAATGCCGTGAAATGGATACAGTCGCGCCGGGCGTCGCGGCGCGTCAGGCGGCCGGCGTCAGCCCCGGCCGACGAACGGCATCTTCGTCGCCATCACGGTGAGGAAGAGCACGTTGGCGTCGAGCGGCATGTTCGCCATGTAGACGACCGCGTCGGCCACGTGCTGCACGTCCATCAGCGGCTCCGGCCGCACCTCGCCGAAGGCCTGCGGCACGCCGTCCTTCATCCGCGACGCGAGCGGCGTCTCCGCGTTGCCCACGTCGATCTGGCCGCACGCGATGTTGTACTTGCGGCCGTCGAGCGACGTCGACTTCGTGAGCCCCGTCATCGCGTGCTTGGTCGAGGTGTACGCGACGGAGTTGGGACGCGGCGCGTGGGCGGAGATCGAGCCGTTGTTGATGATCCGGCCGCCTTGCGGCGTCTGCGCCTTCATGATCTTGATCGCTTCCTGCGTGCAGATGAACGAGCCGGTCAGATTCGTGTCGACGACGGCCTTCCACTTCTCGAACGGCAGGTCTTCCATCGGAACGGCGGGCGCGCCGATGCCGGCGTTGTTGAACAGCATGTCGAGCCGCCCGAAGGTTTCTTTCGTGCGCGCGAAGAGGTTGCGGATCGAGGCCGGATCGGCCACGTCGGTCGGCACGGCCAGCGACTGCTGGCCCGTGCCCTGGCCTTCGCGCGCGACCTCTTCGAGCAGCTCCTTGCGGCGCCCGGCGAGAACGACCGACCAGCCGTGCTTCATGAGCGCGAGCGCGGAGGCCTTGCCGATACCGCTGCCCGCGCCGGTGACGACCGCGATCTTAGACATGGAGAACCCCCTTGGATTCAGCGCCCGAGCGGGCGGCGCCAGAGGCGCCGGGAGCCCGCGAGTCCAGACGATACGTGGTGAAGCGACGACTGAGCGCCGGGAGCGGGGCGACTTCCATCACGCCAAGCGCCGGTTCCATGACGATCGCCGCCACGGTGGCGGTGACGGTGCCGTTGAGCGCGGGCCGCGGCGGCCGGCAGACCGACCACGGCGACGCGAAGTCGTCGAGCAGCGCCGCCTTGACGCTCTCACGCGTGATGCGTCCGATCTGCGGAGCGAGGAGCCCGCGCACGCGCAGATCGCGATAGAGCGTGCACGGCGTGTTCGCGATGCCGGTGTCCTTGAGCTTGGCGAGCGCGACCGGGCTCACCCAGTGGTTCGCGTGCACGAGCAGGCCGCGCTCCGGATGGACCTGGAACGTCTCGTCCGGCGCGCACTCGAAGTCGATCGCGATCCCGCCCGCGTGACTCACGATCATGTTGTTCGAGGCCGACTTCGGTGTCGCGTACACCGCGCGCATCGCGAGGGCCACGTGCTCGGACTCCAGCACCTTCCGGCGGATCAGCGCGAGAGGGACGCCGGTCTGACAGTAGTCGCGATCCGACTCGAGGTAGTTCGCCGTGATCGCGATGCCCGCGGCGTTCAGGCCCGAGCGCGCGAGCCCGCCGGCCTCGGTGAAGGTGAGGAGGTCGGGGCCGTCGTCGCGGCGGATCGACAGCACGACCGCCGTGTCGGCGCACTCGACCTTCAAGTCCCAGTTCTGCGCGTGGATGAGCTCACGGCTCTGCGTGGCGTCCGGCAGAGCAACGACACCGGTGCACGCGTCGTTCGCGTGACGCTGGCCGAGCTTGAGGATCTCCGTCCGCGCGTTCAGCAGCACGACCGCCTCGAAGTCGACGCCGGCGCCCTCCGCGATTCCACGCATCTCCTCGACGTACGCCGGCTCGAAGGCCTCGATCCGCGGCAGGTATTCCTGCACGAGCCCGCGGATCATCGCCCAGTCGCACGACATCGTCGCGAGCTGGCCCGCGTAGTGCTCGATGCCGAGCGCGATGCGCCTCGTGGCCTGGCGCCCGTACTGGCGGCCCCGCTCGCGTGGCGGTCCCGACATCTCGATGAGCGGAAACGCGTCGGTCATGGCCGCTGCATGATCGCATCGGGCGGGTGACGGCGCCAGACCTGCGTCGCCTGCTCGAAGGCATGGGCGAGCTGCAGGACACCCCACTCGTCCTGGTGACGCCCGACGATCTGGATCCCGACGGGCAGGCCGTCGTCGGTGAAGCCACAGGGGACGGAGATAGCCGGCAGGCCGGTCACGGTGATGTCCGAGCACACGCGCATCCAGTCGACGTAGGTCGGCAGCGGCACGCCTTCGATCTCGGTGATGTACGCCTGCGTGACGTCGAACGGCGGGACCTGTGTCACCGGCAGCACGAGGAACTCGTGGCGCTCCATGAATTCGCGGACGCGGTGATAGAGCGCGGTGCGCTTCGTCTCGGCCGCTCCGATGTCAGCGCCCGTCAGCTTCACGCCCTGCTCGATGTTCCAGATGACGGTGTCCTTCAGCTGATCGCGGCGCGTCTCCAGCAACGGCCCGTACTTCGTGTGGAACATCCACGCGCGCCAGACCTGGAAGATGTCGCGCGCGTCGCGGAAGTCCGGCTGGTCGTCCTCGACGATGCAGCCGAGCGCCTCGAACGTCTTGCGCTGGGTGGCGACCACCGCGGTGACGCGGCGGTCGATCGGCAGCCCGGAAGGGCTCGGGAACCACGCGATGCGGACGCCGCGGAAGTCACGGCCGAGCGGCGCGCGGAACCGGGCGCCGTCCTCGGCGATCGAGATCGGCGCACGGCGATCGGGCCCCGCGATCGCGCTCAGGAGCAGCGCGACGTCCTGGACGGTCCGTGCCATCGGCCCCTGCACGCCGAGCGAGAGCCACGCGCTTTCCGAAGGCCACACGGGTACGCGGCCGAGCGAGGGGCGCAGCCCGACGATGTTGCAGAACGCCGCCGGATTGCGCAGCGATCCGCCGAGATCGCTTCCGTCGGCGATCGGCACCATGCCGCACGCGAGCGCGACCGCGGCGCCGCCGCTCGACCCGCCGCACGTCTTCGTGACGTCGTAAGGATTCAACGTCCGCCCGAAGACCTGATTGAAGGTCTGCGAGCCCGCCCCGAACTCGGGGGTGTTGCTCTTGCCGAGCGTGATCGCGCCCGCGGCGCGCGTGCGCTCGACGATCAGCGCGTCCTGGTCGGGCACGTGATCGCGGTAGATCGGCGAGCCGTACGTCGTGCGGATGCCGCGGGTGGGGAAGAGATCCTTGTGGACGATCGGCAGCCCGAAGAGCGGCCCGGGCCGCGCGTCACCGCGCGCCAGCCCCGCGTCCTTCGCGCGCGCTTCCTCGAGCGCGCGCTCCGCGGTGAGCGTGACGATCGCGTTGACCTTGGGGTTCTGGCGCTCGATCTGCGCGAGGTGCGCCTGCACCACCTCGGTGACCGAGAGCTTGCGCGCGCGGATGTCGTCGGCGAGAGCGGTGGCGGTCCGGAAGCAGATGTCGGTCACGCCCGCGATTGTAAAGCCTGCGCGGGACGAGCCGTCCGGCCCGAAGCTCAGCGCGTCGAGGGCGGCACGCAGCGCGTCCGCCGAATCGAAGCGCAGGATGCCCGCGCCGGAGCCGCCGACGTTCGGCTTCACGACCAGCGGGAACGCGACGCGGTCGAGGACCTTCAGGATCTGCTCGCGATGGTTCACGACGACCGCGCGCGGGTAACGTACGCCCAGGCTGACCGGCACCCCCAGCGACTCGTAGTGGGCGAGCACGGCTTCCGCGTAGAAGAGGACGGTGCCGTGACCGCGCGTGTGCGACGAGGGGCTCGTGCGATTCACGACGACCGAGTAGTGTAGGTTCCGATCGTGCGGATCGAAGGTGTGGCTCGAGTGGTCGATCTTCTCGCAGGGGAGCCGGCGCGCCTCGAGCGCGGCGATTACGGGAGAATGGCCTTCATGGACATCGAGATCAAGCGGTGCTTCCTCTGACTGGAGACGCGGGCGCAGGCATGGCGCCTCAAGCGGGAGATCCGCCGGGAGCTCGGCGTGACCCCGAAGGTGCGGACGGGCGGCCTGGGGCAGCTCGACGTGACGGTCGACGGGACCGTGGTGTTCTCGAGGAAGGCGGCCAATCGCTTCCCCGAGCGCGGCGAGATCGTGCGCCTCGCGAAGGCGGTCAGCTCGTAGCCACGCTCACGCCGTCAGCGTCTGCGCCTCCGCGCGGCTGACGCCGACGACCTCGCCAGCCTGGAGGATCTCGTCCCACGTGGTCGCGTCGACCTCGATGCCGGTGCGCGCGCGTTCCTGGCGCGCGTGGCGCTCGGGGTCGCCGGGCACCAGCACCGGCTCGTCCGCGTCGGCAGGGGGCGAAGCCTTCACGTACTCGATGAAGCCGTCGACCTCGCGGCGCAGCCAGTCGACGCCCGCAAGGCGCGCGGGGTCGACGAGCACCGCGAACATGTTGTTGATCGTGCCGCCCTTGCGCACGTTTCCGGGCTGGATCGTCGGACCGCCCGAGAGCGCGCCCGCGAGCAGCTCGGTGACGATCGCCAGCGCGTATCCCTTGTGGCCGCCGAACGTGCGCAGCGCGCCGATCTTCTCGCCGTACATCACGCTCGGATCGCGCGTCGCCTTGCCCTTCTCGTCGATCAGGACACCTTCGGGCACCTCGTGGCCTTCGTTCTTCGCGACGCGTACCTTGCCCATCGCGATCGCGCTCGTCGCCATGTCGAGCAGGATGGCCGGCTGCTTCTCGGTCGCCGGAATCGCGATGCACACGGGATTCGTGACGAACCGCCCGTCGGTCCCGCGGAACGGCGCGACGAGGGCCCGATGGTCCGTCACGTTCACGAAGTGCAGGGAGACGAGTCCTGCGCCGCTCGCGAGCTCACCGTAGGCACCGACGCGTCCGATGTGCGCGGCGTTCGCCAGCGTCATCACGGTCACGCCGGTCTGCCGGCAGCGCGCGATCGCGGCGTCCATCGCCTGGCCGCACACGCAGCGCCCGTAGCCGCGGCCGCCGTCGAACATCAGGATCGCGCCGTCGTCCTTCACGACCTTCGCGCGCGTGTTCGGAATGACGAGGCCCGCCTTCAGCTGCCGGACGTACGACGGGATCATTCCGACGCCGTGGCTGTCGTGCCCGGCGAGGTTCGCCTGGACCAGGTGGTCCGCGACGAGGTCGGCTTCGGCGGCGGCGCTGCCGCCGGCCTTCAAAATCGCGCTGGTGAGCTTCCGGAGCTTGTCGGCCGTGGTTCGCATGCCGCGAACCTTACCACGCGGCGCGGCACGGGCGGCGGTGCGGACCCGGCCGGCTTCGTGTACAAATGGGGGGCGCAGTCCGAAACCCCCACGGAGGAGAAGACCCTTATGGCCCAGCTGAAGATCCCGATGGACGCGTCCCGCTTCACGACCGGCATGAGCTGGAAGGACTACATGGCCCAGATGGGCGACACGAAAGCCCGGACGGAGGAGAACTACCAGAAGTCCCAGCTCACGGACGACGAGCGGAAGTTCTTCGCCGGCGTGAAGAACGTCAAGTACGTGGTCATGACGGCGGAGAACTGGTGCGGCGACGTCCACCGCAACTCGCCGCTCGTCGCGCACTGCGTCGAGGCGATCCCGGGCGCCGAGCTCCGCGTGTTCTTCCGTGACCAGGCCACGGACCTCCGCGACGCGCTGCTGAACAACGGCTACCAGTCGATCCCGACCGTCGTCTTCATGGACAAGGACTGGAACGAGGTCGGCCGCTGGGTCGAGCGCGCGCACGCCGCGACCGTGAGGGCCGCGCAGATCCGCGTGAGCACGATCGACGCCGCGCCGAAGGACGACAAGGCGAAGCAGGACGCCGCGATGAACGACTTCCGCAGCCAGGTCAACGCGGCGTATCACGCGCCGGGCGGGGCGCTCTGGCGCGCGGCCGCCGCCGAGATCCGGCTGATCTGCGAGAACGCGGACAAGAAGAAGTAAGCCGCCGCGTCACCGCCGTCACCGCGGAGGCGCTATGATGCCTCCGCGATGACGGCGGAGAACTGCCTGACGAGCTCAGCCGCCGCGACCCCTCGCAAGCCGCGCGCATGAGCTTCCTCACCGATCCGCGGCTCGAGAGACCGTGCGATCCCCAGGGCCTGCGGCACTTCGTCCGCTCGCTCGTGTCACGTTCCTAGAGGAGGACACCCATGGCGAAGTTCAGAGTCGTCGTCCAGAAACCCGCGGCCGGCACGATCACGTACGATCTCGGCGAAGGCCCGTACGCGATCGAGCGCGAGGCGCTCGACCCGATCGGCGCCGAGATCATCGAGGTCCCCGCGAAGACCGAAGAGGAGTTCATCGCGGCTGCGCAGGACGCGGACGCGGTGATCGCGCGCAACCGCCGGATCAGCGCGGCGATCATCAAGGGGCTGAAGAAGTGCAAGGTCATCGGGCTCAGCAGCGTCGGCGCGGACACGGTCGACGTGGATGCGGCCACCGACGCCGGCATCGTCGTGACCAACGTCCCGGACGTCTTCATCGACGAGGTCGCCGACCACACGATGGCGATGTTCCTCGCCGCGCACCGGCGCCTGCGCCAGATGCATCAGCTCACCGTCGAGGGCCGGTGGAAGGAAGGCCGGCCGTCATTCAACGACGTCCCGCGCCTCTTCGGTCAGACGTTCGGCCTGATCTCGTTCGGCAACGTCGCGAAGGCGGTGGCGCGCCGGTGCCACGCGTTCGGCCTGCACGTGATCGCGTACGACCCGTACGTCGCGGAGCTCGAGATGACCGCGTCGGCCGTGGAGCCGGTGACGAGCCTGCTCGAGCTGCTGCGCCGCTCGGACTTCGTGTCGATGCACGGGCCGCTCAACAACGAGACGCACCACATGATGAGCGTGCAGCAGTTCCAGGCGATGAAGAAGAGCGCGATCTTCATCAACAACGGGCGCGGGCCGACGGTCGACGAGCCCGCGCTCGCCAAGGCCCTTCAGGAAGGCTGGATCGCCGGCGCCGCGCTCGACGTCTTCGAGCAGGAGCCGGTGGACACGGCCAACCCGCTGCTCAAGATGGACAACGTGATCGTGACGCCGCACATCGCGTCGGCCACGTCACGAATGGCCCCGGAGAGCCGCCGGCGGCTGGGCCGCGAGCTCGCCACGGTGCTGCAGGGCAAGTGGCCGCGCTCGGCGGTGAATCCGGGCGTGCTGCCGCGCACGGGGCTGATCCGCTGGCAGCCCTATCCGATGGGGCGCGGTCCGAACCGGTAGGCCGACGACGGGCAGAACAAGAAACGGCGGGCCGGGTGGCCCGCCGTTTCTTCGCCGGCGGACGACGCGCGTTACATCAGGCCGTAGAACTTCCCGGCGTTCTCGCAGGTGATCTTCTTGACGTACTCCTTCGAGAGGTGGCCGAACTGCTCCTCGATGTACTTCGACGACTCCGGCCACACGCCGTCCGCGTGCGGATAGTCCGAGCCCCACATGAGCGTCTCGACGCCCATGTCGTCGACGAGCTTGGCGCCGATCGGGTCGAGCTGGAACGTGGCCTTGCACTGGCGGCGCCAGTAGTCGCTCGGCTTCATCTTCAGGCCGAGATCGCGGAAGCGGTCCTCCCACTCGAAGTCCATCCGGTCGAGCGCGTAGGGGATCCATCCGCAGCCGCTCTCGCCGAACGAGATGCGCAGATTCGGATACCGCTCGAGCACGGCCGCGCCGATGACGGCCGCCAGGATGTTCACGAGGTTCATCTGGAAGCCGGAGACCACGGTGAAGAACGCCGCGCGCCGCGATGGGCCCGTCGCCTTGTCGAGCTGGCTCGGCGGCACCGCGGGGAACGTGTGGAAGTGGAGCGGCAGGTTCACCTCGTCGATGGTCCTCCAGAGCGGCTCCCACACGGGATGCCACATGGGCTCCATGTCCCACGAGCACGAGAGCTCCACTCCACGGAGCCCCATCTTGGCCACACGGCGAATCTCCCGCACGGCGCCGTCGATGTCGCCGTACGGCAAGCACGCGAGACCGATGAAGCGGTCCCTGTCGTACCTGCAGAAGTCCACGAGCCAGTCGTTGTAGATCCGGAACATCTCGTTCGCGGCGACCGGATCGTTCAGCCGCGTCGCGGCGCCGAGAATCCCGAAGATCACCTCGGCGTCGACGCCGTCAGCCTCCATGTCCTTCTTGCGCAGCTCGGGATTCGTCGGGCGGCGGTTGCCCTTCGCGCCGTCTTCGTAGAGCCCGGTGGACGCCATCTTGTCGACGCGATAGTTCTGCCCGGGCACCAGCTTCTGACCGGCAGGACCGACACCGTTGAGCAGCCCGAACGATCCGCCGTTCTTGCACGTCCAGTACGGACCGTCGGGCCCGTCGGTGACGAACGGCATGCGCTCCTTGAGCCCCACCGACGCGTTCGACGTGAAGATGTCGGGCGCGAGCATCGGCAGGTCGATGTGGCAGTCGGCGGAGATGCGCTGATAGTTCGCCATCGCGGGTCTCCTAGATGCCGGCGCGCTTGAGGACGATGCCGATGTTCTCGGCGGCCTGCTTCCGCGCGCCGCTGTCGATCTCGCGCACCATGTCGACGACGGCGCTGTTGACCGGCGTGGGCACGCCCTTCGCCTTGCCCTGCGCGACCACGTGGCCGTTCATGTAGTCGATCTCCGTCGGCCGGCCCTTCGCGACGTCCTGCGCCATCGACGCGCGCCAGTTGCGCCCGCCGGCGGAGGCCGGCGTCAGCATGCGATCGAGCTCGTCCCACGTCTCGCGCCTGTCGGCGCCCGCCCACGTGTCGACCTCGGCGCCGTTGAACTTCGGGATCGTGAAGCCCTGCGCGAGGCCGACGCGCGCGGCCTCGTGGGCGATATGGATCGTGATCGTGCGGCCGACCTCGCTCGACATGATGTCGTTGGAGCCGAGGCCAGACATGCCCTGCACGGGGTTGCCCATCGAGTTCGCGCAGAGCTTCGACCAGCGCTCGCCCCAGAGGTTGTCGGTCGCGTAGGCGCCGTCCAGGACGCGGAGCATCTCCGCGAGGTCCTCGGTGCGCCTGGTGATCTTGCCGTCGTGCTCGCCCGCGCGGAACACGTCGTGGCCCTTGTTGCCGCCCTTCTCCATCCCGCGCTCGACCTTGCCGGGCGTCCACAGCGCGACGCCGATCTTCGACATCACGAGGCCGACCGAGCGCTCCTTGCCGGCGACCGAGGCGACGATCGGATCGGGCCAGCAGTTCTCCGACGCCACGACGTAGCCCTCGGGGCGGAGGTGACGGATCGCGAGCTGCGTCGCCCACGCGGTGTCGTAGACCTTCATCGCGACGAACGCGATCTCGAAGTCGCGCGCCAGGCGCTGCGCGTCGTTGAGGTGCACCGCCTTCGGCCGCGCGACGAACGGATCGTGCGGACCGGTGACCTGGATGCCGTCACGATTGATCGTGTCGACGTTCTCCGCCCACGGATCGACGAGCGTGACGTCGTGACCCGCTCTGGAGAGGAAGCTGCCGATGTAGCTGCCGATCGCGCCCGCGCCGACGAACAGGACCTTCTTGCCCATGGGACCCCCGGAGGAGAGATTGTAGGCGGCATCATACTCGCGAATTATCTATGCTCGACGGAGCATAGCGCGCAGGGCGCCCGCGGCGTGTAGGATCGGATGGCCGGCGGAAGCAGGCGTCGATTCCACACATCAGGAGCGCGGTGATGCGCATTTACTACGACATCAAGCTCGGTGACCGGACGATCGCGAAGCGCGAGCTCGAAGGCGAGGCCGTCGTCAAGGCCGGCCGTTACTGGATCGCGAAGGAGCTCCTCGCGCTGGGCGCGGCGACCGTGGACCCCCTCGGGCCCCAGAACCCGTTGATCTTCTCCGCCGGGCCCTTCGCCGGCACCACGTTCTCCAATGCCAACCGCACGAGTGTCGGCTGCAAGAGCCCGCTCACCGGCGGCATCAAGGAAGCGAACGGCGGCGGCAGCTTCAGCTTCGGGCTCGGGCAGCAGGGGATCGCTGGCTTCACGCTCCACGGCGCCTCGCCGAGCTGGGTCGTGATGCACTTCAAGAAGGACGGCGCGATCGACTTCGACGACGCCGCGCCGTATCTCGGCAAGGGCAACTTCGAAGCGCAGGAGATGCTGCACCAGAAGTACGGCAAGAAGGTCACGATCGCGCTCTGCGGACCGGTGGGTGAGTATCAGGGCCTGCTCGGCGGCGTCGCGTTCAGTGACAAGGATGGCCGCCCGGCGCGGCTCTCCGCGCGTGGCGGTGTCGGCGCCGTGATGGGCGCGAAGAAGGTGAAGGCCATCGTCGTCGATCTCGACAAGATGCCGAGCTTCCACGAGCCGACGAAGGTCAACGCGGCCGTGAAGGACTACTCGAAGATGCTGCTCGCGGACTCGATGGTGCAGAACTTCTACCAGAAGATCGGCACCATGGGCATGGCGGACCTCCAGAACACGCTCGGCGGTCTTCCGGTGCGTAACTTCAGCGCGGGCCAGCAGGCCGACGTCGCGAAGGGCGAGAAGTTCAAGATGGGCGGCGAGTACATCGTGCCGCTCACCAACGCGCGCGGCGGGGAGATGACCCACGCGTGCATGCCGGGCTGCGTGATCCAGTGCAGCAACGTCTACGTCGACGCGGCCGGCAAGGAAGTCGTCTCCCCCGTGGAGTACGAGACGCTCGGGCTGCTCGGCACGAACTGCGGGCTGAGCGATCCCGACGACCTCGCGCAGATGAACATGCTCGCGAACGACCTCGGCGTCGACACGATCGAGCTCGGCGCGATGATCGCCGTCCTGATGGAAGCTGGCCTCGGCCAGTTCGGCGACGTCAAGTTCATGGCCGACGTGATGGCGGAGCTCCGGAAGGGGACCGAGAAGGGCAAGCTCTGGGCGCAGGGCACCGCGCGCGTCGGCGAGCATTACAAGGTGAAGCGCGTGCCGGTCATCAAGAAGCAGGCGATCAGCGCGTACGACCCACGCGTGATCGAAGCGACGGGCGTGACCATGATGGCGACCGCGCAGGGCGCCGACCACACGGCCGGCAACCTGCCGCGGCTCAAGACGCGCGAGATGGACCTCGCGTCGATCAAGGAGCAGAGCCTCGCGCACCAGGCGCGCGTCGCGGCCAACGACTCGCTCGGCCTCTGCATCTTCGGCATGAGCGTCACCAACCCGAACACGCAGTTCCTCACTGACGCGCTCAACGCCGCGCACGGCACGAGCCTGACCCCCGCGTTCTTCGAGGCGCTCGGGCGCGAGGCGCTGAAGCTCGAGTGGGAGTTCAACAAGCGGGCGGGGTTCACCGCGAAGGACGACGAGCTCCCGGCGTTCTTCTACGAGGAGCCGCTGCCGCCGACGAACCTCGTCGCGCGCTTCCACGGCCCGGACGTGCACGGGATGTACGAGACGCTGAAGGTCTAGTCCCGCACGACGCCGCTAGACGCCGACGCCCGCGGGGACGATGCCGTCCCACGCGGGCGTGCGCGTCGCGAGCGGCGGCTCCGCCGTTGGTCCTTCGCCCGCGACGGTCGTGCGGCGCATGACGCGCACGTGCTTCGACGCATCCCACGGACGGCCGCGATGCAGGATGCAGCGGTTGTCCCACATGACCAGGTCCCACCGCTTCCAGCGATGCTGCAGGACGAGCTCCGCGCGCGCGGTGTGCGCGAGAAGCTGGTCGAGCAGGCGGCGTGATTCTTCGTACGGCAGCCCTTCGATGTACCAGGCGTGCGAGCCGATGTAGATCGACTTCCGGCCGTTCACCGGATTCGTGCGGACGAGCGCCTGTCGCACCGGCGGCAAGCCGCGCTCGTGCTCGGGATCGAAGAGGCCTTTCGCGATCGTGCTGCGCGAGTAGAGGATGCTGTGAACGACCACGCGGCCGTCGATCTTCCGCCGCGTCTCCTCCGGCAGCGTCGCGTACGCGTGCCGCATGCTGACGAACTCGGTTTCGCCGCCCGCCGGCGGCACCTCGCGGCCCGACAGCAGCGACGCCATCGCGGGCACCGGCTTGAACGAGCTGTCGGTGTGCCAGAGCTGGTTGCCGGACTGGTAGATCATCCGCCGATCCGACCAGTCCATCAGCTTCTCGTCGTGGTCCGGATCGATGTTCGAGAGATCGACCAGATTGGGGTGCAGGCGGTTCTCGCGGCCGGTCGCGTTGAGCGTGGTCTCGAGCGGACCGAAGCGCTCGCTGAAGCGCATCTGTTGCTCGTCGGTCACGCGCTGGTCGTGGAAGACGAGCACGGAATGCTCGTCGAACGCGCTGGCGATGCGGCGGAACGTCGCGTCGTCGACGGGACGCGCGAGATCGACTCCGTGAACCTCTGCGCCGACATGTGGAAGCAGGGGTGTGATCGTCACGCCATCGTGCGAATCCGCCATGACAGCCTCCTTCGTAACCGGAGCATAGCAAGGATCGCCCGGGCGGCCGGCCGTCTGCGGTACCATCGAAGCTATGACAACCCTCACTGTCGACGAACCGAAGGACCTCAAGCAGCACATCGGCAAGGAGCTCGGGCCGTCGGAGTGGATGACCGTCGATCAGGCGATGATCGACCGGTTCGCCGACGCGACCGGCGACCACCAGTGGATTCACGTCGACGTCGAGCGCGCCAAGCGCGAGATGCCGGGCGGCAAGACGATCGCGCACGGGTATCTCACGCTGTCGCTCGTCCCGCGCATGGCGGCGAGTCTCGTGACCGTGACCAAGCGGAGCCGCGGCATCAACTACGGCTCGAACAAGGTCCGCTTCACGAGTCCGGTGCCGGCGGGAGCCAGGATCCGGCTCCGGCAGCGGATCACGGCCGTGGACGACATTCCGGGGAACGGTGTGCGGGTCACGTCCGAAGTCCAGGTGGAGGTCGAGGGGCAGGAGAAGCCAGCCCTGGTCGGCGAGATCATGGGTCTCCGGTTTGCCTAGCTGTAAATTCGACTCGCCTGTCTTCCGTCCAACCATGCGCAGCACCAGGAGAGGGACGGGAACCATGCGAAAAATCGCCGCTGTCGGTCTCATCGTGGTCGCGGCCAGCCTGCTGCTGGTTTCCAGGAGCGAGGCGAGTGGGCGCCACTTTCATGGCAGTCACCCCCGCCACGCGTACCACTCGCGGGTCGTGATCGGCTTCGGACCTGCGGTCTATTTCGGCCCGTATCCGTACCCGTACTACTACTATCCGCCGCCGCCCGCGGTGGTCTACACGCTGCCGCCGGTCGTCGTCCAGGAAGCGCCGGTATACGTGCAGCAGGCGCCCCCCGCTCAAGCTGCGCCGCTTCCGCCGGCACCGGCACCGAGCGCGGAGCTGTACTGGTACTACTGCCAGAGCGCGGGCGGTTACTACCCGACCGTCGCGAGCTGTCCCGAAGCGTGGGTGAAGGTCCCGCCGAGGCCATGACGATCAAGCGCCTCGCACTTCCGGTTGCGGCGATCGTGCTCTTCGCCGGCTGCGTCACCGTTCCGTCCGGGCCGACGGTGATGGTCCTTCCCGGGCAAGGTGTGCCCTTCGACCGCTTTCAGAATGACGACTACGCGTGTCGTACGTTCGCCTCGCAGCAGATCAACCCGTCCTCGTCGGACGTCACGCGCAGCACGGTCGGCGGCGCGGCGGTCGGGACGCTGCTCGGCGCGGCAGCCGGCGCGGCGTTCGGTGCGATCGCCGGCAATCCGGGGATGGGAGCGGCTGTCGGCGCCGGCGTCGGCGCGGTGGGTGGAACGGCCTACGGCGCGAGCGCCGGTACTTCGCAGTCGATCTCGCTGCAAAGTCAGTACGACGGGGCCTACATGCAGTGCATGTACGCGAAGGGTCATCAGGTCCCGGTCCGCCGCGGATCGATGTCGCCCTCGTACGCGACGCAGCCCGGCGTGAAGCCGCCACCGCCTCCGCCGCCTCCGCCGCCGCCACCCGCAGCGCTGCCGCCCGGTATCCCGCCGCCGCCGGCTGGGACACCGCCGCCTCCGCCGCCGCGCTAGGCGTCGAAGCGCGAGACTCGGGAAGGAGCGAGCCCACCCGGCTCGCTCTTTTCGCCTTGGCGCACTACACTGCCGTGAGCGATGGCAGCCGAGCGCCCGTACGCGATGAGCGAGAGCTTCCGGAGCATCCTCTGCATCGCCGCGCATCCCGACGACATCGAGTTCACGATTGCCGGGAGCGTTGCGCGCTGGACGCGTGAAGGGCGGCGCGTCGCCTTCTGTCTCGTGACGACGGGCGGGGCCGGGACCAACGAGCACACGCCGAGCGGCGACGGCCTGGTGCCGACGCGGGAGCGCGAGCTGCACGAGGCGGCGCGCATTCTCGGCGTGAACGACGTCGCCTTGCTCGGGTATCAAGACGGCGTCGTCGAGCCGACGCTCGGCCTGCGGCATGATCTCACGCGCGTGATCCGTCGCGAGAAGCCCGACGTCGTCGTCTGCAGCGACCCCACCGTGCGGTATTACGGCAACGAGTACATGAATCACCCCGACCATCGCGCGGTCGCGAGCGCGGCGCTCGACGCGGTCTTTCCGTCGGCGGAGACACGCGGGATCTTCGTCGACCTCCTGACGGAAGGGCTCGAGCCGCACAAGGTGAAGGAAGTTCTGATCAGCGGCGCCGTGCCGCCCGACACGTGGGTCGACATCACCGACACCTTCGAGGCGAAGTGCGCGGCGCTCAGAGCCCACGTCTCGCAGGTCGGCAAAGGCGAGTGGGTCGAGCCGCTCCTGCGCGAGTGGGCGGAGCGTGACGGCAAGAGCGTCGGGGTGACGCACGCCGAAGCCTATCGCCGGATGATTCTCTGGCGCTGAGCAGTCCGAGACGCGGGGAGGTATGCCATGAGTGATGACAAGGTCGAGACCGTCCGATCGACGAGCAGCGGCACGCTGGGGCGCGCGCGGAACAGCGCGCGGGACGCGAGCGTGTCGTTCGATTCGTCGTCCCGCCCGCAGCCTGACGCGCTGACCAACAGCGAGGCGTTCCTCGCGGCCGTGTCGTCGTGCGGCGTCACGCTCATCGAGATGCACGCCAGGGAAACCGGCGTGAAGCTCGACAGCATGACGGTGACGATCGAGGGCACGCGCACGGCCGCGCGACCCAATCGCTACGCGCGCGTGCACATGGCCTTCGAGTTCAACGGGGTCAGCCAGCACGACGCGGAGGCGCTCGTCGAGACATATCGCGGCCGCTGACCGCTCTACGGCACGGTCGCGGACGCGACCGCGGTGACCGTCAGCGTCGTCGCCAAGCCCCGCTAGGCAGCCGCATCTGAAGGGGATGGTTAATTGACTTAACTGTTTAGGGCGGCGATCATTGGGACCATGTTGACCGCGCGCCGCCGCCGGCCCGCGCGTCCGAAGCGGACCCCACGGTTGTCCGACGACGCGCAACGCCTGCTCGATCTGCTGAACGCCCTCGGCAGCACCACGTTCAGGCAGATGGTCTGGCAGCGCCTGTCCGAGCTCGACCTCACGTTCGCGCAATCGCAGGTGCTCTTCCACGTGAACGACCATCCCGGCTGCCCGATGGGCGACGTCGCGAAGGCGTTCGGCGTGACGCTGCCCGCGGTGACGCACATCGTCGACCGGCTCGTGCAGAAGGGCCTCGCGGCTCGGGGCGCCGTGCCCGGCGATCGCCGTGTGGCGGCGCTCGAGCTGACGCCGCCGGGCCGCGCGCTCGCGCAGGAGCTGCACGCCACGCGAACGCGGGCGATGGAGGCGATCCTGGCGCGCGTGTCCCCGGCGGAGCGTCGCCGCATCGTGAGCGGCGTGGAATCGCTGGTCGACGCCGCCACGCGCGCGTCGGAGGAATCGCGCCCGTGAAGGCCAGAGGCCCTCTCGTGACCGTCTGCCGCCAGCTCTTCGCGCTCCTCGCGCTCGCCGCGCTCACGTCCGGCTGCTCCGATCGGGCGACCGCGCAGAAGGCCCCGCCGGCGCCGCCCGCCGTGCCAGTGATGGTGGCCGACGTGCAGCAGCGCGTGGTCCCGCTGCAGGTGACCGCGGTCGGCACGGTGCAGGCGTCGACGACCGTGGGTGTGAAGTCGCAGGTCGCGGGCGAGATCCGCGAGGTGCACTTCACCGAGGGCCGCGACGTCAAGCGCGGCGATCTTCTCTTCACGATCGATCCGCGGCCGTTCGAGACCGCGCTGCGCCAGGCGGAGGCCGCGCTCGGTCAGCGGCAGGCCGAAGTCTCGCAGGCCCAGGCCACGCTCGCGCGCGACGTCGCGAACCAGGACTGGATGCAGGCGCAGGAGAAGCGCTACCGGGCCCTCCTCGAGCAGGGCCTGATCTCGCGCGAGCAGTACGAGCAGATCCGCACCAACGCCACCGCGATGGAGGCGAGCGTCCGCGCGCTGCGCGCCGCCGTCGACAACACGAAGGCCGCGGTGACCGCGGCGCAGGCGGCGGTCGAGAACGCCCGGCTCCAGCTCTCGTACACGCGCATCCACGCGCCCGGCGACGGCCGCACGGGCAACCTGCTCGCGCAGCGCGGGAACGTCATCAAGGCGAACGAGGACAACCCGCTCGTCGTCATCGCGCAGGTCCATCCGATCTTCGTATCCTTTGCAGTCCCCGAGGGGCACCTCGCCGCCGTGAAACGCTACCAGGCCACGGGCTCGCTTCGCGTGGAGGCACGCGCGCCGAACCAGCCGCCCGCGGTCGGCACGCTGACGTTCCTGAACAACACCGTCGACCCGACCACCGGGATGATCCAGCTCAAGGCCACGTTCGCGAACACCGACAACGTGCTGTGGCCGGGCCAGTACGCCGAGACGACCCTGACGCTGACGAGCGAGACCGCGCTCGTCGTGCCGTCGCAGGCGATCCAGGCGGGCCAGCAGGGGCCGTTCGTGTTCGTCGTGAAGCCGGATCTCCGCGTCGAGTCGCGCAAGGTCGAGCCCGGCCGCCGCCTCGAGCGCGAGACGATCGTGACCAAGGGGCTCAGCGCCGGCGAGCGGATCGTGACCGACGGACAGCTGCGGCTCATCCCGGGCGCGAAGGTCGAGGTCAAGGCCGGCAAGCCGTCGTGAAGCCAGAGCTCTTCATTCGCCGTCCCGTCCTCACGACGCTGCTGATGGCGGCGATCATGATCTTCGGGGTGATGGCCTATCGGCTGCTCCCCGTGAGCGACCTGCCGAACGTCGACTTCCCGACGATCCAGGTGATCGCCAACCTTCCCGGCGCCAGCCCGGAGACGATGGCGTCCGCGGTCGCGACGCCGCTCGAGAAGCAGTTCAGCACGATCGCCGGCATCGACTCGATGACGTCGACGAGCGCGCTCGGCGTGTCCAACATCACGATCCAGTTCACGCTCTCGCGCAGCATCGACGCGGCCGCGCAGGACGTTCAGGCCGCGATCGCCAAGGCGGCGCCGCTCCTGCCGCCGAGCATGCCGACGCCGCCGATCTATCAGAAGGTGAACCCGGCGGACCAGCCGGTGCTCTACCTCGCGCTGAGCTCGCCGACGCTGCCGCTGTACACGGTCGACGAGTACGCGCAGACGAACCTCGCGCAGCGCATCTCGACGATCTCCGGCGTCGCGCAGGTCTTCATCTTCGGCTCCCAGAAGTACGCGGTGCGCGTGCAGGTCGACCCGCGCGCGCTGGCCTCGCGGGGCATCGGCATCGACGAGGTCGAGCAGGCGATCTCGCGCGGCAACGTCAACAAGCCCACGGGCACGCTCTACGGCACGCACCAGACCTTCAACGTCCAGGCGACCGGCCAGCTCATGGACGCGGCCGCGTACCGGCCGCTCGTCGTCTCGTACCGCAACGGCGCGCCGGTGCGGCTCGACGAGATCGGCAAGGTCGTCGACGGCGTCCAGACCGACAAGGTCGCGAGCTGGTTCAACGACGACCGCGCGGTGGTGCTCGCGATCCAGCGCCAGCCCGGAACCAACACGATCGAGGTCGTCGACGCGATCCGCGCGCTGATGCCGTCGTTCCGGCAGCAGCTGCCGGCGTCGGTCAACCTCAGCGTCGTCTACGACCGCTCGGTCGCGATCCGCGAATCCGTGCACGACGTGCAGTTCACGCTCGGCCTCACGATCGTGCTGGTCGTGCTCGTGATCTTCCTCTTCCTGCGCAACCTCTCGGCCACGCTGATCCCGAGCCTGGCGGTGCCGCTGTCGATCGTCGGCACGTTCGCCGTCATGTACCTCCTCGGCTACACGATCGACATCATCTCGCTCATGGCGCTGACCCTCTGCGTCGGGTTCGTGGTCGACGACGCGGTGGTCATGCTCGAGAACATCGTCCGCCACATGGAGCAGGGGAAGTCGCGGATGGAAGCCGCGCTCGCCGGCGCGCGCGAGATCGGCTTCACGATCCTGTCGATGACGATCTCCCTCGCGGCCGTGTTCATCCCGGTCCTGTTCATGGGCGGCGTCGTGGGCCGGCTCCTCCACGAGTTCGCGGTCGTGATCGGCGCCGCGGTCATCGTCTCGGGCGTCGTGTCACTGACGCTGACCCCGATGCTGGGCAGCCGGTTCCTGCGCCACACCCACGGCCGCCACAGCCGGCTCTACAACGCGTCGGAGCGCGTGTTCGACGGCATGCTGTCCGTCTACGACCGGACGCTGCAGTGGACGCTGCGGCACCGCCGCCTCACGATGGCCACGCTGCTCGCGACGTTCGTGCTGACCGCGTACTTCTTCATGCTGATCCCGAAGGGCTTCATCCCGAACGAGGACAACGGGACGATCTTCGCCTTCACGGAGGCGGCCCAGGACGTGTCGTTCGAGGCGATGATGGAAAAACAGCGCGCGGTCGCCGCGATCGTGCGCCAGCAGCCGTACGTCGAGCAGCTCATGTCGTTCATCGGGGCCAGCGGCGCCAGCACGAACATGAGCAACGGCCGGATCTTCGTCCGGCTGAAGCCGCGCGAGCAGCGCGAGCACGTCGACAAGCTGATCGCCCAGCTGCGCCCGAAGCTCGCGACGATTCCCGGGATCCGGGTCTATCCCCAGGTGCTGCCGACGATCCGCATCGGCGGCCAGCTCACGAAAGCCGTCTACCAGTACACGCTGCAGGACGCCGACCTGCAGGAGCTCTACTACTGGGCACCGATCCTCTTCGACAAGATGCGCGACCTGCCGGGGCTGCAGGACGTGAACACCGACCTGCAGATCACGAGCCCGCAGATCACGGTGGAGATCAATCGGGACCGCGCGTCCACGCTGGGCGTCAGCGCGGATCAGATCGAGAGCGCGCTCGGCGCCTCCTACGGCGCGAAGCAGGTGTCGACGATCTACACGCCCGCGAACCAGTACTGGGTGATCCTCGAGCTCGATCCGCAGTACCGGCGCGATCCGACCGCGCTGCCGCTGCTCTACATCCGCTCGAACAGCGGGCGCCTCATCCCGCTCGATGCCGTCGCGTCGCTCCGGCCCGGTCTCGGGCCGCTGACCGTCAACCATCTCGGCCAGCTCCCCGCGGTGACGATCTCGTTCAACACGAAGCCCGGGGTGTCGCTGAGCGACGCCGTCCAGCACGTGCAGGCGCTGCAGCGTGATCTCCGCGTGCCGGCCACGCTCAACACGAGCTTTCAGGGGACGGCGCAGGCGTTCCAGTCGTCGCTGCAGGGACAGGGGTTGCTGCTGCTGATCACGATCCTCGTGATCTATCTCGTGCTGGGCATCCTCTACGAGAGCTTCATCCACCCGCTCACGATTCTCTCCGGCCTGCCCTCGGCCGGCGTGGGCGCGCTCGCGACGCTGCTGCTCTTCAACCAGGAGCTCAACGTCTACGGCTTCGTCGGGATGATCATGCTCGTCGGCATCGTCAAGAAGAACGCGATCATGATGATCGACTTCGCGCTGGAGGCGGAGCGCGGCGGCATGACCCCGCGCGAGGCGATCTACCAGGGCTGCCTCCTGCGCTTCCGGCCGATCATGATGACCACGATGGCGGCGCTGCTCGGGACGCTGCCGATCGCGCTCGGCATCGGCGCCGGCGCCGACGCGCGCCGCTCGCTCGGTCTCGCGGTCGTCGGCGGCCTGCTCGTCTCGCAGCTCTTGACGCTCTACATCACGCCGGTGCTGTATCTCTACATGGAAGGCGCGCAGAAGTGGATGGCGAGCCAGCCGATCTCCCGTGTGCTGCGCTGGCGCCGCAGCGACGTCCCGTCGCCGCAGCCCGCCGGCGGCGTGGCGGGAGGGGCCTAGCGCGCGCCGAAGCCCCGCGCCATGAAGCTCGCCACGAAGACCATGATGCCGACGATCGCCATCTCGATGTGGTTGAGGACGTACAGCGTCCGCGCGCTCGAGACGTCTGGCCTCTGACCGCGTCCCCGCGCCCGGCGCCAGCCGATCAGCGTCAGCATCGGCCGGATCTCCAGCAGCACCACGATCGCGAACAGCGCCATCTTCGTCCAGAAGAGCGTCGAACCGAGATAGAACGCGCTACCCTTTTCCAGGCCCGCGAACGCGCGCAGGAGCCCGGTGACGAGCCACAGCCCGGCGGCGATGCCCCAGGCGTTGTCGGCGGCGAACAGGCGGCGCAGGCCCGCGTCGTCGAGCGGCCCGCGGAGCGCCCGGCCGCGAAGCATGACGGCGGGGAGCCCGATGGCGAGCGTGAAGAGGTGGAGGCTCGAGACGATGGCCGAGAGTGCCGGCACGGTGAGGGGATTCTACCAATGAGCCACCTGTTCGCCTACCTCTCCCGCATGAAGTTCATCCGGCGCTGGGGCCTCATGCACAACACCTACCCGGAGAACATCCAGGAGCACAGCCTGCGCGTGGCGATGATCGCGCACGCGCTCGCCGTCATCCGCAACCGTCAGTTCGGCGGCACGGTGAATCCGGAGCGCGCGGCGCTGCTCGGGCTCTATCACGACGCGGGCGAGGTCCTCACCGGCGACATGCCGGCGCCGGTGAAGTACTTCAACCCGCAGATCCGCGCCGCCTATGGCGCGATCGAGACCGCCGCGCACGAGAAGCTCATGGCGATGGTCCCGGACGCGCTGGAGGCGGACTATCGTCCACTGCTGTTTCCGGCCGGCGCCGACCGTGCGCTCTGGCAGCTCGTGAAGGCCGCGGACAAGGTGTGCGCGTACGTGAAGTGCCTCGAGGAGGTCGCCGCCGGCAACAACGAGTTTGCGAAGGCCGAGAAGGCGCTGCGCGCCGCCGTCGACGCGCTGGACCTGCCCGAGGTGCGCTACTTCATGGAGACGTTCGCGCCGAGCTTCCGTCTGACGCTCGACGAACTTCAATAGGTGAGGACAATGGCCAACGTCGATACGCGCAGCATTCTCGAGTCGCCTCCCAGCACGTGGCAGATCACGACGGCGGGCGAAGGCCCGCGCGGCAGCCTGCCGCTCACCGCGGAGATGCTCCTCGATCGCCCGAGCGGCGACATCTTCGGGCTGACGCAGAACGCCGGCATGGGCTGGGATCCGCGCGAGCTCGGCCGCCCCCAGTACCTGATCCTCGGCACGCAGGGAGGCGTGAGGGCGCCCGACGGCCGCCCGATCGCGCTCGGCTATCACACCGGCCACTGGGAGATCGGGCTCCTGATCGAAGCCGCCGCGCGCGAGCTCGCGGCGCTCGAGTGCCTGCCGTTCGCCGCGTTCTGCTCCGACCCGTGCGACGGCCGCACGCAGGGCACGGTCGGCATGATGGACAGCCTGGCCTATCGCAACGACGCCGCGCTCGTGTTCCGCCGGCTCATCCGCTCGCTGCCGACGCGTCAGGGCGTGCTCGGCGTCGCCACGTGCGACAAGGGCCTGCCCGCGATGATGCTGGCGCTGGCGGCGATGCGCGATCTGCCGACGGTGCTCGTTCCGGGCGGCGTCACGCTGCCGCCACGTGACGGCGAGGACGCGGGCAAGATCCAGTCGATCGGGGCGCGCTTCGCGCACGGCGAGATGACGCTCGAGCAGGCCGCCGATCTCGGCTGTCGCGCGTGCGGCTCGCCGGGCGGCGGCTGCCAGTTCCTCGGCACGGCCGCGACGTCTCAGGTGATCGGCGAGGCGCTCGGACTGGCGCTCCCGCACGCCGCGCTCGCGCCGTCCGGCCAGCCCGTGTGGAGCGACATGGCGCGCCGCTCCGCGCGCGCGCTCGTGGCGCTGCGCGCACGCCGCCTCACCACGCGCGACGTCGTCACCGACGCGGCCGTGCGCAACGCGATGATCGTGCACGCCGCCTTCGGCGGGTCCACGAACCTGCTCCTCCACCTGCCGGCCATCGCGCACGCGGCGGGCCTGCGACGTCCGAGCGTCGACGACTGGATCGAGATGAACCGGCGCGTGCCGCGGCTCGTCGACGTGCTGCCGAACGGTCCGGTCGGACATCCGACGGTTCGCGTCTTCCTCGCGGGCGGCGTGCCGGAAGTCATGCTGCACCTTCGCCGGCTGCGGCTGCTCGACCTGGACTGCCTGACCGTGAGCGGCGAGAAGCTCGGCGCCGTGCTCGACTGGTGGGAGGCCTCGGATCGCCGCCGCGCGATGCGCGAGCACCTGCGCCGCGCGGACGGTGTCGATCCGGACGACGTGATCATGGATCCGGACCGGGCGCGGTCGCGCGGACTCACCAGCACCGTGACGTTCCCGCGCGGCAACCTCGCGCCCGAGGGCTCGGTGATCAAGAGCACCGCGATCGATCCCTCGGTCGTCGACGCCGACGGCGTGTACCGCAAGACGGGCCCCGCGCGCGTGTTCACGCGCGAGCGCGACGCGATCGCCGCCATCAAGAGCCGCGGCGAGGATCGCCTCAAGCCCGGCGACGTGCTCGTGCTCATCTGCCGCGGCCCGCTCGGCGCGGGGATGGAGGAGATCTACCAGATCACCGCCGCGCTCAAGCACCTGTCGTTCGGCAAGCACATCGCCGTGCTGACGGATGCGCGGTTCTCCGGCGTGTCGACAGGCGCCTGCATCGGTCACGTCGGCCCGGAAGCGCTCGCGGACGGTCCGATCGGCAAGCTCGTGGACGGCGATTCGATTCGCATCGTCATCGACAGGGTCAAGCTCGAGGGCAGCGTCGATCTCGTGGGCCCGGACGGCAGCGTCGAAGGAGGCACGCGGGTGCTGACGGCGCGCGCACGGCGGCCCGATCTCGCGGCCGATCCCGATCTTTCGCCCGACACCAAGCTGTGGGCGGCGCTCCAGCAGGTGGGCGGCGGAACGTGGGGCGGTTGCGTTTACGACGCTGACGCGATCGCGGCCGCGCTCACGGCGATTCGACCCGCGGCACCACCGGCACGCTGACGGCGTCGGCGCCCGGGCTCGCGCTCCGGAGGCTCGGACATTCCGCCCGGCGAGCCGCGAGAATTCCTCACACGCGCGAGGCGCCGCGCGCGGTCAGGCCGCGAGCGAAAGAAACGCGACCCAGGCGAGCGCGCCCGCGATGACACCGAGCGCCACGCCACCAAAGTCTCGCAGGGATTCGCGTTTCGCGACGTGGCGGCGCCCCGCGAGCGGGACGACAGACGGCCTCCTCGCACCGCTAACTACGCGAGGAGTCCAAGCAAGCGATGTGCCGAAGCGTGACCACGGGGACGATCACGTGCGCTATACTCACGGGCGTGATGCTGCCAGGCATGCGCGTGCTCGCCGCGGCGGTTTCCGGCGCCGCCCTGGTCCTTGCCGCGACCGTCGCGGGCGCGCAGACCTCGCGCGACTCCGATACGGCGACGATCCTCAACAGCCTCGGCTTCTCGCTGCAGACCGGCGTTCCGGACAAGAACTCCATCTCGTTCACGAAGCAGGGCCTCCTGGTCCCGACGCCGTGGGGAGACTTCGTGGCCACGATCGTCACCACGCCGGTCGACCGGATGGTCCGGGTGCCGCTCAGCCCGAATGCCCAGAGCGGCGACTCGGGGCAGCCCCGCCTCCAGCCGTACGTGACCGCCGGATCCCGAGTGAACGTCGACAGCGGCGCCGTGCTCGAGCAGGCGAAGCCATCCTCCTTCGGCGACGCCGGCCGGACGAACTTCAAGGCGGGCGCCGGTGTCGTGCTCAAGCTGGACGACAACGTCGAGCTGTTCGGCGAGTACCAGTTCATGCAGCTCTACCGGGACACGCAAAACCGTGGCTCGTTCGGCCCCCTCGGCACCTCGCTCGATACCAGCGGCTTTTCGCTCGGCCTCTCCGTCCGGTACTGAGTTTCTCGTGTTTTCGAGGACTTGAGCCTCGCCCTCGAAGGCGGGCGCACTTCGGCCCACGCTCGAGGGAAGACATCCAGATCCTGGGCGAGCAGGCCGGGCCGAGCGGCTAGCGGCGCGGACCGCGACCGCCGCCGGGACCGGCGCCAGTCGCTTTCTCAACCTTGATCGTCCGGCCGTCGAGGCTGGAGCCGTTGAGCCGGCTCATCGCCTGATCCGCCTCCTCGTTCGTCGACATCTCCACGAACCCGAAGCCGCGCGAGCGGCCCGTGTCGCGATCGGTGACGATGGTGGCGGATTCGACGTTGCCGCACGCGGCAAACGCGTCCCTGAGACTTTCCTGGGAGGTGGAGTAGGAGAGGCCGCCGACGAACAGTTTCACGGCCATGAGCGGAGCTCCTTCTTGGACAGCACCAGTGCACGGCGACGAACCCGATCCGGCACGTGTCAGTATACACAGGTTCCGTCGTCCACTCTTCTCCGAGAGCGCTGCGGCGCCGAGCGCCGCCGACGCTGTGTGACACCTATGGAGGGTTTGTCGCGCCCTCTTGACAGCGACGGCGGGAAGCCCGACCGTGACGCGAAACGGCCGCAAGGCCACGATTCGGATGACAGGGGGAATCGCGCCATGGCAGACGGGAGCCGCGTGCGGGTGGCCGGGGCGGGGGACATCAAGCCCGGGGAAGCCCGCGTGATCGAGGCCGAGGGCCGGTCGATCGCGCTCTTCAACGTCGACGGGCGCTACTACGCGATCGACAACCTCTGCCCCCATCGCGGCGGCCCGCTGGGCGAAGGCGATGTCGACGGCAGCGTCGTCGCGTGCCCGTGGCACGCGTGGCGGTGGGACGTCACGACGGGCGCGAACACGAACAATCCCGCCGTGAAAGTGGACTGCTTCGCCGTGACCGAAGACGCGTCGGGGATCTTCGTGCAGATCGGCTGACGGCCGCGCGCCCCCAATTGTTGACACGTTCACGCCCACTTGCCTAGCATGGCCCTTGTGGACGGAGTCCTCGGCAGCTCGCTGACGCTGTCCGTCGGCGCTCTCGTCGCGGGGCTTGGGCTCGCGTGGGGCTGGCGGCTCTATCAGCGCTGTCCGCACTGTGGCCGCGTGGTGCGTCGCGTGTTCAGCGGATGGAAGCGCTGTCATGGCTGCGGACGCCAATATCGCCGAGGGCTCAGACTCAAATGAGATCGCTGTTGCGATTCCTCGGACTCTCAGACAGCTCCGGCAGCCATTACACGCCGCCGGCGCACGCGCCGACGATCATCGGCGCGGGCATGGCCATCAAGGGCGAGATCAAGGGCGAGGGGACGGTCGCGCTCCTCGGCTCGTTCGAAGGGGATATCGTGCTCGAAGGCACGCTGCACGTCGGCCCGAACGCGACGGTCGACGCGAACATCACGGCGACGGCGATCGTGGTCGCCGGCACGGTCCGCGGAAACCTCTCCGCCAACACGCGCGTGGAGATCCTCGCCAGCGGCTCGCTCACGGGCTCGGTGAGGAGCGGCAGCTTCACGGCCGCCGACGGCGCGATCGTGAAGGGCGATCTCTGGGTCGAGCCCCCGGCCGCGGCCGTTCCGAGCGCCTGACGCCATGGAGCTGACGACCTGGCGTCCGTCGCCCCGGGCGCTCATCACGACCGCGCTCGCCCTCATCGCCGTCCTTCTCGTCGGAGGCGGGCTCTGGTTCTGGCTCAGCGCGCGCGCCGAGCGCTCGCAGGCCACGCACGCCGAGGCGCTCGCGCAGGCGCAGCTCGCGCGCAATCCCCAGGCGCCGCCGACCTTGCGGCCGACGGCGATCACCGCGCTCGAGGCCGCGCTCGCGCAGGCTCCGAACGCGGGGCTCGCCGCGCAGACCGCGTACGAGCTCGGCGGCCTGCGGTACGACCAGGGCCAGTACGATTCGGCGCGCGCCGCGTACGCCATCGTGGTTGCGCGCACGGACAGCGCTACGATCCGCACGCTCGCGCGCGCGGGCATCGCGACGACGTGGGAAAGCGAGCGGAATTTCCCGAAGGCGATCGAGGCGTTCACCGCCGCGCTCGCGGCCACCGACAGGGACAAGCACGCGCAGTTCTATCGCGAGGACCTGCTGATCGGCCTCGCGCGCAACCAGGAGCTCGCGGGGCAGCGCGATCAGGCCATTCAGACCTACCAGCGTGTCCTGAAGGAAGTGCCGAAGCTGCGCCGCGAGGACGAGGTTCGCGGCCGGCTGGCGAGCCTCGGGGTTCAGTGATCCGGCCGCGCTGAACCGGTCGCGCTAGACCCACGCGGCGACCTGGATGAGTTCTCTCGGGCCCGACATGACCGATAAGCCGCATTATGTCAACTCTGGCGGTAACAACATCCTTGACTCAGGAGGCAGCCGGGAAAGCCTCAGGGTTACGACTTCGAGCGAAGGGACTCGATGACGTCCAGGACGCGGAGGACTTCACTGCCGTCCCGGACCATCTGCCGGTCGCCGGCCTGGCCCCAGCGCAAGACGCCGTCGCGATCCACCACGAAGGTCGAGCGCCACGCGACGTTCCGGTCCTCGTCCAGGACGCCGTACTGGCGGATCACCGAGCGATGGATGTCGGACAGGAGCGGGAATGGAATCTTCCGGGCTTCGACGAACGCGTTGTGTGAGAACGGGCTGTCGGCGCTGATGCCGAGCACCACCGCGTTACGCTCGGCGGCCTTCGCGGCGACCTGTCCCAGGCCGCCAAGCTCAGGCGTTCAGATGCTGCCCCAGTCGTAACAGTAGAAGACCAGCACGACGTCCTGGCCGCGCAGCGACGAGAGCTGGATCTCCTTGCCGCCCGTCGCGGGCAGCTTGAAATCTGGAGCGGGCTGGCCGAATTTCAATCCCGTCATGGGCGTTGATCTTACTCGATGACGCGGACGCGCACGGCCTTGCCCTCGGAGCGCGGGATCGCGCCCGGCGCCACCAGCCGCACCTCGACGCCCAGGCCGAGCGCGACCTTGAGACGCTCGCCGATCCGCCGCTGCAGGCCGTGCACCGCGGGATGGTTCTCCGCGAACGCTCCGCCGCACGCGTCGATCAGCGCCGGAGCGGGCTCCACGTGGACTTCCACGCGCGCGAGCGTCGGGCGGCGATCGACGACGAGCTGGTAATGGGGCTCGACTTCCGTGACCGCGAGCAGGGCGGCCTCGACCTCCGACGGGAAGACGTTCACGCCCTTGATCACCAGCATGTCGTCGGCGCGGCCCTTGAGGCGTGCGATCCGCGCCGAGGTGCGGCCGCAACGGCACGGCGCGGTCGTGAGCGCGGTGACGTCGCCGGTACGGTAACGGATCATCGGCAGCGCGCGCTTCGTGAGCGTCGTCAGCACGAGCTCCCCTTGCACGCCTTCCCCACACGGGGCTCCCGACACGGGATCGATGATCTCGGGCAGGAAGTGATCGTCCATCACGTGCAGGCCGTCGCGCGCCTCGCACTCGCCCGCGACGCCGGGCCCGATGATCTCCGACAGCCCGTAGATGTCGTACGCGGGACAGCCCCACGCGCGCTCCAGCGCGGCGCGCATCGCGTCCGTCCACGGCTCGGCGCCGAACATGCCGTAGCGCACGCCGAGCGTCTCGGGCCGCCCGCCCGCCGCGCGCAGCGTCTCCGCGACGTGGAGCACGAACGACGGCGTGCCGCAGATGCCGTCCGGACGGAAGTCCTCGAGCAGGAGCTGCTGCCGCGCGGTGTTGCCGGACGAGACCGGGACGACGGTCATCCCGATGCGCTCGGCGCCGTCGTGGAAGCCGAGGCCGCCCGTGAAGAGGCCGTAGCCGAACGCGATCTGGAGCATGTGGCCCTTGCGCGCGCCCGCGGCGACCATCAGGCGCGCCATCACCTCGCGCCAGACGTCGAGATCCTCGGCCGTGTAGCCGACGACGGTCGGCTTGCCCTTCGTTCCCGACGAGGCGTGGATCCGCACGAGCTCCGCGCGCGGGACCGCGAAGAGGCCGAACGGATAGTGGTCGCGCAGATCGCTCTTGCGCGTGAACGGCAACGCCGCGAGGTCGCCGAGCTCATTCACGCTCGCGGAGCCGATGCGCTCGCGCATCACGGCCACGCGGTCGACGGTCCAGCGGAGCGTCTCCTGCAGCCGCGTGAGCTGCAGCGCGCGGCGCCGCGGGACCGGCATCGTCTCCGCGGCCTCGTTCCAGATCATCGGCTGCGGAGGAGCTGCTCGAGCGGCGGCGGCTCGGGAAATTGTTGATCGACCGTGGCGTGCCGCCGGAGCCCGAGCGCTTCGCGCTGGATGAGCAGCGCCAGGCGCGCCTGGAGCGTCCGTTGCCGCGCGGCCACGTACGCGTGCGTGAGCCGCTCGCGCTCCGGCGCGCCGGCCGCCCGCAGGAGGCGCGCGGCGATGTCGCGCGTCTCGGTGAGCGCCTGCTCCAGGCGCTCGCCCGCGCGGCCGAGCGCGGCTGCTTTCTCGCCCGCGATCTCCTTCTCGACGCGCCGCAGCCCCTCGCCGCGTGGCGGGCGCAGCCCGTCGCCGCGCGTGCCGCTCATTCGACGACGACCGCCTTGAGGAGCCAGTGCTGGCGCTCGAGGAAATGCTTCAGGGTTTCGACGACGGCGGCATCGGTGGCGTCCTCGAGGCTCACGCGATCGGGAAGCACGTGACGCACGTCGGGATACGTGACGAGCACCTTGCGAAGGGTCCGCACCCGCTGATCGGAGGAGAGGAGTCCCTGCCCTTGCGGCGCGGTCCATTCACCGCGCAGGACGACGCGGATGCCGCGGCTCAGGACCCGCTCGCCCTCACGCGCGGCGGGGCCAGCCGCGCGATCGCCTCGGTGTAGAGCGCGAGCGTGCGGTCGATCTGCAGGCGGACGTCGAACTCGCGCTCGGCGACGGCACGCGCACGCGCCCCCATGCGCGCGCGCCGCTCGGGATCGACGAGCAGCCCGATCGCCGCCTCGGCCAGCGACGCGCTGTCGGGCTTCGTGAGCACGCCGGTCTCGCCGTCGCGCACGACCTCGTCGCAGCCCGGGCCGCTCACGGTGATGGCGGGCACACCGCACGCCGCGGCTTCCGCGAGCACGAGACCCTGTGTCTCGGTCTCCGACGCGAAGACGAACAGGTCGGCGGCGCGGTAGCACTCGACGAGCTCCGCGTGCGGCCGTACGCCGAGGAACAGCACCCGGTCGCCCATGGGCAGCGCGCTCGCCTGGCGGCGCAGCGCTTCGGCCTCGGTCCCGTGCCCGGCGAGCACCAGCCGCGTGCGCGGCACCGTGCCCGCGATGCGCTCGAAGGCCGAGAGGACCCGCCCGACGCTCTTCTCGCGATCGAGCCGTCCGACGTAGAGGAGCACGCGCTCGTCGGCGGCGAGACCGAGCGGGGTGCGCGCGGCGGCCTTGTCGCCCGGCGCGAAGCGCGCGAGGTCCACCCCGGTCGGCACGACGGCGATCGGGGTGCGCACGCCGCGCGCCACCAGCTCGTCGCGAATCAGCGCCGACGGCGCGATGACGGCGTCCGCGCGCGCCGCGAAGCGCGTGCTGATGCCGACCGCCGCCGCCGCGACGAGACGGCGCGGCAGCGGGACGTAGTGCGCGTACTTGTCGTAACGCGTGTGGTACGTGAACACCAGCGGGCGGCGCTCGCGGCGCGCGAGGCGGCGCGCGAGCGGGCCGAGCAGGAACGGATGGTGCGCGTGGAAGACGTCGAAGCGCTCGGCGCGGATGCGCGCGGACACCGGGCGCGACCACGGCACCGCGAGCGAGAACTCCGGGTACGTCGCCGCCGGCAGCGACGGATAGCGGACGACGCGGGGATGCGTGTCGACGGCGTCGGGGAACCGCGGCGCGAACACCCACGCCTCGTGGCCCCGGACGTCGAGCCCCTGGCGGAGCGTCTCCACCGAGGTGGTGACGCCCCCGCGGAACGGCAGATAGTTGTTGGTGAAGAGCGCGACCTTCACGATCGGACCGTCGTCACGCCTTGTTGAACTTCTCGAAGTCCTCCGGCTTGATGTTCTGCAGCCACTCCCGCAGACGGTCGGGGTCGTCGGCCTTCACGGGCTCCCCTTCCTTGCCGACCTCGAGGTTCTTCGCCTTGCGTACGACCTCCTCCTCGACGTAGATCGGCGCGCCCACGCGCAGGGCGAGGGCGATGGCGTCGGACGGCCGCGAGTCCACCGTGTACTCGGTCGTGCCGACCTGGAGGTGGAGCACCGCGTAGAAGGTGTTCTCCTTGAGGTCGGTGACCGTGACCTTCGTCACGCGTGCCTCGATCGTCTCGAGGATGTTCTTGATGAGATCGTGGGTCAGCGGCCGCGGCGTCTCGATCTTCTCGAGCTCGAGCGCGATGGCGTTCGCCTCGTAGATGCCGATCCAGATCGGCAGCGAGCGCTTGTCCTCCTCGTCGCGGAGGATGATGATCGGCAGGTTCGACAGCGGGTCCAGGGCCAGCCCGCGCACCTTCATCTCGACGAACATACGGCCTCCACAGGCCTTCCGGCCTTCACGGGCCAAGCGGCCCTCTCCGGCGTCGCCACGAGTGCGCCGCGCAGGCTGTGAGGAAGGACCTCGGTGACGCGGACGTGGACGAGGTCCCCGACGACCGCGCGTCCCTGTCCGTCGAAGTTGACGATGCGATTGCAGCGCGTGCGGCCCGACAGCTCGCCCGCGTTCTTCCTGGCCGCGCCGTCGACGAGCACCTCGACGGTCTCCTCGAGACGCCGCCGCGCGCGCGCGTGCCCGACCCGCGTGGTGACCTCGAGCAGGCGCGCATTGCGCTCGGCCTTCACCGGCGCCGCCACCTGGTCGGGCATCGTCGCCGCCGGCGTGCCGGGGCGCGGCGAGTAACGGAACACGAACACGTTGTCGTAGCCGACACGCTCGACCATCTCCAGCGTCGCCGCGAAATCGTCCTCGGTCTCGCCCGGGAAGCCGACGATGAGGTCGGTCGAGAGCGAGATGTCCGGCACCGCGTCGCGCAGGGCGTCGATCAGCTCGAGGTATCGCGCGCGCGTGTAGCCCCGATTCATGGCGCCGAGGATCCGGTCCGAGCCCGACTGCAGCGGCAGGTGGAACCACTCGCAGACCTTCGGGACGTCGCGGACGGCCGCGATGAGACGCGGCGTGAGGTTGTACGGGTTCGACGTCGTGAAGCGGATCCGCGCGAGGCCGTCGACGCCGTTCACCGCCTCGAACAGCGCCGCGAGATCCGTCCGCGGCGTGAGGTCGCGTCCGTACGCGTTCACCGTCTGGCCGAGCAGCGTGACCTCGCGGCAACCGTCGGCGACGAGCCCGCTGATCTCGTCGACGATCGACGCGATGGAGTGGCTGCGCTCGCGCCCGCGCGTCGTCGGCACCACGCAGAACGTGCAGTGCTTCTCGCAGCCCTCCATCACCGTGACATACGCCTTGAGACGCGCCGCGGACGCCGGCTTCGCCGTGATCTTCACCAGCGGCCCCTCGCCGGTCTCGAGCACGGGACGGCGCTCGCGACGCGCACGCTCGACCAGATCGGCGACGCGCGCGATCGCGGGCGAGCCGAACACCAGATCGACCTGCGGCGCGCGGCGCTGGATCTCGGCCTTGTGCAGCTGCGCCATGCAGCCCATGACGCCGACGGTCAGGTTCGGCCGCTTGCTCTTCAGCTTGCCGAGCTCGCCGAGCTTCGAGAACACCTTGTCCTCCGCCTTCTCGCGGATCGCGCAGGTATTGACGAGGATCAGATCGGCGTCGGCTTCGCTGTCGGTGAGCTCGTAGCGGTGCTCGCGCAGAAGTCCGGCGACTCTCTCGGAGTCGTACTCGTTCATCTGGCAGCCGTACGTGATGAGATGAAGTTTTGCCATACGTGATCAGACGTTGCGCTGATCGAACCGTAGCACCCGCGGCGTCAAACCGCAACCGCGTGTGCGATGGAGCGAGAGCCGAGCCGCTTGCGTGGCCTCGCGACGTCTAATCGATTTCTTCGGGACGTCCTCCCGCGCGCGCCGCGGCGGACGGCCTGGCGCCGCCGTTGGCCGAGCCGTGCCCGTTGCTGCCGAACGTGGGCGGGGGCATGACCTGGAACTTCTTCTCGAGCCGCGCGCGCCGCTCCTTCCAGCCTTCCTGGTACTCGAGCTCGTCCTCGTGGAGGGTCGCCGGCTGCCTGACACCGTGCGCGTTGCGGAACTGGATCGCGAGCTCGGACGCCTGGCGGCGGACCGAGTCCCACGGCGTGCCGAGCGCGAACTGGTCGGAGATCGCGCCGATGCGGCCCGTGTGGATGTTGCACGACAGCGTGATCGCGCTGACGATCGGGCCCGACCAGAACGACGTCTGCGAGTTGATCGGCATCGGCAGGATGTGGAGGTTGTGGCTCCCGCGACAGTCGCCCGCCACCATCGGGCACGTCGCCCACGGCGAGGTGATCTCGCCGGGCGCCGGCCAGTTGCCCTGCGCGAACGCGAGCAGCACCGGGTCGTCCTTGCCGCCGTACGTGAACCCCTTCTTGGTCTTGATGTTGTGCAGGCGCTCCGCGGAGACGACGTACCCGAGCTCGCCCGGCGAGCCGTCCTCGTTGCGGCTCCAGATGCGCGCGATGACGAAGCGCGAGGAGCGGCAGAGGCCTTCGATGTCGTACAGGTCCTCGGGAACGCGCAGCCGGATGACCTTCTCCTGCAGGCCCTTCGAAAGCTCTTCCATCTTGCCGTCGAGGGCCTTCGGGTCACGCGGATGGGCGCCGGCCTCGATCGCCTGCGCCTTCGTGTCGAGGTCGACGATGTCGAAGACGTAGCCGCGCTTCATGCTGGACGACGCGATGACGAGGCCGGTGTTGAAGCGCGGGAGCATGTACGCGCCGGTGGCGTAGTAGTTGTACGCCATCGGCTCCGTCTTGTCGGCGAACGACGCGAGCACCGTCTGCGAGGGGTTGTCTTTCCGTACGGGGAACGGCAGCACGACGGTGGCGGGCCCCGCCCCGCGCAGGTTGCCCGTGAAGGCGTCGGCGACGAGGTCCTGGCCGGGGCCGTACAGGCCGAGCTCGGCCGCCTTGAGCGCACCTTCCTGCAGCGCGTCCCACATGAGCTCGTCGACGACGCTCATGTCGGCGTGCTCGCTCATGATCCCCGTCACCGCGACGTCGTCGCCGGTGTGCGTGACGATGAGCGACGTGAAGATGGGCTCGCCGCGGTCGCCGTTGTTGTCGAGGACGAACTTCGCGATGATCGACTTCACCTCGTCCGCGGCGACGACGTGCCCGCCGACGCCGCCCACGTCGGCCTTCGTCGCCTTGATGAAGCGCTGCACGAGCGCGGGGTTCTTCGCGAACACGTGCGACTTGTACGAGAAGATGTTCGGCGTGCTGGTGACGGGCACTTTTTCCGCGAGGGTCTGCGGCAAGCCGGCGAGCTCGTCCTTCGACTGGTGGTACTCCGAGAGGGGAACGGGCCGCCCGCTCGGCGGTCCGTAACGCCGGTGGCCCATGCGCAGTCCTCCTTGGAGACGGCTCCCTGGGAAATGGCGTGGCGACGCCGTGAAGGATAACGAGGTACACTGAGCGGCGTCAACGATGAATTGCGTGTCATGAAATTAATTTCCAGCGGTCCCGGCGAGCTGAGGCAGATGGTGGCGTGCCTCGAGCTCTACTACCGCCAGGCGCAGAGCCAGAAGGACATCGCGCGCACGCTCGGCGTGTCCGCGGCGACGGTGTCGCGCCTGCTCAAGCGCGCGTACGACGACGGGCTCGTGCGCGTCGAGCTCGACCTGCCGCGCACGCCGGCGCTCGAGACCGCGCTCGTGCAGCGCTACGGGCTCCGCGACGCCGTCGTCGTGGCGTCGGGCGGCCGCGCGGACGTGCGCGAGGAGCTCGGCGTCGCCGCCGCCGCGTACTTCGAGAAGATCGCCGCCCACAGCATGCGCGTCGGGCTCTCGTGCGGCTTCACGCTCTATCAGACGGTCCGCGCGTTGCGCGAGCGGCGGCTGCGCGACCTCGTGCTCTACCCGCTCTCCGGCGAAAGCACGCTGAAGCTCGTCGACATCTCACCGAACACGCTCGTCGGCATGGCGGCGGCGAAGTACCGGCCGCACGTCACGGCGTACGCGCTCCCCGTCCAGCACTTGCAATCGCCGCGACAGCTGCTGCGCGAGCGGCGCCGCCTGCTCCGCGATCCCCAAGTGCGCCGGATCTACGCCGGAGCGCAGGACGTGGACGTCGCGCTGGCCGGGATCGGGCTGATCGGCGAGCAGACGCCGGGGTTCTGCGCGCTCGCGGAAGCCTACGGCGTCAGCGTGAAGCGGCTCAGACAGCTCGGCGTCGTCGGCGAGATCAATTACCAGCCGTTCGACGCGGACGGGCGCATCGTCGAGCGGCCGGAGCTGCGCGCGCTCGTCCAGCGCGTGCTCGCCGTGGACGGGCCGCGCCTGCAATCCCTCTCGCGACGGGACGATCGCTGGGTCATCGCGGTGGCCGGCGGATCGGGGAAGGTCGACGCGGTGCGCGGCGCGCTGCGCGGCCGCTTCATGAACGTCCTCGTGACGGATCAGGACGTCGCGACCGCGCTCGTCTCAGCGCCTCGGGACTGATTCCTCCTCGAACGCGCCGAGCCGCCGGAACTTCTCCTGGCGGTCTTCGATGATCTGCGCGGTCGACAGGCCCCTCAGCGCGCCGAGCGCCTGACGAAGCGCCGTGCGCAGCGACGCCGCGGCGCCCTCCCAGTCGCGGTGGGCGCCGCCGGCGGGCTCGGGCACGATGCCGTCGATCACGCCGAGCCGTTGCAGATCGGGCGCGGTGATGCGCATGCTCTCCGCCGCGTCGGGCGCGCGCGCGGCGTCGCCCCACAGGATCGCGGCGCAGCCTTCCGGCGAGATCACCGAATAGACGGCGTACTCCATCATCAGCACGCGGTTGCCCATGCCGATCGCGAGGGCGCCGCCGCTTCCCCCCTCGCCGGTGACCACCGTGACGATCGGCGACGCGAGCCCGGCCATCACGCGCAGGTTGTGCGCGATCGCTTCCGACTGCCCGCGCTCCTCCGCGCCCGTCCCGGGATACGCGCCCGGCGTGTCGACGAACGTGACGACGGGCTTGGCGAACTTCTCCGCGAGCTGCATCAGGCGAAGCGCCTTGCGATAGCCCTCGGGGTGCGGCATGCCGAAGTTGCGCGCGATCTTCTCGCGCGTGTCGCGTCCCTTCTGGTGGCCGATGGCGACGACGCCGCGGCCTTCGAACAGCGCGAGGCCGCCGACGACGGCCGCGTCGTCGCCGTGCACCCGGTCGCCGTGGAGCTCGACGAAGTCGTCGAACAGGAGCTTGATGAAGTCGCGCGTGTGCGGGCGCTTGGGATGGCGCGCGAGCTGCGTGCGCTGCCAGGCGGTCAGCGACGCGTAGGTCCGCTGCCGCTGGCGCTGGAGCCGCTCCTCGAGCTTCGCGATCTGATCACCGTTGCCGACCGGATCGTCGAGCGCCTGCAGCGCGGCGATGTGCGCTTCGAGCTCGAGGAGCGGCTGCTCGAAATCAAGACCGTCCGGCATGCTCCACCGTGCAGGCGCCGGGGCCCACGAGCGCGTTGATCTTCTCCGCGAGCTCCGGGCTGCCGTCGACCGATACCGACGTCGCTCGCACGACGACTTCGAGCGACGGGACGAGCACGTGGACGAAGAGCGGCACGCCTCCCGCGTGCTCGCCGCACACGCGTCGCAGGCTCACGAGGATCGCCGCGACGTCTCCGTCGCCCGGCACGCGCACGCGGCACGCGTTCGGAGCGCCGCCACTCCCGTTGCCATGGCCGTTGCCCGCGCGGTCATTGCCGCCCGCGAGCGCGTGCTCGAGCAGCTGCACCTTCTCGGCGAGCACCACCCGGCCCTTCTCCGTGTCGTCGACCTTGCCGCTGATCAGGAGCGCGTCCCGCGAGCGCAGCAGCCCGGCGCCCGCCTTGAACGGCTCGGGGAAGATCGTGACGTCGACGGTCCCGTCGGTGTCCTCCAGCGTGGCGAACGCCATCCGGTTGCCGCTCTTCGTCGGAATCTCGCGCAGGCTCGCGACCTGGCCGAAGAGCAGCACGCGGCTCCCGCCGGGCCGGGTCGCGAGCTCCGACGACGGCGTGATGCCGAGCGATTCGACGAGCGCCTTGAAGCGCGCCAGCGGATGGCCCGACACGTAGAAGCCGAGGACTTCCTTCTCGAACGCCAGCCGCTGGTCGTCGTCCCACTCCGGGACGGCCGCGGCGTCCATCGCGCGGACGGGTGGCGGCGCGGCCGCGGGCATCAGGTCGAAGAACGACGACTGTCCTTCGGCCCGGTCGCGCTGCTGCCGCTGCCCGGTCTCCATCGCCGCGTCCAGCGTCGCGAGCAGCTGCGCGCGCGCGACGCCGACCGCGTCGAACGCGCCCGCCTTGATCAAGCTCTCGATCACGCGCCGGTTGACCAGCCGGAGGTCCACGCGCGCGCAGAAGTCGTCGAGCGCGGTGAACGCCCCGTCGTCCGCACGCGTCTTGAGGATCGACTCCATCGCGGCCTCGCCGACGTTCTTGATCGCCGCGAGCCCGAACACGATCGTGTCGGCGCGCACGCTGAACTGCACCGACGAGGCGTTGACGTCCGGCGGCTTGACCTCGACGCCCATCGCCCGGCACTCCTCGATGTACTTCACGATCTTGTCGGTGTCGCCCATTTCAGAGGTCAGCAGCGCCGCCATGAACTCGACCGGGTAGTTCGCCTTGAAGTATGCGGTCTGGTACGCCACCAGCGCGTACGCGGCCGCGTGCGAGTTGTGGACGACGACGCCGTTGGCGATGAAGCTCGCCGGCCCGGGCACCTCGAGGTCGAACGTCGGCTCCTCGGCGAGGACCTCGACGTCGGAGGGGCGCGACCACGCGATCGGCGAGTCCGCGATGGCTTGCAGGGCGGGATCGTCGAGCATCCGCGCGATCCGCGCGAGCGTGTCCCGGCGAATCCCGCCGTGCCACCGCTTGCTGGTGAGCGCCGTCGCGCCGAGCTCGAGCTCGCTGAGCCCCACGCGAATCGACGAGAAGCGCTTGAGGATCGCGACGCGGAGCTCTTCGAGGAACAGCTGCGGCGGAATGACGTCGATGCCGCCCGCGCCCGCCTTGCGGCTCGTCGTGTCGTAGAGCGCCACCACCTCGGCGAGCGCCGCCGCCTTGCGGGGCGTGAGATGCGCGCCGACGAGGTCCTTGAAGCGGGCGACGGCGTCCCTGCCCTCGACGATGTTGACCGTGTAGCCGAGGCGCGTGCCGCTCCGGTAGGCGAAATCTCTCTGGTGAATGGTCGACATGATGCCGAGCTTCAGCAGCAAACGCCGCACGTCGTCGGCGAGCTCGCGGGACGACGTCACGTAGAAGATCGCGCGAGTCTTGACGTGGATGCAGCCGTCGCCCTGGAAGAGCTTGGCGGCCAGGATCGCGATCGCGTCGCGGTCCCAGCGATCGACCAGCACCGGGATGCGCCGCTCCGCCGCTCGCTTGCCGCGAAGCCCGCAGTCCACGTCGAGGAAGTCGACGGCTTCCGCCACGCGGTCGCCGTCGCGGCGGACGGCGCGCACGGCGGAGTCGCGCGGCGGGGCGCGATGCTCCACCCGGGTCACCGTGTTCGCGAAGCACTCGAGGGTCGCGCGCAGGTCTTCGATCTCGGCCGCGGAGCTCGAGGCCCAGCAGAAGTGGCCGGGATATCCGAGGCTGCGCTCGGACAGCGCGTAACCGAGGAGCGCGGGGCGATGGGAGGCCACGGGCTCGCTCCCGTACGGAAGCTCGCGGACGACGCCGACGAAGTCGTCGGTGAGGTCGAGGTCCTCCACGTTGATCCAGCCGCGCGGCGTGAAGACCGGGTGATCGAGCGTGGACTCGATCGCCATGCCGTTGGCGAGCCGCAGCCGCGCGATGCGTCTGACCCCGCTCGGGCGGACGCCGAGCGTCCTCGCCGGGCCGTCCTTCGTGAGGACGAGGTCGCCGTCGCGGACGTCGACGATCATCTTCGTCGATCCGTCCGCCATCTCGATCGCGGTATCGCCCTTGAGACACTTGTTGAAGCCGTAGCCGGCGAACTTCTCCATCAGCTCCCAGACCTTCTCGGCCTTGGCGGCTGACGTCTTCCGCTCGGCACAGCCGGCCAGGAACTTCTCTTTCTGCTTCGCCATGAGCTCGCGGTCCTTCTTGCCCATGGCGCGGCGAAGCGTGTCGGCTTCACCCATCGTGAAGCCGGCCATCTCCACCGCGATCTGCATGATCTGCTCCTGGTAGATCATGATCCCGTACGTTTCCTGCGTGATCTTCTGCATCGCGGGATGCTCGTACGTGATCTTCGCCCGCCCGTGCTTGCGGTTGATGAAGTCCGGGATCAGGTCCATCGGACCCGGGCGATAGAGCGAGACCATCGCGATCACGTCTTCGAGACGCTCGGGCCTGAGCCCGCGCAGCGCCTCGCGCATGCCCGACGACTCCAGCTGGAAAACGCCGAACGTCTTCGCCTCGGCGAGGCCGGCGTACGTCTTCGCGTCGTCGAGCGGCAGCGCGTCGAAGTCGATCTCGATCCCGCGCGACTCCTTGATGAGCTTCGCCGTGTTCGCGAGCACGGTGAGCGTGCGCAGGCCGAGGAAGTCCATCTTCAGCAGGCCGAGCTTCTCGATCGGCCCCATCGCGTACCCGGTGATGAGCTCCGGCCGCTTGGGATCCTTGTAGAGCGGCACGTACTCGTCGAGCGGCTCGTCGGAGATCACGACCGCGGAGGCGTGCACGGAGGCGTGGCGCGTGCAGCCTTCGAGCGCGCGCGCGATCTCCCACAGCTCCTTCACCGACGGCAGGCTCTTCACCATCTCGGCGAGCGGCGGCGACTTCTGGTACGCGTCGTCGAGGGTGATGTTCAGCGGGAACCCGGGGACGAGCTTCGCGATCCGGTCGACGTCGGCGAACGGCATCCCGAGCACGCGGCCCACGTCGCGGATGACGGCCTTCGCGCCCATCGTCCCGAACGTGATGATGTGCGCGACGTGGTCGTGGCCGTACCGCTCGGCCACGTACTTGATGACCTCGTCACGCCGGTCGTCGGCGAAGTCGATGTCCATGTCGGGCATCGAGATCCGCTCGGGGTTGAGGAATCGCTCGAAGAGGAGGTTGTAGCGGATCGGGTCGACGTTGGTGATCTCGAGGCTGTAGGCGACGATCGACCCCGCGGACGATCCGCGACCCGGCCCCACCGCGATCCCGTGCTGGCGGGCGTAGTGGATGAAGTCCCATACGACCAGGAAGTAGCCCGCGAACCCCATCTTCTCGATGACCGCGAGCTCGTGCCGGAAGCGCTCCTCGATCGCGTCACCGGGGCTCGGACCGTACCGTCTGCGCAGGCCCTGGCGCGCCAGCTCTTCGAGGTAGCTGTTGAGCGTGTGGTTCTCCGGCACCTGGTACTTCGGCAGGTGGAACGTGCCGAAGTCGATCTTGAGGTCGCACTGCTCGGCGACCAGCAGCGTGTTCGAGCACGCCTCCGGCATCTCCGCGAAGACCACCGCCATCTCCTCGGCGGACTTCACGTAGAACTCCTCGGTCGAGAACCTCCAGCGGTTCGGGTCGTTCAGGGTGGAGCCCGTTTGAATGCACAGGAGAGCTTCGTGAGCGCGCGAGTGGCCGGCCTCGAGGTAGTGCGAGTCGTTCGTGCCCGCGATCGGCGCGCCGATCGCCTGCGCGATGCGCCGGGTCTCCGCCGTCACCTTGATCTGCTCGGCGAGGCCGTGCGCCTGGACCTCCATGAAGTAGTGGTCCTTGCCGAACACCTCCTGGTACCAGCCCGCGGACTGCCGCGCCTTCGCGGTCTCGCCCGCGCTGATCAGCCGCGAGACTTCGCTGTTCAGGCAGCCGGACAGCACGACGAGCCCGTCCGCGTGCTGCGCGAGCAGCTCCTTGTCGACGCGCGGCTTGTAGTAGAAGCCTTCGAGGTACGCCTTCGAGACGAGCTTGATGAGGTTCTGATAGCCCGCCTGATTGCGCACGAGGACGGTCAGATGGTTCGCGCCCTCGTAGCCGCCGTCCTGGTTGCCGCGCTCCTTGCGCCCGCCCGGCGCGACGTACAGCTCGCAGCCGAGGATCGGCGTGATCTCGGCCTTCTTCGCGGCCTGGTAGAAATCGATGCCGCCGAAGAGGTTGCCGTGGTCGGTGAGCGCGATCGCCTTGAAGCCCTGGGACTTCGCCTTCGCGACGAGCTTGTCGAGCTGGGCGGCGCCGTCGAGCAGGCTGTACTCGGAGTGAACGTGGAGGTGGACGAAGTCGGCCGGCGTCACAGCCAAGCTTCTCTCACTCCCACTCGATGGTGGCGGGCGGCTTCGACGAGATGTCGTAGACCACCCGGTTCACACCCTTCACCTCGTTGATGATGCGGTTGGAGACGGCGCCCAGCAGCTCGTACGGGAGCTTCGCCCAGTCCGCGGTCATCGCGTCCAGGCTCGTCACCGCGCGCAGCGCGACGACGTTCGCGTAAGTTCGGAAGTCGCCCATCACCCCGACCGTCCGGACGGGAAGCAGCACGGCGAACGCCTGCCACATCTCGCGCTCGAGGCCGGCGGCGCGGATCTCCTCCTGCACGATCGTGTCGGCCTCGCGCAGGATGTCGAGCCGGTCCTTCGTGACCTCGCCGAGCACGCGGATCGAGAGGCCCGGTCCCGGGAAGGGCTGACGCCAGACGATCTCGGCGGGCAGCCCGAGGATCTCACCGATGCGCCGCACCTCGTCCTTGAAGAGCTCGCGCAGCGGCTCGACGAGCCCGAACCGCATGTCCTCGGGCAGCCCGCCGACGTTGTGATGGGTCTTGATCGTCGCCGACGGGCCCTTGTGAGAGACGGACTCGATGACGTCGGGATAGAGCGTGCCCTGAGCGAGCCACGGAATCGCGCCGAGCTTGTGGGCTTCGTCCTGGAAGACCGCGATGAACTCGGCTCCGACCCGCTTCCGCTTGATCTCCGGATCTGTCACGCCGTCGAGCGCCTTGAGAAATCGCTCGGATGCATCGACGTGGATGAGGTTGATCTTGAAGGTGTCGCGGAACGTGCGCTCGACCGCGTCGGCCTCGCCCTTGCGCAGCAGGCCGTTGTCGACGAACACGCACGTGAGCTGGTCGCCGATCGCCTGATGCACGAGCACGGCGACCACCGAGGAATCGACGCCGCCCGAGAGCCCGCACAGCACGCGGTCGCCGCCGACCTTCGCGCGGATCGCGGTGACGGTGTCGTCGATGAACGACGCCATCGACCACGTGCGGCTCGCCCCGCAGATGTCCAGGAAGTTCTCGAAAACCCGGCGCCCCTGCGGCGTGTGGACGACCTCCGGATGGAACTGCACCGCGTAGAGCTTGCGCGCGTCGTCCGCCATCGCCGCCACGGGGCAGTTCGTCGTCGCGCCGAGCGCCACGAATCCCGGCGGCGGCTTGAGGACGCTGTCGCCGTGACTCATCCAGACCGTCACGCGGCCCGCGTCCTCGGGCTTCACGCCGTCGAGCAGGCGGTTTTGTCCGGTGAGCTGAACGCCGGCCTTGCCGTACTCGCGGCGGTCCGACGGCACGACGTCGCCGCCGAGCAGATAGCCCATCGCCTGCATCCCGTAGCAGATCCCGAGCACGGGAACGCCGGCGTCGAAGATCTCCTTCGCGGGGAGCGGCGCGTCCGTGTCGTAGACGCTGTTGGGGCCGCCGGAGAGGACGATGCCCTTGTAGCCGCCCGTCAGGAGGCTCGCGGGCGGCTTGGTGCACGGGAAGATCTCGGAGTAGACGCCGAGGTCGCGGATCCGGCGCGCGATGAGCTGCGTGTACTGCCCGCCGAAATCGAGGACCGCGATCGTGTCGACGGCGTTCACGCCGTTTAGCGGGGCCGCCCCAGCTTCTGCGCCTGCTGGAAGACCTTGCCTTCGGTCTTGATCGTCGGCGCGATGATCAGCTCGGTCTGCTGCAGCTCGCGGATGTTCTGCGCGCCGACCGAGCCCATGCACGTGCGGATCGCGCCCACGAGGTTGAGCGTGCCGTCCTCGGTGAACGCGGGGCCGAACAGGATCTGCTCGAGCGGGCCCGCCACGCCGACGCGGATGCGCGTGCCGCGCGGCAGGTTCTGGTGCGGCGTCGCCATGCCCCAGTGATATCCACGCCCCGGGGCCTCGGTGGCGCGCGCGAACGCCGAGCCGATCATGACCGCGTCGGCGCCGGACGCGAGCGCCTTGCAAACGTCGCCGCCGGTCGTCATCCCTCCGTCGGTGATGATCGGCACGTAGCGCCCGGTCTGCTTGTAGTGGAAGTCGCGCGCGGCGGCGGAGTCCGCGGTGGCCGTCACCTGCGGCACGCCGAGACCGAGCACTTCGCGGCTCGTGCATGCCGCACCCGGGCCGACGCCGATCAGCAGCGCGTCAGCGCCGGCGTCCATCAGCTCCAGGCACGCCTCGTAGGTGACGACGTTGCCGATGATCAGCGGGATCGCGAGCGACTTCTTCAGCTTCCGGAGATCGACCGGGACGTACTCGGTGGCGATGTGGCGCGCGGTCGTGACGGTCGACTGCACGACGAAGATGTCGGCGCCCGCCTCCTGCGCGATCTGACCGAAGCGCGCGGCGCGTTGCGGGATCGACGACACCGCGACGGTGCCCCCGCCCTTCTTGATCTGCTCGATGCGCTTGTGGATCAGCTCTTCCTTGATCGGCTCGCCGTAGATCGATTGGATGATCTTGGTCGCTTCTTCCGGGCTGGCGGAGACGATGCGATCGAGGACTTCTTCGGGGCGCTCGTAGCGGGAGAAGATGCCTTCGAGGTTCAGGACCGCGAGCCCGCCGTGCTTGCCCATCTCGACGGCGAGCCGGGGACCGACGACGCCATCCATGGCCGCGGCGATGATCGGGATCTCGAAGCGCCGCCCGCAGAGGTCCCAGGAGATGTCGACCTCGGTGGGGTTGACGGTCAGTGCGCCTGGGACGAGCGCGATGTCGTCGAAGCCGTACGCCGCACGTGCCTTGCGTCCCCGTCCGACCCACATGCCCATCGCTCAGCCCCTCCTTCGACCGCCGCCCCTGTCCTAGATGTAGGGATCGCCGCTGACCGGGTATACCAGATTTCGTGCAGTATCGCATCGGCTCCGAGGGGTGTCAACCGAGGCGCTCAGACGACGTCCCCGGCCAGCACGCGGGTCAGGCCGTGCGTGGTCTCGACGAGCAGCGCCCCGTCGGTGTCGAGGCCGCGCGCGATCCCGACGATCTCCTCGACCCGCACCTCGCGCCCGAGCATCCCGGCGAGCGCCGTCCACCGCGCGCGCACGGGCTCGAACCCCTGGCGCTCGAGCCGGGCGCGCCACTGCCCGAGGGCGTCGACGACCGCGACGAGCACGGCATCGCGCTCGACGCGGACGTCCTCGTGATCGCGCCGCGTCTCACGCTCGATCGACGTCGCCTGCGCTTCGACGTCCGCCGGCACCGCGTCGCGCGTGACGTTGATCCCGATGCCGAGGATCACCGCCTCGCCGTGACGCTCGAGCAGCACGCCGGCGATCTTTCGTCCATGCACCTGCACGTCGTTCGGCCACTTGAGCCGCGCGTCGATGTTCGCGACTTCCGCGAGCGCCTCGGCGACCGCGACTCCTGCCGCGATGGAGATCGTGGGCAGCTGCGCGACGGGAAGCGGCGACCGAAGGATCATCGACATCAGCACGCTGGCGCCCGGAACGTCTTGCCACACGCGCCCGCGCCGTCCCCTCCCCGCCGTCTGCGTATCCGTGACGACAACGGTTCCGTCGGCGGCCCCGCTGTCGGCGAGTGCCGCAGCGTGACGTTGTGTCGAGTCGACGGACGCCAGGCGAATGATCTGCAGGGAGGAGTGCGCCATCAGGCGCGCGACGACCGCCGGACGGGGGGCGCGGCCCCCCTCCGGGTCATTCGCCGAGCCAGCTGAGGCTCGCGGTCAGCTTCGCGTGGAGCGCTTCGTTCTCCGCGAGCTTCTCGCGCTCCTTCTCGACGATCTCGGCGGGTGCCTTGTCGACGAAGTCGGGGCGGCCGAGCTTGGTGCGCGTGAAGCCGATCGCGTCGGCGGCGCGCTTGATCTCCTTCTGCAGGCGCTGCCGCTCCGCTCCCACGTCGACCACGCCGCCGAGCGCGACGTACAGCTCGGAGCCGCCGGTGACGCCGAGCGCCGAGGCCTTCGGCCGCATCGCCGCGGGATCGACGGTGAGCTCCACCCGCCCGAGCGCCTCGATGAGCGCGCGGTGCTGCGTGAAGACGGCGGCGTCGCCGCCCTGCGGCTTCACCGTCACGTGCAACGTGGTCCCCGGCGGAATCCGCATCTCGCCGCGGATCGTGCGGATCGCGGTCACGGCGCCCATCACGAGCGTGACGAAGCGATCCACGTCGGCGTCGGACGTGAGGGCGGCGCCCTTCGGATAGGCCGCGATCATGATCGACTCGCCCTCGTGCGGAAGCCGCTGCCAGATCTCCTCGGTGATGAACGGCATCAGCGGATGCAGCAGGCGGAGCGTGTGCTCGAGGACCGTCACCAGCGTGTGCTGGGTCGCCTGCCGCGCGGCCGGGCTCTCGGGCTTGTAGAGCGAGCGCTTGGCGATCTCGAGATACCAGTCGCAGTAATCGCTCCACACGAACTGGTAGAGCGCGGAGGCGGCGTCGTTGAACCGGTACTTCTCGAGCGCGTCGCGCACCTCGAGCACGGTGCTCGCAAGCTGCCGGCGGATCCAGCGCTCGGCCACGGTCTCACCGGCGCCGGCACCGGCGCGCGGATCGTAGCCGTCGAGGTTGGAGAGCACCAGACGCGACGCGTTCCACAGCTTGTTCGCGAAGTTGCGCGCGGCTTCGAGCCGCTCCTCGGAGATGCGGACGTCGCGCACGCTCGGCACCGCGATCGAGATCAGCGAGAAGCGCGTCGCGTCGGTGCCGTACTTGTCCATCAGGTCCAGCGGGTCGACGACGTTGCCCTTCGTCTTCGACATCTTCTGGCCTTCGGGATCGCGGATCAGCGTGTGGAAGTACACGTCGCGGAACGGCACCTCCTCCATGAGGTGGATGCCGAGCATCGCCATGCGCGCGACCCAGAAGCGGAGGATGTCGTACCCGGTGCTGAGCAGCGACGTCGGATAGAACGTGCGCAGCTCCGGCGTGTCGTCCGGCCAGCCGAGCGTCGAGAACGGCCAGAGCCCCGACGAGAACCAGGTGTCGAGCACGTCGGGATCCGGGCGCAGCGGCCCCTGACACGACGGGCACGTGGTGAGATCCGTGCGCGAGACGAAGACCTTCTCCTCGCGGTCGCAGTACCACGCGGGGATCTTGTGACCCCACCAGAGCTGGCGCGAGATGCACCAGGGGCGGATGCCTTCCATCCACTGGTGCCACACCTTCGCCCACGTGTCGGGGATCAGCGTGATGCGGCCCTCGGCGACGGCGGCGTCCGCCTCGTCCGCGAGCGGCTTCACGTTCACGTACCATTGCTTCGACACGAGCGGCTCGACGATCGTCTTGCAGCGGTAGCAGAGGCCCACCGCGTGGCGGTACGGCTCGATCCGGTCGATCAGGCCGAGCGCCTGCATGTCCTCGACGATCTTCTTGCGCGTCTCGAAGCGGTCCATGCCGGCGTACTTGCCGGCCGCGGCCGTCATCTTGCCGTCGAAGCCGATGACCGTGCGGATCGGCAGGCCGTGCCGCCGGCCGATCTCGAAGTCCGTCGGATCGTGGCCGGGCGTGACCTTGATGACGCCGGTGCCGAACTCGGGATCGACCGCCTCGTCCGCGACGACCTTCACGCGGATCGTGCCGTCGACCGACGGGATCTCGAGCGTCTGGCCGACGTACTGCGCGTAGCGCGCGTCGTTCGGATGGACCGCCAGACCGGTATCGCCGAGCTTCGTCTCCGGACGCACGGTGCCGAGCGTGAGCGGGCCGTACTTGATGTAGACGAACTCCGCGTCGCGATCCTCGCGCTCGACCTCGAGGTCCGCGAGCACCGTCCGGCATCGCGGACACCAGTTGACGATGTAGTCGTCGCGATAGATCAGGCCCTGCTCGTAGAGCCGGACGAACGTCTCGCGCACCGCGCGGGAGAGTCCCGCGTCCATCGTGAACCGCTCGCGCCGCCAGTCGCACGAGGCGCCGAGCCGCTTGAGCTGGCGGATGATCGTGCCGCCCGACTCTTCCTTCCACTTCAGCACGCGCGCGAGGAAGGCGTCGTACCCGAGGTCCTCCTTCGTCTTCCCTTCCGCGGCGAGCTGGCGCTCGACGACGTACTGGGTCGCGATGCCGGCGTGGTCGGTGCCGGGCACCCACAGCGCGTTGAACCCGTCCATGCGCTTCATGCGGATCATGACGTCCTGCAGCGTGTTGTTGAGCGCATGGCCCATGTGCAGCGAGCCCGTGACGTTCGGCGGCGGGATCACGATGCAGTACGGCGGCCGCGGATCGTCGGCCTCGGCGTGGAAGTAGCCGCGCTTGTCCCACTCGGGATACCAGCGCGCCTCGACCGTCGCGGGCTCGTAGCGATCCGGGATCGTGCTCATGGCGTCACTCGCGAGGCGCTGGTGACCCGCCATCGCGCTGCGTCGCGCTGGAACGCGAGCGTCCACGGCGCCCCCTGGGCATCGCTCGCCCCCACGAGGACCTGCCCGCTGCGCGCGCCGCTTCCCGCGTCGCACACGGGCTCCGCCGTGAGCCCCGCCGGCAGCCGCTCACGCACGCGGGGATCGGGGACGAGCGCGGCGATCGTCGCGCGGTCCTGCGCCGCCACCGCGGTGAAGAGGCGCGCGGCCGCGGCGTGCAGCTCGCGATGCCACGGCTCGAACTGGCGCTGGCTCACCTTCGCGTACGTTCCCGTCGGCGCCGTGAAGCGATAGAGATCTTCCTGCTCCGTCTGCCCCTCGCAGCCCGGCACCCATCCGGGATACCGCAGCTCGTAGCGCACCCGCAGCTCGTTGCCGCGGAGCGCGTACCCGCGCGCGACGAGACCGTCGGGATAGACGTCCGCCGTCGACCACACCACGTGCACGCCGTCGGCGCGCTGGCGCGCGACGTCGAGCCGCAGCGGGCGCCCGCCGCGTGCCGTCTGCGCGCCGTCCCACGCGACGAGGAACTGCACGCTCCCGTTCGGACCCGCGGGGAGCGGATGGAGCGTCGGCCGCCCCTCGCGCGCGAGGACGCTGAGCAGGGCCGGCTCGTCACGCAGCGTGCCGTACACGCGCACGCTCGCGGCGTTCGCGCTCTCGCCGAGCTGGAAGACGCCGACGGTGAGCTGGCCCAGCCGGACGACGCGCACCGCGGCACCACCCCACGCGTCGCTGAACGCGTCGAGGCGATCCTGCAGGAACGCGGTCGACGCGAACACGCCGCCGGAGCCGAGGCTCTCGACGATCTCTTCGTCCAGCACCGCGTACGCCTCGCGATAGGCCTCGGCGGAGGCGGTCGCGTCGACGATCTGGGCGGTGCTCAGACGGTCGGAAACGAGGGCGCGGAAGCGCTCGAGGCGATCGGGAACGGGCCCCGCGGATCCGCTGGCGGCCGCTCCGAGGCAGGAGGCGGCGAGGACGGCCGCGAGCGCGTAAGTCCGCGTCACCCCAGACAATCTCGGTGACACCTAGCTATGGTACAACAGGCGAAGCCTTAGAGGATGTTGCGGATCATCTCGGTCATCGACCGGTACGTCCTGAAGGAGTTGTTCGCCCCGTTCTGCCTGAGCGGGGCGCTGTTCACCTTCTTCCTCTTCATCGACAGGATCTATCAGCTCACCGACCTCGTGATCACCAAGGGTGTGCCCTTCCACCTGGTGAGCCAGCTCCTCGTGTTCATGCTGCCGTCGTTCCTCGCGCTGACGCTGCCGATGGCGCTGCTGGTCGCGGTGCTCCTCGCCGCCGGACGGATGGCCGGCGATCTCGAGGTCGTCGCGTTCCAGGCGTCCGGCGTGGGTCCGATGCGGCTCTTCAGCCCGGTGATGGCGGTCGCGCTCATGGTCACGCTCGCGGCCGGCGCGCTCACGATCGTGCTCGGGCCGCCGGCGAACCGCGAGTTCCAGGCGCAGCTCTTCAAGATCCTCCAGGCGCGCGCGACCGCGGGGCTGAAGGAGCGCGTCTTCAACGCGGACTTCGGCGACGTGATCATCTATCCCCAGGAGATCAGCGCCTCGCAGGTCGCGCTGCGCGGGCTGCTCGTCTCCGACGAGCGCGATCCAAAGCTCACGCGGATCATCACCGCGCGCGAGGGCCGGCTGATCTCCGACGAGGTGAACCGCCGCATCACGCTGCGGCTCATCGACGGCGCGGTGAACGAGGCCGACGTGTTGCCGGTCGGGTCCGAGCCCCCGAACGGCGCCGCGCCGCCGCGGACGGACGACGCCGCCGGAGGCGCCGCGGCCGCGGGACGCTATCGCTACACCGTCTTCGGCCTCTACGACATGAGCCTGCCGCTCGACGCGAGGCTGCGCGGCGCCGCGCGCTTCGAGAAGCCGGAGAAGGACCTGACGCTCCTCGAGCTCGAGGCGCGGATCGCGCAGTTCGCGCGGGAGCCGGTGCGGCGCATCCCGTTCGAGATCGAGTGGCACAAGCGCTTCGCGTTTCCGCTCGCCGCGGTCGTGTTCACGATGGTGGGCTTCCCGCTCGCGATGCGCTCGCACCGCGGCGGCCGGTCCATCGCGCTCGTCGGCAGCCTGGTGATCATCACCCTCTACTACCTGCTCGTGACCGCGCTGGAGGGCTCGGCGCTCCGCGGCCGCATCCCCGCGTGGGTGGCGATGTGGGCCCCGAACGCCGTATTCGGCGTCACGGGGCTGTGCCTGCTGGTCATGGTGGCGCGCGACATTCGCTTTCGCTCGCGGCGATGGCTCTGGGCCGTGCTGGGTCGCGCGACCGGATGGTGGCGACGGCCGGGCGCGGAGCGCGCCGCGGCCGCCACGTCCGCGCGCGAGTCCACGCTGATCATCGACCGTTACCTCGTCCGCTCGCACGTCACGTTCATGCTGATCGGCCTCGCGGTGGCGGCGGTGCTGTTCATCGTGGTGGACCTGGCGCAGACGCTCGACCGGTTCCTCCGCGCCAAGCCGCCGCTCGCCTACATCCTCGAGCACTTCGCCTACCGGCTGCCCGCGTGGTTGCACGACGGGTTGCCGATCGTGATGCTGGTGGCGACGATCTTCCTGTTCCTCACGCTCACGCGCTATCAGGAGCTCACCGCGCTCAAGGCGGCGGGCATCAGCCTCTACCGGATCAGCGCGCCGATCATCGCGGTCGGGCTCACCGTCGCCGTCGGCGCCGGCCTGTTCCAGGAGAAGGTCCTGCCGCTGATCAACGAGCGCGGCGAGGAAGTCGATCGCGTGAAGATCCGGGGCCAGCTGCCGCGGCACATGCAGTCGCGCGCGCGGCTCTGGCTGCGCGCCGGCGACACGCGCTTCTATCGCGTCGAGCTGCTGGCTCCCGGCACCGCCGACCTGTACGGCGTCACGATCCTCGAGGTCACGCCCGACTTCCGCCTCCAGAGCCGGCTCGACGCGCGGCGCGCCCACTGGGCGGGCGACGCGTGGGAGCTGCAGGACGGCGCGTTCCGCGAGGTGACCGGCACCGGGACCACGATCGAGTCCGTGCCGTTCGCGCTCAGCACGATCAACCTGGACGAGCGCATCGAGGACTTCACGCAGATCCAGAAGCCGGTGGCCGCGATGAGCTACGCGGAGCTGAGCGAGTACGTGAAGAAGCTGGAGGGCGCGGGCTTCCACGCCCGGAAGTACATGGTGGAGCTCTACGCGAAGCTCGCCTTCCCGCTCGTGAACCTGATCATGGTGCTCGTCGCGATCCCGTTCGCCCTGCAGGCGCCGCGCTCGACGCGCCTGTTCGGCGTCGGCCTCGCGATCGCGATCATGGTCGGCTACATGGTCGTCCACCAGGCCGCCGTCGCGCTGGCGCGCGCCGACCTGCTGCCGCCGCTGCTGGCCGCGTGGACGGCGAACGTGATCTTCCTCGGGCTCGGCCTGAGCCTGCTGGCCCGGGCCCGCACCTAGAGCCCCGCGCGGGCCTGCCCGCGCCGCGCGCGCTACGGCTTCGCCGCCGGCGCCCCTTCGCTCAGCTGGCGCAGAGCCTCCTCGAGGCGCTTCTGCTCGGCGCCGTACGCCGCCCAGTCGCCTCGCTTGAGCGCGTCCTGCGCGCGCCCGTAGATCTCGTACGCGCGCTGCCCGAGCGAGCGCGCGGCGGGCGATGCCGGGCCCGCTCCCGGCGGAGCGGGTGCGGCGGCGCGCGCCGGCGCCGCGGCCTCGGCCGGCGACGGCCGGAGCCCGGAGAAGATCCGCGCGAGCGATTGCTCGAGCGTCGGCTCCATGGCGATCTGGTTGCCGTAGGCGACGATCACGCGCCGCAGCTCCGGCAGGGCGCCCTGCTCGGACGCCGCGAGATAGAGCGGCTGCACGTAGATGAGCGACTGGTCGATCGGGATCGCGAGCAGCGAGCCGCGGATCACCTGCGAGCCGCGCTGGTTCCAGAGCGAGAGCTGCTGCGAGATCACGGGATCCTGGTCGATGCGCGCATCGATCTGGCGCGGCCCGTACACGAGCTTCTGCTTCGGGAAGTTGAAGACGATCAGCCGGCCGTAGTTCGGCGGGTCCGAGCGCGCGGCCAGCCACGCGATCATGTTGTCCCGCCGCGCCGGGTTGAAGAGCGTCAGGAGGACGAACTCCTCCTTCGACTCGCCGGGCACGCGCATGATCGTGTAGTACGGCTCCATCTCGCGGTCGCGGCCCTCGATCGCCCGCCGCGGCACCGCCCAGAGGTCTTCCTGGTTGTAGAAGACTTGCGGATCGAGCATGTGGTACTTCGCGTACTTCCGCGCCTGGATCGCGAAAAAGTCTTCCGGATAGCGGATGTGCTTCTGGAGATCGGCCGGCATCTCGGCGAGCGGCTTGAGCAGCTTCGGGAACGCGGCGGCCCACGCGCGGACGATCGGGTCGGAGGGATCGGCGATGTAGAACGTGACGTCGCCGTCGTAGGCGTCGATCGTCGCCTTCACCGAGTTGCGCACGTAGTTGCCGACGCCCGCGACCGGCTCGGAGTACGGGTACCGATCGGTGGCCGTGTAGCCGTCGAGCATCCACACGAGCCGGCCGTCGTCCGCCACCACGAGGTACGGATCGCGGTCGTAGCGGAAGAACGGCGCGATCTGGCGCACGCGCGGGCCCACCGCGCGGTACATCATGAGCCGGCTGTCCTCGGTGAGGTCGTTGGACAGGAGGATCTTGAGCTCGGCGAAGCGCGCGGCGAACGCGAGCTTGCGCAGCCAGGAGCTCAGCACCACGCCGCCGCGGCCCTTGTACGTCGTGTAGACGTTCTGGTCGCCCGCCGGGTAGTCAAGCTCCTGCGAGCGCGTGCGGACGAGCGCGTACTCGTTCGAGGTCTCGCCGTAGTAGATCTCCGGCCGCGTGATCTTCGGGAAGCCGGGCGCGGACGACGGCGGGATGTCCTTCACGAGGAATTCCGGGAGCCCTTCGGACGTGATCCGATTGACCGGGCCGACGACGATCCCGTAGCCGTGCGTGAACGTCAGGTGCTCGTTGATCCAGATCCGCGATTGCAGGTGCGGATACGACAGCTCGCGCGGCGACAGCATGAGCTGGCGGTACTCGCCGTCGACCACGTAGCGGTCGTTGTCGACGTCCTGGAACTTGTAGTACGTCCGGATCTCCTGCAGCTGCGCGAACGTGCGGAGCAGCGGCCGGTAGTCCCAGAGCCGGATGTTCTTGATCGTCGGCGCGTTGCGCTCGATCGCGCGCGCGTCCAGCGAGTCCGCCGCCGGGAACTCGCGCTCCACGATCCGGTCGAGGCCGTACGCCTGGCGCGTCATGCGGATGTTGTGCGCGATGAACGGCCGCTCCGCCGCGAGCTCGTTGGGGACGACGCTGAAGCGCTGCAGGAGCGCCGGGTACGCCCCGAGTCCGATCATCCACACCACGCCCAGCGCGACGAGGCCGCCGGCCACGAACCGGATCCCCGGGCGGCCGATCTGCGCCAGACACGCGACCGCGCACAGCGCCGCGAGCACCGCGAGCGCGCCCAGCATCGGCAGGCTCGCGTGGATGTCGGAGTACGACGCGCCGTAGATCACCCCGCGCGGCGAGAACAGCACGTCGTAGCGGTCGAGCCAGAAGCCGATCGCGCGCAGCGCGAGCAGCACCGCGCCGAGCACCAGCAGGTGCGCGCGGGCGCGCACCGCGAGCCGCGGGCCGCGCGTCGTGATCGCGAGGCTGCGGCGCAGCACGTACACGGTGAGCGCGAGAATGACGGTGCCCGTCACCAGGGCGGTGGCCCAGCCGTGGAGCAGCCGCCAGAACGGCAGCACGAAGACGTAGAAGCCGAGGTCGCGATCGAAGAGCGGGTCGGTGGCGCCGAAGGCGGGGCCGTTCACGTAGCCGATCACGGTGGCCCAGTGCGACGTCGCGCGCAGCCCCGAGGCGATCGCGATCACGAGCAGGACCACGGGCATGAAGCGGCGCAGCAGCGGCTCGATGACGACGCGCCCGGGCAAGCCGAGCTGGTCCTCGAGCTCCCAGACCACGTCGGGCGCGGCGGTCCGCGCGGCGAACGTGAGGTTCGCCCACATGAAGAGCAGCACCGCGACGAGCATCCCGGTGAACAGGGCGCCGCGCAGCGACAGGATGTTGAGGAAGACCTGCGTGTACCCGACTTCGCCGAACCAGAGCCAATCGGTATAGAGCGGAATGAGCTGGGCGACGAACGCAAGAACGACGAAGAGGAGGATGAGGATGACGACGGGGGGCGGTCGTCTCATGGCGGCGCTCAGACCGAGGGGGCCGCGGGCGCCCCCTCAAGTGACCTCAGGCGTCTTTCTGGAGGTCCTTGGCGCGATCCGTCCGTTCCCACGTGAACTCGGGCTCGGAGCGGCCGAAGTGTCCGAAGGCAGCGGTCTTGCGATAGATCGGACGCCGCAGGTCGAGATACTTGATGATCCCCGCCGGCGTGAAGTCGAAGTTCTTGCGCACGATCTGCTCGAGCTTCGTGTTCGGCACTTTCCCGGTGCCGTAGGTGTCGACCAGGATCGAGACCGGCTCGGCGACGCCGATCGCGTACGCGACCTGCACCTGCGCGCGGTCCGCGAGCCCGGCCGCGACGACGTTCTTCGCGACGTGGCGCGCCATATAGCACGCCGAGCGGTCGACCTTCGTCGGATCCTTGCCGGAGAAGGCGCCGCCGCCGTGCGGGCACGAGCCGCCGTACGTGTCGACGATGATCTTGCGTCCCGTGAGGCCCGTGTCACCCATCGGCCCGCCCGTCACGAACCGGCCCGTCGGGTTGATGTGGAACGTGACCTTCTCGCGGCTCATGAGGTGGCCGGGAATCGTCGGGACGATCACCTGCTCGATGATCTGCTCGCGCAGCTTCGCGTTGTCGACGTCCGGGGAGTGCTGGCTGGAGATGACCACGGTCTCGACGCTGACCGGCTTGCCGTCGGCGTAGCGCACGCTCACCTGTGACTTGCCGTCAGGACGGAGGAACGACATCGCGCCGGACCGGCGCGTCTCGGAGAGCCGCATGACGAGCTTGTGCGAGAGCATGATCGGCAGCGGCATCAGCTCCGGCGTCTCGGTGCACGCGTAGCCGAACATCAGGCCCTGGTCGCCGGCGCCGAGCTTGTCGACGCCCATCGCGATGTCGGACGACTGGCTGTCGATCGCGGCGATGACCCCGCACGTCTCGTAGTCGAAGCCGTACTTCGCGCGCGTGTAGCCCACGTCCTTGATCGTGTCGCGCGCGATCCGCGGGATGTCGACGTAGCACTTCGTGGTGATCTCACCCGCCACGACGACGAGGCCGGTCGTGAGCAGCGTCTCGCACGCGACGCGCCCCGTGGGATCCTGGGAGAGGATCGCGTCGAGAACCGCGTCGGAAATCTGATCGGCGATCTTGTCGGGATGCCCTTCGGTCACCGACTCCGACGTGAACAGGTACTCGTCACGCGCCATTCATCTTCCTCCCGGCGGCTGAGCTGGACTCGGACTCAAACCGCGACACTCTAGCACGTCTCACGAGCCTCCGAGGCGCCGTTTCACCTCTTCGAGGGTGGGAACCGTCCAGGGATCGACGCCGCGGAGGATCGCGAGGTAGTAGCTCGTCCACTGGCCGAGACAGACGAGCGACAGCAGACGCGCCAGCACGCCGCGGCCGCGCGTGCGGCACTCGGACACGCCGCCGGCGTCGGCGCCGACGAGATCGCGCACGAGCGCGAAGCGCCGCGCGATGGCCGGGTCCTCGCCGTCGTCGCGCAGGAACACGAGGTGAAGCTGCCGCGCGAGCGTGGTCCGCCACGCCTCGATCGTGTTGTGGTTCATCTCGGGCAGCGCGCCGGCGAGCGCGAAGACCTTCGCGTTCTCCTCGAAGTCGGTCTTCCAGCGATACGCGACGCCGCCCGTGACCGGGCCGCCGTAGACCGCGGGCCAGCGCGTCTCGATCGCCTGCGCGAGCCGCTTGGCTTCGTTCGTCGCGAGCGGACGATCCGGCACGAGGTCGGGCGCGAGCGCGTCGAGGACGTCGAGCGCCTCGGCGATCTCCTCCCCCGAGACCACGTCGACGTCGAGCGCGCGCAGCACGCGCGCCATCGGGAAGAACAGCGAGCCGATCGCCATGCGCGGCATCATCCCGCCCGGCACCCGCACGCACGGGAATCCGCCCTGCTCCGCGCGCTGCGCGAGCGCGCCGCCGGAGGTCACCGCGACGAGCGGCACCCGGCGCGCGCGCGCGGTGTCCGCGGCGGACAGCACCTCGGCCGTGTTGCCCGAGTACGAGACCGCGATGACGAGCGCCTCGTCCCACGCCACCGACGGCAGCCCGTAGCCGCGGTGGATGACGATCGGGATCTCGACGCGCTCGGACGCGCACGCGGCGATGAGGTCGCCGGACGACGCGGAGCCCCCCATGCCCGCGATGACGATCACGCGCGGCCGCTTCATGGCGGGCAGCGCGGGCGCCTCGATGGTGACCGCGGCGCGGCACTGCTCCGGGAAGCGCCGGAGCACGTCGCGCGCTCCGTGGGGATCGACGGCGGCCAGCCGGGCGAGGTCGTCGAGCGGTGTGCTAGCCACGCCCGCCGTCACTCACGATCGATGTCGCGATGGACCACCGTCGGAGTGTAGCCGAGCCCTTCGAGGAACTGGCGCAACATTTCGACGAATGTCACGGAACGGTGACGCCCGCCCGTACAGCCAATGGCGACGGTGAGATAGGCCTTGCCTTCGCGCTGGTAGAACGGCAGCAGGAACTCGAGGAGGCCACGCAGCCGCTCGAGGAGCTCCCGCGCTTCGGCGTGCCCGAGCACGTAGTCCCTCACCCCCGCGTCGCGCCCGTCGAGCGGCCGGAGCCCCTCGACGAAGTGCGGGTTCGGCAGGAAGCGCACGTCGAACATGAGGTCGGCGTCGAACGGGATCCCGTGCTTGAAGCCGAACGACACGAGCGACGGCGTGGGACCGCTGCGGGTGCCGGGCTTGACGTAGAGCTCGCCGAGCAGCGCCTTGAGCTGGTGCACGGTGATGCTCGACGTCTCGACGATGCGATCGGCGATCTCGCGCATGTTCGCCATCGCCTTGCGCTCGGCCCGGATCGCGTCCAGCACGTTGCCCTCGGCGCCGAGCGGATGGCGGCGGCGGCTCTCGTGGTAGCGGCGCACGAGCGCTTCGTCGCTCGCCTCGAAGAACAGCACCTCCACGGTGTGCCCGCGGCGCTTGAGCTCGTGCAGCGCCTCGAGGAAGTGCGAGAGGTATTCGCCCTCGCGCACGTCCACCCCGAGGGCGACGCGCTCGACGTCGTTGCGGGAGCGCGCGATGAGCTCGGCGAAGGTGGGGATCAGCGTCGTCGGCAGGTTGTCGACGCAGAAGAAGCCCATGTCCTCGAAGCACTTGATCGCGTGGCTCTTCCCCGCCCCGCTGAGCCCGGTGATGACGACGTAGGAGGCGGAGTCGGCCAAGGCTAGCGCTTGCGCGGCATCAGCCGGCGCTGGTGCGACGGCAGGATGCCAAGCTCCTCGCGGTACTTGGCGACCGTGCGCCGCGCGATCGTGAGGCCGCGGCCCTTGAGGATCTGGGCGACTTCCTGGTCCGAGTGCGGCTTGGACGGATCCTCGTTGGCGAGGAGGTCCTGGATCTGCTTCTTCACCGAGACCGACGACACCATGACGCCGTCGCCGGACGCGATGCCGCTGTGGAAGAAGAACTTCAGCTCGAAGAGGCCCTGCGGCGTCTCCACGTACTTGTTGGTGGTGACGCGGCTGATCGTCGACTCGTGCATGCCGATGTCCTCCCCCACGTCCCGCAAGGACAGGGGGCGGAGATAGGGCAGGCCCTTGTCGAGGAACTCCTTCTGGAACTTCACGATCGACTGCGACACCTTGCGGAGCGTGCGCTGCCGCTGGTCCACGCTCTTGATCAGCCACATCGCCGAGCGGAGCTTCTGCTCCACGTACTGGCGCGCGTCGTCGCCGGAGTTGCGGAGCAGCGAGCGGTAGAGCGAGTTCACGCGCAGGCGCGGGATGCCGTCCTCGTTGAGGACGACGACGTAGTCGGCGCCCATCTTGTGGACGACGACATCGGGGACGATGTAGCGCGAGTCGTTGCCGCCGAAGCGCCGTCCCGGCTTCGGCTCGAGGCCCATGATCTCCTCGACCGATTCCATGATCCGGTCGAGCGGCAGCTTGAGCGCGCGCGCGATGTCGGGATACCGCCGGCGGCTCAGGTCGTCGAAGTGCTCGGCGACGATCTCCACCGACACGGGATCGGGATTCGGATCCGTCTTGAGCTGGATGAGCAGGCACTCCTGCACGGAGCGCGCCGCCACGCCCGGCGGATCGAAACCCCGCACGTGCGCGAGCGCTTTCTCAACGTCTTCGATCGTCGCCTTGCAGCGCTCCGCGATCTCGGAGAGCTCGGCGCGGAGGTAGCCGTCCTCGTCGAGGTTGCCGATGATCTCGGTCCCGATCTTCCGGATGATGTCGTCGTCGGTGGTGAAGCGCAGCTGCTCGTCGAGATGGTCGGTGAGCGACGAGACCGAGCGGACGATGTTCTCGAACGGCAGCTCGTCGCGGTCTTCCTGCGCGACGAGCGAGCGCTCCTCGTGGTCGTCGAACATCACGGCGGTGAGATCGAACGGCAGGTCGTCCGTCTGGCGCTGCGTGGTGTCCGCGGGCGGCGCGACCTCGGCGGGCGCTTGCTGCACGCGAGGGTCGGGCTCGACGGGGGCCTCGCGGCTGTCGGGCGCTTCCTGCGTTTCCGGCGTCTCGGGCAGCTCCTCGAGGAGCGGATTCTCCAGGAGCTCCTTCTGCACGACCTCCTGGAGCTCGAGGGTCGAGAGCTGCAGGAGCTGAATGGCTTGCTGGAGCAGCGGGGTCATGACGACCCGCTGGCTCTGCCTGAGTGAGAGTCGCGCTTCCATCGCCATAAGGAGTCTTCTTTTGCCGCCTAGAGGGAAAACTTCTCGCCGAGGTAGATCTCTCGGGCGCGCGGGTTGGCCGCGATCTCGCTGGCCGTCCCGGAGATGAGAACCTTCCCCTCGTACAGGATATACGCCCGGTCGGTGATCGCCAGGGTTTCCCGGACGTTGTGGTCGGTGATGAGAATGCCGATGCCGCGGTCGCGCAGGCGCGCCACGATCTCCTGGATGTCGCCGATCGCGATCGGATCGATGCCCGTGAACGGCTCGTCGAGCAGCAGATAGCGCGGCGACGTCACGAGCGCGCGCGTGATCTCGAGTCGCCGCCGCTCACCACCCGACAGCGTGTACGCCGGATACGGCGCGAGCTCCGTGAGCCCGAGCTCGCCGAGCAGGCTCTCGAGGCGCGCGCGGCGCTCGCCGCGCGAGAGGTCCTGCGTCTCGAGGATCGCGAGGATGTTCTCCTCGACCGTGAGCTTGCGGAACACGGAAGATTCCTGCGGCAGGTAGCCGACGCCGCGCCGGCAGCGCTGGTACATCGGCAGCCGCGTGATCTCGTCGCCCTCGAGGAAGATCCGGCCGCGGTCCGCGGGCAGGAGCCCGACCATCATGTAGAACGACGTCGTCTTCCCCGCGCCGTTCGGACCGAGCAGGCCCACGACTTCGCCCCGCTGGATGTCGAGCGACACGTCGTCGACCGCCTTGCGCCGGCGGAACCACTTCTCGAGGCCTTGCGCGACGAGTCCTTCCATCAGCTCTGGCAGGGCGCCCCGGCCGTCGCCTTCGGCGCCGCCTGGCCGTCCTTCTTCTCGTCCTTCGGATAGAAGATCGCCTTCACGCGCTCCTGCCGCCCGCCCTGCACCACGCTGCGGTCCTGCGCGAGGAAGATCGTGATGGTGTCGCCGCTCACCACGTTCTCGTCCTGCCACACGCGCGCGTTGCCGATGAGCACCACGCGCTGCTCGAGATCGTCGTACTCCGCGCGCTTCGCGGTGCCCGTGCGGCAGTCGCGCGTCACGATCTTGACGGTCCCGGTGGACACCGTGCGCAGCACGCGGTCGCCCTTCTCGTCCAGGTAGACCTCCATGCGGTCCGCGTACTGGACGGAGTTGTTCTGGCGTGCCACCACGTTGCCGGTGAAGACGACCAGGCTCTCCTTGCCGTAGCGCTCCATGCGGTCGGCGTCGACGGTGATGGGCTGGCTCTTGTCGTCGGCCTTCTTCTTCGCGGGCGCGGGGGCCTGCGCGCGGGCCGGGAGCGCGACGAGCAGCGCGAGCAGTGTCAGCACGATGGCGCGTGTCATCGCCGCGTACGCTCGAAGCGCGCGCGCACCCGTCCGCCGATCGTCGTCGCGTCGCTCGCCATCGCCACCTCGAGCGTCTGGCCCTTGACCACGCCGCCGGGCGCGGTGAACGTCACCGGCGCGTCGGTCCAGAGACGCCGCTCGTCGCCGTTCCAGCGGAGCACGTCCGTCTCGAGGCGGAGCCCGTCGCTCGAGGTCACCACCACGTTGCCGCGGAGCTCGATCTTTCTCTCCTTCTGGAGGTACTCGCCCGAGTCCCCGACGATCGTCCACGACCGGTCGGGCTCGACGACCTCGACGTTCACGCGCCGCAGCTCGGTGCGGCCCGTGCCCTGCTGATCGAACATCAGCGCCTGCTCCGCCTGGAGCCGCCAGCGCACCTTGCCCGCCTCCTCTTCGATCTGGACTTCCTTGACGTTGAGGTCGGCTTTGACGGGCGCCGGACCGACGACCGGCTCCACTTCGCGCGCCCGCGTCCGCGTGTACAGGGTGGCGGCCACCATCAGCACGAACGCGACGACCACTGCGAGGATGACGTGGGCTAGGCGACGCATCTCTGCAATTTCAGTACCAGCCTACCACAGGGGCGAGAATCTAGGGGGATTTCAGTGCCGCCGCGATCCCGAGCAGCTCGTCGAGGAGTCGGGGAAGGTCGTCGATGCGCAGCATGTTCGGGCCGTCGGAAAGGGGCTGTCCGTCCGGCATCTTGCGGTCCGGATCCTCGTGCATCTCCATGAACAGCGCGTCCACGCCGAACGCGACGGCCGCGCGCGCCAGGCCCTGGACATACTTCCGCTCCCCGCCCGAGCGATCGCCGGCACCGCCGGGCAGCTGCACGGAATGCGTCGCATCGAAGACGACCGGGACGCCCAGCGCGCGCATGTCGTCGAGGCCGCGCATGTCGACGACGAGGTTGTTGTAGCCGAATGTCGTCCCCCGCTCCGTGAGCAGGATCGACTCGTTCTTCTTCGCGCGGATCTTCTCGACCACGTTCTTCATGTCCTTGGGGGCGACGAACTGCCCCTTCTTCACGTTGACCGGCTTGCCGGTGGCCGCGGCCGCCAGGATCAGGTCCGTCTGACGGCACAGGAATGCCGGAATCTGGAGCACGTCGAGCACTTCGGCGGCGGGATCCACCTCGCTCACCTGGTGGATGTCCGACAGCACCGGGACGCCGAGCGCCTCCTTCACCTTTCGTAGAATTCGCAGCCCCTCGACCAGCCCGGGCCCGCGATAGCTGTTCACCGACGACCGGTTGGCCTTGTCGTAGGACGACTTGTAGATGTACGGGACCTTCCGGTCCGCGGCGATCCGCGTGAGCCGCTCGGCGGTCATGAGCGCGTGCTTCTCGTTCTCGATGGCGCACGGGCCGCCGATCAGGGCGAGCGGCGCGCCGCCGCCGATGGTGACGGGCCCGACCTGAACCGCAGCGGTCGTCGTCATCGGGCACTCTCCTGGTGCGCGAGCGCGGCGCGGACGAAGCCGGCGAAGAGCGGATGCGGCTCCCACGGACGCGAGCGGAACTCGGGATGGAACTGGCTCGCGACGAAGAAGGGATGTTCCGGGATCTCGATGATCTCGACCAGCTGCTTCTCCGCCCACACGCCCGAGACCCTGAGCCCGCTCTTCTCGAGCTGGCGCAGGTAGTCGTTGTTCACCTCGTAGCGGTGGCGGTGACGCTCCTTGATGATCCCCTGCCCGTACAGGCGCGAGGCGCTGCTGCCCTCGCCGAGGACGATCGGATAGTTGCCGAGGCGCATCGTGCCGCCCTTGGCCTCGACCGTGCGCTGCTCGGGCAGCAGGTCGATGACGTTGTGCGGCGCCTTCGCGTCGAACTCGGTCGAGTTCGCGCCCGCGAGATTGCAGACGTGGCGGGCGAACTCGATCACCGCGCACTGCATGCCGAGACAGATCCCGAAATACGGCACGCCCTGCTCGCGCGCGTACCGGACCGCCTGGATCTTGCCTTCGATGCCACGGTCGCCGAACCCGCCGGGCACCAGGATCCCGTGCACGTCGGAGAAGCGCGCGTCCGGACCTTCGCGCTCGATCTGCTCCGCGTCGACCCACTCCACGTCGACGCGCGCGTCGTTCGCGATCCCGCCGTGCGCGAGCGCCTCCGCGAGGCTCTTGTACGAGTCCTTCACCTCGACGTACTTGCCGACGACCGCGATGCGCGTGCGGCCGCGCGGGCTCTTCACGCGCCGCACGACGTCTTCCCACCGCGAGAGGTCGGCGGGCCGCTGCTCGAGGCCGAGGAGCTTCAACACCATGTCGTCGAGTCCCTCGTGGTGGAACACGACGGGGACCTCGTAGACGCTGTCGACGTCCTTCGCGGTGATGACCGCCTCCTCCTCGACGTCGCAGAAGAGCGCGATCTTCGACTTGATGCCGGGCGGCAGGTAGCGGTCCGTGCGGCACAGCAGGATGTCGGGCTGGATCCCGATCGCGCGCAGCTCCTTGACCGAGTGCTGCGTCGCCTTCGTCTTGAGCTCGGACGCCGCCTGCATGAACGGCACGAGCGTCAGGTGCACGTAGATCACGTTGTCCTTGCCGACGTCCTTCTTGAACTGGCGGATCGCCTCGAGGAACGGCAGGCTCTCGATGTCGCCGACGGTGCCCCCGATCTCCACGATCACGACGTCCGTGTCGTGCGAGACGTTGTGGATGAAGCTCTTGATCTCGTCGGTGATGTGCGGGATCACCTGCACGGTGCGCCCGAGGTAATCGCCGTGGCGCTCCTTCGAGATCACCGAGAAGTACACCTTGCCCGTCGTGATGTTGTGGTCGCGGCTGACCCGGCGCGAGGTGAAGCGCTCGTAGTGGCCGAGGTCGAGGTCGGTCTCGCCGCCGTCGTCGGTCACGAAGACCTCGCCGTGCTGATACGGGCTCATCGTCCCGGCGTCGATGTTGATGTACGGGTCCATCTTCTGGAGCGTGACCCTGAGGCCGCGCGCCTCGAGCAGCGCGCCCATCGATGCCGCCGCCAGGCCCTTGCCGAGAGACGACACGACACCGCCCGTCACGAAGATGTACTTGGGGGCCACGTCACCGCTCCTTTCTGGAAGATCGTTCGACCCAGGCCCGCACGAAGGCTTCTTCCTCCGCACGTCCGGAGACCTCACCGTCGAGCGTTGCATCCCGCAGCGCGTCGAGCGCCGCGGCCACGTCCGGACCTGCCGCCACGCCGAGGCCGATCACCTCGTCGCCGCGCAGGGCCGCGCGCACGATCGCCGACGCGCGCGTGTCGTCGAGCTGCCGGCGAAGATCCGGCCCGCCGTCGAGCCAGGCCGCGGCGAGCTCGAGCGGAGAGCGTCCGCGCAGCGCGCGCGCGCGTTCGCTCACGCGCGGCGACGCGAGCGCGCGCGCGAGCGCGCGGTGCGCGGACGCGGCGCGTTCCGTGATCGCGCGCGTGATCCGGGCGCGCGGCTCGCCGGTGATCTCGAGGCGCCGGAGCGCCGCGGCCGCGACGTCGGCCGGCTGGTCCGCGAGGAGCGTGACCAGCACCAGCTCGACGCCCGACAGGGAGAGACTCCGCTCCTGGCTCCACGCGAGCGTGCCCGGGAGCGCGGAGAGACGCGCGCGGGTCGTGCGTCCGAAACGGTGGCGCGCGTCGAGCAAGCGATACACGCCGCTCGCACCGAGACGGATGAGCGTCACGTCGGGGCGTGGCTCCGCGAGGATGCGCGTGAGCTCGGCGACGATCCGCGCGCCGGAGAGCGCCGGATACGGCACGAACGAGAGCGCCCACGCCTGGCACCGCGTCGTCCACGCGTCGGGACGAAGGCCCAGCCGCGTGGCGTAGCGCGCGGCGCGGAACATGCGCGTCGGGTCCTCGACGAACGACGCCGGGTGCAGGATCGTGAGCCGCGCGGCGGCGAGATCGCCGCGGCCGCCGTGAGGATCGAGGAGGCCCCAGCTTCCGGACGCCAGCTCCACCGCCATCGCGTTCACCGTGAAGTCGCGGCGGCGGAGGTCCTGCTCGATGGACGACGGCATCACGCGTGGGAGCGTGCCGCGCCCCTCGTAGCGCTCGCTGCGCGCGGTCGCGACGTCGACGCGCCCGGCGGACGTCGGGCCCACGGTGGCGGTGAGGAAGCGCTCGTGCTCGACGAGCGGCGCCACGAGGAGATCCGCGAGCGCGCGCGCGACCCCCGGTCCGTCGCCTTCGACGACGACGTCGAGATCCGGCGAGGCGAGCGTGTCACGGAGCGCGTCGGGGACAGCGCGGAGCGCGTCGCGGACGACACCGCCCGCCAGGAAGACGCGCGCGCCCCGCTCGGCGGCCACACGCGCGGTCGTGGCGAGCACGTTCAGCGTCGCGGGGGGGAGACGCCGCGCGAGCCGATCGGCGAGCGAGATCGTCGGCGCCGCCCCGCGCGCGGCCATCACGGCGCCGATCACACGCCGTCCCTCGCGCACGGCGACCATCGGCGCCCCGGCGGCCAGATGCCGCCGCACGACCACCTCGCTCGCGTCCGCGTCGACCACGGGAAGCGGCCGTGCCAGCGCTTCCGCGCGGGCGCCGGTGACGCCGAGGCTCGCCGCGCGGGCGAGGTCGTCGCGCAGCACGATCGCATCGCCGGCAACGACACCGTGGACGTCGCGCCGGCGCGCGGTCGCGAGCGCGTCGCCGGCGGACGCCGACGCCGCCACCGCGAGCAGCCTGCCGTCGACCAGGTCCGACGCGCGCGCTTCGACCTGGGGATAGCTCGCGCGCCGGGTCATCATGCGCGAGGGTGCGCTTCTCGATACACGCGCTTGAGCGTGTCCGAGGGCAGATGGGTGTAGATCTGCGTGGTCGCGATGTCGGCGTGGCCGAGCATCGCCTGCACGGCGCGAAGGTCGGCGCGGCCCTCGAGCAGATGGCTGGCGAACGAGTGCCGCAGGACGTGCGGCGAGACCTTCTTGCGGAGACCGGCCGCCGCCGCCGCCCGCCGGACGATCACCCACAGCGACTGGCGGGACAGCGGGCCGCCGCGCGGGTTCACGAAGAGCCGGCCGCAATCGCGCTTCCGCGTGAACGCGGGCCGGGCGGCCCTGAGATAGGTCCGTACCCACGCCTGCGCCTGCTCGCCGAGCGGGACGAGGCGCTGCTTGCGCCCCTTCCCCGTGCAGAGCGCGTAGCCGGCGTTGAGGTTCACGTCCTCGAGACGGAGGTCGAGACACTCGGACGCGCGCATGCCGGTCGCGTACAGGACCTCGAGCAGCGTGCGATCGCGTACCGCGCGCGGCGCGTCGCCGACAATCGCCTCCACGAGCGCGGCCGCGGTGTCGCGCGAGAGCGTCTTCGGCAGCGCGCGTCCGGTGCGCGGCGAGTCCACGTGCTCGGTGGGATCGCGGCGCAGCGCCGCCTCGCGCACGAGGTGGCGATAGAGCCCGCGCACGGCGGCGAGGCGCCGCGCGACGCTCGCCGGCTTGAGGCCGCGCGCGCGCGCGTGCTCGAGATACGACACGACGTCGTCGGGCCGCACGTCGCCGATCGTGTGGCCGGCGCTGGTGACGAAGCGGGTGAAGTCGCTGAGATCGCGGCGGTAGGCGCTGAGCGTGTGCCGGGAGGCCCCCCGCTCCGTCTGGAGGGCTCCGAGAAACCCGGCCACGGGGTCCATCAAGCGATCCGCGGCGCGGTCCGTCCGTCTGGGAGGGCGTTGAGAGTGACCACGTCGGAGCCTATCACGCTCGGCGACGGCGGGGCAAGATCGCGAAGAGCGCGACGCGCTCCGGCGCACGCAGGAGCGCGCTCGCGCCCGCGAACAGCGCCGCGCCGCCGACGACGCCGAGCGTCACGACGGCGGCGTCGCCGCGCACACCGTGCGCGGCGGTCCGGAAGAACGGCATCAGCGCGCACCACGCGGCCACGGGCACGCACGCGAGCAGCGTGCGCGCCGCGCTCGCGACCATCGCGCGCCCGCCGAGCAGTCCGAAGCGCCGCCGCGCGGCAAAGATCAGCGTGAGCACGTTGACGTACGCGCCGATCGACGACGCCGCGGCGAGGCCGGCATGCCCGAGGGGCGCCATGAGCGCCACGGCGGCGACGATGCCCGCGCCGATCGACACCGCGCCCCACCGCACGGCGGTCGCGGGCTCGCTGATCGCGTAGAACGCCTGCGCCGCGATGCGCGCGCCCGAAAATCCCGCCAGGCCGACGGCGTACCACGCGAGCGCGGTGGCCGTCGCGGCGGTCTCCGCCGGCCCGAACTGCCCGCGCTCGAACAAGAGGCGCGTGATCGGCGTGCGCAGGAGCACGAGACCGACCGTTGCCGGCGCCGCGATGAAGAAGGACATGCGCAGCGCGAACGAGAGCGTGTCGGCGATGCCCCGCGTGTTCCCCTGGGCGCCCTGCCGCGCCATGGCCGGCAGCGCGGCGGAGGCGAGCGCGATCCCGAAGACGCCGAGCGGAAACTCCATCACGCGGTCCGCGTAATAGAGGTACGAGATGCTGCCGGCGGGAAGCAGCGAGGCCAGCAGCGTGTTGACGAAGACGCTCACCTGCACCGCGGCCAGGCCGAAGACCGACGGCAGCAGCAGCCGCACGATTCGCCGCAAGACCGGATGCTTGAGCTCGAGCGCGGGAGCCACGAGCAGGCCTTCGCGGCGAAGCCCCGGCGCCTGCACGAGGAGCTGACCGAGGCCGCCCACGAGCACGCCGATCGCGAGCGCGACGATCGGCGGGTCCATGCGCGTGTGCAGCAGCGTGACGCCGACGATCATCCCGATGTTCAGCACGGCGGGACCGAGCGCCGCCGCGAAGAAGCGCGAGTGGGCCTGCAGCACGCCCATCGACAGCGCGCCGAGGCCCACCAGCAGCAGGTACGGGAACATCACGCGCGTGAGCAGCGTGGCGAGCTGCCACTGGCCCGCGTCCGACGCGAAGCCGGGCGCGATCGCGCGCACGATCCACGGCGCGGTCACGATCCCGATCGCGGACACGGCCGTGAGCACGACGAGCGCGGCGCCGAAGACCACCGAGAGCATCCGCGCGAGCTCCGCGCGCGTGCGATTCGTCATGTAGTCGCTGAACACCGGGATGACGGCGGTGGCCAGGGCGCCTTCGGCGAGGAGGCGGCGCAGGATGTTCGGGATGCGGAAGGCCACGAAGAACGCGTCGGTGACCGGCCCGGCGCCGAACGCGAGCGCCACGACCATGTCGCGCACGTACCCGAGCACGCGGCTCAGCAGCGTGGCGGTGCCGATGCTCCCGAGCCCTCCGATAATCTCCGTTGAACTCGCGGGCTCCCGGGCTTTGCCCGCCCGCTCGGGCGTCGAGTCAGTCGTCATTGCCAAGCTCCGGCGCATCGGGCATCATAGCCGACGAGTTTTTCACCAATTCCGGAGGGATCTTCGTTGGCCAACACGTCGTCGGCTCTCAAGCGCATGCGGCAGAACGAGCGTCGCCGCCTTCGCAACCGTACCGTCCGCTCGAAGGTGCGCACCGCCGTGAAGACGGCCCGCACGGCGCTCGGGGCGAGCGACGCCACCGCGCGCGCCACCGTCACCGAAGCGATCAGCGCGCTCGACAAGGCCGTCACCAAGGGCGTCATTCACCGCAACACCGCCGCGCGCAAGAAGTCAGCGCTCGCCCGCCGTCTGGCCGCCGCGAAGTAGCCGATCATCCGTCATCGCGCCGCCGCCCGGTCACACGGCGCCGGCGCGCGAGACTCCGGCCGTAACCGCACCGCGTCGCGCGTCAGGCTGTCGAGGAGCGCCACGCCTGTCTCCACGAGGCATGGGCCGACGTCCGGGCCGTACACCGCCGCGCACGTGACGTAGCTCGGGCGGCCGTAGTCGGCGGGGCGGACGAAGTACCCGAGATAGTCGTTCGTCACGCCGGCGACGAGCGCGTGCCGCCACCGGCGCCGCGCCGTGTCCTTCACCTCGCGGCCGAGCGACGTGACCGGCTCGCCCGGCATCGTCAGCCACGCCAGCGGGCCGAGCGCGCCCGCGATCATCTCGGTGTCGTCCGCCATGAAGCTCGCGAGCGGCACGCGCAGCGCGCCCGGAATCCAGCGCGCCACGCAGTGACGCAGCGACAGCGCGGGCGGCGGCAGCCGGACGCGCGCGCTCCTGACGACGAGGGCCGGTGTCGCCGGCCCCGCGGGCGTCGCCGCATCCCAGGCGGCGCGCACGCTCGCCGCGAGCGCGCGCCCGACCGACTCCTGCTCGCGCTCGCCGTGCCGCCGCGGGCTCACGTCGCCGACCGCGCCGTTCACGAAGAGCGCGGGGACGCCGAGCCCCGCTTCGAGCGCGCGCGACGCCACCCCCATCACGTCGCCCGACAGCTTCAGGTTGCGCGCGCCGAGCATCGTGCCGTGGATGGCGTAGTTCCACAGCACGGCGATGGGCTCGCCGTCCGTCGCCGCGAGCTTCACCACGACGAGCTCGCGGTCGAGATCCGCGTGCAGGCGGCTCGTCGTGGCGTCGGGCGCCTCGACGGTCGCCACCGCGAGCACCGCGTCGCGCGCGCGCGTCCCCGCCCGGCGGACGGCCTCGACCATGCCGTCGAGCACCGCGTCGCGCACCATCGCATCCTCGCGGTCCATGGCCGCGAGTCCGAACAGCGCGCTGCCGAGAAACGCCCCGGGTCCCGAGTGCGTGTGCGACGCCGAGACGAGCAGCGTGCCGGCGCGAATGCCGCTCGCCACGAGCCGCGCGTTGAGGCGCGCGACGAACGCCTGGTCGACCGCCACCACGTCGGCCACGACCCACGTGACGCGCGTGTCGCCCGCGTAGACGACGAGCGCGCGCACCGCGATCTCGTCGAGGCGTCCTTCACCCGGCTTGAACCAGAAGGCGTGCGGGAGCAGGCCGAGCACGTCGGGAACGAGCGCTCGCCTGCGAAAGCCGCCATAGCCGGCGAGCGGCGTGCCGTCCGGAATGCGCAGCGGCAGCCGCGCGGCGCCGGCACGGAGGGCCGGGGCCGCGGTGACGGGAGCGGCGCGGGCGACGACGGGAAGGACGACGAGGCCGACGACCGCGAGCGCGCCGGCGATCAGGCGCCGGCGCACAGCTCCGCCACGAGCGCCGTGAGCTCGGCGCGCGGCTCGCCGCTCGACTTCAACCGCCGCTCGACGTGCCAGCAGCGTGCGAGCTGGCGTGGCAGACGATCGCCCACGGCGCTCGCGCGCGCGACGAGCGCCTTCGCCACCGGCGGCGGAACGCGGAGCATACGCGAGATCTGGTCGGGCCCCTGGCCGCGCGCGCTCCACTCGCGGACGCTGAGCGTGCGGCGCAGATCACGCGCGAGGAGGCTCAGGATCACCAACGGCTCGACGCTCGCGAGCAGCCCGTCGAGCGTGGCGAGCGCGGCGGCCGCGTCGCCGTGCTCGACCGCCCGCGTGAGATCGAAGATCCCGCTCACCCGATGCTCGCCCACGACCGCCTTCACTTCGTTCGTGCCGACCGCGACGTTGTCGGGGCCGCCGGCGAGCGCCGCCTTCCGAAGCTCGGAGAGCAGGGTCACGCGATCCTCGCCGATCCACGTGACGAGCAAGCGCGCGGCCTCGTCGGTGACGGTGAGGCCCTCCTCGGCCGCGCGCTGGCGGAGCCATTCGCGAAGCGCCGCGCCCGTGAGCGGGGCGAGCGTCACCACGGCGGCGGACGGCACCGCCTCGAGAAGCCAGTGCGCCACCTTGCGGTCGCGGTTGACCGAAAGCAGCTCGTCCGCCAGCAGCATCAGGCAGCTCGTGGGCGCCGGGCGCGCGATGTAGGCGCGCAACGGATCGGCCTTCCTCACGTCCAGCGCCTCGCAATGGCGCACGGCGACCAGCCGCATGGTCACGCCGAGCGGCATCGTCTCCGCGGCGAGCGCGATCGCTTCGGGCGTGGTCTCGCGCGCGTCGATGATCTCGCGCCCCAGCGCCAGCAGCGCCTGATCCGGAAACAGCCGCCGCGTCACCGCGGCGAGCGCGTCGTCGAGCGCCTGGTGATCGGGGCCGTGCAGGAGCGTGACCGGCGGCACGGTGCCGCCACCGACCTGCCTGACGAAGCTCGCGTGGTCCAGGCTAGAACCGCTCGATCGCGAGCGCGACGACGGCGCGCGCGATGTCGCGGGTCGCCTCGCGCAGCGCGATCTCCTCGCGCGAGATCGTCTCGGCAACCGCGCCGGACACCCGGAAGTCCGCCTTCTCGCTGAGACCTTCCTGCCGGAACAGCAGCGTGTTGCGGCGGACGTCACGAAAACGGACGTTCATCGTGACCACGAGCCGGTAGAGCCGCACGTTCGCCGTGGGATCGAACGCGATCGACACCAGCTCGTAGCCGGTGACCTCGCCCTCGAGCAGCGTGTCGGCGACGTCGCGCGAGACGACCTTGAGCCGCCCATCCGTCGCGAACGCGTCGGCGAGCGCGCGGGTCATCTCGGTCTCGACCGCCGGCTTGGTCGTCTTGTTGCCGAGGATCGGCACGGCGACCGTCTTCACGTCGTCCGGCAAATGACCCCGCACGGAGTACCCGCACCCACTCACGACGACGAGGGCGATCAGGAGCGCTCGCCACCCCCGCCCGGTGTGGGGTCCCCCGGCTCGCGAGACATCGCGAGCGTCTCCGATCAAGCGCGGGTCACGATGTTGACGAGGCGGTTGGGAACGACCACCACGCGCTCGACCGCGCGGTTGCCGAGCCACGGGCGCACCCTGTCGTCGGCGAGCGCGAGCTCGCGCACGCGCGGCTCCGGCGCGTCGACGTCGACCGTGAGACGGCCGCGCACCTTGCCGTCCACCTGGAGCACCACCGTCACCTCCGCGCGCTGGAGCGCCGCGACGTCCGCCTCGGGCCAGCGCTGCGCGAAGAGGCTCTCCGTGTGGCCGAGCTGCGACCAGAGCTCCTCCGTGACGTGCGGGCTGATCGGGCCGAGGAGGAGCAGCACGGTCTCGACGGCCTCGCGAAGGAGCGCCGCGCGCTCGGCGGCGGGCAGTGCATCCACGGACGCCGGCTCGAACGCGTAGAGCGCGTTCACCAGCTCCATCACCGCGCTGATCGCGGTGTTGAAGTGGAAGTCGCGCTCGATGTCGTCGGTGACGCGCTTGACGGTCTCGTGAATCGTGCGACGGAACACGCGGCCGCTCTCGGTCGTCGGCCGCGCGGTGCGCGCCGCGCCGCGAAGGAGCTCCGCGTGGCCGATCACGAAGCGCCACACGCGGTTGAGGAAGCGCGAGGCGCCCTCGACACCCTGGTCGTTCCAGTCGAGGTCCTTCTCGGGCGGCGCCGCGAACAGCGAGAAGAGCCGCGCGGTGTCGGCCCCGTACGTGCGGATGAGGTCGTCGGGGTCGACCACGTTGCCCTTCGACTTCGACATCTTCGCGCCGTCCTTGATCACCATCCCCTGGCTGAGGAGCGCCGTGAACGGCTCGTCGACCTTCGTGAGCCCGAGGTCCCGGAGGACCTTCGTGTAGAAGCGCGCGTAGAGGAGGTGGAGCACCGCGTGCTCGATGCCGCCGATGTACTGATCGACCGGCATCCAGTAGTCCCCGGCCGCGCGATCGAACATCCCTCCGTCGAATTGCGGCGAGCAGTAGCGGAGGAAGTACCACGAGGACTCGACGAACGTGTCCATCGTGTCGGTCTCGCGCCGCGCCTTGCCGCCGCACTTCGGGCACGCCGCGTTCACGAACGCCGGTGACTCGGCGAGCGGCGAGCCGCCCTTGCCGCTGATCTGCACGTCGCGCGGGAGCACGACCGGAAGGTTCTCGTCCTTCTCCGGCACCATCCCGCACGTCTCGCAGTAGAGCACGGGGATCGGCGCGCCCCAGTACCGTTGCCGGCTGATGCCCCAGTCGCGGAGGCGATAGTTCACCTTGCCGACGCCGAGCCCGCGCTCGACGAGCCAGTCGATCGCCTTGCGCTTCGCCTCGGGGGTCGTGAGCCCGTCGAGGAAACCCGAGTTGACCTTGGTCCCGTCGCCCGCGTACGCCTCGCCCGTCCAGCCGTCGGGGCGCTTGACGGTCTCGATGATCGCCAGCCCGTACTGCTTCGCGAAGTCCCAGTCGCGCTGGTCCTCGCCGGGCACCGCCATGATCGCGCCCGTGCCGTAGCCCATGAGCACGTAGTCGGCGATGAAGAGCGGGAGCGCCGCGTTGTTGAACGGGTTCACGATCTTCGCCGAAAGACGGAGACCGCGTTTGGGGCGGTCAGCCGCCGTGCGCTCGATCTCGGATTCTCGCGCGACCTCGGTCCGGAACGCGGCGACGCGCGCGCGTTCGTCCGGATCGGTCACGACCTGGTCGACGAGCGGATGCTCGGGCGCGAGCACCGCGTACGTCATGCCGAACGCGGTGTCGGGCCGCGTGGTGAACACGCGGATCTTCAGCTCGGGCCTCCCCGCGACCGGAAGGTCGAACTCCGCGCCTTCGCTGCGCCCGATCCAGTTCTTCTGCATCGTGATCACGCGCTCGGGCCAGCCCGGGAGCCGGTCGCACCACTCGAGGAGCTCGTCGGCGTACGCGGTGATCTTGAAGAACCAGCCGTCGATCTCGCGCGGGACCACTTCCGAGTCGCAGCGCCAGCAGCGGCCCGCTTCCACCTGCTCGTTCGCGAGCACGGTCTGGCAGGACGGGCACCAGTTGACGGTCGAGCGGCGGCGGTACGCGAGCCCGCGCTCGAGCATCCTGATGAAGATGAGCTGCTCCCACCGGTAGTACGAGGGATCGCACGTCGCGAGCTCGCGGTCCCAGTCGTACGAGATCCCCATCTTCCCGAGCTGCGCCTTCATGTTGTCGATGTTGGCGTAGGTCCAGATCGCGGGGTGGACGTTGTGCTCGATCGCGGCGTTCTCGGCGGGGAGACCGAAGGCGTCCCAGCCCATCGGGTGGAGCACGTTGAAGCCGCGCATCCACTTGTAGCGCGCGAGGAGATCGCCGATCGCGTACACGCGGACGTGGCCCATGTGGATGCGGCCCGACGGGTACGGGAACATCTCGAGGCAATAGAACTTCGGCCGGCGCGGGTCTTCCTGGACGCGGAACTGCTTCTTCGTCTCCCACGCGGTCTGCCACTTGGCTTCGATCTCACGGAACGGATAGCGGTCGGACGCCATGATTTCCACGATCTTAACGCGGAGATGGCCGCGAGGGGGAGCTTTGGCGCCCGGCGGACGCCGCTCCCCCTCGCGCGAACGACTGCGTTACTTCTTGATGCCGAGCAGGCCGTGCGCCTCTTCGGCCACCTTCACCGAATCGGCGTGCTTGCCCTCGCCGTGGAGCTTCTGCGCTTCGTCGAGCTTGGCGACGGCCTGCTTCACCTTCGGGTCGTCCGCTTTCGCCTTCGCCGCCGCCTCCTTACCCTCCTTGATCAACGTCGGGCACTTGAAGGCGAACGCCGGGCTGCCGGCCAGGGCCACGATGGCCACGGCCGCGCACGCGGTCACGAGCTTCTTCATCCGGTCACCCCCCTTCTGCGCCAGTCGGCGACACTTGTGTTAACGCTCCCCGTCACTGTCCGGTTCCACGCCGGGGGCCGGGTGAAAGTGATCGTAAATCCGTTGGGCCATCTTCGGCGTGACTTTCGGCACCGCGGCCAGCTCGGCCACGCTGGCCTCGCGGACGCGCCGCGCGGACCCGAGCGTCTTGAGGAGACTCGTGCGAATCGTCGGGCCGACACCGGGAATCGTGTCGAGCACCGAGTGCAGCGTGCGCTTGCCCCGCAGGGTCTTGTTGTACGTGATCGCGAAGCGGTGCGCCTCGTCGCGCACCTTCTGGAGCGTCTGCAGCGCCGGCGCGGTCGGATCGAGCACGTGCGGGTCGAGCGCGTCGGTGCGGTAGACCTCCTCCTGCTGCTTCGCGAGCGAGACGACGGCGATGTCGTCGAGCCCGAGCTCGGCGAGCACGGTCGCGCCGACGTTGAGCTGGCCGCGCCCGCCGTCGATCAGCACCAGATCCGGCAGCACGCCGCCCTCCTCCAGCGCGCGGCTGAACCGGCGCGTGAGCATCTCGCGCAGCGAGGCGAAGTCGTCGGCGCCGACCACGGTCTTGATCTTGTACCGCTTGTAGTCGTCCTTCTTCATCGCCCCGTTTTCCCAGACCACGAGCGAGCCGACCTGCTCGGTGCCCTGGATGTGCGAGATGTCGTAGCCCTCGATCCGGTTCGGCAGCCCGGCGAGCCCGAGCGCGCGCTGCAGGTCTTCCTGCACGAGCTGCACGCGGTTGCCGCGCGAGAGCAGATGGTTCTGCAGCGCGATCGCCGCGTTCGTCTCCGCCATCTCGACGAACTCGCGGCGCGTGCCGCGCTGGGGGACCAGGAGCGACACGCGGCGTCCGGCGAGGCCGCTCAGGAACTCCGCGACCAGCTCCGACTCCGCGATCTCTTCCGACAGGAGGATCTCCGCAGGCGGCGTGACGTTCTTCGTATAGAACTGCTGCACGAACGCCGAGAGGATCTCGCCGTCCGACCAGCCCTGCACCTTGTCGAAGAAGAACGCCTCCTGCCCGACGAGCCGGCCCTTGCGCACGAAGAAGAGCTCCACGCACGCGTCCCCGCCCTGCCGCACCACGCCGAGCACGTCCTGGTCGAGCTCCTCGACCGAGATGATCTTCTGCCGCTCGCGCACCCGGTTGAGCGACTGGATCTGGTCGCGCAGCACCGCCGCGCGCTCGAACTTCGTCTCGGCGGCGGCCGCCTCCATCTCCTTCGTCAGGGTCTGCGCGAGGTCCTCGTCCTTGCCTTCGAGGAAGCGTTGCACGCTCCGCACCGTCTCCGCGTACCCTTCACGGGTTTCCCAGCCCGTGCACGGCGCGTTGCACCGGCGGATCGAGTACTGGATGCACGGCCGCTCGAGCCGCCCGTCGATCGTGATCGAGCACGTCCGCAGCGGAAAGAGCTGGCGCGTGAGCCTGAGCGTCTCGCGCATCGCCGTCGCGGGATAGAACGGCCCGTAATAGGTGTCCCCGTCGTCCCGCACCTTGCGCGCGACGAGCAGCCGCGGGAAGTCCTCGTTCGTCGTCAGCTTCAGGAACGGGTAGTGCTTGTCGTCGCGGAGGATGATGTTGTAGCGGGGCCGGTGCTTGCGCACCAGGTTCGCCTCGAGCATCAGCGCCTCGAGCTCGTTGTCGGTGACGATGTACTCGAGGTCGGCGATCTGGCGGACGAGGCTGTCGGTCTTCGGGTCGTGCGGGCGCGACTCCTGGAAGTACGAGCGCACGCGGCTCCGCAGCGAGGCCGCCTTGCCGACGTAGATGACCTGCGCCTTGGCGTCCTTGTAGATGTAGACGCCCGGCCGGTCGGGCAAGCGCGCGAGCTTGTCTTCGAGGGGCATCGCGACCTCTATTGTAGAGGTCGGCGCCGCCGTCTACTCGTTTCCCCGGACGTCGACGAGGCCGTGGCGGGGGCTGTAGATGTAGCGCATGTCGGTGCCGCGGCCGCGGCCCTCGTCCACGAGCCAGTGGAAGCGGAGCGAGTGCGCGACGCTCGCGTACGTGAAGTCGATCGCCTCGATCGTCACCTTCAGCGTGCGCGTGCTGCGGCCGCCGTCGCACTTGAGCGTGTAGTCGCGGACCTCTCCCTGCTTCCAGTAGCCGAGCGGGAACTTCACCTCGCCCGGGCAGTAGCGCGGATAGCGGGAGTCGTAGACGCGGCCGAGGCCGGTGCCGTCCGGCGCCATCGTGAAGAGCTGGCGCTTGCCCTGGTTGACGCGCTCGTAGACCAGGATCGGCTCGCCGCCGTCGGGCGGATTCCACGAAACCGGTCCGCCGAGCCGCTTGCCTCGGCCGAACTGGAGCTCCGCGGGCCGCATGCGCAGCTCGTGAGTCCCGTCCCACTCGGCGCCGGTCCAGAGCTCCACCGGAATGAATCGGACTCCGGTCGCCGCATCGAACGCGCGATCCCACACGGTCGGCTCGGTCGCGCGCACCGTCGTCGCCGCCACGGCGATCACGAGCAGCGCCGCGATCGCGCGGCCGCGCATCAGGGACGCGGCGGCGGCGCGGCGAGCGTCCGGTCGATGGTGCGGATGAGGGTCTCGAGCGAGCCGCGCTTGGAGAGCATCGGCGCGCCCGCCGACGTGCTCCGGGTCGCGTCGCCCGGCGCGACCAGCACCGACAGGAACACGACCGGAATCCGGGCCGTGCCGGGCGTGTCGCGCAACGTGGCCGCGAGCTCGCCGCCGTCCATGTCCGGCATGTCGATGTCGCTCACGATCAGCTCGGGCTTGACCGACCGCGCCTGGCGCAGCGCGTCCTCGCCCCCGCCGCCGCGAAGACTTCGAACCGGCCGGTCTGCTCGAGCTTGGTCTTCAGGACGAGGAGCACGTCGGGGTCGTCGTCCACGACGAGCAGGCGCGCGCGGTCGGCCAAAGAACGATCTCCTTGGGCGTCAGTGGTCTTTCGCGAGCGCGGAGCGCCCGTCGCACTGCACGTCGACCGTTTCGAGGTGCCGCCGGAGTGCCTGCAGCATGCCGGCCAGCTGCGCGCGCTCCGCGTGCTCGGCCTCGCGCTCCACGCGATGACACTGGTGCGCGGCCCAGCGGAATCCGTACAGCCCGAAGCTGCCGGCGAGCCGGTGCGCGAGGCGCCGCAGCCGGCCGCGCTCCTCCGCGACGAGAACCGCGTCGAGCTCGTCGAGCGCCGCGCGCCGCGAGCCGAGGAACTGGCCCACGATGCCCGCGAGATCCGGATCGATCGCCACGGGATCCTCGGGCCCGCGTCGTCGATCACGGCGCCGGCGGCCGTCGTCGCGGCGGCAACCGCGCGTCCCGCGTCGCGCAACGCCTGCAGCAGCAGCACGACGTCGGGATGGTGCGCGGCCACGGCCTGCACGGCGGCACGCCCGTCCTCCGCGGTCTCCACCTCGAGCGGCGGGCTCGGCAGGAACCGGCAGAGAAGGCGGCGGTTGTCCTCGTCGTCATCGACGAGCAGAACCCGCAGCGCCGGGAGATCCGCCGCCTGGCTTACCGCGCGATCATAGCGCGGCAGGGGCACGGACGTTATGCCGTCTGGAGCTTCTTCAGCGCCCGGACGCGGTCGCGGAGCTCGGCGGCCTGCTCGAAGTCCAGGCGGCGGGCGGCCTCGCGCATCTGGCCTTCCAGCTCGGCGATGCGCTTCGCCAGGTCGGCCGGCGACTCGAACGCCTCTTCGCCGGGCTTGTCCACCTCGACCGTGACGTAGTCGCGCTCGTACACCGTCTGCAGCAGCTCGTGGATGTGGGAGCGGATCGACTCCGGCGTGATCCCGTGCTCGGCGTTGTACGCCGCCTGCAGCGCGCGGCGCCGCTCGGTCTCCTTGATCGTGCTCGCCATCGAGTCGGTCGTGTGATCGGCGTACATGATCACTTCGCCGTTGATGTTGCGCGCGGCGCGGCCGGACGTCTGGATCAGCGACGTGCCCGAGCGCAGGTAGCCTTCCTTGTCGGCGTCGAGGATCGCGACGAGCGACACCTCGGGGATGTCGAGCCCCTCGCGCAGGAGATTGATGCCGACCAGGACGTCGAACTTGCCGAGCCGGAGATCGCGGATGATCGCCATCCGGTCGAGCGTGTCGATGTCCGAGTGCAGGTACCGGACGCGTATCCCGGCTTGCTGGTAGTACTCGGTGAGGTCCTCCGCCATCCGCTTCGTGAGGGTCGTGACGAGCACGCGCTCGTCGCGATCGGCGCGCTGACGGATCTCGTGCAGCAGGTCGTCGACCTGGTCACCGGCCGGGCGCACGGTGATCATCGGATCCATGAGCCCGGTGGGCCGGATCACCTGTTCCGCCAGGGCCTCGCCCGAGAGCCGCAGCTCGTATGCCCCGGGCGTCGCGGAGACGTAGACCGTCTGCGGCGTCGTCCGGATGAACTCGCTGAAGTTGAGCGGACGGTTGTCGAACGCCGAGGGCAGCCGGAAGCCGTACTCGACCAGCGTCTCCTTGCGCGAGCGGTCGCCCCAGTACATGCCGCCCACCTGTGGCACCGCGACGTGGCTCTCGTCGATGATGACGAGCGCGTCGGGCGGCAGATAGTTCATCAGGGTCGGCGGGTGCTCGCCCGGGCGCTTGCCCGTGAGGTGGCGCGAGTAGTTCTCGATGCCGTGGCAGAAGCCGAGCTCGCGCAGCATCTCCATGTCGAACAGCGTGCGCTGCTCGAGCCGCTGCGCTTCGAGCAGACGGCTCTTTCCGCGCAGGAAGATGAGACGGTCCTCGAGCTCTTCGAGGATCGTGCCGAGCGCGCGCTCCATCTGGTCCGCGGGCGTCACGTAGTGGCTCGCGGGATAGATGTGCACGGCGTGCACGCGCTCGATCACGACGCCCTTGAGCGGATCGATGCGCGCGATCGCGTCGATCACGTCGCCGAAGAGCTCGATGCGGACGGCGACCGACTCCTCGTTCGCCGGAAACACCTCGACCACGTCGCCTCTCACGCGGAACGTCCCGCGGTGGAAGTCGTAGTCGTTGCGCTCGTACTGCTGCGCGACGAGCCGGCGGATGATCTCGTCACGATCGATCGCTTCGCCCTCCGACACCGAGAGGTGCATCTCCTGGTAGGTGTCCGGAGCGCCGATGCCGTAGATGCACGAGACGGACGCCACGACGACGACGTCCCGGCGCTCGAGCAGCGACTTCGTCGCCGAGTGCCGCATGCGGTCGATCTCGTCGTTCACCAGCGCGTCCTTCTCGATGTACGTGTCGGACTGCGGGATGTAGGCCTCGGGCTGGTAGTAGTCGTAGTACGAGACGAAGTACTCGACGGCGTTCGTCGGGAAGAACTGCTTGAACTCGCTGAAGAGCTGCGCGGCGAGCGTCTTGTTCGGCGAGATCACCAGCGTCGGCCGCTGCACGTTGGCAATGAGGTTCGCCATCGTGAACGTCTTGCCGGAGCCCGTCACGCCGCGCAGCGCGACGTGCGGACGGCCGTCCGTCACGAAGCGCGTGAGCGACGCGATCGCCTGCGGCTGATCGCCGCGCGGCTGGTAGTCCGAGGACAGCCGGAACACGGCGTTACGAGGGTGTGGGGACAGCGACGAGGTACTTGCGCCAGGAATCGAGCAGCGACGACGCGTGCGGGTGCCGCAGCATGTGCGTCGAGAACAGGAACTTCGGATGCACGGGCTCGCGCGCGAGCCGCATGTTCACCTCGTTCGGCAGCCGGTTGCCCTTCCGGAGATTGCAGCGCAGGCACGCGGCCACCACGTTGGTCCACGACGTGTCGCCGCCGCGCGAGCGCGGGATGATGTGGTCGACGGTCAGGCGCTCGCCGCGCCGGTTGCAGTACTGGCACGTGTAGCCGTCACGCCGGAGGATGTTCTTCTTGTTGAACGCGACGCGGTCGAGGAACGGCTTCCGGATGTAGACCGCGAGCCGGATCACCGCCGGCAGCGAGAACACGGTCGAAGGCGAGCGAATGATGCGGGGCGAGCTCTCGACCGATTCGGCTTTCCCGGCGAGCAGCAGCGTGATCGCGCGGCGGGCGTTGGTGAAATGCAGCGGCTCGAAGCTGTAGTTCAGCACCAGTACCGCGATTTCATCCATCTTGCCCACCAAGGATATCACGAGGCGCGGGCGAGATTGCGCAGCAGAAACAGGAGGTTCGCCGGGCGCTCGGCGAGACGGCGCATGAAGTAGCCGTACCAGTCCTCGCCGTACGGGATCAGGACGCGCAGAGGGACACCGGCGCCCGCGAGCTTCGCGTGGAGATCGTGACGGATGCCGAACAGCATCTGGATCTCCCACGCGGTCGCCGGGACACCGAGCCGGCGCGCGGTCGCGATCGCGTGCCGCTGCATCCGCTCGTCGTGCGTCGCGAAGCCGGGATAGACGCCCGCCGCGCGCGCATCGTCGGCGAGCAGCCGCTCGATCAAGCTCGTGTACGCCGCGTCGACGTCGGCCTTGTCGGGATACGCGATCGACGGCGGCTCCTGGTACGCGCCTTTGCAAAGCCGCACCGTGGCGCCGTGGCGGACGAGACGATCGACGTCGGCGGGCGTGCGCCGCAGATAGGCCTGCACGACGATCGCCGCCGACGGATAGCGCGGCCGCACCTTCGCGTACAGATCCAGCGTGCGATCGGTGTACTCCGACGATTCCATGTCGATCCAGACACGGATGCCGCCCGCCGCGCCCCGGTCGAGGAGCCGCGTGAGGTTCGCGAGACACAGCTCCTCGCTCAGATCGAGACCGAGGTGCGTCAGCTTGAGCGACGGCAGGCACCGCAGCCGCGCGTGGGCGATGCGCTCGAGGACGTGCATGTAGACGTTCGTCGCGTGCTCGGCGTCCGCCGGCGTGACGACGTTCTCTCCGAGATACGTGACCGCGGTCATGAGGCCGCCGCGCTCGAGGTCGACGATCACGCGGAACGCTTCGTCCGCGATCTCCCCCGCGACGAAGCGCCGCACGAAGCGGCGCGTGAGGGACGAGCGATTCATGGCGGCGCCGATCTGCGGGCGCCGGGACAGCGCGAGGAGGAGCGTGCGAAGGCTCATCACGCGGACTCGTTGACGACCTCCATGATACCTTCCCGCAGCCCGTATTCACTGACGAGCAGCGCGTCCACGCCGAGCCGCTCCATCGTCGCGACGACGATCGCGGTGCCGGGGATGATCAGGTCCGCGCGCCCGGGCTCGAGGCACGGCAGCGCGCCGCGCGCGGTCACGCTGAGCGCGCCGAGACGCGCGAGCAGACGATCCACCGCCGCGCGCGTCAGCCGATGCCCGTGCACGCGCCCGGGATCGTAGACGCGGAGATCGAGGTCGAGCGCGGCGAGCGTGGTCACCGTTCCCGCGGTGCCGATCAGCGTGTCGATGCGCGCCTCCGCGATCGCGGGCGGCAGCTCGCGCGCGAGCTGCTCGCGGATGCCGCCGAGCATCGCGTCGTAGCGCGCGGGATCGAGACGCTCGGGAAACGGAAAGCGCTCGGCGAGCGGCACCACGCCGAGGTGGAGGCTCACGGCGGCGGCGAGCGTGGCGTCGCGCGCGAGCACGTACTCCGTGCTCCCGCCGCCGATGTCGAACGCGATCGTCGCGCCGTCGAGCGCGAGCCCGCGACCGAGCCCGCGCAGCGTGAGGCGCGCCTCCTCGTCGCCGGTGATGACGTCGACGCGCTCGCCGGTATCGCGCGTGAGCCGCTCGGCGAACGCGTGCCCGTTCCGCGCCTCGCGCACGGCGCTGGTCGCCACGATGCGCACGGACGTCACACCGAGCGCGCGTGCGCGCGCGACGTACTCGGACACGGCCGCCGCGGTGCGAGTCATCGGCGCATCGCCGAGCGCGCCCGTCGCGCGCGCGGCTTCTCCCAGCCGCGTCACGCGCTGCTCCGCGTGCACGGGGGTCCACGGCGCGCCGCGATGAACGTCCGCGACGAGCAAGCGAACGGTGTTGGTGCCGAGATCGATGACGGCGGCGCGCACGGCGAGAGGAGCACGCCGTCAGGCGTGCGACGGCCGTCGGAAGGGGGGCGAAGCCCCCCTCCGAGCTATTTCTTGCCCAGCGACTTCACGTACGTGACCAGGTCCCAGCGATCCTTCTCCGGGAGATGCTTCCACGGCGGCATCGGGCCGCGGCCGTTCGAGATCTTCCAGAAGAGCTCACCATCGGTCTCCTTCTGGACCTTCGCGGACGTCCAGTCGGCTGGCTTCGGCGTCAGCGCGGCCGCCGCCGGGCCGTCGCCCTTGCCGCTCGGACCGTGGCACGACGCGCAGTTGACGTCGGCGAGCTTCTTGCCGTTCCCCGCGTTGCCGCCCGGATTCTTCTTGCCCTTCTCCGCCGCGGGCGCTTCCCACGGCCCCTGGGCCCACGCGTACCCGCCGAGCGCCAGCACAGCGGTCACCGCGACGGCCGCAGTCGATGTTGCAATGAACCGGCTCATGAGACCTCCCTCGCTCTGATGACGTGGATGTCGCGGAAAGTGTAACACCACGCTCGTGGGTGGAACGCGGATCGAGCCGTCAGCGGTTCCAGGACTTGCCGCGCTCGCGCAGCACGCCCAGGATCTCGTCGAGACGCGTGAACTTCACGCGCGGCCGCCCCGCCGCGCGGCCCCGCTCGATCTCGAGGCGATCGAGCTCGCGCCAGTCGTCGTAGGACAGCACGTGCGGCTGGCGCGAGCGCACGAGCGCGTCGGCGGCCGCCGCGCCGGGCGCCGCCGGATGCAGCGTCGCGCCCTCCGCGAGGTCTTCGAGCATGCACGCCACGGTCTCGGCCGCATCGGGCTTGTTGGTGCCGATGACGCCGCTCGGGCCGCGCTTGATCCAGCCGCCGGTGTACTCGCCGACGACGGGCCGCTTGCTGACCGGATCGAGCACGCGGCCCTTCTCGTTGAGGATGACGCCCCACTTGTCGTTGAACGGCACGCCGGGCAGCGGCACCCCGCGATAGCCGACCGAACGGAAGACGAGTCCCACGGGCAACGTCTCGAACAGGCCGGTGGCGCGCGGCTGCAGCGTGCCGGTCGGCGTCTCGTAGAGCTCGTTGCGCACGAGCGTGAGCTCCTTCACTCCGCCGGTCGCGTCGCCGGCGAGCTCGACCGGCGACACGAGGAAGCGAATGATCAGCTTCCGCGGCTTGCCGCTCAGCTCGCGCTTGCCGTACGACTGGAGGATCTCCACCTTCTTCGACGTCGCGCGATCGGGCGCCTGCGCGAGCGCCGCGCGGCTCAGCGGATCGAGCTCGACCTCGCGCGGGTCTACGACGACGTCCGCCCCCTCGAGCTCGCCGATCTCCTTGACCTCCGGATTCGTGAACGCGGCCTGCGCCGGACCGCGGCGGCCGAGCAGATAGACCTCCTTCACCGCGCTCGCCCGCAGCGCCTCGAAGGCCTGCTCGCTGATGTCCGTCTTCGCCAGCTCCGCCGGGGTCCGCGACAGGATGCGCGCGACGTCGATCGCGACGTTGCCGACGCCGACGACGGCGACGCGCTCGACGCTCAGGTCGAACTGATGGTCCTGGTAGTCGGGATGCCCGTTGTACCAGGCGACGAACTCGGTCGCGGGATGGCTCCCCCTGAGATCCTCGCCCGGGATGCCCATCCGCCGGTCGGTCTGCGCGCCGGTCGCATAGAAGATCTGGTGGTAGTGCGCGCGCAGATCGTCGACGGTGAGGTGCTTGCCGAGATCGACGGAGCCGTAGAAGCGGAAGCGGGGGTGGCCGGCGATCTTGTCGAAGGCGGCCGTGACGGACTTGATCTTCTGATGATCGGGCGCCACGCCGTAGCGGACGAGCCCGAACGGCGTCGGCACGCGGTCGAACATGTCGATCTCGACGACGAGGTCGTCCTGCCGGAAGAGATGGTCCGCCGCGTAGAAGCCCGTCGGCCCCGCGCCGACGATGGCGACGCGCAGCGGGTGCGCTGCGGTGCCCGGCCGCCCGGTGACGCTCACCCGGTCCTCAGCCCGCCTGCTCTCCGAGGAGCTGGGTCTGCAGCGTGTCGATCTCGCCGAGATACTCGTCGCGCTGCGCCTTCACGATGTCTCCGAGCGAGATCACGCCGACGACCTTGCCGCCCTCGAGCACCGGAAGGTGACGGAAGCGCTTGCTCGTCATCGTCGCCGCGCACGCGTTGACGTCGTCGTTCGGACGCCCGCTGATCACGTTGCGGGTCATGATCGAGCTCACGGCCAGGTCGAAGAAGCGCTCGTTGCGCACGGCCTCGCGCACGATGTCGCGCTCGGACAGGATGCCGACGAGCGACCCGGCGGCGTCGGTCACGAGGACCGCGCCGATCGAGTGCTCGGCGAGCATCGCGAGCGCGTCCCGGAGCGTCTGCTCCGGGCGGATGGTGACGACCCTGACACCTTTCCGCGCGAGGATCGTGGACACGTTCATGACATCCTCCTGGAGCGAAACGCCTGCCGGATGCTCGGATCTTAACGGGCCGCGCGGGCCGACGCGAGCCCGCACAGGACCGCGAGGACCCCGTAGGCTCCGGCGAAACGCAGCGGTTCGATGCCCGGCGCAGCCCACGGCCAGAAGACAGCGCCGCTCGGCGCCGGCGAGTGCATCAGACCGAACAGCGTCGCGACGCTTGCCACCGCGAACGCGAGCGCGGCGCCGCCGAGCCGGCGGTCGAGCATCGCGACGAGCGCCGCCGCCCACACGACGGCCGTGAGGATGAAGCCGTTGCCGAGCAGCGTGAGCGCATGCCACGTCCGGGCCGCCTCGCCGCTGAGATCGGCCGGCGACTTGCCGGCGCCCGCGAGCAATCCGCCGGTCTGGATCATCACCATCGCGGCGGCGACCGGCACGAACGCGAGCGCGACCGCCGGCCCGTGGTGGCGCGGCGAGGCGTGGAACGCCTGCGCGGTGATCTCGAGGCCGACGAAGACCAGGATCGGGGCGACGATCGCCTCGGGCAGCAGCGTGACGAGGAGCGACAGCACGCCGGCCATCGCGCCGAGGCCGATGACGAGCGCGGTGAGCAGCGTGTAGCCGGCGCGCGCGCCCATCGCCTTGTACGCGGGGTGCCCGATGTACGGCGTGTTCTGCACGACGCCGCCGCACGCGCCCGCGAGCACCGTCGCGAGCGCTTCGGTGAGCAGGATGTCGCGCGTGCGGTACTCGTCGCCGGCCGCGATCGCGCTCTCGGTGTTGTCGATGCCACCGACGATGGTCACGAGCGCGAACGGCAGCGCGATCGCGAGATACGGCAGCGTCGCGGGCAGCGCGTCGATCCACGCCAGCGTCGGCAGCGGCAGCGCGAGCTGCACCGTCGTGGTCGCAAGCGCGTGCGCGCGCGCCCCGGTCACCCACACGGTCGCCCAGTGCACGAGCAGGCCCGCGATGACCGCGGCGAACGCCGACGGGATCCCGAACGGCATCCGCACGCCGGCGAAGAGCCCGAGGAAGAGCACGAGCAGCGCGACGAGCCCGGCGAGCGGCTCGTGGAAGATCTTCAGCATCGGCAGGTAGGCGATGAGCAGGATCGCGACGCCGGCGATCGAGCCAAGCAGCGCCGCGCGCGGGACCACGCGCCGCGTCCAGTCGCCGGCAAGCGCCAGGACCGTCTTCACGACACCGATCGCGACGGTGATCCCCATCCCGACCTTCCACGCGAGCACGGGATCCTTCGTCGCGACCATCACGGGCCCGAGCACGCCGAAGACCATCGCGAACACGGTGGGCGTGTCGATGCCGAACGGCATCGCGGTCACGTCGGTGCGGCCTGTCTGACGCATGAGTCGCCTCGCCAGCCAGGTGTAGACGAGATCGCCGGCGAGCACGCCGAGCGCGGTGCCGGGCACCATCTTGCCGAGGACGAGATCGGCCGGGAACCCGAAGATCCCGATGAGCGCGCCGGAGAGGATGACGAGGACGCCGACGTTGTCGAGCGCGAGCCCGAGGAAGCCGTTCAGGTCCCCCGGTCCAAACCAGGCGGGCCTACCGCCGGCGGAGGGCCTCGCGGGCGTCAATCAGGAAGGGTGCGTGACGGAGTGCCGGAGGTTCGTGACGACCGCGCGCGTGCGATCCGCGAGTTCGCGGCACCACTGGAGCTCTCCGCGCCGATCGGCGACGGTGCGGTAGTCGAGCTCGATGATGTCGGACACGTGCTCGCCGACCCGGATGCGCGCGCCGTAGCTCCTCCCTTCCCTCTCGTCACCCGCGTCGAGGTCCACTTCGGCCTTGAAGTGCTCTCGCTTCGCGTGCGAGGTGAGGAAGTTGTGGAGCCAGCGCGCGACTTCCTCGTACGAGCCGCCTGAGAACGCCATCGGTCGGAGAGTCTAGCAGCGCGTGCATGCCGACGGGAGGGGTCGGCGGCGGCCCCTCCCGCTCGACTCAGCGATCAGCACTCATTGAAGCCGCACGAGAGGCACTTCTTGCAGCCTTCCTCGTACACGAACGTCGCCTGGCCGCACTCCTTGCAGAGGTCGCCGATCGTCTTCTTGTCGGCCGGCGTGCCCGGCTCGTGGCCGGCCGGCTTGATCTGGCCGATGTGCTCCGCGAGACACCGCGCGAGCGCGTCCGGGAGCGAGAGCACCTTCGACGGGCCGAAGCCCACCGGCTGGGCGCCGCCGATGCGCGAGAGCTGGCTGATCACCTCTTCGAGCCGGCGCTGAGCCGAAAGCGGTGAAGGCATCCTCAACGTGAGCGAAATGAGCCGCCCGAGCGCCTCGGCGACGGCCATCGTGTCCGACCCGCCCTTGCCGACCTGCAGGAACACCTCGAACGGCTCGTTCGCCGCCGTCTGGTTGACGGTGATGAACGCGGTGCCGATCGGCGTCTCCATCCGGTACGTCATGCCCTGGAGGCTATGCGGGCGCGGCTTGATCGTCGCGTTGCCGCCCAGCGACGGCACCGGCGTCTGCTCCTTCTTCTTGCCGACGCCGACGTTGAGCACCTGCTCGCCCTTGCAGCCGTCGCGGAACACGGTGATGCCGAGGCAGCCGAGCTCCCACGCGAGCTTGTAGGCGCGCGCGACGTCGTCCTCGCTCGCCTGGTTCGGCAGGTTGATGGTCTTCGAGACGCCGTTGTCGGTGTGGCGCTGGAAGGCCGCCTGGTGCTTCACGTGCCACTCGAAGCCGATCTCGTGCGACGTCTTGAAGACGTCCTTCGCGCGCTCGGGCACCCCGGGGATGTCGTGGATGGAGCCGCGCTTCGCGATCTCCTCCATCAGCGCCTGGGAATAGAAGCCCTGCTCGCGGGAGAGCCTGTCGAAGGTCTCGTTGACGAACGTCAGCACGCGCTCGCCGTCCGACTGCTTCACGCGATGCTCGAACGCCAGCGCGAAGATCGGCTCCACGCCCGAGGAGCAGCCCGCGATCATCGAGATCGTGCCCGTGGGCGCGATCGTCGTCACCGTGGAGTTCCGCATCGGGCGGACGTTCCGGTAGATCGACCGCGACCAGTTCGGGAACGAGCCGCGCTCCTCGGCCAGCTTGGAGGACTGGTCGTGCCCCTTCTCCTTCACGAACGCCATGAGCTGGTCGGCGAGGGTCACCGCCTCGTCGCTGTCGTACGGGATCCCGAGCACGTAGAGCAGATCCGCCCAGCCCATGATCCCGAGGCCGATCCGGCGGTTCGCCTTCACGGTCGCGTCGATCTCGGGCAGCGGATACGGGTTCATCTCGATGACGTCGTCGAGGAAGCGCACCGCGAGACGCACCACGCGCTCCATCTCGTCCCAGTCGATCGAGAGCTCGCCGTTCGGCGCGCGCCGCGCGAACTTCGAGACGTTGAGCGAGCCGAGGTTGCAGGCCTCGTTCGGGAGCAGCGGCTGCTCGCCGCAGGGGTTCGTCGCCTCGATCTGGCCGATCTCGGGCGTCGGGTTCGCCGGGCTCTTGTTGATCCGGTCGATGAAGACCATGCCCGGGTCGCCGCTGCGCCACGCCGCGCGCACCATGCGCTCGAACACCTCGCGCGCCGACAGGCTCTGCGTGACCTTGCCGTTGTGCGGGTTGACGAGGTCGTAGTCCTCGCCCTTCGCGAGCGCGTCCATGAACGCGTCGGTAGCGGCGACCGAGATGTTGAAGTTCGTGATCCCGCCGTCGAGCTTGCACTCGATGAACTCGAGGATGTCCGGATGGTCGACCTTCAGGATGCCCATGTTCGCGCCGCGCCGCGTGCCGCCCTGCTTCACGGCCTCGGTCGCGCCGTTGAACACGCGGAGGAACGACACCGGGCCGGACGCGCGGCCACCGGTGGACGCGACCAGATCGTCCTTCGGCCGGAGGCGCGAGAACGCGAAGCCGGTGCCGCCGCCGGACTTGTGGATGATCGCCGCCGCCTTCACCGAGTCGAAGATCTCTTCCATGGAGTCGCCGACCGGGAGGACGTAGCAGGCCGAATACTGGAGCCCGTTGCCCTTGCCCGCGTTCATCAGCGTGGGCGAGTTGGGCATGAAGTACTGGTCGATCATCATCTCGTAGAACGCCGTCGCGATCTCGTTCACCGCCGCCGGCGTCCGTCCGTAGCGCTCCTCGCCCGCCGCGATCGACCGTGCGACCCTCCAGCACATCTCCTCCGGGGTCTCGACCACCTCACCATCCTTGCGCGTGAGGTAACGCTCACGGAGGACGCGGAGCGCTGGCTCGGTCCACTGGCCGACTTTGGTTGGGCGGGTCGTTGACGGCATCCTCACTACCTCCCTTTTTCCGGGGTCTTCCAGCCGCAAAGTGCGGTACACCTAGATGTAGTGGTGAGGCGGAATCTAGCACGCAGCATCTCGCGGGCGTCAAGGAAAAAACGCGCGGCGCGGGAAAAAAGTTTTCGCGACGCGAAGCGTCGTACGCGTGACGCCGGGCCTGGCGCGCGGCGCTGTCCACCGGCGTCCACCGGTTATCCACCGGCGGGTCCACGCGCCATGAAAAAGACGGCCGACGGTCGAGTCGGCGGAGGAAAGTGCCCGTCAGACGCCGTGCTATCTTGCAGGCGCGCAGCGCACAACTTCCAAGGAGAGTTCTCGTGAGACGCGTCTTCGTCGGCGTCGTAATGGTGCTGCTCGGCGCGGTCCTCGACGCGGGCGCCCAGACGACACCGCCGGCGACACCACCGTCATCCACAGCGCCGGCGGCCGAGCCCGCTCCTCCGCGCAACGTCCTGGGTCAGCGCCCCATCACGGTCGACGAAGCCGTGGCGTTCTCACTCGAGAACCAGCCGAACATCCGCGCGCGGCTCGGCGACTACGCGGCTGCGAAGTTCCGCGTCGACCAGGCGCTCGCGCCGCTGCTCCCGCAGCTCGCGGCGTCCGTGACCACCAGCAAGTCGCAGACGACGGTACTGACGACGTCCTCGATCCTCAACACGAAGGTCGCGACGCCGACGCAGCGGGACTTCGGCGACACGTTCAACATGCAGATGACGCTCTCGCAGCTCCTCTTCGACTTCGGCAAGAACGCCGCGTCGGTCGACTCCGCGCGGAAGCTCTCGGAAGTCGCCCTCGAGGACGTCGAGCTGCAGCGTCAGCTCATCACGCAGTCGGTGAAGCAGGCGTACACGAACATCAACTTCGCGCGGCGGCTGATCCGCGTGAACGAGCAGGCGCTGCAGCGCGCCGAGCTGAACCTGCGCTCCGCGCGCGGCTTCTTCGAGGTCGGCACGCGGCCGAAGTCCGACGTCACGCGCGCCGAGGTCGACGTCGCCAACGCGCGCGTCGACGTGATCCGCGCGCGCAACGCCGAGCGCGTCGCGCGCGTCGCGCTCAACACCGCCATGGGCATCGAGGCCGCCACCCCGACCGACGTGCTCGACAACCTCGTCTACCAGCCGAGCAACATGGACCGCGCGGCGCTCACGGCCGATGCGCTCAGGCGGCGGCCGGAGCTGCGCCAGGCACGGCTGCGCGCGGAGTCCGCGGAAGCGCTCGTGCGCCGGACGTTCCGCGATTTCTTCCCGGACATCACGGGCAGCGCGGCGATCGGGGGGATTCGCTCCACGCTCGACGAAGCGTGGTCGGCGACGCTGTCGCTCCAGTGGTCGATCTTCGACGGCGGCAACCGCATCGCGCGCCATCGCGAGGCGCGCTCGAACTACGCCGCCGCGCAGGCGCGCGTCCGCGCGACCGAGCTCGACATCCAGCGCGACGTCGAGCAGACGCAGATCACCGTCAACGAGGCCGAGGAGCGCATCCAGGCCGCGCAGAAGGCGGTGGAGTCCGCGCAGGAGAACTTCCGGCTCGCGCAGGGCCGGTTCGACGCCGGCGTGGGCACGATCCTCGAGCTGACCGACGCGCAGCTGGCGCTGACCGTGGCCCAGAACACCGAGGCCCAGGCGCTCGCCGACTACCGCATCGCGCTGTCGAATCTCGACCGGGCGCTGGGCCTCCGGTAGGGGGGCTGGCTAAATACCCGGGCCGCAGTTACCGTCTCACTGACACCCATGCGTCGCTTTGTCTGGCTCGGGATCGCCGTGCTCCTCGTGGCGGGCGGTATTTCCGCGTACTTCTACGCGCAGAGCCGCGGGAACGCGCCGAAGTACCGCACCACGCGCGTCGAGCGGGGTCCGCTGACGGCGGCCGTCTCGGCGACGGGCAACCTGAACGCGGTCATCACCGTCCAGGTCGGCAGCCAGGTCTCGGGGCAGATCAAGGAGCTGCTCGCCGACTTCAACACCGTCGTGAAGAAGGGCCAGCTCATCGCGCTCATCGACCCGGAGATCTTCGACGCGAAGGTCAACCAGGCAAAGGGTGAGCTCGACGCCGCGCAGGCGACGGTCCTCAACCAGCAGGCACAGGTCGAGAAGGCGCGCGCCGACGTCGAGAACGCCCGCTCCGCGCTCGCCGAGGCGAAGGCGCTGACCGCGAAGGCGCAGGTCGCGGTCGTGGACGCCAAGCGCGACTATGCCCGCAAGTCGGAGCTCATGGGCAAGGAGCTCATCGCGAAGGCGGACCTCGACTCTTCGCAGGCCCTCCACGATTCGTCGATCGCCCAGCTCGAGTCGACGAAGGCGAAGGAGCAGTCGCTCGCCGCCGCGATCGGCTCCGCGCAGGCGCAGCTCCGGGTGAACGAGGCGATGGTCAAGGCGTCGCAGGCCGTCGTCGAGCAGAAGAAGGCGGCGCTCCGTCAGGCGCAGGTGGATCTCGAGCACACGCGCATCACCGCGCCCGTCGACGGCGTGGTCGTGTCGCGCGCGATCGACGTGGGCCAGACGGTCGCGGCCAGCCTCCAGGCGCCGGTCCTCTTCACGATCGCGCAGGACCTCACGAAGATGCAGGTCGAGGTCAGCGTGGACGAGGCGGACATCGGCCGCGTCAAGCTGGACGACCGCGCGAGCTTCACGGTGGACGCGTTCTCGGGCGAGACCTTCACCGGCCGTGTCACGCAGATTCGCAAGGCCGCGCAGGTCGTGCAGAACGTGGTGACGTACACGGTGGTGGTCGCCGTCGAGAACCCCTCCGGCCGGCTGCTCCCGGGGATGACCGCGAACGTCAAGCTCGTGTTCGCCGAGAAGCCGAGCGTGCTGAAGATCGCCAACTCGGCGCTGCGCTTCCGGCCGGCCGGCGCCGAAAGCGCGCCGGGTGGCGGCGGACAGGGCGGCGCACGTGGTGACGCGGGACAGCGCGCCGAAGGCCCACGTGGCGATGCCGCCTCGCGCGGCGACGGCGGGGCGCGTGGCGAAGGTGGGCAGCGCGGTGGTGGCGGTGGTGGCGGTGGTGGCGGGGCTGCGGGCGGCGGTGGTGCGCCGGGCGGTGGCGGCGGCGGGCGCCTCCCGGAGCTGCGCGAGCGGCTCGTGTCGACGTACAAGCTCGACGAGGCGCAGCAGCAGAAGCTCGACGCGATCCTGCAGGAGGCGCGCGGTCAGTTCGCCGGCCTCCGTGAGCTGCCGGAGCAGGAGCGCCAGGCGCGCATCCAGAAGAATCGCGAGGCGATGCGCCAGAAGATCCGCGAGATCCTGACCCCCGAGCAACGCGCGCGCTACGACGCGGAAGCCGCGAGCAACGCCGCGAGCGGCGGTGGTGGCGGAGGCGGACGCCGCGGTCCCACGAGCGGCCGTGTCTGGGTCCAGGGCCCCGACGGCAAGCTGCAGGCGGTGCAAGTCTCGCTCGGCATCAGCGACGGCAGCAGCACCGAGGTCCTCAGCGGCGACTTGCAGGAGGGTCAGGAGATCGTCATCGGCATCGTCGGCGCGGCGATCGGACGTCCTGGGGCCCCGACACCCCCCGGTGGCACCTCGGGTGGGCCGCGTCTGAGGCTCTGAGCCGATGGTCATCCTCACCGAGGGCCTGACGAAGGATTACCACCTCGGCCGGCACACGGTGCACGCGCTGCGCGGGGTCACCGTGTCCGTCGAGCGCGGCGAGTTCCTCGCGGTCATGGGTCCGTCGGGCTCCGGCAAGTCGACCTTCATGAACCTGCTCGGCTGCCTCGACACGCCGACGGAAGGCCGCTATCTGATCGACGGCGAGGACGTCGCCGGCCTGGGCCGTGACGCGCTCGCGAAGATCCGCAGCCGGAAGATCGGCTTCGTCTTCCAGACGTTCAACCTGCTCGCGCGCACGAGCGCGCTGGAGAACGTCGAGCTCCCCCTGCTCTACACGAACGTCTCCGCTCGCGAGCGCCGCGAGCGCGCGCGCAAGCGCCTCGCCGAGGTCGCGCTCGCGAACCGCGAGGACCATCACCCGAGCCAGCTCTCCGGCGGTCAGCAGCAGCGCGTCGCGATCGCCCGCGCGCTCGTGAACGATCCGACGGTGATCCTCGCCGACGAGCCGACGGGCGCGCTCGACACGCGCACCAGCCTCGAGATCATGGCGCTGCTCCAGCGCCTCAACCGGCAGGGCATGACGATCGTGGTCGTCACGCACGAGTCGGACGTCGCCGCGCATGCCGGGCGCGTGCTGAGCTTCCGCGACGGCCGCCTGATCCGCGACGAGAAGGTCGGCGAGCCGCGCGACGCGGCGGCCGCGATCGCCGGGCTGCCGCGCGACGCCGAGCACGAAGCCGAGGAGGCGCTCGCGTGAACCCGCTCCAGAGCGCCCGCGTCGCCCTTCGCGCGCTGCGCGTGAACAAGCTCCGGAGCGCGCTGACGATGCTCGGCATCATCATCGGGGTCGGCGCGGTCATCGCGATGGTCGGCGTCGGCGCGGGCGCGCAGGCGCGCGTGCAGGAGCAGATCCAGAGCCTCGGCTCGAACCTCATCATCGTGCTCTCCGGCAGCACGACGGCCGGCGGCATCCGCATGGGCCAGGGCAGCCAGCTCACGATCACCGAGGAAGACTCGGTGGCGATCGCGCGCGAGATCCCGGCCGTCCAGGCCTCCGCGCCCTCGATGCGCGGGTCGGCGCAGGTCGTGTACGGCAACCTGAACTGGGGCACCGGCATCCAGGGCGTGACGCCGGACTACTCGGAAGTGCGGGAGTGGGGTGTCGCGGCCGGACGCTTCATCTCCAGCGAAGATCTCGACGGCGCGACGAAGGTGGCGCTGCTCGGCCAGACGACCGCGACCAATCTCTTCGGCGAGGCCGATCCGCTCGGGCAGATCATCCGCATCAAGAAGGTGCCCTTCACCGTCATCGGCGTCCTCGACCGCAAGGGCCAGAACTCGTGGGGGCAGGATCAGGACGACGTCGTGGTCATTCCGCTCACGACCGCGAAGAAGAAGGTGCTCGGCGTGAGCCAGGCGAACGCGCGCTCCGTCGGCGCGATCTCGGTGAAGATTCGCCCGGGCGAGGACATGGTCGAGGCCGAGAACCAGATGCGCGCGCTGCTGCGGCAGCGGCACCGCCTGCAGCCCTACCAGGACGACGACTTCACGATCCGCAACCTCTCCGAGATCCTCCAGACGCAGGAGGAATCCTCGAAGGTGATGACCTACCTGCTCGCGGCGATCGCCTCCGTGTCGCTGCTCGTCGGCGGCATCGGGATCATGAACATCATGCTGGTCTCGGTCACCGAGCGGACGCGCGAGATCGGTCTCCGCATGGCCGTCGGCGCGCGCGGCAAGGACATCCTGCTCCAGTTCCTCGTGGAGGCGGTGACGCTCTCGCTGATCGGTGGCGTGATCGGGATCGCGATCGGGCTCGGCGGCTCGCAGGCGATCAGCCAGTTCGCGGAGTGGCGCACGCAGGTTCCCGCGGAAGCGATCCTCATGGCGTTCGGCTTCGCCGCCGCCGTCGGCGTGTTCTTCGGGTTCTATCCGGCGCGCAAGGCCGCGCGCCTCGATCCGATCGAAGCGCTCCGCTACGAGTAAGTGAAAGCGAAACGCCGCGCGCGCGCCGCGCGCCGCGCATCACGGCGCGTGCCGACGCCGCCGCCGCTCACGCCGGCCGCGTCAGCGGCGTCCCGAGCGGCACCGCCGGCGAGCGCGGCAGAGCCGCTCTTGCTGGAGCTGGCGCGCGCGCTCGCCAGGCGCGGCGCCGCGCAGGCCGCGGATCTGAGCGCGCTCGTCCATGATGTCGCCGCCGCGTATGCGCCCGATGCGGCGCTCGCGTCGGCGTTGAGCGCGGACCTGCGGGTCGAGGTCACCACGCCGGCGGCGAAGACCGCGCAGCTCGCGCGCGCGTGGGCCCGCGAGCAGGTGCGGCTCGCGCTGCTCGAGATCCTCGAGCGCGCGCGTGCCCGGCGGCTGCTTCGAGCGGACGGCGACGCGGAGACCCTCGCGTGGCTGTGGCTCGCGGCGTGCGAAGCGCTCCCGCACGAGCCGCCCGACGCGGTGCCCGACCGCGTCCACGCGCTCGTGCGCTTCCTGACCGGGGAATGAGGCGCCGCCTGACCGGCGATTGATGCGTGCTAGAGTGCGCTGATGTTCCGTTCGCTTCTGTTGCTCGCCCTGCTCGCGATCGTCCTTCCCGTGGTACCGGCTCACGCCGAGACGCCCGCTGACGCCGCGCGCGCGCTCATCAAGCGCTACGACGAGGACCTCACGCGCATCGATCGCGCGCGCGATCTGCTGGAAGCCGCCATCACGAAGGAACGGCGTGTCGACTCGCTGATCACGCTCTCGTACGTGTACTTCCTCGTCGGCGACGTCCGCGCGCGCACCAGGGAGGAGAAGCTCGCCGCGTACGACCGCGGGCGGCAGGTCGGCGAGCGCGCCGTGGAGCTCGCGCCGCGCGACGAGGAGGCGCATCTCTGGTACGGCATCAACTCGGGCCGCTGGGGCCAGACGAACGGCGTGCTGCGGTCGCTGTTCCTGCTCGGCACCGTGAAGAAGGAGATCGAGATCGTGCTCGAGCTCAATCCGCGCTCGGTGCGAGGGCGCGCGCTCGCGGGCAACGTGCTGATGGAGGTCCCGCGCATCGTGGGCGGCGATCGCACCGAAGCCGAGAAGCAATTCCGTCGCGGTCTCAAGATCGACCCGCACTTCACGGCGATCCGCGTCGACCTCGCCCGGCTGATGATCGGCGACAAGCGCTACGACGAAGCGCGACAGGAGCTCACGCGGGTCGTCGAGGAGACCGCGCCCACCAACATCGCCGACTGGACCGCCAAGGACCGCCCGAAGGCCCGGGAGCTCCTCGAATCCCTGCGCGACAAGAAGTAGCGCGTCGCGGCGTCGCGATCGCGGAGGTCATCCGGCGCCTCCGCCGGGCCCAGCCCGCGTGGAAGCGCACGGCCGTGGCCGGCGAGAGCGGGGATCCGTTCCGCGTCCTCATCGCCTGCCTGCTTTCGCTCCGGACGCAGGACACCACCACCGGCCCCGCGGCGGCACGGCTGTTCGCGCTCGCCGACACGCCGAAGGCCATGCGCGCGCTCACGCCGCGGCGGATCGAGCGCGCGATCTATCCCGTGGGGTTCTACCGCACCAAGGCGCGCGCGATCCTCAAGATCTGCGACGCGCTGCTCACGCGCTTCGGCGGCCGCGTGCCCGACACGATCGACGAGCTGCTCACGCTGGACGGCGTCGGCCGCAAGACCGCCAACCTGGTGGTCACGGTGGGCTTCGACAAGCCGGGGATCTGCGTCGACACGCACGTGCACCGGATCTCCAACCGGCTCGGCTACATCCGCACGAAGACGCCGGACGAGAGCGAGATGGCGCTCCGGGCCAGGCTCCCCCGCCGCTACTGGATCGGCTACAACGACCTGCTCGTGACCTTCGGCCAGAACGTCTGCGCGCCGGTCTCGCCGAAGTGCTCGGCGTGCCCCGTGGGCCCCCTGTGCGCGCGCGTCGGCGTCACGTCGTCGCGCTGAGTTGCCAACCACCCGGCGAGCGTGATTGAATACCAGACAGTCATCGAACTGAACCCGTCGGTACGCCGACCCGGAGAGGACCTCATGGACAGCGCGAAATCCTGGACGATCCCGGCGAGCTTCACGACGACGTTCGAGCTCGATTACGCCGTCGACGCGCCGGATCTCCGGCGGCTCTACGAGAACGCCAAGCGGGATCAGTGGAACGCCTCGAAGGACATCGCGTGGACGACGCCCCCGTCGCCCGACGGCCGCATCATCGCGGACGAGCTCATCGACATCTACGGCAGCCCGCTCTGGGACGCCCTCCCGGAGAAGGACAAGGTCGACCTGAACCGCCGCATCGCCGCCTGGCGGCTCGGCGTGCTGATGTACGGCGAGCAGGGCGCCATGCTCGCCTGCGGCCAGATGGTCGACATCGTCGAAGGCACCGACCACAAGTTCTTCCAGGCCACCCAGGTGATGGACGAGGCGCGCCACAACGAGGTCCTCAAGCGCTACATCGCCGAGCGGCTCGACGACATCGCGTACCCGATGCCGCGCAACGAGGTCGAGCTCTTCGAGTCGATCCTCGGGGAGACCCGCTGGTACCTGAAGACCATCGCGCTGCAGCTCGTCGCCGAGACCTTCGCGGTGGCGCTGTTCAAGATGATGGCGGAGAGCGCCAAGGATCCCGTCCTCGGTGACGTGTGCCGCCGCATCCTGGGCGACGAGTCGCGCCACATGGGCTTCGGCATGCTGTCGCTGCCGGACGTCGTGAAGAACGCCACCCCGCGGGAGCGTACGGAGCTCGAGGACTACACGTGCTACGCGCTCGAGAAGACGCTCACCGGGTTCTTCCCCGTCGAGCCGTATCGTGACCTCGGCTTCACGCAGGCCCAGATCGAGGAAGTCATCCGCTACCGGCGCGAGACCGCGTCGAGGAACGACTACGCGCCGTTCCGGAAGTACTTCAAGCGCGAGATGCACGGCTCGATGGTGACGAACCTCGCGCGGCTCGGCCTGCTCACCGACCGCGTGCGGCCCCGCCTCGAAGCGATCGGCGTCAAGCTCCCCGCGTAGCCGTCGCCGGGCCGGCCGCGCGTCAGGCCGGCCGGAGCGGCCCGAGGAGCTCCGCGAGGCGCCGCGTGCGGTAGTCCCACGCGGCGCGGAGCTGCCGTCCCACGAGCAGCGCGTGCAGCGCGCGGCCGAGGACGCCGGCCGGCAGCCGGTACACCACACGGTCCTCCACGACCGTCCCTCCGTCCTGTTCCAGGAACCGGTGCCGGTGCTCCCACCGCGCGTACGGTCCGCGCAGCTGGACGTCGAGAAACCGATACGGCGGATCGAACTCGCGGATGAACGCCCGCCACCGCAGCGGAAGCCCGAGCCAGCGCATCCGGTAGTCGAGCACGGCGCCCGCCGCCATCACCGGCGCCGGCGGCACGAGCCGCACGCCGAGCGAGGGCGGCGTCAGCCGCGTGAGGTTCGAGGGGTCCGCGAAGAACGCGAACACGTCCGGACGCGGCCGCCCCAGCCAGACGCGCGCCTCCAGCACGTGGTCGGCCATCGCGGAAACGCTACCATAGCCCCGTGTCCGCCTCCGCCCACACGCGCGCCTACGTCGCGCTCCTGCTCATCGTCGTGCTGTGGGCCAGCTATCCGGCGGCGATCAAGCTCGCGCTCCCCGACATGCCGCCGCTGGTCATGGCCGCGCTGCGCTGCGCGATCGCGTCGATCTTCCTCGTGACCATGCTGCTGCGCGCCGGCGCCGACACCTCGCTCGCGCTCGCGCCCGGCGCGCTGCGCGCGTTCATCCTGCTCGGGATCTTCGGCATCTTCATCTCCACGCAGGGCAGCTATCTCGCGATCTTCTACTCCACCGCCTCGAACATCGTCCTGCTCCAGGCCGCGAGCCCGGTGATGATCGCGGTCGGTGCGCGCTTCTACCTCGGCGAGCGGCTCGCTCCGGCGCAGTGGCTCGGCGTGGCGATCTCCGCCGGCGGCGTGCTGCTCGTCATCACGAACGGCCGCCTGCTCTCGCTGCGGCCCGAAGACGTGCACGCCGGCGATCTCATCAACATCTGCACGCTCGCGGGCTGGAGCGCGTACACCGTGTACTCGAAGGTCGTCCTCTCGCTCGCGTCGCCCGCCGTGCTGACGACGGCCGCATACGTCGCGGGCACGCTGCTCATCCTGCCGACCGCGATCGTCACCGCGCCGCTCTTTCCCCCGCCGCACTTCGGCTCGGTGATCGCGTGGACGGTCGTGCTCTACCAGGCGATCGTCGGCGCGATCGCGCACGTCTACTGGTCGCGCGCGATCCACGTGGTCGGCCCGAGCCGCGCGGCGGTCTTTCTGAACCTGCAGCCGGTCGTCGGACTGGTGATCGCGGCGTTGTTGCTGCGCGAGCAGCTCGGCGTGTGGCAGCTGGTGGGTGGCGTCTGCGTCCTGGCAGGTGTGACCCTTACCACACGGCGCGAGGGACAGCGGGGCTAGCGGCCCTCGCCCCGCTGTCCCGGCGGTCAGCCGAGCTTTGCGACCTCAGCGAGGATCTTGTCGGGCTCGGGCAGCTCCCCCCTGCCGTAGCGCTCGACGAAGCGCACCTTGCCGGTCCTGTCGACGATGAACGTCGCACGGTTGTTCGCGTTCCAGTCGGGCCAGTAGACGCCGTAGTCCTTCGCGACCGAGCGGTGCACGTCGGAGAGGAGTGGATAGTTCTGGATGCCGACTGACTTCGCCCAGTTCTCGTGGCTGAACGGGCTGTCCGTCGAGATACCCAGCACCTGGGTATCGGCCTTCTCGAAGTCGCTCACGCGCTTGTCGAAGGCCGGCATGCACTTGCTTCAGCCTGGCGTCCAGTCGAGCGGATAGAAGAGCAGCACGACGTTCTTTCCGCGATAGTCGTGCAGGCTGACCTCCTTGAGCCCGATCCCCCTGAGCGTGAAGTCGGGAGCCTGGTCGCCCACGTTCAACGTCTTGTTCTCGGTCACGACGTGCGCCTCCTCTTGCCGTTCCCGTCATCGGCCACGCGCTTGCCCGGCCGGTCGAGCGTAGCACGCCGCTCCGCGCGGTCCGCGGCGCGCTCGCGCGGCCCCGCCGTCCGCGGCGCGCGCTCCGCCGGCTTGCGCGCCACGGCGGTCCAGAGTTGGCGGCGCTGACTCTCGAGGGCCGAGATCGGCACCCCCAGGTACTCCGCCGCGGTGACCACGCGCTTCGTCGACCACAGGCGCTCGAACCGCGCGCCGAACGCGGCCTCGCGCACGGCGTGATGATCCATGATGACGCGGCACCCGGTCGCGTCGATCACGCGCAAGAGGTTGTCGATCCCCCGCTCGATCGTCGCGGTGCCGACCTCCCTCTCGATGTACGACGGCGGCCCCGCGAGGTAGAGGAGCGTCGGCCGCTGCTGCATGAGCCAGCCCGCCGCGACGCTCGACAGCGGCCCTTGCACGTCGGACGCGAACACGAAGCGCTCGCGCTCGTGCCGATCGGTGACGGTCAGCGCGACGACGTACCCCAGGGTCGTCGCTTCCACGCCGTGGGGAAGCGGCGGCGACACGCGCAGCTCGAGCGCGTGCTCGCGCCGCTCGTAGCCGTCGGCGACCATTGGTTTTGCCTTCGCCGCGAGGGTCGTCCACAGCTCGGCGCCGCGCCGCGCCTGCTGGCCGCCGACCATGCGCTGCGGATCCTTGGCGAGCACGCTGCGGCCCACGTACGTCGAGGGATCGGAGCGGAAGTGATCGTCGTGGTAGTGGCTGATGAAGATCAGCGAGGCGCGGGCGGCGTAGGCCGAGATCCGGTCGTTGGCGCGGCGGAGCGCGTCCCACTCCTCCGTCGCCGGCGGCAGCGTGAAGCGCGACGGCGCGAGCGTCGCGCCGGGGTCGATGAGGATCCCGGTGGCCGCGGCCTCGACGTACGTCGCCATCGAGCGGACCCCGAGCGAGTCCGCCGCGAGCGGAATGACTTTCATTTGGAATTGGGGGCGTGCGCGACGCACCCCCCAGGCCTCCCCTGCATCGACCGCCCCCCGCAGCCTCGCGTCAAATGCAGCGCCCGCCGTCGACCTCGACGACGGAGCCCGTGATCATCGCGGCGTCGTCGGACGCGAGGAACACCGCGGCGCGCGCGAGATCCTCCGGCTGGTTCAGCCGCCCGAGCGGCACGGTGGCGATGTACGCCTTCAGGCCCTCCTCGTCCACCTCGCGCTTGTTCATGAACGTCGCCAGCATCGGCGTGAAGGTCGCCACCGGCGCGACGGCCACGACGCGGACGCCGTACTGCGCCGCCTCGAGCGCGAGCCCTTTCGTGAACGTGATCACCGCGCCCTTCGACGCCGCGTAGACCTGCCCTCCGGGCCGCGGCCTGATGCCCGCCGTCGAGGCGGTGACGAGGAACACGCCGCGCCGCGCCTTCTTCATCACGGGCATCGCGTACTTCGCGGCGAGGAATACGCCCTTCACGTTCACGGCCATGATCTGATCGAAGAGCGCCTCGTCGACGTCCTCGACGTCCGTCTTCCACTGCGGCACGCCGGCGTTGGCGAAGACGATGTCGAGCCGGCTCCACAGCGTCATCGCGCGCTCGACCATCGCCTCGTTCGCCGCGGCGGACGTCACGTCGCCGCGCAGCGCCACCGCGTGGCCACCCGCCTTCTCGATGGCCTCGACCGTCCGCTTCGCCTTCGCCTCGTCGAGGTCGACGATCATCACCCGCGCGCCTTCGGCCGCGAACGCGAGCGCCGAGGCCGCGCCGATCCCCGATCCTCCGCCCGTCACGATCGCGACCCGGTCCTTCAGCTTCATAGCGTCAGCTCCGCCATCGTCCTGAGGGTGTTCGCGTCGTTGCTCCCGACCATCATCGTCGTCACGCCGGCCGACTTCCACTCGGCGAGGCGCTCGCGAATCCGCTCGCGCGGTCCGCACAGCGCAACCTCGTCGACGAGCTCGTCGGGGACGGCGGCCTCGGCCTCCTGCTTCCTGCCCGAGAGGTAGAGATCCTGGATCGTCTTCGCGGGTCCTTCGTAGCCGTAGCGCTGCGCGAGCTCGTTGTAGAAGTTCTTGCCGCGCGCGCCCATCCCGCCGACGTAGAGCGCCATGCGCGCCTTGACGCTGGCGCGGCAGGCGGAGACGTCGTCGCCCATCACCACGGTGACGCCCGGCATGATGTCGAACCCGTCACCGCTCTTGCCCGCGCGCGCGAAGCCCTCCTTCATCCACTCGCGGAACATCGGCATGCGCCGCGGCGAGAAGAAGATCGGGATCCAGCCGTCCGCGATCTCCGCGGTCATCGCGACGTTCTTCGGCCCGATCGCCGCGATGTAGATCGGCATGTCGGCGCGGCCGTGCAGGATCGACTTCAGCGGCTTGCCGAGGCCCGTCGCGTCCGCGCCCGCGTACGGAATCTGGTAGTACTCGCCGCGGTACTCGACCGGCTTCTCCCGGCGCAGCACCGCCCGCACGATGTCGACGTACTCGCGGGTCTTCTTGAGCGGCTTGCCGAACGGCTCGCCGTGCCAGCCCTCGACGACCTGCGGCCCGGACACGCCGAGCCCGAGGCGGAAGCGTCCACCCGAAAGCCCGTCGAGCGTCATCGCGGTCATCGCCGTCATCGCGGGCGTGCGGCCGGCGATCTGCATGATCGCGGTGCCGACGTGGATGCGGCTCGTCTGCGCGGCGATCCACGCCGCCGGCACGACGGCGTCGGAGCCGTACGCCTCGGCGGTCCAGATCGAGTCGTAGCCGAGGCGCTCGGCCTCGCGCAGACGCTCGGTGTCGATCGAGAGCTTCGCCCCGGAGTAGCTCATGTGGATGGCGAGTTTCATTTGACTGGCTCCGCCAGCGGCGCGGGCACCCGGGCGGTCAAGCGCCCGCCCGCGCCGCTGCCTCGCTTCGCTCGAGTTACCGTTCGCACGAATTGCCCGTTAGCGCCACGCGTGTTCGTCGTCGATGCGCAGCCGCACACGGCCCGCGCGCGCCGCGGTGCGCGTCCGCGCCGCGCGTCCGTCGCGGCCGCTCCGCCGGCGCGCCCCGGCCGCCGCGTCCCATCCGTAGCGCGCGAGATCGACGCGGCCGCGCCGGAGCACCATGCCCTCGCGCTCGAGCAGCATCTTCTGCGTGAGCATTCCCGCCGCGCGCGCCCGCCTGCTGATCCGTCCCGCCGCGTTCAGCACCCGGTGCCACGGCACGCCGGGCGGACAGCGCCGCATCGCGCCGCCGACCGCACGCGCGGCGCGCGGCCGGCCCACCATCGCGGCCACCTGCCCGTACGTCGCGACGCGTCCTGCCGGAATCCGTCGCACGACGGCGTACACGTCGCTGTTGATTGAAGGCACGGGCTCCCGGGCTGGCGCCCGTCCGCGCCCCTTGCGGACATCCGTGCGCCCCTTCCGGACATCCGGGGCCGCCGTGCTCATCGTGCAGTCTGGAGCTCCCACAGCCGCGCGTAGAGCCCGCCGTGCCGCAGCAGCTCACCGTGCGTCCCTTCCTCGTGCACGCGCCCGCGATGCAGCACGAGAATCCGGTCGGCGCCGTGAACGGTCGCGAGGCGATGGGCGATCGTGATCGTCGTGCGTCCCGTCAGCAGGCGTTTCATCGCGTCCTGGATCAGCGCTTCGGACTCCGGGTCGACGCTGGACGTCGCTTCGTCCAGCACGAGGACGGCCGGATTGTACACAAGGGCCCGCGCGATGGCGAGAAGCTGGCGCTGTCCGTGCGAGATGTTCGCGCCACGCTCGCTCAGCGGCGCGTCGAAGCGCCCGGGCAGCGCGTCGACGAACGCCGCCGCGTTCGCCATCCGCACCGCGCGCTCGAGCGCGGCGCGATCGAGTGCCCCGTCGACACCCAGCCGCAGGTTTGCTTCCACCGAGCCGGTGAACAGGACCGTGTCCTGAAAGATCAGGCCGACGTGGCGGCGCAGATGCTCCAGGTCCCATTCGCGCACGTCGACGCCGCCGACGAGCACGCGCCCGGCGGTGACGTCGTAGGAGCGATTGAGCAGCCGCGCGCACGTGCTCTTGCCCTCGCCCGTGGCCCCGACGATCGCGACGTGCTCGCCGGGCGCGACCTCGAACGAGCAGTCGCGCAGCACCATGTGGTCGTCGCGCCGGAGGCGCGTCTGTGTGTCGTACGCGAACGACACGCGATCGAACGCGAGCCCGGTCGCGGCGGCGCCACGCGGCGCCACGGGCTCTGCCGGGCTTACGATGGCCGGCTTCTCGTCGAGGAGCTCGAAGATGCGCTCCGCCGACGCCATCGCGGCCTGCATGACGGTGTACTTGGCGCCGAGGTCACGGATCGGCAGGAAGAACCGGTTGGTGTACTGGAGGAACGCCACCAGCGCGCCGAACGTCAGCGTGCCCGCGGCGATCTGGGCGCCGCCGTACCAGAGCAGCAGCGCGACGGCGATCGCCCCGATCGCCTCCACGGTGGAGTACAGCGTGGCCTCGAAGACCGTCGACTGGAACAGCGCCCGGCGATAGGAGGCGTTGAGCTCGAGGAACCGCTCGCGCTCGTGCGCCTCGCGCGCGAAAAGCTGCACGACCGCCATGCCTTGCAGCGATTCCTGGAGGAATCCGTTGAGGCGCGCCAGGCGCCGCCGCACGGTGCGGTACGCATCGCGCGCGCGTAGCCGGAAGTAGCCGGCGAACACCGCGAGCACCGGCACGATCGAGAACGTCACGAGCGCCAGGTGCCAGTCCATCCACAGCATGATCGCCACCACGCCCGCGAGCGTGACGACGTCGGCGACGATCGCGGAGAGCCCGCTGGTGAACGCGTCGCTCACGGCCTCCGCGTCGTAGAGCACGCGGGTCATCAGGCGCCCGACGGGGTTCCGGTCGAAGAAGCGCGCGTCGAGGCGCACGACGTGGGCGAAGAGCCGCGCGCGGACGTCGTGCATCACGCGCTGCCCGGTGAGGTGCATCAGGTACGCCTCGGCCATGCGCAGCACGTACAGCCCGACCAGGACGAGCACGTAGAGACCGGCCACCTGCGTGAGTCCGGTCCAGTCGCCGCGCAGGATGTGCTCGTCGATGGCGATCTTCAGCAGGTACGGCTGCGCCAGCTCGAGCGCCGCGATCAGCGGGAACAGCAGCAGCGAGCCGTAGATCAGCCGGTGGTGCGCGCGCGCGGCGTCCCAGAGGCGCGCGACGAGCCGGCGATCGAACGCCCGGCCGAGCGCGCCTTCGCCGTCGTCCTGCGCGTCAGGCACGCGCGATCTCCTCCTCGATCTGCTGGATCCGCCACAGCCGCGCGTACGTGCCGCCGGCCCGGAGCAGCTCGTCGTGCGAGCCCTGCTCGACGATCCGCCCCTCCACGAGCACCATCACGCGCGAGGCGGCGCGCGCGGCGCGGAGACGGTGCGTGATCAGCAGCACCGTGCGCCCCGCGACCTCGCGCGCGAGGTTCGCGACGATCTCCTCCTCTTTCGCGGCATCGACGCTCGCGAACACGTCGTCGAGCACGAGCACCGGCGGGCCGCCCGCGAGCGCGCGCGCGAGCGCCAGGCGCTGGCGCTGGCCGCCCGACACCGTGAGCCCGCGCTCGCCCACGACGGTGGAGAAGCCCTCGGGAAATCCGTCGACCTCCGCCGCGATGCCGGAGGCTTCGGCCGCCTGCCGCGCCATCTCCACGGGTACGTCGGTGCGCCCGAGCGTGACGTTGTCGAGGATCGAGCGCGAGAAGAGAAACGCTTCCTGCGGCACGAACCCGACGCTCGCGCGCAGCGTGCCGCGGTCGATCTCCCGCACGTCGCGTCCGCCGAGGAACACCGTGCCCGCCGCCGGCTCCCACAGCCGCGCGAGCAGATGCCCGAGCGTCGACTTGCCGCTCCCCGTCGGCCCGACGACGGCGACCGTCTCGCCGCTCGGCACCGTGAAGGAGACGTCGGTGAGCACCGGCGCGCGATCGCCGTACGCGAACGTCAGATGCTCGAAGCGGATGTCCGGTGGACCTTGACGGCCCATGGCCGTCACATGTGTCCCGCCCGATCGAGACGTTTCCGTCCTCCGCGTGAGGATCTCCTGGATCCGGCCCATCGACGTGAGCCCGCGGCGAACGATCGACAGCGTCCACCCGAGCGCGATCGTCGGCCACGCGAGGTACGCGAGATAGCCGTTGAACGCGACGAGGGAGCCGAGCGTGATCCGGCCCTCGAGCACCGCGCGTCCGCCCGCCCAGAGCACGACGAGGATGCCGATGCCGGCGATGAGGCTCATCAGCGGGCTCACCTGCGCTTCCATGCGGCCGAGGGCCAGGCTGCGCCTGAGGAACTCCGCGTTGACGGCGTCGAACACGGCGCCGGCACGACGCTCCATCGCGTACGCGCGCACGACGCCCATTCCGTTCAGGTGCTCCTGCACGACACCCGACATCACGCTGAGCTGCTCCTGCTGCGCCTCGGTGCGGTCGTGCACCGCGGCGTTGAAGCGCTTGGCGAGCAGGATCAGCACGGGATACGGGCTCATCGCCCACAGGGTGAGCCAGGGATCGATGGCGAGCATCGCCGCGATCGCACCGCCGTACGCGAACGTCGTGCTCACGAGGCTCAGGCCGCCGAACCCGACGAGCTGCTTGACCGCGGAGACGTCGCTCGAGGCGCGCGTCATCAGGTCGCCGGTGCCGCGCTCGGCGATGCTCGACGGCGAGAACGCCTGCATGCTCGCGTAGAGGTCGTTCCGGACGTCGAATTCCACGCGCTGCGCGGCGCCGATGATCGCGAAGCGTGAGCCCAGGCGCACGAGCCCGTTCAGCACCGCGAGCAGCACGATGACGCCGACGAACCCGCCGAGCGGCGCCGCCGCGTCGCGCTCGAGCGCGTCGATCGCGCGCTTGATCGTCCACGGGATCGCGAGCGACAGCATCGTCCCGCTGATCAGGCAGGCGTAACCCGCGAGATACCGGCGCCGATAGCGGCGGGCGTAGCTCAGGAGCGCCCGGAGCGCGGGGGGCTTGGGGGGCTTGGGGGGCGCGCCGCGCACCTCCCATGACGGTGAAGTCAGCCGCGACTCCCGCGGGCGTGCGGCATGAGGGCGGCCCACACGGCGAACGCCATCGGCGTCGGGACGCCGTGGCGGCGTCCGAGCCGCACGAGATGCCCGTGCAACGCGTCGACCTCGAGCGGGCGGCCGTTCACGAGGTCGTGGTACATGGACGACAGCGCGGCGTCACCGAGCGCCGCCGCCGCCTTCATCGACGTCTCGACGATCTCGGGCGCGAGCTCGACACCTTCCGCGCCAGCGACAGCGAACCCTTCTTCGAGGAGCGCACGGTACATCGCCCAGGTCGGCTCGTGCGCGCGCAGCACGCCCGCCGGCGCGCGCACGAGCGTGCTCATGCCCGCCTGCGCGCAGATGAACAGGTACTTCTCCCAGAGCACGCGGCGGATGTCGGTCGCGATCTCCGCGGGAATCTGCGCGGCGGTCAGCGTGGCCAGCAGGCGCTCGACACGCGCCGATCGCTCTCCCGTCATCTCGCCGAACGCGATGCGTCCGAGAAAATGGTGCGAGACCCGGCCCGGCGCGTCGATCACCGCGAAGACGTAGGCCACGCCGCCGAGCGCGTGTCCCTTGCCGAACGCCTGCTCGATGAGCTCGAAGCTCTGGACACCGTTCTGGAGCGAGATGACCATGGTCGCCGGTCCGACGACCGGACGCGCGCGCTCGAGCGCGGCTTCGGTGTCGTATGCCTTCACGCTGAGGAAGACGACGTCGGCCGGCGGCTGCCCGGTGAGATCGTCCAGCGCCGTCACCTTCACGGTCCACTCGCCGTCGGTCGCCGAGCACACGTGAAGCCCGTCGGCACGGATCGCCGCGAGGTGCGCGCCACGCGCGAGGAACGTGACGTCCTCGCCGGCCCGCGCCAGCTTCGCGCCGAAGTACCCGCCGACCCCGCCCGCGCCGAGCATCGCGATCCGCATCACCACCACCCGCGCCGCTTGAAGTACGCGATGAGGCCCCCCGCGGTGATGCCCATGAGCCCGAGCGCCCACGCGTAGCCAAACGGCCACTCGAGCTCGGGCATGTGCTTGAAGTTCATCCCGTAGATCGACGCGATGAACGTCAGCGGGATGAACAGCGTCGAGATGACGGTCAGCACCTTCATGACCTCGTTGAGGCGCTGGTTCTGCGTGGAGAGGGAGATCTCCATCACGGACGAGGCCGTCTCCCGGAGGGACTCCACGATCTCGAGCGCCTGCACGCCGTGATCGTACGTGTCCCGCAGGAACACGCGGGTCTCGGATCCGATGAGGCCGCTGTCGTCGCGGATCACGACGCCGACTTCCTCGCGGATGGGCCACACCGCCCGGCGCAGCGTGAGCAGGTCGTGCCGCACGTGCTGAAGCTTCAGCAGGCACTCCGTCGTCGCGTGTGTTTCGACCGCCTCCTGCTCGAGCGCGACCATGCGCTCGCTCAGCGCCTCGATCACCGGGAAGTACGCGTCGATGACGGAGTCGAGGAGCAGGTACGCGAGATAGTCCGCGCCCGCCTCGCGCGTGCGCCCGCGCGCGTGGCGAATCGCCGCGCGCACCGGACCGAAGGTGTCGCCGTCCACCCGCTCCTGCACCGTGATGACCCAGCCGTCGCCGAAGAAGATGCTGACCTGCTCGTCGATCAGCACGTCGTCGGCCTGGCGCAGCGAGTGGACCACGAGGAAGTAGTGCTTCTCGTACCGCTCGGCCTTCGGGCGCTGCGGGACGTTCATCACGTCTTCGAGCGCGAGCGGGTGCAGGCCGAAGCGGTCGCCGAGCTTCGAGAGCACGCCCGCGTCGAGGCCGTCGACGTTGATCCACGTCACACCGCCCGGATGGATCGCGGCGAGCGCGTCGTCGATGGAGACCTCGCCCTCCTCGAACGCGTCGCGACCGAACCGCGTGACCGTCACGCGCGCGGGCGCCGTCGGCGTCTCCGCGGGCGTCAGCGTGCCGGGCAGCGTGCCCGGCCGAATGCGGGGACGCCGTCGCCAGGCGCGCATCGGCACGCCCACGTGACGTTCCCCGTGCTTCCGCGTTCTCATCGTCGGCAACCAGCCCATGGCATCACGTGTGCTAGAGTCCGTCAAGACATGGCTTCGCTCGAGCGACGCGTGGCCGTCGACGCCGCGCGCGCCGCCGGGCAGCTCCTCCATCGCGAGCATCCCAGGACGCGGCAGGTTTCCTTCAAAGGTGCGGTGACCAACCTGGTGACGGAGATGGACGGGCGCGCGGAGGCGCTCGTCGTCGACGCGATCACGGCACAGTTTCCGGACGACGGCATCCTCGCCGAAGAAGGCAGCGCGCGCGCGGGCCGCTCCGGCCGGCGCTGGGTCATCGATCCGCTCGACGGCACCACGAACTACGCGCACGGTCTGCCGGTCTATTCGGTCGGCATCGGGCTCGAGCGCGACGGCGTCGTCGAGCTCGGCGTGGTCTATGACCCTTCGCGCGACGAGCTCTTCGTGGGCGAGCGCGGCGCGGGCGCCACGCTCAACGACGCGCGCCTCACGGTGTCCACGACCGAAGCGCTCGACCGGAGCCTGCTCGTCACCGGCTTTCCGTACGACATCCGCACCAATCACGACAACAACCTGCAGGAGTACGCGACGTTCGCGGTGCGCTCGCGCGCCGTGCGCCGTCTCGGCTCCGCGCTGCTCGATCTCGCGTACGTCGCTGCCGGGCGGCTCGACGGCTTCTGGGAGCTGAGCCTGAGCCCGTGGGACGTCGTCGCGGGGGGCATCCTCGTGGAAGAAGCGGGTGGACGTCTCACGGATCTGACCGGCGGACCGGTCGACATCGACCGCCCGCGCGTCGTCGCGAGCAACGGGCGCATTCACGGCGAGATGCTCGCCGTGCTGAAGGAGATTCGAGGAGGATGATCCCGATCGGTGCCACGGCGCACGTTCGGACGATTCGCACCGCGTGCCGCGTCGTGGCGGAGGACGAGCTCGAGGTCACGGGCCATCTCGTGGACGAGCGGCCGCATCAGGAAGCGGCCAGGGGCACCTGGGTCGACGAGGACATGGGTCACATCGTGCACGACATGACGCTCACGATCCGGGTGCGCCATCCGGAGCTCGTGATCACGGCGGCGGAAGGGCGCATGGATCATCGTCCGTACACGCTGTGCGCCGACGCGTTGCCGCCGCTCCAGGCGCTCGTCGGGCTCTCGGTGATGAAGGGCTTCGTGCGCGCGGTGAACGAGCGCTTCGGCCGCCAGCTCGGCTGCGCGCACATGACCGCGCTCATCCACGCGATCGCTCCGGTCGTGAAGCAGGGCGCGGGCGCCGCGTTCCACGAGGACGACGATCTGCCGCGCGCCGATCAGGACCTCTGGTTCGTGAACACGTGCCAGGCGTGGCGCGAAGACGGGCCCCTGCACCAGCGCGTGCGCGCCGGCGACGTCCAGGGGCTTCGCGCGTTCTCGGCACGCGCGCCGCGGCAGGGCCGCGCGTGAAGCGGATCCTCACGGGGATCCGTCCGACCGGCGCGCTTCACCTCGGCCACTACGCGGGCGCGCTCGAGAACTGGGTCCGGCTGCAGCACGAGTACGACTGCCACTCGCGCGTGCGCGAGTCCGTGTGGGACGTGCCGCTCGACTGGCTCGCCGTCGGCCTCGATCCCGAGAAGAGCTCGTTCGTGATCGAGAGTCAGATTCCCGAGAACGCCGAGCTGACGCTGTGGCTCTCGTGGTTCCTCCCGCTCGGGATGCTACAGCGCAACCTCACGCTGAAGGCGGAGATGGACGACTTCGGCAAGAAGTCGGTGCCCGTCGCGTTCTTCACGTACCCGGTGATGCAGGTCGCCAACATCCCGCTGCCGCGCGCGCACCTCGTGCCCGTCGGCGAGGACCAGCTGCCGCACATCGAGATGACCCGCGAGATCGCGCGCCGATTCAATCGGCAGTTTCGCGACGTGTTCCCCGAGCCCGACGGTCTGGTCGGCCGCGTCCCGCGCCTCGTCGGCACCGACGGGCAGGCGAAGATGAGCAAGTCGCTGAACAACGCGATCTACCTCAAGGACCCTGCGGCGGTCGTGACCGAGAAGGTCCGCACGATGTACACGGACCCGACGCGGCTGCGCGCGACGGACCCGGGTCACGTCGAGGACCGCGCCGAGGTGGAGGAGCTGAAGGAGCGCTACCGCGCCGGCAAGGTCGGCGACGTCGAGGTGAAGCAGAAGCTCGCGGCCGCGCTCAACGCGTTCCTCGATCCCATCCGCGAGCGCCGCGCACGCTATGAGGCCGACATGTCGCTCGTGCGCGACGCGCTCGCGTCCGGCACCACGCGCGCCCGCGCGGTCGCGCAGGAGACGATGGCGCTGGTCCGCGACGCGCTCGACCTCGGGTACCTCGACAAGCACCGCCGCGCCTAGCGTCAGGCGCCCAGGTCGTAGTCCATCACGGTGCGCTCGCGGCCGAGATACGTCAGCCGCTCGATGTCCCGCCACCCGAGACGCGCGTAGTAGTCGGGCAGCGTGCCGGACGTATAGAGGTAGAGACGCGCGTAGCCGCACGTCTTCGCTCGCTCGCGCGTCGCCGCGACCAGCGCCGCGCCGACCGCGCCCCGCCGATGCGCCGCCGCCACGAACAGCTGTGCGAGCCATGGCGTGAACTCCGGGCGCGGCGGAAGATCGCACGCCACGAGGTTCGCGGATCCGAGCAGCTCCCCACCCGCCAGCGCCACGAGGACCGACGGCACCATGCGACTCTTCGCGGCTTCGGTCAGCATCGCGACGTAACCGTCGAGTGTCGGCGCGCCGGTCAGCCGGCCCCAGTAGTCGAAGTGCCAGCGCGCGAGCGTCGGAAGGAGCTCCGCGGCGTCCGCGAGATCCGTCACGACGACGGCGTCGTCAGGCATCGAGCGCCAGCTCGGCACGCACGCGAATCGCGCCGGTGACGTCGCCCCGGCGAACCGCCGCGCGTACCGACGCGATCACCAAGTCCTCGGCTCCGAGACCGATGGACCGTCGCCGTTGTCCGGCGTGCACGGTACCGTCAGTGGGATCTCGCCGTCCGGCGGGCGGCTCACGGTCATCGTCCGATGATAGACTCCCCGCCCGGAGGCCACCCGCCATGATCAAGAGCCTTGGCGCCACCGTCGTCGTGTTGCTCCTTCTCGCCGCTCCCGCGACCGCGCAGCAAAAGCCGCCGATCCGAATCGGCTTCACCGCCGACCTCACCGGCATCGCGGCGCAGCCGGCGAAGGACATGGTGAACGGCTTCCAGCTGTACCTGGACGAGATCGGCAGCCAGATGGCGGGCCGCAAGGTCGAGCTCATCGTCGAAGACACGCAGGGAAAGCCTGACGTCGCGCTCACGAAGATCCGCAAGCTGATCGACCACGACCGCGTGCACCTCACGGCCGGCGTGCTGTTCGGCCACCTCGGCTACGCGCTCGCGCCGAAGATGGAAGAGGCGAAGCTCCCCTCGCTCATCACGGTGGCCGCGTCCGACGACCTCACCCAGCGTCTGAAGTACAAGTGGGTCGTCCGCACCGGCTGGGCGTCGAGCCAGCCGTCGCACCCGTTCGGCGAGTACGTCGCGAAGACGCTCGGCTACAAGAAGGTCGTCGTCGTCGGCTCCGACTACGCGTTCGCGTGGGAAGTCATGGGCGGCTTCCAGAAGACGTTCGAGGAGCACGGCGGCCAGATCGTGCAGAAGCTCTGGGTGCCGCTGGGTGCGATGGACCTCGCCCCCTACATCTCGAAGATCCGTCGCGACGCCGACGCGGTGATCGAGATGGTCGCGGGCGCGCCCGCGCTCCAGTTCCTCAAGCAGTACCAGGACGCGGGGCTGAAGGGGAAGATTCCCCTGCTCGCCGGTGGGCCGGCCGTCGACGAGTCGCTGCTCCCCTCGATGGGTGACGAGGCGCTCGGCATCGTGAGCCCGCTCATCTACAGCGGCGCGCTCGACACGCCGGCGAACCGCAAGTTCGTGAAGGAGTACCGCGCGAAGTTCGGCAAGGTCCCGTCGTACTTCTCGGAGACCAACTACACGAGCGGCCGGTGGATCCACGAGGCCGTGAAGGCCGTCAACGGCAACGTCGAGGATCGCGAGGCGTTCCTCGCCGCGCTCCGGAAGATCGAGATCCCGGACGCGCCGCGCGGCGCCGTCAAGCTCGACGCCGCCGGCAACCCGATCCAGAACGTCTACATCCGCAAGGTCGAGCGGAACAAGGACGGCGAGCTGCAGAACACGGTGATCGTCACGATTCCGGCCGTGTCGCAGTTCTGGAAGTACAGCCCCGAGGAGTTTCTCAAGCAGCCGGTTTACAGCCGTGACTTCCCAGCCTGCAAGGGGTGCTGACGCACGGCGCGCTGCGGAACACGTGGCACGGCCCGGCGGCAGCCTGGGATCGCGGCTCAGAGGTCGGACTGCGAGGCCGCACAGCGGCCTCGTGTCCTCCATTCGCCGCTTGATCCCAGGCTGCCGCCGGGCCGTGCCACGTGTTCCGCGGTCCCTAGTCGATGATCTGATCCGCGCGGCGAAGTAAAGACGGCGGGATCGTGAGACCGAGCGTCGTGGCGGTCTTGCGGTTGATCACCAGCTCGAACTTCGCGGGGCCTTCGATCGGAAGGTCCGCCGGCCTGGTCCCGGTGAGTACCTTGTGCACGGTGGCCGCGGCGCGACGTAGCAGATCGCGCCGGTCCGTGCCGTACGCCATGAGCCCGCCCGCCTCCACGAACTCGCGGAGCGCGTACACGGCCGGGATCCGGCTCATCGCCGCGAAGCCGACGATCCGCGCGCGCTCGCCGATCGCCAGATAGTCGTCGGTCGCGACGAGCGCGTCGACCTGACCGACGAGCGCCGTCTCGAACGCCCGGTCGAACTCCCACGGCCGATTGACCTCGAGGGTCGTGATGGAGAGGCCGGCGCTCCGGGCCGCCGGCTCGATCTGCTTCAGCGCCAGCACGGTGTAGAGATCGCCCGGATTCGAGAAGACGCCGAGACGTGTGATGCCGGGCGCCAGCTCCTTGAGGAGATGAAGCCGCGTCGCGCCCAGGCTGTACGGTGCCATGAGGTGAAAGCCGGTGACGTTGCCTCCGGGCCGCGCCAGGCTCGCGACGATGAACTCCTCGACCGGCGCGAAGCTCGACGCCATCACGATGGGGATCGTGCGCGTCGCGTGCTTGGCCGCCACGGCGGCCGGGTTGCCGCTCGTCACGATCGCGTCGACGTCGAGCTTCACCAGCTCTCTCGCGAGATCGGTGAAGCGCTCGGGGCGCCCGTCGGCCGAGCGGTACTCGATCGCGAGATTGTGTCCCTCGACGTAGCCGAGCTCGCGCATCGCGCGGCGGAACGCGGCGACGTTCGCCTCGTTCGACGCGATCGGCACGGAGTCGAGCACGCCGATACGGAAGACTTTCGCCGGCGGCTGCGCGGCGGGGTCACCCGGCGCCGCGCACGAGAGCGCGACGGCGCACGCGATCGGGACGATCAGGCGAGCGAGCACGCGGCCGTCAGGCCGCAGGGAACGTCTCGACTCTCCCCTGGGCGTTGTCGATGAGCGCGAACACCTCGCAGTACTCGATCTCGGGCGGCATCCCGTAGCGCTCGATGATCCCGTCGCGCCACGGGCCGCTGTAGAAGGCCTGCGCGTCCTCGAGGGTCTGCCACTGGTACACGCCGCCCGCCCAGCTCTCGTTCCAGATGAAGTGCTTGCTGATGAGGCCCTTCGCCTCGCGGAAGCCGGGCGCGATCGCGTGATAGTGGGCGCGGCACGCGTCATGGTCGATGTGGGCCGGCAGCTTGTAGCGGACGATCGCGGTGATCATCAGGCGGCTCCTCTCACACGTCCCAGGGCGGGTCGAGCACCATGTTCAGCTCGACGACGGTCGGACGGTCGGCGGCGAAGCCCGCGCGGATCGCCTCGCCGAGGTCGTCGAGCCCCTTCACCTTCACGCCGCGCGCGCCGAACGCCTCGGCGAGCTTCACGAAATCCGGGTTCGCGAGCTCGGTCTCGCCCCAGCGCCCGTCGAACATGCGCTCCTGCAGCCACTTGATCGCGCCGTAGCGATTGTCGTTCACCACGAGGAACACGATCGGGAGTCGATACTTCACCGCGGTCGCGAGCTCGTTCACGCTGAACATGAACCCGCCGTCGCCCATCGCGGCGAGGACGGCCTTGCCCGGGTTCGCGACCTGCGCGCCGATCGCCGCCGGCACCGCGTAGCCGAGGACCGCGGAGCCCACCGGATAGAGGAACGTGCGCGGCTGCAGCACCGGCCACTTCCACTCCGCCCAGTAGTTCACGCCGCTCTGGTCGTTCACGAAGATGCCGTCGTCGGGCAGCACGTCGCGCAGGATCGCGAGCAGCCGTCCGGCCTCGACCGTCCACGCGGGCCCCATCGCGCGCCTGGCATCCGCGAGCCCGCCGCGATTCCAGTCCTGCGACGGCGCGCCCGGGCCAAGCGTCTCGAGCAGGCGCGCGAGCCCGTCCTTCGCGTCACCGACGATGCCGAGCTGCGGCTTGAAGAGCTTGCCGATCACGGTCGGATCGATGTCGAGATGGATCAAGGTCTGGTCCGGCGCGAACGAGAGCTTGAGCACGAGGCCCTGCGTCGAGCGGGCGGCGAAGCGGCAGCCGACCGCGAGCACCACGTCCGCCTCACGGATCGCCGGCTCGGTCGCGCGGCCGTTCGGCAGCACCGAGTGCCACAGCGGATCGCGCTCGCTGATCGCGCCGCGGCCCATCACGGTCGTGATGACCGGCGCGCCGAGTCTTCGCGCCAGCGCGACCAGCTCCGCCTCGGCGCCGGACGACACGACGCCGCCGCCCGCGATGATCAGCGGGCGCCGCGCGGCGGCGAGCCGCTTCGCGGCCTCGCCGATCTCCGCGACGTGACACGGCGGCCGGCGCCCCGCGCCTCCGCGCACGACGCCCGCCGACTTGCCGAACAGGAAGTCGTTCGGGATCGACAGCGCGATCGGCCCGGGCCGCCCGGTCCGCAGCAGCTCGAACGCCCCGGCGACGGTGGTCGGGATGTCGGACGCGCGCGCCAGCACCTCCGCCATCCGTGTGACCGGACGGAAGCACTCGATCTGGTTCGTCACCTCGTGGAGCGCGCCGACTTCCCGGCCGAGGTCTCCGGACGCGACGTCGGAGGTGACGACGACGATCGGCTGCGAGCCCGCGTACGACTCCGCGAGCGGCGTGAGCACGTTGGTCGAGCCGGGTCCGGTGGTGACGATGACGACGCCGACACGCCCCGACGAGCGCGCGTAGCCGTCGGCCATGAACGCGGCACCGGATTCGTGGCGCGCGAGCACGTGGGAGATCGCCGCGCCGTCCGCGGCGCGCTCGCTTTGCCGAAACAGCGCGTCGTAGATCGCGAGGTTGTGGACGCCGGGAATGCCGAACACGTGGCGGACACCTTCCGCGCGCAGCGCCTCGATCACCCACTCGCCGCCGGTCTTGAGCGTGTCCGTCATGCCATCGCCTTGAAGCCGCGGTCGATCGCGACGTCGACGAGCGACGGCCCCGGGTGCGCGAGACACGCCGCGAGCACGTCGCGGAGCTCGCCGGGCTTCTCGACGCGCTCGGCCCGCACGCCCAGCGCGCGCGCGAGCGCCAGGTAGTCGATGGCCGGATCCACCAGATCCATCCCCGGATAGATGCCGCGCTTCGCGGACGGCAGGCCCATGCCGAGCATGCCGGCCTTGAGGATCGCGTACGAGCTGTTGTTCGGCACCACGTACGTGATCGGGAGCTTGTAGCGCGCGGCCGTCCACAGCGCCTGCGGCGCGTACATCACGGAGCCGTCGCCGATCGTGGCGACGACCTTGCGCGAGGGAGACGCGAGCTGCACGCCGAGCGCCGCGCCCATCCCCCACCCGAGGGTGCCGGTCTTCCCGCCGAAGAACGAGTCCGGGGCTCCGAACGGCACGTAGCGCAGCACCGCGCCGAGCGACGTCGCCGACTCGTCCACGATGATCGCGTCCGCCGGCAAGAGGCCCGCGAGCGTGTGCATGAGCCACGGCTGGGAGATCGGCGTGCGCTCCGCGTCGGCTTCGGCGGCCGTGCGCGCCTGGGCCACCAGCGTCGCGCGCGCCCGGCGCATGTCGATGAACCGCTGGCCGGCGGCGAGTCGCTGCGTCTCGCTCATGCGCTGCGCGAGCCCCGCGCCGAGCGCCTGCAGCGTGGCACCGACGTCGCCGACGAGACCCAGCGAGATGCGATGGCTCTTGCCGACCTCCCACGGATCGTCGCCCATCTGGACGACCGGCAGCTCCGGCGGGATCGCGCCGCCCGGCGCGTGAAGGAACCACGTGAACATCGCAGCCCCCACGATCAGCACCGCGTCGGCGTTGTCGAGCGCCTTGCGTACGGCGGACACCGTCGGAAACAGGCCGCCGCGCCACAGCGCGTGGTCGCCGGGAAAGACCGTGCGGCGATAGATCGGCTCGCCGTGCACGCGCGCGCCGAGCTGCTCGGCCACGGCGACGAGGGCGGGCACCGCGCGCGCCCGCGCGACGCCGTCCCCCGCGATCACCAGCGGGTTCTGCGCGCCCGCGAGCAGCTCCACCGCGCGGGCGATCGCGTCGCCGCCGGGCGTCGTCGCCACGCGAAGGTCCGGCGCGGCAGCGGCCGTGTCCTCCACGATCTGGGTCATCAGATCCATCGGCAGCGAGAGGAACACCGGACCCGTCGGCGGCGTGAGCGCGAGCTTGATCGCGCGGCGCATCGCCGCCGGCGCCTCGTCGGCGCGGCGCAGCTCGTACGACCACTTCGTGAACTGCTCGGTCAGCCGGACCATGTCGCCGGAAAGGATCGGCTCGTCGAGGAGCAGCCGCGTGTCCTGCTGGCCCGCGGTGACCACGACCGGGCTGTGAGCGCGGCTCGCGTTGTGGAGGATCGAGATCCCGTTGGCGACGCCGGGCAGCACGTGGAGGTTCACGAGGCCTACCTGCCCCGACGCCTGCGCGTAGCCGTCGGCGGCCGCGACGGCCGTCGCCTCCTGCAGCGCGACGACGTACTCCAACCCCGACTCCGGCAGCGCGTCGAGGAACGGGAGCTCCGTGGTGCCGGGATTCCCGAAGAGATAGCGCACGCCCGAAGCACGCACGATTTCCATGAGGACGGCCGCGACGTTCATGGCTGAGACTTTACTTGAAGTGCGGCTACTTCGGCAGCGGGGTCGGCATGTGCTTGCCCACCTTCCCGTACTTCGCGTCGATGTCCGCGCGGATCTCGGCGACCTTCTTCCCCGCCTTGTGCTTTGACATCACCTCACGGGTGATGTCCGTGCAGACGCCTCAGGTCGCGGCGTGGCTCGTAAAGGTGACGCGCGGCCCTGTCTCCGCCTTGATGTAGCAGTGCCGATTGGAGGTGTGGCCGAAGTCGACGCAGCCGCACACGCACGGCATGAACGCGAGCACCTCGGGATGCTCGACCGCGAAGCGGTAGAGCGCCCTGCGATCCTCGCGGTCGGCGAAGGCCGGGAGCTGGCCGCGATCCCGCGTCTGCACCTGGTCACCGATCTGGTCGGTCGTCACCGGATCCGCGGCCGCGGCGAGCCACCACGCGGCACCGCCACCGCCGAGCACGAGCACGACGCCCACGATGAGCATGAGCTTGTTCACGACGCCCTCCGCAGCGGCCACTCGGCGCCGCTCACCCGCAGCGAGCCGGCACCGCTCGCCTCGTCGTAGTCCGCGAGCCGCAGGAGCTGCCACGCCGCCGCCCGGTTGAAGCGCGCCTCGAACCGGCCCTGCTTGACGGCCGCGTACGGGATGTCGCGCGCGCCGATGCGCAGCGTGGCGGGATCGAGCGGCTCCTGGGTGCCGTCGTTGAGGATCATCCCGAGCCCGCCGTCGCGCGGCTCGACCCGCGTGATCACGAACGGCGCGTCGTCGACGCGCACGGGCAGTCGGATGCGCGTCTGGATGAAGAAGCCCTCGGCGTCGTGCCGCAGGTTGCCGCGGAGGTTCGCGACGACGCCCGGATGCGTGATCTGCACGTCCCCGTCGTACCAGTCGCCGTCGACGTCGACGCGGAAGTCGGGCACGGTCCAGCCGGGCGGAAGCTCCATCAGTACACCACGCTCGCGTACGTCACGACCGCCTGCGGATCCGGCCACTGGCCGTAGTGCTTCACGCTGCTGCGCACGCCCGGAAGACAGTGGAGCATCGCGTAGATCGGCGAGAAGCCGCAGATGCGGCGCCGGTCGCCGTCCGCTTCGATGCTCGTGAAGAAGCCGTCGGCGTCGCCCGCGCTCACCGGCTCCAGCATCGCGCGGTCCTCGCGCTCGATGCGCGCGAGCGCCGTGTCCGACACCGGCTGCCGATCGCCGAAACGCGGGCCGACGTGCGCGAGGTCGGCACCCGCGACGAACGCGACCCGGCGGTTCTGGGCGGCCGCGGTCTCGGCGAGCGCGTCGAGGAACGTCATCACGCTCGGGTCGTCCTGCGGACGGCGGCCGCGCGCGAGCGCTTCGTGCGCGAAGCTCGCGAGCACCGGCACGATCGTGAAATCGCGGGTCGCGCCGAAGAGATAGCGGAGGAACACCGCCTGGAACTCGATCGAGTGCTCTCCGCGGTGGCCGAGCTCGGAGGCGAAGCAATCGTGGCGCGCGCGCTTCACCAGCGCGTCGATGAAATCGCCGTCGGTCCGCGCGGCGCCGAGCGGCGTCTCGAACGGCTTGCGCGTGAGCGCGAACGGCTCCGCGAGCCCGGCGTGACACGTGCCGAAGATCACGAACAGGTCCGCGTCGCATCGCTCGGCGAGATCGCGATACGCCCACGCGTACGCCGGCCCGCCGCGATGGTAGTCGATGTGCGGCGCGATGATCGCGCGCACCGGTGTCGACGGACGGGGACGGGCCGGGGCGCCCGCCCCACGCAGCTCGCCACCCCCGCCCGGTGTGGGGTCCCCCGGCTCGCCGCGTGGGGCGGGAGCCCCGGCCCGTCCCCGTCCGCTGCTGCCCGCGATCGGGCCGGGGCCGTTCGGCGCCGTGAAGAAGCCGTCCATCACGCGGCGCAGCTCATTCGGGTCGCTCGCGTAGGCGCCGCCCGCGTGCGACGCCGCACGCGTCGGCGCCGCGCGAAACTCGTTCGCGAGCGCCGCCTGCCGCTCGGCGAAGCGCGGAGTGTCGAGGAAGCCGTGCTCGTCGAGGCTCGCGACGACGCCCTCGATCTCCTCCGCCGTCACCATGCGCCCGTGCTGGCGCATGACCACCGCCTGCACGTCGACCAGCGTGTGCTCGCCGTCGAGCAGCGACACGATCTCGAGCAGCGGTCCCGGAAGCAGGACGATCGACTCGGTGAAGCCTGAGGGATCGCGGAGTGCGACCACGCGCTGGCCCTCGTGCTCGACGGGAAACGCTTCCACGTTGCGCAGGCGCGGCAGCGTCGCGCTCATGCGCCGCTCACACGCCGAGGTAGTTGAGCGCGGACGCGACATAGATCCGCGCGGCGTCGACGACGTCCGCGACTTCGACGTACTCGTCGACCTGGTGCGGGATGAGGCGGTTACCCGGTCCGCACGTCACGATCGGGATCCCGCGCGTCATGCGAAGAATCGTGCCGTCGGTCGAGCCCGGCACGCCGCCGAAGCGTGGCGCGCGGCCGGTCGCCTCGCGGACCCCTCTCACCATCGCCTGCACCAGCGCTTCATCTTTCTCCACCCGCGTCGCGAGCCGAAAGCCGTTGACCGGGCGCCATTCGATCGTCGTGCCGTCGCACATCCGTGCCGCGCGCCTGCACGCGGCGTCGATCTCCGCCGCGATCACATCCTCCGCCGGTCCTGGCGTGAGCCGGATGTCGAGCGTCGCCTCGGCGGCGCCTGGAATGACGTTCGACTGCGCAACGCCCGAGAGCGGCGCGCGGACGATCGTCGGCGTCACCGTCGGCGGACGCAGGTGCCTGCTCTTCACGCAGAGCGCGCGCAGCCGCTTCTGCAGCGCGGGCACCTCGCGCAGCAGCGCGCCGACGCCGGTGATCGGGTTGACACCGGCCTCCGGCATCGCCCCGTGCGCCATGCGCCCGCGCACGGTCACCCGCGCCCACACCACGCCGCGCTGCTCGAGGCACAGCTCGTTCTCTTCGGGCTCGCAGATGATCGCGGCGTCGAGCTCCCGGCCGATCGCGGTCTCGCAGAGGTGGCGCACGCCGATCATGTCGCCTTCCTCGTCGACCAGCGCGCCGACGACGAGCCGGCCCCCGAGCCTCGTGCCGCTGCGCTTGAACGCCGCCGCGGCGATCATCGCGGCCGCGAGCCCCGACTTCATGTCCGCCGATCCGCGCCCGTAGATCCGGCCGTCGACCAGCTCGGCGCCGAACGGCGCGTGCGTCCACAGCGCGGGATCGCCTTCGGTCACGACGTCGGTGTGGCCCTCGAGCAGGAGACTCCTGCCGTGCCCCTTCTCACCGAGCACCGCGAGGACGTTCGGACGGCCCGGCGCGGCGTCGTGCACCTCGACGTCGAAGCCTTCTTTCACCAGCCAGCGATTGACGTGGTCGGCGACCGCGGACTCGTTGGCGGACGGCTCGGCGGGGCGGAAGACGCTGGGGATGCGGACGAGCTCGCGAGTCAGCTCGACGAGCTCGTCCGGGTCGACGTGGGCGAGGACGTCCTTCAGCGGCACGGCCGTCCTCGCGGCGGCGTTACTCGTGCGGGAACGAGAGGATCACGGAGTCGAGGCGGATCACCCGGTATTCGTCGCCGCTGACGTAGAAGTAGTGGCCCTCGACTTCCTCCGAGCTCTCTTCGAACGCGACCACGGTCTTGACGTTCGGCATCTCGCGGAAGGCGTTGGCGCCTTCGTCGAAGCCGTCCCCTCGCGCCACGACCTCGCCGTAGCGAATGGGCGATCCCTTCGGGCAATGGACGCGCACGAAGCCGTCGTCCGGAGCTCCCTCCTGCAGGAGCTTCACCAGAAGATTGATCCCGTAGACCTGGACGGAGATCTGCGTCATCGTCCCCCCGCGTCGACTGAGTAGGAAACCACTATACCACGCGCACTTCCACCACTTCGGCGCCGGCTGGCTCTGATCGGAACGACCGCGAGATCCAGTAGAACGCGACGGCCGCCACCACAAGCATGACGAGCCCCAAACCGGTGTCTCCGAACACGATCTTCCCGATCCCGAAGAGGGTCGCGTAGACCGCCACGACACCGGCCACCCAGTTCGTCCACGCCAGCGCGCCGCCGGGGATCGGCTCGCGCCCGTAGCCGAGCCGTGTCGACACGTGGGCCCATCCCGGCCCGCCGGCCCGGACCCGGCGGTAAAAAGCGTCGAGCACCGCGTCGGGCTCCGGCCGCGTCGCGAACGTCACCGCGACCCAGACCACCGTGCTGATCGCCACGGTGACGAGCATGACCACGGCGGTCGCGTTCGGATCGTTCGGCGCGAAGCGCGGCGAGATGAAGGCGAATCCCAGCAGGCTCACCGCAAAGCTCGCCACCATCGCCGAAATCTCGCTCCACGCGTTGATCCGCCACCAGTACCAGCGAAGGATCAGCACGAGCCCCGTGCCGGCGCCGAGGGCCAGCAGGAGTACCCACGCCTTCTCGATGCTGGAGAGCTGCGAGGTCACGATCAGCGACGCGAAGAACAGCAGCACCGTCGCCCATCGCGACACGGCGACGTAGTGCCTCTCGCTACCGTCCTTCTTCACGAACCGCTTGTAGAAATCGTTCACGAGGTACGAGGCGCCCCAGTTCAGGTGCGTGCCCACGGTGCTCATGTACGCCGCCGCGAAGCCCGCGAGCATGAAGCCGCGCCACGGCGTCGGCAGCAAGTCGACGAACGCCTTCACGTACCCGGCTTCCTTGTCTTCGAGCCCCGGGTAGAGGATCACGGTCGCGAGGCCGGTAACGATCCACGGCCACGGCCTGAGCGCGTAGTGCGCGATCTGAAAGAACAGCGTGGCGAGCACGCCGTCGCGCTCGGACTTCGCGCTGAAGATCCGCTGCGCGACGTACCCGCCCCCACCCGGCTCCGCGCCCGGATACCACGCGGCCCACCACTGCACCGAGAGATAGACGGCAAGCGTCAACAGCGGCATCCACGCGTACGCGGCGATCCCGCCGCCGGTGAACGTGACCGGCAGCACGGAGAGCGCGGCCTCCTCGCTGCCGAAGTGGGCGGCGAGCTTCGTCTTCATCGCGTCGATGCCGCCGACCGCGCGCGCCGCGTAGACCGCGAGCACGATCACCGCGCTCATCTTGATCACGAACTGCACGAGGTCGGTCCACAGGACAGCCCACATGCCTGCGGCCACCGCGTACACGAGCGTGATCACGAAGCAGATCAGCACGGCGACGACTTCACCGCTCACGCTCATGCCGAGGATCGTGACGTCCTTCAGGCCGAGCGCGACCGTGAGGATCTTGATCATGGCGCGCGTGACCCATCCGAGGATGATCAGGTTGATCGGCAGCGCCAGATAGAGCGCGCGGAATCCGCGCAGGAACGCCGCCGGCGTGCCGCCGTACCGGAGCTCCGCGAGCTCGACGTCGGTCATCACGCGCGCGCGGCGCCAGAGCCGCGCGAAGAAGAAGACCGTGAGCATGCCGCTCATCACGAAGTTCCACCAGAGCCAGTTGCCGGCGACGCCTTTCGTCGCGACGAGCCCGGTGACGACGAGCGGCGTGTCCGCGGCGAAGGTCGTCGCGACCATCGCCGTTCCCGCGAGCCACCACGGCGCCTGGCGGCCCGAGAGGAAATACTCGTCGAGGCTCGTGCCGCCGCGCTTCGTGAAGTAGAGCCCGATGGCCGTGCACAGGACGAAGTACGCGGCGACGATGCCCCAGTCGATGGCGGTGATCGTCATGGCTGGGCCTCCCGGTCCCGGCCGACGATGTCCGGCAGCGTGTCCTGCGTGAGCAGCTCCGGCGCGGTCAGCGCGCGCGGCTGCTGGTCGATCGGCTCGAGCGTGGCGATGGCCTCGGCGGACGCGGCGCCGAACTCCTCCAGCTTGCGCGCCGCCGGCAGCACCCGCCCCTCCAGCGAGCCGACCGTCGCGTTGTAGGCCTCGGTCGCCTGCACGAGCCCGCGCCGCACCTTCTCGAAGTGCGTGCCGAGCACGCGGATGCGGTCGTAGAGATCGCGCCCGAGCTTCGCGATCGCCGCCGCGCTCTCGGCCATCTGCGCCTGCCGCCAGCCCTGGTTGATCGCGAGCAGCAGGCTGATGAGGGTCGTCGGCGTCGCGATCACGACCCGGCGCTCCATCGCGTCCTCGATGAGCGCGGTGTCCGCCTCGACCGCCGCCGCGAACGACGACTCGCCCGGAATGAACATCACGACGAAATCCGCGGAACGCGCGAACTCGGCCCAGTAACTCTTGCTGGAGAGCTGCACCATGTGCGCGCGGAGCTGCTGGGCGTGGCGCGCGAGCGCCGCCTGACGATCCTCCGGCCGCGTGGTCGCGACCGCCTCGAAGTACGCGCTGAGCGGCGCCTTCGCGTCGACGACGACGTCGCGCCGATCCGGGAGGTGCACGACGAGATCAGGCCGGACCCGACCGCCCTCGCCCTCCGCGTGCACCTGCTCGCTGAAATCGCAGCGCGCGGTCATCCCGGCGAGCTCGACGATCCGGCGCAGCGCCACCTCACCGTATTGCCCCCGCGCCTGTGACGACCGGCTCAGCGCGGTCGCGAGCGTGCCGGTCTCGCGCTGCAGCCGCTCGCTCGTGGTGCTGAGCGCGCGCAGGTGCTCCTCCAGCGAGCCGTACGCCCGCTGGCGCGTCGCTTCCAGCTCGCGCAGATGCGTCTCATAGCGCGTCAACGAGTCCTGCAAGGGCTGCACGACGCCCTTCATCGCTTCCTCGCGAGGGCCGAGCTGCGCGTCGAGCGTCTGGCGCGCGAGCGCGAGGAACGAGTCCTGGCTCTTGCGCAGCGCTTCGGCGCTGAGCGCCCCGAACTCCTTCGTGAGCTCGGCCCGCGCGTCCTCGAGGAGCTTGCGCTGCTCGTCGAGGCTCTGGCGCGCGGCCTCCCAGCGCGCGTCCGCGCCGGCGCGCTGCGTGCGCTCGTCGGCGAGCGACGTGCGCAGCTCGCTCACCTCGAGCTCGCGCTGCGTGAGCTGCTTCAGCGCCGCGTCGGCGCGCGTCTCCGCGGACGCGACGCGCCCGGCAAGCGCCTCGCGCTCCACGGCGGCCGCCGCGCCGAAGTGGCCGCGCGCGACCAGCCACGCGCCTCCAGCCCCGATGACCACGCCCACGACGAGCAGCACGAGCTCAGTCATATGGCCCTCGAGCGAAGCGAGGCGCCCGAGCGAGCGGGCGCTTGAGCGCCCGGGCGCCCGCGAGTCCAGTGCCTGCACACCGCGCGCAATCCGCACGGCCCGCAGATCGCGGCATCGCGCCGGTCCAGGCAGTCTCCGGACATGCGCTTGTGACAGAGCGCGAAGTCGTACTTCACGGGATCCGCGGGATCGAGACGCGCGAGGCTGGCGGTGATCTCCTCCGCCATGCGCCAGTTGCGTGACCGCCGGCGCGTGAGGCCGATCGCGCGGCTCATGTTCTCGATGTGCGTGTCGACCGGGACGAGCAGGCGCGCGGGCGACACGGACGTCCAGAGCCCGAAGTCCGGCGCTTCGCGGCGGACCATCCAGCGCAGGAACAGGTGGAGGCGCTTGCACGGCCCACCCACCGATGGCAGCGGGAACAGGTGGCGATACCCGCGTGAGAGCCGGCCGCGCGGGAACAGCGCGCGGACATCGGCGTCCCAGAACGTGCGCGCGAAGCGCTCGAGCGCGGGGCCGATGTGCGGCGACGCGGGATCGTCGCCGGCCACGAAGCAGCGCTCGAGCGTGCCGTGCCGCGCCAGCACGTCGCGCAGCGCGACGTTGAAGGCGACGATGTCGCGTGGCCGGTTGAAGCGATAGATGAACGCATCGAGGCGCGCGGCGTCACGCGCGGGATCGAACGCGCGCACGAACGCGGCGGGCGCCGGGCCCATCGCCGCGAGCACGCCTTCGAGCGCGCGGCCGAAGAGATCGACGCGCCCGTACGCGAGGCACGCGGTCAGCAGCGCGACGACTTCGCGGTCGGCCGGGTCGGCGTAGCGCAGCGGGTACTGGATCGCGTCGCGCTCGACGCGCCCGGCGTAGTCGAAGTCGCGATAGAGACGCTCGAGTGGCTGGCGCAGGGTCTGCGCGGTTCGCACGGCTCGGACGCGCGGCGGGACTGGCATCGCGCTGCCCGGATTATGCTGGATATGGGCCCCGCCCCACAAGCCCGCAACAACAGAATGTGGTAGCGTCACCGCCATGGCGAAGAAGGTCGGGATCGTCGGACTCGGGGCGATCGGTCGTCCGCTGTGCCAGGCGCTCGATCGCGGAATCCCCGGCGTGGTACTCGCCGCCGCCACCGCGCGCGATCGGGCGAAGGGCGAGGCGTTTCTGAAGAGCCTCGGGCGTCCGGTGCCGCTGCTCGACCTCGCCGGCGTGATCGCGACCTCGGATCTCGTCGTCGAAGCCTCCACCCAGACACACCTCGAGGAGATCGCGCCGGCGACGCTCGGCGCGGGCAAGGACCTCGTGGTGCTCTCGTGCGGCGCGCTCCTGCGTCACAAGGACTGGATCGATCTCGCGGAGTCGAAGGGCTGCCGCATCCACGTGCCGTCCGGCGCGATCGTCGGGCTCGACGGCGTCAAGGGCGCGCGCGCGGGCGCGGTGAGCAGCGTGACGCTCGAGATGCGGAAGCCGCCGCGGGGTCTCGCGGGCGCGCCGTACATCGAGCAGAAGAAGATCGATCTCGGCGCGATCACCGAGGAGACGCTGATCTTCGACGGCCCGGCCACCGCGGCGTGCCCGGCGTTCCCCGCGAACGTGAACATCCTCGCCGCGCTGTCGCTCGCGGGCATCGGGCCCGAGCTGACGCGATTGAAGCTCTACGCGGTGCCGGGACTGACGCACAACACGCACCGGGTGACGGCGGAAGGCGAGTTCGGCCGCTTCAGCATCGAGATCGCCAACGTGCCGTCCGAGAACCCGCGCACCGGCAAGCTCTCCTACCTCTCGACGATCGCGCTGCTGCACGAGCTCGGCGCCACGCTCAGGGTCGGCACGTAAGACTCGGGTTGATCGTCGGCGCGGTCTGTTTCCTGGCATGGGTCGCGGTGTCCCTCGTCGTGATCGCGTGGCGCCTCGTCGGACCGGGGCTGCGCTCGCTGGGGCGGGAGACGTTGAGCCGTCGCTCGGAAGCCGCGCGGGGCCGCTTCGTCGAGGTCGTCTCGCGTGTGTGCCGCCGCTCGCGCACGTCCGGCGCATCTCGCCTTACGAAGGCGGGCCGGGCGCCTGACCCTGACCGCGGCTACTTCTTCGTCAGCGCCTCGGCGAGCTGGAAGTCGGTGCTCATCTCGCGCACGAGCTTCGCGAGTGCCGTGTTCATGACTTCCGTCCACGCCCCCTCGTACCCGGCAAGCCGGCTCTCGATCTGAACGCCCTGATATCGGCGTGAGAGCAGCGAGGTCCCGGCCGCGTCGGTGACGTTCACGATCGCGCCGACGGTTCCCGTGTATTCGATGCTGACGAAGCCGATCGCGAGATCGAACCAGAAGTCCGTCACCTCGCCGGACACGACTTCTTCGGGTCTTGCCGCTCCGGCGGCGCCGTGTCCGCTCTTGGCGAGCTCGGCCGCGATGGCGTCGCGCACGATCTCCGGGACGGGTCGTGCGGAGACGATGTCGGCCGTCTTGGCGCCGAATCCGTTTCGCTTGTACCCGATCCGCGCGGTGTCCGGACGCTTGTCCGTGAACGCGGCGACGTTCACGACGCGCGGCGGAAGGGCGGCGAGCGGTCCGCCTTGTGCGCTGTCGGTCGAATAGGCGACGTCGAGCTTCGAGGTCGTGAACGCGCAGCCCGTCAGCAGCCACATCGCGCCCAGCACCACGACGAGACGCAGAGCCTGTCTCATGGTCGCGCCCTCGGATAGAGAATCTCCATCGCCATGCGGTGACCGGCGGCGGCAAACGTCTCCCGCAGCTCGCGCCGCAGCAGCTCGCCGTCCGCCTGATACGCCGTGATGTCGCCGCGCCCCTTCCCGATCACGGTCTCACGCTCGCTCCAGAGCACCTCGCCGTCGCGGCTGCGGCTGAGCCTCGCGTCGATGTCGAGGAAGCCCGCGATGCCTCCGGCACTGCGCTCGCTGCGCTCCAGGCGACGCAGCCCCCACTCGCCGATCGCGAGGATGGCGACCGCTTCGTACTTCCGCGACTCCGCGGCGCCCACGGAACGGTCGGTCAGCTCGATGCCGGGGCGGCCGGCCCGCGCGACCGCGGCGCGAAAGGCGTCGACGAAGGCGATCCGGATGCCATCCGGAGGCGGAACGTTCTCGAAGCGCGCCATGTCGCGCGCGTCACTGGACGACTTCATCGTGGCGTCGATCACCCCGCCGACCGTCACGCCGACGAGGCCGAACATCGCGCCGATCGCCGCGCCTGTGTTGCCATCGGCCCGGGCGTTGACAACCGTGAAGGAGCCCGTGGTGCCGGGCACCACGACGAGCACCGTGGCCAGGCGGTTGATGTGCGCGGGATCAGCGAGCATCGGTGCATCGAGCCGCCCGCACGCGGCGAGCAGGAGCGCGATCGCGATCCAACGCCACCGAGGATGTCTCATGGTCACCGGCGCGACGGACCGCGCCGCGCCGCCGACTCTACGTCAAAATGCGGGGAGAGTACCGATAATTCGTCGCACGTCAGACGTGGAGCGTTTCGAGGTAGCGCTCGGCCTCGAGCGCCGCCATGCAGCCCGTGCCCGCCGCCGTGATCGCCTGCCGCCACGTGTAGTCCTGGACGTCGCCCGCCGCGAACACGCCGGAGACCGAAGTCTGCGTCGTGCCGGGCGTCACCTTCACGTAGCCGTTCGGCAGCAGGTCGATCTGGCCCTTGAAGAGCGCGGTGTTCGGCTGATGGCCGATCGCGACGAAGAGGCCGTCCACCGGGCGCTCGCTGGTCGCGCCCGTCTTCACGTTCCTCAGCAAGACACCGGTCACCTTCCCGAGCTTCGGATCGAAGATCTCCTCGACGACGCTGTCCCAGATGAAGCGGATCTTGGGGTGCTGCAGCGCGCGGTCGGCCATGATCTTCGACGCGCGGAGCGAATCGCGCCGGTGCACGACCTCCACCTGGCGGCCGAGCCGCGCGAGGTAGAGCGCTTCCTCGACCGCGGAGTCGCCGCCCCCGACGACCATGATGTTCTGGTTTTTGAAGAAGAACCCGTCGCAGGTCGCGCACGTCGAGATCCCGCGGCCCATGAGCGGCGTTTCGGACGGCAGCCCGAGCATTCTTGCGGACGCGCCGGTGGCGATGATGACCGTCCGCGCGCGATGCGAGTCGGCGCCCACGCGCACGGCGAACGGCTGTACCGTCAGGTCGACCGCCGTGACGTCGTCCGCGATCATCTCGGTGCCGAAGCGCTCCGCCTGCTTGCGCATCGTCTCCATCAGCTCGGGCCCGTGCACGCCGTCGGTGAGGCCGGGATAGTTCTCGACGGTCGTCGCGAGCGCGAGCTGGCCTCCGGCCTGCACGCCGGTGATCTGGAGCGGGACCAGGTTCGCGCGCGCCGCGTAGATGGCGGCCGTGTACCCCGCGGGTCCGGCGCCGATGATGATCACTTTCCTGGGCGCGTCCATCTGCTCCTCCGCGGCTTTCGATGCGGGGCCCATGCCGGGAGATACAACGCGCGTCTTACAGCGCGACCCCGAGGATGGGCGCCAGCTCCGCGAGATCCCTGATCTCGTAGTCGGGCGCCGGGATGCCGGTTGGCAGCGGCGCGCGGTCGCGATTCACCCACGCCACCGGCATGCCCATGCGTTGGGCGCCGACCACGTCGATGTCCGCGCGGTCGCCCACGAACAGCGCGTCGCCCGGTGAGACGCCGAGCGTTCGCAACGCCACGTCGAAGATCTCGGGCCGCGGCTTGCGCCACCCGATCGCGTCGGAGACCACGATGGTGTCGAACAGCGCGACCACCCCCGCGTCTTCCAGCATGCCGACGGCGGTCGGCGTGTAGTCGAAGTTCGACACCACCGCCAGACGGTAGCGGGGGCGCAACGCGCGCAGCAGCGCGGCGTAGTGGCCGGGAACCTTCGCGGCTTCGGACAGCGCGCGGCGGTGCGCGTCGAGCAGGGTCTCGACGAAGCCCGCGGGACATCCCTCGGGATCGAGCGCGAGCCGCCGCAGCATGTCGCCCATGCGCTGCGGCGCCGTCACCTCGCGGTGGTCCACGCCGCGCAGCCGCTCGGCTTCCTGCCAGCTCGCGCGGAGCGCGTCGTAACACGCCTCGAGCGTGACGTCCGGCGCGTGCCCGCAGAGAATCGTGTGCAGACGTCCCGCGCTCGAGCGCACGGTCTTCCCCGCCACCTCGACCGTCGGCAACCGGTCGGGATCGAAGTGCACGAGCGTGTCGAAGAGATCGAACAGGACGGCGGCGTAACATCCGGTCACAGCCGCTTCCGTGACGCGTAGCCTTCGTCCATGCCGTGCCACCACGCGATGCGCGTCTCGCCGTACTTCCAGCAGAGGTTCACGACGCGGCCGTCGCGCAGGTGCGGAAAGTCGACGAGGCCCTCCTCGACGCCCTTCGGCACGCCGCCGAGCGCGTTGATCTCCGCGACGGCGGACTGCGCGCGCTTGACCGACGCGTCCAGCGTCTCGCGATCGGCGCGCCAGCGCGCCTGGTCCAGCACGCCGCCGCCTGCCATCGCGAGCCGCTGCTGCTCCGCCTGCAGCCGCGCGCGCGTCTCTTCCACCACGGCGTGCGCGTCGCGCAGCCGGTCCACGATGTCGGTCAGCCGGGGAATCAACGCTTCCACCTCTTCTGGCGAGAAGTGACGCTCACTCACGGATCGGGCGCTCGACGAAGATCGCGTGCACTTCCTTGGGCCCGTGGACACCGCGCGTGAGCGTCAGCTCGATGTCCGCCGTACGGCTCGGTCCGGTGATGAAGTTGATGGCGGCGCCCGACGCCTCCGGTGCGTCCGACGCGTGCCACGCTTCGAGCAGCACGCCCACCTGCGCCAGCGACTCGACGAGCGCGGTCCGATCGAAGACCGCCACGTGCGTGGCGGGCAGCAACGACGTCGAGCGCGGGCGTCCGGGCCCCGAGCGCAGGATCATCGTGCCGGTCTCCGCGAGCACCGCGTCGACGCCGGTGAGACCGAGCGAGGTCGTGGCGATGGTCTCGCGCAACGCGCGTCCTCGCTCGGCATCGGGCACGTCGACGGGCATCGCGTGCGTCGTCAGGTTCTGGGCGGCGAGCCCGGCCGCGGGATCGAAGCCGAGCGCCGAAGGGGCCCACGTGATCACGCCGTGGACGCCGCGCTCACGCGCGAGGCGCCCGACGACGGCCGGCACGTCGTGGACCGAGGCGACGCGGTGGAGAACGCCGCCCACGCGCTCGAGCTCGCGCTGGAACCGCTCGAGCGCCGCCGGCCATCGCTCCGACAGCTCGCGCCGGATCGTGTCCGCGATCTCCTGCGGCCGCGCGGGCCGGAGCGACGGAGCTGCCGGAAAGAGCGCCGGAGTCCGCGCGAGCTGCGCGCGTATCCGCGTGAGGAACTCGGCGCGCGTGCTCATCGCCGCACCTCGCGCTCCAGCTCGGCCCAGCGCTCGCTGAACGTGCGCGGCGCGACGGCCGGAAGGTCGCGGGTGCGCGTCCACTCACCGAAGAAGAGCGGCAGCCGCTGGATCCGGCCGCCGCGCGCGAACGGCCGCTGGCCCAGGCGCGCGAGCGGCGCCGCGAGCCGGAACAGGCGGGGATGGCGGAGCAGCCACGCGAAGAGCGCGAAGACGAGGCGCTCGCCCGCCGGCGCGATCTTCTTCTCGTCGACCTCCTTGCGCAGCTCGATCAGCATTCGCGGGATGTCGATCCGGACCGGACAGGCGTCCGCGCACGCGCCGCAGAGCGAGGAAGCGTGCGCGAGATCCCTCACCGACCCGGAGCCGTTCAGCATCGCGGTGAGCAGGATCCCGATCGGGCCGGGGTACGTGTGCCCGTACGCGTGGCCGCCGATGCTGCGGTAGACCGGGCACACGTTGAGGCACGCGCCGCAGCGCAGGCAGTAGAGCGCCTCCCGCAGCGTGCCGCCGATCTGGTCGATGCGGCCGTCGTCGAGCAGGACGAGGTGGAACTCGTCGGGCCCTTCGAGCTCCCCGGCCTTGCGCGGTCCGCGCACGAGCGTCGTGTAGACCGACAGCTTCTGGCCCGTCGCGCTCTTCGCGAGGATCGCGAGGAACACGGCGAGGTCGGTCATCGACGGCACGACCTTCTCGACGCCCATCACCGCGACGTGGACGCGCGGCAGCGTCGTCACCATCCGGCCGTTGCCCTCGTTCGTCACCAGCACGACCGTCCCGGTGTCGGCGACCGCGAAGTTGGCGCCCGTGATGCCCATGTCGGCCTGGAGGAACTTCTCGCGCAGCTCCACGCGCGCGATCGCCGTGAGCGCTTCCGGATCCGCCGGCACGTTCGGCCGATTCAGCTCCTTCGCGAAGAGGTCGGCCACCTGCCCTTTCGTCTTGTGGATGGCGGGCGCGATGATGTGCGAGGGCCGCTCGTGCGCGAGCTGGATGATGTACTCGCCGAGGTCGGTCTCGACCGGCGTCACGCCGGCGGCCTCGAGCGCCTCGTTGAGGTGAATCTCCTCGGTCGCCATCGACTTCGACTTCACCGCCATCCGGGTGCCCGTGCGCTTGGCGATGTCGAGGATGATCCGGCGCGCGTCCGCCGGCGTGGTGGCGAAGTGCACGTGGCCGCCGAGGCGCTCGACGTTGTCGACGAGCCGCTCGAGGTAGTGGTCGAGCCGCTGGAGCGTCGCCTCCTTGATCGCGCGGGCACGGTCGCGCAGCGCGTCGCCCTCGGGGAACTCGCCGAACGCCTCGCGCCGGAGATCGATGAACCTGGTGGTCGCGATCGTGAGCGCCTGCTGCAGGAAGCCGTCCTGCAGCGCGCGCCCGGCGCGGTCGCGGAACGGCGTGGCGAGCTCGCCCTCGTGCGTGCTCATGAGGGGGGCTGGGGGTCGAGGAGCTCCGCCAGGTGAACGGCGCGCACGCTCGACTTCCGTCGCGCGAGACCGCCGGCCATCTGCATCAGGCAGCCGGCGTCGCACGCGACCACGCACGCAGCGCCGGTCGCCTCCACGTTCGTCAGCTTCTTCTCGAGGATCGCGCTCGACACCTCGGGCAGCCGCACGGAGAACGACCCTCCGAAGCCGCAGCACTCGTCGTGGCCGGGCAGCTCGACCAGCTCGACGCCGTCGAGGCTTTTCAAGATCTCGCGCGGCGTCGTGGACTCGTGCAGGCCGCGGAGGAGATGACACGAGTCGTGATAGGTCACGCGGCCCCGCACCCGGCTCGTGAACGTCGTCCTCCCGAGCACGCGCACGAGGAACTGGGAGAGCTCGTACGTGCGGTCAGCAAGCCGGCGCGCTTCGTCCGCGAGCGGCGTCTCCCTCAGAAGACCCGGCACCTCGTGCTTCACCATCCACGCGCAGGAGCCCGACGGCACGACCACGTACGGCGCGTCCTTGAAGATCTCGACGAGCCGCCGCGCGATGCCGCGGGCCTCGTCGTGATAGCCGGAGTTGAACAGCGGCAGCCCGCAGCAGGTCTGGCCCGCCGGGAATTCGACCGTCACGCCGAGCGACCGCAGCAGACGCACGATCGACACGCCGACCTCGGGGAACAGCATGTCGCCGAGGCACGTGATCATCAGCGCCGCGCGGACGGGACGATCGGCCATCAGCGGTGACGGCGCCTCATGCGTGCGGAGGCGGCGGCGTGACGACCACGAGGACCAGCAGCTGCGCGGGGCCGTCGTTCACGAGGCCGTGCTCGATGCCGGCCGGCGCGATGACCGCTTCGCCGGGCCCGAGCGTGTCCTCGCTGCCGCCGACGCTGATGCGCCCGCGGCCCTCGAGGACCACGTAGATCTTGTCCTGGTCGCCGTGCGTGTGCGGCTTCTGCGCCTGGCCGGGCGCCACACAGTAGAGGTCGAGGAGCGCGCGATCGGTCTGGCCGAGCGCGACCTTCGCCATCTTGTCGGCCTGGAAGCGCGCGTGATCGCGGATCGTGATCTTCTTCATGAGCCTTCCCCTCGAATCGCGCGGGCCAGCAGCTCCACGGGATGCACGACCTCGATGGAGGTCCCGCGCGCGCGGACGCCCTTGGCGATCTGCATCAGGCAGCCCGGGTTGCCGGAGGCGGCGATCGACGCGCCGGTCGCGAGAATCCGCGTGACTTTGCGCTCCAGCAGCGTGTCGGCCATCTCGGGCTGGAGCAGGTTGTAGACGCCCGCGCTGCCGCAGCACATGTCGCTCTCGGCGAGCTCGACGAGCGTCACGCCGGGGATCCGGCGCAGCAGCTCGCGCGGCTGGGCGCGGATCCTCTGCCCGTGCGCGAGGTGGCAGGCGTCGTGATACGTGACGACGGCATCGAGCCGGCCCAGCGGCAGCTCGGCGTCCGTGAGGAGCTCGCTGACGTCGCGCGTCTTCGCGGCGAGCGCGCGCGCCGCCGGCGCGTCGGGCAGCCAGTGGCCGTACTCCTTCATCGCCGATCCACATCCCGCCGCGTTCGTCACCACATAGTCGACGTCGCCCCCGAACGTCTCGGCGAGCGCCACCGCCCGTGCGCGAAACTCGTCGAGCCGTCCGGCGTGGAGCGCGAGCGCGCCACAGCATCCCTGCGTGCGCGGGACCACGACGTCGTAACCCGCGAGCGACAGCAGGCGCGCGGTGTCGCGATTCACGTGCGGATAGACGTGACGCTGCACACAGCCTGCGAGGAGACCGGCGCGCCCGCGTCGTCTCCCGCGCGCCGGTATCACCTCGGGAAGCGCGATGGCGCGCGGCAGATCGGGCAGCATCGCCTCCATCGCCGCAAGCCGCGGAAACGCGCGAAGCAGGCCCGACGCGCGCACGAGCGCACGCAGCCCCGTGCTCTGATAGAGGCGCGCCGGCGCCAGCAGTCTTCCCAGGCGCGCGGGATCCGGGAAGATCTGATAGAGCACGTGCGCGAGAAGCCCGCGCGCCGGGCGACGGCGCTCCAGCTGCGCGCGCGTGGCTTCCAGCAGCTCGCCGAACGGCACGCCGGACGGGCACGCGGTCTCGCACGCGCGGCAGCCGAGACAGCGATCGAAGTGCTGGCCGAGCGTGTCGGTGAGCGCGACGCGGCCCTCCGCGGCCGCGCGCATCAGGTAGAGGCGGCCGCGCGGCGAGTCCATCTCCTCGCCGAGCACGCGATATGTCGGACACTGCGGCAGGCAGATCCCGCAGTGGACGCACTTGCGGAGCGCGTCGAGGTCCGGCACGTCCGGCCCGATGAACGCGCCCGTGGACGACGAGGGGCCGGATGCCATCAGAGCCCGTTCACGAAGCGGCCGGTATTCAGGCGGCCGTCGGGATCGAACGTCGTCTTGACGGCGCGCATCAGCGCGAGCGCGCCGGGCGGGATCGGTCCCCACGGATTGACGCGGCGGCGCACGTCGGCCGGGCCACCGGTGACCACGACGTAGCCGTCGTGCTCGGCAACCGCCTCGCGGAGTCGCGTGACGAGCGACGCGATCGCGTCGGGCGCGGCGCCGTCGATCGTCACGCGCCACAGACCAAGCCCCGCGTGCGCGGCGAGCGTGCTCACCGCGCCGAGACGCGCGAGCGCGCCCCGGAGCGTGTCGAATGTCGCCGCGAGACGGCCCGGCAACGAGCCCACACGAAGCGTCGTCCGATGCGGCGTGCGCTCCGTCGTGGTCGTCCACTCGCCCGTCACACCCCGCGCTTCGCCGCCCGCGTCGCGCGCGAGCCGCGTCAGCCGCTCGCCCTGCTCCGCGACGGCTTCCGCCACGCTCCCGAAGCTCGCCAGCAGCGCCAGCGGCGACGCGGGCATCGACGCCGCGCGGAGCGCCGCCTCGTCCATCAGCTCGAGGCGGTTCGGCTGCAGCGTGGAGTCGAGGATCGCGCTCACGAGCGCCTGCGCCGCGCCCGCCGACGGCAGCGTGACGAACCACGTGCCCTCGGCCTCCGGAAGCGCGTGGAGCCGCAGCGTCAGCTCCGCCAGCACGCCCAGCGTCCCGAGCGCGCCGACCATCAGCTTCGGCACGTCGTAGCCCGTCACCGACTTCACGACCTTCGAGCCGCCCCACGTCGGGACACCGTCCGCCTGCACGAAGCGCACGCCGAGCAGCAGATCGCGCATGGTGCCGTAGCGGAAGCGCAGCGGCCCGCTGAGCGCCGCCGCCGCGACGCCGCCGACCGAGTGCGCGTCGCCCGGGGGATCGAGCGGAAGGAACTGGCGATGGAGCTTCAGGTGCCGGTTCAGCGCGTGCAGCGAGCATCCCGCCTGCACCGTGACCGTGAGGTCGTCGGCGTTGTACTCCACGATCGCGTCGAACGCCCCAAGGTCCACGACGAGGTCGAGGCGCGTGGGCGGCGCGCCGAGATCCAGCACGGAGCCGGCGCCGCGCGGCGCCACCGCGAGCTTCTCCTCGGCCGCGATCGTCATGATCGCGGCGAGCTCGTCGACGGACGCGGGCCGCGCGATCCAGCGCGGGACGACGCCGTCGATCGCGAAGGCGTCCAGCGCGGCCGGCTCGTCGGCGACGCGGTCCGCGCGGGTGACCGCGCGCAGCGCCGCGGCCACCGAGCGCGGCGCGACGATGCTCATACGCTCGCCCCGGACGGCGCGGCCCCGGCCCCGCGGCGTCCCGCGGCTCGCACTGCGCTCACACCCACGCGCCGGCGGGCACGACGGGCCGCTCCGGCCTGAAGCCCTCGCCGCACGCGGGGTGCGCGGGCAGGAGCTTGTCGGGATTCATCATGCGGTCGGGATCGAAGACGCCGCGCAGCCGGTACATGAAGTTCAGGTCCGCGTCGGCGTACTGCATCGGCAGGTTCTTCGCCTTGTCGTAGCCGATCCCGTGCTCGCCGGTGACGCTGCCGCCGAGCGCGATCGCGGCCGCGAGCAATTCCTCGTTGGCCGCCTTCGCGCGCGCGAGCTGCTCCTCGCTGCGATCGTCGTAACAGATCAGCGGGTGGAGATTGCCGTCGCCGGCGTGGAACACGTTCGCGATGAGGACGCCATGGCGTGAGGCGATCTCTTCCATCTGCCGCATGATGACGGGCAGCTTCGAGCGCGGCACCACGGCGTCTTGCAACAGATACGTCGGCGCGAGGCGGCCGACGGCGCCCGCGGCTTCCTTGCGGCCTTTCCACAGGAGCGCGCGCTCGGCGTCGTCGCGCGCGACGTGCACCTCGAGGGCGCCGCGCTCGCGACAGATGGCGGCCGCGCGCGTCGCCTGCGCCTCCACCTCGGCGAGCGGACCGTCGAGCTCGATGAGCAGCACGGCCGCCGCGCGGTCGGGATAGTTGGCGCCGCTTCCCGCGTTGATCGCGCTGATCATCACGCCGTCGAGCATCTCGAGCGCGGCCGGCAGCATCCCCGCGGCGATGATCGCGGAGACCGCTTCGGCGGCGGCTTCCATCGAGGTGAACGACGCGAGCGCGGTCTTCACGGCCTCGGGCGCGTGGAGCAGCCGCACGGTGACCGCGGTGACGAGCCCGAACGTCCCTTCCGCGCCGACGGCGGCGCCGACGAGGTCGTAGCCGGGGCGATCGGCGGCGGCGCCGCCGAGCCGCACGAGCTCGCCCGCGCCGGTGACGATCTCCATCGCGAGCACGTGATTCGTCGTGATCCCGTACTTCAGGCAGTGCGGGCCGCCGGCGTTGGTCGACACGTTGCCGCCGATCGACGACACCATCTGGCTCGACGGATCGGGCGCGAAGAACCAGCCGCGATCGCGCACGGCATCGGTGAGCCAGAGATTGATGAGGCCGGGCTGGACGGTCGCGCAGCGATTCGGGAGGTCGACGTCGAGAATCGCGTTCATGCGGTTGAGGCCGACCATCACGCCGCCGCGCGCGGCCATCGCGCCGCCGATCAGTCCGGTCCCCGACCCGCGCGGCACGATCGGCACGCGGTCACGCCGGCACGCCTTCACGATCCCCTGCACCTGCGCGGCGGTCGCAGGGAGCACGACGACGTCCGGCATGCCCTTGTAGAAGGTGTGCATGTCGCACTCGTAGACCATGCGCCCTTCTTCGGTCGCGATGAGGGCGTCCTCGCCCGCGATCGCGCGCAATTCCTCGACGAACTTCCTGGTGACGGGCATCGGGCTCCTAGCCTACTCCAAATAGAAGAGGGGGCCGCGGGGCCCCCTCGGGGATCGGTCGAGCGCTGATGGAAGCTACTCGATCTTCCACGTGTCTCCGGAAGTGAGCAGTTTGGCGATGTCGCCCGGGCCACGGTCCGAGATCGCGCGCTGCTCCTGGTCGAGCATGGTCTTCTCGTAGATCGGCGCGTCGATGTCGAGCAGCGTGCCGACGGGCACCGGATAGTCCGGGAAGAACAGGTCCGCGAGCAGCTTCGCCGCGTTCGGGCTCTTCTCGTCGTGCACCCAGAGCGCGCTCTCCTGCACCTCGCTCGCCTTCACGACCGTCGGCTGCACGCCCTTCATGATGACGGCCTTGCGATCGTCGGCCGCGCCGAAGATGAGGGGCTTGCCGTGCTCGAGACGGAGCTCGTGCTTGACCTTCGTCTCCTTCTCGTACATCACGTTCCACGCGAGGTCGTTGTACACGTTGCAGTTCTGGAGGATCTCGAGGAAGCCGGTGCCCTTGTGCGCGGCGGCGCGCTTGAGCATCTCTTCCATGTGACGCACGTCGCGGTCCACCGTGCGGCCCACGAAGGTCGCGCCACAGCCGAGGGCGAAGCTGAGCGGATTCACCGGCCGGTCCGCGGAGCCCATCGGCGTCGACTTCGTCACCTTCCCGAGCTCGCTCGTCGGCGAGTACTGGCCCTTCGTGAGCCCGTAGATCCGGTTGTTGAAGAGCAGGATGGTGATGTCCACGTTGCGGCGCAGCACGTGCAGCATGTGGTTGCCGCCGATCGACAGCCCGTCGCCGTCGCCGGTCACCACGAACACCTTCAGGTCCGGCCGCGCGACCTTCAGGCCGGTCGCGATCGCGGGCGCGCGCCCGTGGATCGTGTGGAACCCGTACGTGTTCATGTAGTACGGGAACCGGCTCGAGCAGCCGATCCCGGAGATGAACACGATGTTCTCCTTCGGGAGGCCGAGGTCCGGCATCGTCTTCTGCACCGCGCTCAGGATCGCGTAGTCACCGCAGCCCGGACACCAGCGGACGTCCTGGTCCGACTCGAAGTCCTTCTTCGTCAGCTTGCGGGGCGCTTCGGCGGCCCCCGGGCCTGGCGGGGTCATTTACTTGCTCTCCAGGAGCTGGGTGATCGCTTCGTGGATTTCTTCACTCGCGAGCGGGAGCCCGCGCACCTTGTTGAAGCCCACGGCGTCGACGAGATACTCGGCCCGCAGCACGCGCACGAGCTGTCCGCTGTTGATCTCCGGCACCAGAATCTTTCGGTACTCCCGCAGGATGTGACCGAGATCCGGAGGCAGCGGATTCAGGTGCCGCAGATGAATCTGGGCAACGGACTTGCCCTCGGCCTGCGCGCGCTCGACGGCCGCCGTGATCGAGCCGTACGTGCCCCCCCAGCCCACGACGAGCAGATCGCCGGTCGCGGGACCGTTGATCGACGTCGGCGGAATCTCCTGCGCGACGCGCCGCACCTTCTCGGCGCGCATCCGCACCATGTGATCGTGGTTCTCCGGGTCGTACGAGATGTTGCCGGTGACGTCCTGCTTCTCGAGGCCGCCGATGCGGTGCTCGAGCCCTGGCGTGCCGGGCCGCACCCACGGGCGCGAGAGGGTCGCGGGATCGCGCAGGTACGGGAAGAAGCCCTCGGACTCCGTGCGGAACTGGACGTCGATGGGCGGCAGCGTGTTGACGTCCGGGATGAGCCACGGCTCGGAGCCGTTGGCGAGGAAGCCGTCACTGAGCACGAGCACCGGGACCATGTACTTGGCGGCGATGCGCACGGCCTCGTACGCGATGTAGAAGCAATCGCCCGGCGTGGCCGGCGCGATGACCACGCACGGCGACTCGCTGTTGCGGCCGTACATGGCCTGCATCAGGTCCGCCTGCTCGGTCTTGGTCGGCAGGCCTGTCGACGGGCCGCCGCGCTGGATGTCGAAGATGACGATCGGCAGCTCCGCCGTGACCGCGAGGCCGATACCTTCGCTCTTCAGGGCGATGCCGGGACCGCTGGAGCCCGTGACGCCGATCGCGCCGCCGAACGACGCGCCGATGGCGGCGGTCACCGCGGCGATCTCGTCTTCCGCCTGAATCGTCCGGATGCGGAAGCGCTTGTGCATCGCGAGCTCTTCGAGGATGGAGCTCGCCGGGGTGATCGGATAGGCGCCGTAAACGACCGGCACGTTCGAGCGCTGCGCGGCCGCGAGCAGGCCCCACGCGAGCGCGCGGTTGCCCGTCATCGCGCGATAGAGGCCCGGCGGCATGTCCGCGGCGTCGACCGTGTAGTGCTCGCCGAAGATCTCCGCGGTCTCGCCGAACGCGTGGCCGGCCTTCAGCACGCGCACGTTCGCCTCGGCGATGTCCTTCGCCTTCGCGAACTTCTTGCTGATCCAGTCGAGCGTGGGCTCGAGCGGGCGCGTGTAGATCCAGGAGACGAGGCCGAGCGCGAAGAAGTTCTTCGTGCGGTCCTTCTCCTTCGTGTTCAGCGGCAGATCCTTGATCGCCTCGTGGGTGAGCGCCGACATGTCGACCTTGTGCAGCCGGTAGCGCTCGCCGAGCGACGCGTCGTCGAGCGGGTTCGACGGGTACCCGGCCTTGTCGAGGTTGCGCTTGTCGTACGCGGCGGTGTTGACGATCAGAATCCCGCCCGGCTTCAGGTCGCGAAGGTGCACCTTGAGCGCGGCGGGGTTCATCGCGATGAGGCAGTCGAGTCGGTCACCCGGCGTGTAGACCCGCTGGCTGCCGAACTGGAGCTGGAAGCTGGAGACACCGAAGAGCGTGCCGGCCGGGGCGCGAATCTCCGCGGGGAAGTTCGGCAGCGTGGCGATGTCGTTGCCCGCCACCGCGGACTCGGTCGTGAACTGCTCGCCGGTGAGCTGCATCCCGTCACCGGAGTCGCCGGCAAACCGGATCACCGCACGATCGAGCTCCTTGATTTCCTTCGGCACACCCCGCGCGGTGGCCACCGTCTCGCTCATCGAATCTCCTTTCGGGGGCTCTACACACACCCTTCCACGGAGCGGATCCGAGGTGGGGTTTCCGCCAGGGGGCGCTCTCCAAGGCAGACCAGCAGCAGCTTAATGGAGCCGACGGCAAACGGCAAGGATTCTTACGTGGTTAGACCACCGGCGTCGCTCGCGTCCTTGAGCAGGTGCTGGACGAAGCGGCTCGCTGTCGGCGTGAGCGGCTTCTGCCGCCGATGGATGATCCCGACGGGCCGGACGAGGTCGGGCACGCCGAGCGGAACGACCCCCAGCGTGCGGACACGGCCCTCCATCTCCACGGTGTGGCGCGGCAGGATGCTGACTCCGGCCTTGATCATGATGGCCTGCTTGATGGTCTCGACGTTGTCGAACTCCATCGTGGTCTCGACGCGCACGTTGTGCTGACGCAACGCGCGGTCGATGGCCTTGCGGATCGTCAGCTCCCGGTCGAACGCGACGAACGCCTCGCCGTTGAGCTGCGCGGGCATCACCACCCTGCGCCGGGCAAGCGGGTGGCTCGGATGGCAGACGAACGCCATCGGCTCCTGCCGAAGTGGGACCACGGTGAGCGCGCGGTCGGTCGGCGGATAGGACATGATCCCGACGTCCGCCTGGTCGCGAATGACGGCCTCGACCACCTTGTGCGGATGCAGGCATTCCAGCTCGACGCGCGCCTCGGGATAGAGCGACATGAAGCGCTGGATGTGGCGGCTCGCGTCGTGAAGGCCGACGGAATAGATCGCGGCGACCCGCACGGTGCCGTCGACCCGTGCCTTCACCGCCCCGATCTCCGCCTTGGCCTTTTCCCAGCCGTCGAGGAGGGTGCGGCAGGCGCCGTAGAAGGCTTCGCCCTCGGGCGTGACGACGAACGGGCGCTTGGTGCGGTCGATCAGGCCGACGCCAAGGTGCTGCTCGATCTGCTGGATCGCCTGGCTCGCGGCCGACTGGGAGACGAAGTGCTCCTCGGCGGCACGCGAAAAGCTGCGGAGCCGGACCACGTCGCAGAAGAGGCGAAGACTCTCCAGCTGCACGGCGTGATCTTAGCATCAGTTTTCCTGATCCACACTATCTGACTTTTCCGTGCTGACTAATGCTGGTCCCAGGCTGTACACTCGCGCAACTGTTCACAAGAGTGGGGACAAGGGCTATGGAGCAGACGAGGGACCGCACGCTGTACGCCGGACAACGACCCGCCGAAGGCCTGTACGACCCGCGCCACGAGCACGACGCCTGCGGGGTCGGGTTCGTCGTGGACATCAAGGGGCGCAAGTCGCACGCGATCGTCCGCCAGGCGCTCCAAGTCTTGATCAACCTGCTCCACCGCGGCGCCTGCGGGTGCGAGCCGAACACGGGCGACGGCGCCGGCATCCTGCTCCAGATCCCCGACAAGTTCTTCCGCAAGGAGTGCGCGAAGTTCGGGATCTCGCTCCCCGCCCCGACCGAGTACGGCGCCGGCCTGGTGTTCCTGCCCCAGGACGCGCTGCGCGCGGACAAGGTGCGCGCGCTGATCCAGACGATCGTCATGGACGAGGGCCAGCGCTGCCTCGGCTGGCGGCCCGTGCCGACGGACGACCGCCTGCTCGGCGCGACCGCGCGCTCCGTGGAGCCGCGGATCATGCAGCTCTTCGTCGGCCGGGGCGCCGGCGTCGCGGACCACGCGCAGTTCGAGCGCAAGCTCTACGTGATCCGCAAGCGCATCGAGAGCGAGGTCGTGCACCTCGACGAGGTGGACCGGAAGTTCACGTACCTGCCGAGCCTCTCGTCGAAGACGTTCATCTACAAGGGCATGCTCTCGGCCGATCAGATCGCGTCGATGTACCCGGACCTCACGGATCCGGACGTCGAATCGGCGCTCGCGCTCGTCCATCAGCGGTTCAGCACCAACACGTTCCCGTCGTGGCCGCTGGCGCACCCGTATCGCTACATCGCGCACAACGGCGAGATCAACACGCTGCGCGGCAACCTCAACTGGATGAAGGCGCGCGAGGCGCTGTGCCGCTCGGAGGTGCTGGGAGACGATCTGCAGAAGGTCTTCCCGGTCACCCGTGAAGGGCTGTCGGACTCGGCCACCTTCGACAACGTGCTCGAGTTCCTCGTGATGAGCGGGCGCTCGCTGCCGCACGCGATCCTGATGATGATCCCGGAGCCGTGGCAGAACCACGAGGCGATGAGCCCCGAGCGCCGCGCGTTCTACGAGTACCACTCCTCGCTGATGGAGCCGTGGGACGGTCCCGCGTCGATCGCGTTCACCGACGGCACCGTCATCGGCGCCGTGCTCGATCGCAACGGCCTCCGGCCGTCGCGCTACTACGTGACGAAGGACGGCCTCGTCGTGATGGCGTCCGAGGTCGGCGTGCTCGACATCCCGGCCGAGAACATCCTCGTGAAGGAGCGCCTGCACCCCGGCAAGATCTTCCTCGTCGACACCGCGCAGGGCCGGATCATCGACGACGAGGAGATCAAGGCGCAGCTCGCGGCCGAGCATCCGTACGGCGAGTGGCTGCGCGAGAACCTGGTGCGCCTCGAAGATCTCCCCGCGCATCCGGCGCCGCCGGCCGACCACGAGACCGTCCTCACCCGGCAGATCGCGTTCGGCTACACGCACGAGGATCTGCGTCTGCTGCTCGGGCCGATGGCGAAGAACGGCGAGGAGCCGATCGGCTCGATGGGCACCGACACGGCGCTCGCGGTGCTCTCGAATCGCCCGCGCCTGCTCTACGACTACTTCAAGCAGCTCTTCGCGCAGGTGACGAACCCGCCGCTCGACCAGATCCGCGAGGAGCTGGTCACGTCGATGGAGTCGACGGTCGGCCCCGAGCGCAATCTGCTGAAGCCCGAGCCCGAGTCCTGCCGGCAGATCGTGCTGAAGGATCCCGTGATCTCGAACGACGAGCTCGCGCGCATCCGGCGCGTCGCGCATCCGTGGTTCCGCGCGGTCACGCTGTCGATGCTCTACGTGCCGTCGGCAGGCCCCGCGGGCCTCGAGCGCGCGCTCGACGAGCTGCAGCGGCAGGCGAGCGACGCGATCGCCCACGGCGCGAACATCGTGATCCTGTCGGATCGCAGCGTCAGCAAGGACTACGCGGCGATCCCCAGCCTGCTCGCGACCGCCGCCGTCCATCACCACCTCGTGCGGCGCGGCGAGCGGACGCGCTGCGGGCTCATCATCGAGACCGGCGACGCGCGCGAGGTGCACCACCACTGCCTGCTGATCGGCTACGGCGCGGGCGCGGTGAATCCGTGGGTCGCGTTCCAGACGCTCGACGACATGATCCGCCAGGATCTGCTGCCGGGCCTCGATCCCGCCAGGGCCGTGAAGAACTACGTCAAGGCCCTGAACAAGGGAATCCTCAAGGTCATGGCCAAGATGGGGATCTCGACGCTCCAGAGCTACACGGGCGCGCAGATCTTCGAGGCCGTCGGCCTCAATCGCGACGTCGTCGACCGCTACTTCGCCGGCACCGCGACGCGCGTGAGCGGCATCGGGCTCGCGGTCATCGCGGAGGAAGTGCGGCGCCGGCACGAGGACGCGTTCCCGACACGTCCGGTCGGCGCCGCCGAGCTGGACTGGGGCGGCGAGTACCAGTGGCGCCGCGACGGCGAGCACCACATGGTCAACCCCGACATGATCGCGAAGCTCCAGCACGCATCGCGGAGCAACGACTACCGCGTCTTCAAGGAGTTCTCGACGCTCTGCGACGACCAGAGCAAGAAGCTCGCGACGCTGCGCGGGCTCATGGAGCTCAGGGCCGACGGCCCGGGCGTCCCGATCGACGAGGTCGAGCCGATCGAGGCGATCCTCGAGCGCTTCGCGACCGGCGCGATGTCGTACGGCTCGATCAGCCAGGAGGCCCACGAGACGCTCGCGATCGCGATGAATCGCATCGGCGGGCGCTCGAACACCGGCGAGGGCGGCGAGGACTCGAAGCGCTACGTGCGTGACGAGAACGGCGACTGGCGCCGCAGCGCGGTCAAGCAGGTCGCGTCCGGCCGCTTCGGCGTGACGAGCGAGTACCTCGTCAACGCGACCGACCTCCAGATCAAGATGGCGCAGGGCGCGAAGCCCGGCGAGGGCGGCCAGCTCCCCGGCCACAAGGTCTATCCGTGGATCGCGAAGGTGCGCTACGCGACGCCGGGCGTGGGCCTGATCTCCCCGCCCCCGCACCACGACATCTACTCGATCGAGGACATCAAGCAGCTCATCCACGATCTGAAGAACGCGAACCCCGAGGCGCGCGTGCACGTGAAGCTCGTCGCCGAGATCGGCGTCGGCACCGTGGCCGCGGGCGTGGCGAAGGCGTTCTCGGACGTCGTGCTGATCTCCGGCCACGACGGCGGCACCGGCGCCTCGCCGCTGACGTCGATCAAGCACGGTGGCGCCCCGTGGGAGCTCGGCCTCGCGGAGACGCAGCAGGTGCTGGTGATGAACCAGCTCCGCGATCGGATCGTGGTCCAGGTCGACGGCCAGCTGAAGACCGGGCGCGACGTCGTGATCGCGGCGCTCCTCGGTGGCGAGGAGTTCGGCTTCTCGACGGCGCCGCTCGTCGTCGTCGGCTGCATCATGATGCGCGTCTGCCATCTCAACACCTGCCCGGTCGGGGTCGCGACGCAGGATCCGGAGCTGCGCAAGAGATTCGCGGGCAAGCCGGAGCACGTCGTGAACTACTTCCGGTTCGTGGCGCAGGAAGTGCGGGAGCTGATGGCGAAGCTCGGCTTCCGCACCATGGACGAGATGATCGGCCGCGTCGACAAGCTGAACTTCAAGCCGGCGCTCGATCACTGGAAGGCCGCGGGGCTCGACCTCTCGACGATCCTCCACCAGCCGGACATGCCGCCGAAAGTCCCGCGGCGGCGCGTGCGCGCGCAGGACCACGCGCTCGAGCAGTCGCTCGATCAGCAGCTCCTGATCCCGAAGTGCGCGGACGCGATCGAGCACGCCAGGGCCGTGAGCCTCGCGCTGCCGATCCGCAACGTCAATCGCACGGTCGGCACGACGCTCGGCTATCACGTGACGAAGAAGTGGGGCGCGGCCGGGCTCCCCGACGACACGATCCGCGTGCACTTCACCGGCTCCGCCGGCCAGAGCTTCGGCGCGTTCGTTCCGCGCGGAATCAGCTTCACGCTCGAGGGCGACGCCAACGACTACTGGGGCAAGGGCCTGTCGGGCGGCAAGCTCACGGTCTTTCCGCCGCGCGCGTCGACATTCAGGGCGGAAGACAACATCGTGATCGGCAACGTCGCGCTCTACGGCGCGACCTCCGGCGAGGCGTACGTGCGCGGCGTCGCGGGCGAGCGCTTCTGCGTCCGCAACAGCGGCGTGCACGCGGTCGTCGAGGGCATCGGCGATCACGGCTGCGAGTACATGACCGGCGGGCGCGTGATCGTGCTCGGCCGCACCGGGCGCAACTTCGCGGCCGGGATGTCGGGCGGCATCGCGTACGTGCGTGACGTGAACGGCGACTTCGTGCACCGCTGCAACCTCGGCATGGTGGAGCTGCTGCCGCTCGACCAGGCGGAGGACATCGAGGTCGTGCGCGACCTCATCCGCCGCCACATCGACGCGACGGGCTCCACGTTCGCGCAGGCGATCCTCGACGAGTGGATCACCTGGCAGCCGAAGTTCGTGAAGGTGATGCCGAAGGACTACAAGCGCGTGCTGCTCGCGGAAGCGAAGGCGAAGGCGGAGGGCCGCGAGCCGACGTTCGCCGAGCTGGTGGGATCGACGAGTGGGTAAGGTCACCGGCTTCCTCGAGATCCAGCGGAAGAAGTGGCCCACGCGCCCGGTCGAGGAGCGCGTGCACGACTGGAAGGAGGTCTATCTCCCCTACCCGGAGGCGGATCTCAAGAAGCAGGCCGCGCGCTGCATGGACTGCGGCATCCCGTTCTGTCACCAGGGCTGCCCGCTCGGCAACATCGTTCCGGACTGGAACGACCTCGTCTACAAGGACCAGTGGCACGACGCGATCCAGCGTCTGCACGCGACCAACAACTTCCCGGAGTGGACGGGCCGGCTCTGCCCGGCGCCGTGCGAAGGCTCGTGCGTGCTCGGCATCAACGACGACGCGGTGACGATCAAGGCCGTCGAGGTCTCGATCATCGAGCGCGCGTTCGAGCAGGGCTGGGTCGTGCCGCAGGGCCCCGCGGTCCGCACGGGCAAGAAGGTCGCGGTCGTCGGCTCCGGTCCGGCGGGACTCGCGGCCGCGGATCAGCTCAATCGCGCGGGGCACTCGGTCACGGTGTTCGAGCGCTCGGATCGCATCGGCGGCCTCCTGCGCTATGGCATCCCCGAGTTCAAGATGGAGAAGCGCTTCCTCGACCGGCGCCTTGGGCTGATGGAGAAGGAAGGCGTCACGTTCCGGACGAACGCCGACGTCGGTGGCGCGGTGCCGGTCCGCGATCTCCAGCGCGAGTTCGACGCGATCGTGCTCGCGTGCGGCGCCGGCGCGCCTCGCGATCTGCCGATTCCCGGGCGCGAGCTCGCGGGCGTCCACTTCGCGATGGACTTCCTGCCGCTGCAAAACAAGCGCTGCGAGGGTGACGCGGTCCCGGACGCGCAGTTCATCTCGGCGACGGGCAAGCGCGTGGTGATCATCGGCGGCGGCGACACCGGCGCCGACTGTCTCGGCACTGTCCATCGCCATGGCTGCGCGTCCGTGCACCAGTTCGAGCTGCTGCCGCGCCCGCCCGACACGCGCGCGCCGGAGAACCCGTGGCCGCAGTGGCCGAACGTCTTCCGCGTGTCGTCCGCGCACGAGGAAGGCGGCGAGCGCGTCTACTCGGTCTCGACCACGCGCTTCGTCGGTGAGAACGGCCGTGTGACGGCGCTCGAAGCGGTGAAGGTCGACATGGTCCGCGAGGGCCGGCGCATGGACTTCCGGCCGGTGCCCGGCTCGGAGTTCACGCTGCCCGTGGACCTGGTCCTGCTCGCGATGGGCTTCCTCGGCCCGGAGCGCAAGGGCCCGATCGAGGAGCTCGGCCTCACGCTCACCGAGCGCGGCAACGTGGCGCGCGACGCGAACTGGATGACGAACGTCCCGGGCGTGTTCACGTGCGGCGACATGCAGCGCGGGCAGTCGCTGATCGTGTGGGCGATCGCCGAGGGCCGCTCGGCCGCGCGCGGCGTCGATCTCTACCTGATGGGCGCCTCGGACCTCCCCGCGCCGCTGCCATAGACGGCGCCCTGCTCCAGACGCGCGGCCCCCGGGTCACGACGGCCGACGGCCGCCCCGTGATCCTGCGCGGGGTCGGTCTCGGCGGCTGGATGAACATGGAGAGCTTCATCACCGGGTATCCGGCGACGGAGTCGCTCCAGCGCGACGCGCTCCGCCGGGCGCTCGGTGACGGAGCCTACAGGGCGTTCTTCGACCGGTTCCTCGACGTCTTCTACGCGGACGCCGACGCCGCGTTCCTCGCCGCGCTCGGACTGAATCACGTGCGGCTGCCGGTGAACTACCGCCACTTCGAAGACGACATGCATCCGTTCGAGCTTCGCGAGGAGGGATTCCGGCTCCTCCACGCACCGCGCGCTCTTCTGGACGCACCGTCGCTTCCAGGACCGCGTGATCCACCTGTGGGAGGCGCTCGCGCGCCGGTATCGCGGCAACCCGTGGGTCGCGGGCTACAACCCGATCAAACGAGCCGGGCGACGTCGAGGGGAAGGTCATCGGTCCGTTCTACCGGCGCTTGCACGACGCCGTACGCGCGATCGATCCCGGCCACCTCCTCTTCCTCGAGGGCAATCGCTACGCGATGGACTTCGCGGCGTTCGGCGATCCCCTGCCGAACACGGTCTACACCGTCCACGATTACGCGCTGCCCGGACTGATCGACGGCGGCGACTACCCCGGGGTGAGCCGCGGCCGCCACGTGGATCGCGACGCCCTCGAGCACACGTTCCTCGCGCGGACGGCGTACATGCGCGAGACCGGCACGCCGATCTGGATCGGCGAGTTCGGCCCGTGTATCCGGGCGACGCACGCCGCGGCGCGATGCGGCTCCAGGTCCTGCGCGACCAGCTCGCGCCGATCGAGGCGGCGTTCGCGCGCGAGTTCCCGGACTTCGACCCGTTCCCCTTCGGCCAGCGCTCGTGGATCCACGGGCTCGTGCGCCACATCCTGCTCGCGGAGCCGCTCGTGGAGGACTTCGCGCGCCGCTTCGAGGGTGTCGGCGCCGTGGAAACGGCCGCCCTCGCGGATTCGTTCCGGTTCGAAGAGTGCCGCCGGCGCGTGGAGCTCGTCGACGCCGTGAGCTCCGCCTGCGCCGCACGTTCCTGAGCGCCGTGACTCAGTCGAGCGGTTTCGTCACCACGCGCACGTAGCCACGGAAGCCGAGGCCCCGATAGAGCGCTTGCGCATCGCCGTTGCGCTCGAGAACCGCCAGACGCAGCTCGCGCGCGCCCCGCGCGCGCACGACCGCTTCCACCTCGGCCATCAGCGCCCTCGCGATGCCACGGCGGCGATGGGACGCGCGCACGAAGATGTCGTGGAGCCACGCGTGCACCGCGGGATCGTCCGGCGAATCGTTCCGCGCCGACGCCACCACGCACGCGAAGCCGGCGATCTCGCCTCCCGTGTCCGCGACCAGAATCCGCCCGTCACGCTCCGCGCACTGGCGCTCGAGATACGCGACGTAGTCGTCGAGGATCGCCTTGCCTTCGGGCCACGACGGCTCGAGCCCGCGATGAAAGTCCTGGTGCTCCACGATGCAGGCGCGCAGCGCATCCGCGTCGCGCGCGGGGTCGTACGGACGGACGACTAGTCCAAGCCCCACATGTACACGTGGGTGGGTGTGACCTCGATCATGACGGAGTCCGACGGCGAGAGCGCGGCCTCCTTCGGGTACTGCGGGTACTTCTCGTAGAGCTTCTTGCGCGCGCGCTGGAACCCAGACCCCCGCTCGATGAGCTTCGCGCGCCCCTGCACCATCACCCCGCGCAGCGAGCCCCAGTGATCCGAGTAGAGATCGACCGTCACGCAGATCTTCGGATTCGCGGCGAGGTTGCGGACCTTGGCGCCCTCGTCGCCGGAACCGATGTAGATCTTCCCGCCCGCGACGACGTGACACACGGGAACGAGGTGCGGCTGGCCCTCGGCGCTCGAGGTCGCCACGCGGCTGACCCGTTCCCGCGCGACGAAATCGGCCGCCTTGCCCGTCAGCTTCTTCGCGCGGTTGCGCGGCTGGGCCATGGCTCGCTCCTACGACGGCATCGGCGCCTGCCAGACCGCGTGGCCGACGAAGAAGGGCCCGAGCGTCTGGAGATATTGCGAGGTCTGCACGGTCGTTCGCATGCGCTGCACGATGTGAGAGAGCGGATGCAAATCCTTGCCGACCAGCCCGATCACGAAGTCGTTGTCGCGCACGTCCAGGCCGTGGCACGCGAGGCGGATGTCGTGGACGAGGTCGGCCTCGCCGTACGCGCGGCCGATCACGCTGTGCTCGCGAATGATCGTTCCCTGCTCCTGCGGCGCGAGACGCGCGAAGCTCCCGGTACGGCGCAGCGGATACCACACGGCCCACGGCCACGCCGGGTTCAGCGCCGCGCGACGCGGCCGATGGATCAGCCAGTCGTCGAGATCCTGCTCGTAGCCGGAGGCGTACGTGCGGCCGATCATCGTGAGCTCGGCCTTGACCGGCAGCTCCTCGAACGACGGCGAGTTGAGCAGCTCGCGGAACGCACCCGGGAAGAAGGCCGGATCCTGGCTCATGCCCACGACCGCGACACCGCGCGGGTCGTTGACGTCTCGATAGAGCACCGCCTCGATTCGCGCGCTCTCCAGCGTGCGCACGAGCGGCTTGGGATCGGGACAGTCGCCGAACGCGATGAGCTGCATGAAGAGACGGCGGTCCGACGTCTGCTGGTTCGCGCCGCGCTCCCGGACGTCGATCTTCGCTTCCTCGCCGTGGCTCACGCTTACCCTCCGCGGGTGTGCATCTCGAGGTGAGGATCGCGCTTCAGGCGCTCGACCTGCAAGAGCGGTGCGCGCTCGCGGAGCGCAAGCCGGTCCTCAGCGCCGCGGTCGGTCCGCGACTCCCAGCGTCCGGTGATGAGCGCGCGCAGCTCGTCGGCGCTCGCGCCGCTCCGCAGCGGACCGCGCAGATCGATCCCCTTCTGCGCGTAGAGGCAGAGGTACCAGAGCCCGTCGGCCGTCACGCGGCTCCGGTCGCAGTCCGAGCAAAACGGCGCCGTCGTGGACGAGATGATGCCGAAGATCGTCCCGTCGGGCAGCCGGTACCGGTCGGCCGGCGCCGTCGTGGCCTCGACCACGGCCTCGATCGGACCGTAGCGTTTCGTCAGGCCCTCCAGCATCTCCGCGCGGCTCACCACCTTGTCCATCGACCACCGCGTGGCGCCGCCGACGTCCATGTACTCGATGAACCGCACCTCGGCCTTCACGCGCTTGCCGCACTCGATCAGGTCCGCCAGCTCGTCGTCGTTCACTCCGCGCATCACGACGGTGTCGATCTTCGTGTCGCCGAAGCCGGCGCGCGCGACCGCGGCCAGGCCCTCGAGGACCTGCGCATGCGTGTCGCGCCGGGTGAGCAGCGCGAAGCGGTCGGGACGCAGCGTGTCGAGACTGACCGTCACGCGATGCAGCCCGGCCTCCTTGAGCGACGGCGCCTGCTCGGCGAGCAGCATGCCGTTGCTGGTGATCGCCAGATCGCGCAGTGGCGGCTTCGCGGCAAGCAGGCGGATCAGCCGCGGCAAGTCGCGCCGCAGCAGCGGCTCGCCGCCGGTCAGTCGCACCTTGTCGACGCCGAGCGAGATGAAGACGTCGACGAGCCGGCCGATCTCCTCGAAGTGCAGGATCTCGTCACGCGGCAGCCAGAGATATTCCTCTTCCGGCATGCAGTACGCGCAGCGGAGGTTGCAGCGGTCCGTCACCGAGACGCGGAGGTTGCGGAGGAACCGGCCCTGCGTGTCTTTGATCACGCGGGCACCCGGGCGCCGTTGGACTCGCGGGCTCCCGGTGGCGCTGCCGCCGCCCGCTCGGGCGCCCCATTCTGCTCGCTGTGGGCCCGTTCGCGCTCGCGAAGGAGGCCCGGGCGCTTCACGCCCACGTCGAAGTGGTCCCACGGCAGGCGCTCGTCGATCGAGCGCACGCGCGTGGTGTAGAACTCCGGGTCGCCGCCCCACTCGCGGAGCGCCCGGCGCCAGTCGCCACCGAAGCCCGCCGCCAGCTCGATGAAGTCGGCGACGCGCCGGTCGCCGCGCGCGAGCAGCGCCTGCAGCGCCGCCTCGCGCGGGTTCTCGTGCAGCACGCGCACGGTGCCGAGCGGGCGGGCGCCACGCTTGATCACGTCGAGCTTCTTCTGCAGCGAGTCCGCGCCGTCGAACGGCTCCCACTGGAACGGCGTCCACGGCTTCGGCACGAACGACGAGATCGACAGCGTGAGCCGCCCGAACGGGTGGCCCTTCGCGTCCAGCACGCGCAGGCGCTCCAGCATGCGCGACGCGAGCTCGGGAATCGCCTCGACGTCCTCCATCGTCTCCGTCGGCTGGCCGATCATGAAGTAGCACTTCATGTTCGGGATGCCGTGACGGCGGAGCGTGTCGCACGCGCCGAGGATCTGCTCGTCGGAGATCGCCTTGCGGATCACGGTGCGCAGCCGCTCGGTACCCGCCTCCGGCGCGACCGTGAGGGTGCGGTGACCGCCCCGCGCGAGCGAGGAGGCGAGCTTGTCGCTCAGGCTGTCCGCGCGCAGCGAGGAGATCGACAGCTCCATCCCCGCGTCCTCGACGACGTCCATCAGATCGCCGATCCACGGATAGTCGGAGACGCACGCGCCGACGAGCCCGACGCGATTCGACTCCCTCTTCATCCTGTTGATGGTCTCGCGCAGGGCGTCCACGCTGCGATGCCGCACGGGGCGATAGACCTGTCCCTCGAGACAGAAGCGGCAGCCGCGGCCACAGCCCTTGCCGACCTCGACGAGCGCCATGTGGCCGTACTCGGCGTGCGGCGTCTTCACCAGCGAGACCGTCTCGAACGCGTTGACGTTGCGCAGGCGCCGCTTGGTGACGATCGCGGGAAGGCCGGACGCTGGAGTCACGCCACCGATGGTGCCGTCGTCCGCGTGGCGGACGTCGTAGAGCGACGGCACGTAGACGCCTTCGAGCGTCGCCGCGTGCGCGAGGAAGTCGTCGCGGTCGGCGGCCCCGCGATACGCGTCGATCAATTCGTGGACCAGCTCCTCGCCCTCACCGACGGCGACGAGATCCATGAACGGCGCGACGGGCTCGGGGTTGGAGAACGCGCAGACGCCGCCCATCAGCACGATCGGGTGGTGCGCGTCGCGCGCGCTCGCGCGCGCCGGGACTCCCGCGTCGTTCAGCAGACGGACGACGTTGATGTAGTCGCCCTCGTACGTGACCGAGAACCCGACGATGTGGAAGTCGGTGAGCGGCCGTCCGGACTCGAGCGAGAGCGGCGGGGCCCCGGTGCGCGCGCGCTCCGCCTGCTCGGCGTAGTCCGCGAGGAAGACGCGCTCGCACACGACGTCGGGACGCTGGTTCAGGTGCCAGTAGATCGTCTGGAAGCCGAGGTTCGACATCCCGACGGCGTAGGTGTTCGGATAGACGAGGGCGACGGTGACCTTCCCGCCCCAGTCTTTTCGGATCGTGCCCTCCTCGTCCGCGAGGAGCGCCTGGGCTTTTTGCTTCTGGTTCCAGGACATCCCGATCAGGATAGCACGCGGGTGATCAGCGCCTGATCGTCCGCGATCAGCCCTTGATCACCCCGAGGGGCCGAAGACGCGCGACTTTCGTCGAAATTCCGAAGCCATGGACGACGTCGACAACCTCGCGCACGTCCTTGTAGGCCTCCGGCATCTCTTCCGCCAGCGCGTCGCGCCCGGTCGCGCGCGCGAGGATCCCGTGCGACTCCAGCTCGGCGCGGATGTTCCTGCCGCGCGCGGCTTTCACCGCCGCGGTCCGGCTCATCAGGCGTCCGGCGCCGTGGCACGTCGAGCCGAAGGTCTCCGTCATCGACTTGTCGGTCCCGCGCAGCACGTACGAATAGCGCCCCATGTCGCCGGGCACGAGCACCGGTTGCCCGGGGAACGCGCGGGTCGCGCCCTTGCGATGGACGATCAGGCGGCGACGCCGGCCGTCGATCGTGTAGTCCTCGAGCTTGGCGACGTTGTGCGCGACGTCGTACACGGTCAGCAGGCCGAGGCGCTCGGCCGGGCGCTCGAGCACACGCGCGAAGACCTCGCGCGTCCAGTGCGCGAGCACCTGCCGGTTCGCGAACGCGAAGTTCGCGGCCGCGCGCATCGCGCCGAGATATGCGCGCGCCTCGTCGGAGCCGGCGGGCGCGCACGCGAGCTGACGGTCGGGCACGCTGATCCCGTAGCGGCGCAGCGCCCGCTCGGTCGAGCGCAGGAAGTCCGTGCACACCTGGTGGCCGAGCCCGCGCGAGCCCGTGTGGATCATCACGGTCACGAGCCCCTCACGCAGCCCGAAGCCCTGCGCCGCCCTGTCGTCGTAGACCTCGTCGACCACCTGCAGCTCGAGGAAGTGGTTGCCGGAGCCGAGCGAGCCGAGCTGGCGGAGCCCGCGCTCACGCGCCTGCGCCGACACGGTATCCGGACGCGCATCTTCCAGCATGCCGTTCGACTCGATCTGCTCGACGTCGCTCGCGATTCCACGTCCGCTCTCGACCGCCCAGCGCGCCCCGCGGGCCATCGCGTCGTCGAGATCGCGCGGGCGCAGCGACAGGTGGCTCTTCGAGCCGACACCGGTGGGAATCGCGGCGTAGAGCGCCTCGACGAGCGCGCCGAGCTTCGGCGTCACGTCCTGGCGCTCGAGATTCGTTCTGAGGAGTCGCACGCCGCAGTTGATGTCGAAGCCGATCGCGCCCGGGCTGACGACGCCGTCCTCGGCGTCGGTGGCGACGACGCCGCCGACCGGCAGGCCGTAGCCCTGGTGGATGTCCGGCATCGCGAGCGCCGCGCGGACGATGCCGGGCAGCGTCGCGCCGTTCGCGAGCTGATCGAGCGAGGCGTCGCTGCGGAGGTGCGCGATCAGCGCGTCGTCGGCGACGACGCGCGCAGGCACGCGCATGCCCGCCTTCGCGTCCACGGGAATCTCCCAGAGATACGGGCCGAGTCGGGTGAGCCGCATGCCGTCATTGTAGCGACGGCGGCCACCGCGCTATGCGAGCGCGCGATCCCTCTCGTGCCCGCGGGCGCCCGCCAGAGGCGCGTGCTTCTTCGTCCACGCGAGGCCCGCGAGCGCGACCGCGACGCCCAGCACGCTCGCGAGCTGCGCCACGCGGAAGGGGCCGAGCCAGAAGAAGGGACCGACCCAGAAGCTGTCGAGCCGCACGGACTCGATGAGGAACCTGCCGACGGAATAGAGACCGATGTAGGCGAAGAAGAGCCCACCGGGCTGGGGCGCGAGACGCTTGCGCAACCACAGCACGAGCACCAGGAACACCGCGAGATCCCACACCGACTCGTAGAGGAACGTCGGGTGGAAGAAGTCGAAGCGCGTGAAGCCGGGCGGCCGGTGAGGCGGCGAGATGTAGAGCCTCCACGGCAGGTCGGTGGGCGCGCCGAACGCCTCCTCGTTGAAGAAGTTGCCCCAGCGTCCGATCGCCTGGCCGATGATCATGCTCGGCGCGCAGACGTCGAGCCCGCGCAGGATCGGAATGTTCCAGCGCTTCGCGAGGACGATGCCGACGAGCGGGCCGACGATGAGGCCGCCGTGCATCGCGAGCCCGCCTTCCCAGACCGCGAAGATCTTCGAGGGAAAGCGGCCGTAGTAGTCCCAGTTGAAGATCACCTCGTAGACGCGGGCGCCCGCGAGACCGGCGAGGATCGCCCACTGCCCGACGCTGATGAAGTCGTCCGCCGGGAGCCCCTGCCTGCGCGCCTCGCGGTGGCCGATCCAGAGCCCCACGACGATCGAGAGCGCCATGAGGATTCCGTACCAGCGCACGACGATCGGACCGATCTGGAGGGCGATCGCGCCCGGCGACGAGAACATATGTGCCGTAAGATAGCGTGCCGGGACAGATTCTCCAATCACCGCGTTGACTTCCACACGCTCGCGCCGCGCGCTTTCCCTGGCCCTCGTCGCGGCCGCGCTCTGCGCCGTCGCCGCCGTCATCGGCGTCCCCGCGCTCGGCGCGTGGCTCGTCGTCGCCGATCCGCTCGCGCCGAGCGACGCGATCTTCGTGCTCGAGGGGCGCACGCCCGCGCGCGAGGTCGAAGCCGCCGCGCTCTTTCACCGCCGGCTCGCGCCCGTGATCGGCATCTCGCGCGCGCGCGAGTCCGACACCGTCGCGCGCCGGCTCGCGCGGCTTCCGGCCGCTCAGGCGACCGCGGCGCTCGTGCTCCACACCGTCGGCGTGCCGGACGGGGCGATTCTCCGTCTCGATCGCGAGGTGCAGAACACGGTCGAGGAGATCGCGGTCATCACGGACGTATGCCGCTCGCGGGGCTACCGGCGCGTGATCGTCGTGACGTCGCCATCGCACACGCGCCGGGTGCGCGTGATCTGGAACGCGCGCGGCGGGGGGATCGCCGCGCTCGTCCACCCGACGTCCTACGAGACGTTCAACGCGCGCCGCTGGTGGCGCTCACGCCACGGGGTCGAGGAGGTCGTCCACGAGCTCGGCGGGATCGCGAACTTCCGCCTCGGCTCGATCCTGCCGACGTTCGAGGAGGGCCGCTAGCTCGGGCCGCCTTTCGGCCGTAGATCGCCATAGCCGAGGAGCGCATCCAGCCGGGCCACGTCTGCCCGTCGAGCAATCGAGATCGTGTAGCGATTCGAACGCCGCCGGCGGGCCCCGAGTAGATCGCACGTCCAGCAAAAGAGACTGCGGGTGTCGTCCGAGCGGTCAGAAAACGCGTACGCAGGATAATTCCGGCCTCTGACGATGTCGTTTTTCAGGATCATTCCGCCAGGTGTTCAGAAACATGCCGCCACCCCGGCGGTTGCGTCGTCGACTTCTTACGGTGTCATCGGCGGCCTGAGCAAGTCCTTTTTCGCGGGAGTGTCTGACGT